>Ga0256833_1002662_pt1 | contig 12433 bp, 12 predicted proteins | sample 356284metaG_FD_190535 | JGI IMG/M metagenome (GOLD analysis project Ga0256833, IMG submission 190535) | Hydrothermal vent microbial communities from Mid Atlantic Ridge, Atlantic Ocean - 356-284 | ecosystem: Environmental > Aquatic > Marine > Hydrothermal vents | place: Atlantic Ocean: Mid...
ACCATAAAAGGAACAATTTTCTCTGCCACCGTGGCAATTCGCTTAATACCCCCAATAATCACTAAGCCTGTAATCCCTGCCATAATCAATCCAAAGACCCAAGGGTAGCTACTAAAAAATGGTATTTGATTTTGAACAATACTTAGCGATTGAGAGATTTGAAAGGTATTTCCTGCTCCCAATGCCCCAAGTATCATAAAGAAAGCAAAAACCATTGCCATATATTTACCTGTTTTTGCCATACCTTTATCGGCTAAGCCACGGGAAAGATACTCCATTCCCCCACCCATAATGGTTCCATTAGGGAGAAACTCTCTATATTTAATGGAGAGTGTGACTTCAGTAAACTTCAGCGTCATTCCCAAGAAACCTGCCAATATCATCCAAAAAGCAGCCCCTGCTCCACCTAGTGAGATGGCAATAGAGACCGCAGCAATATTACCAATACCTACGGTAGCCGATAGTGCCGTTGCTAAAGATTGGAAAGGAGAGATAACTCCTTTATCCTCTTTGGTTTTGTATTTACCTCGTACAATTGCCAGTGAGTGTGAAAACATTCTAAGATTGACAAAACCCATTTTAAGTGTCAAAAAAACACCCGAAACAATAAGCAGTGCTACCACAAAGGGGAAGGTCGCCCCCTCTACTTGACCTAAAAATATATCAAAAAATAAAATTTTGTTAAAAAAAGCATTAATTGCGACAAACAGTTCATTCATTATCATTCCTTATCTATTAAAATAGATTATATAATGAAAAACTTAACTAAAAATAAATATCTGATTAATTGAAAAACTCTTTGACCTCTACTAAAAAATCATCAATATTGTTTTTAATCTTCACAAAGTCTTCATTTTCAGCATACTGGAGTAGCTCCCCTGCTTTTTTTGAAAGCTCTTCAAGCCCTAAATTTGCCAAAATACCTTTAATTCCATGCAAATTTAAAATTAACATTTCGCTTTTCTTTATACGTATGCCCTTCTCTATGCCCTTAATGTACTTTTTCAATCCCTCTTCAGCCATTGCAATAAAATTATTGCCCGTCTCCTCATCAAAATAAGTTTTAAAATGTGCTAAAGCCCTATTGCGTAAGCTATTGTTCTGTTTATGTTCTAAAGGAGAGAGTAGTTGAGCAAGTCTAGCTTCAATATCTTTAGGTGACAATGGTTTTTCAATAAAATCATTCATACCTGCTTCTTTAGCTTCACGCTTATTTTCCTTATAAACATTAGCAGACATACAAATAATAGGAATTTCACTATTAAGCCTACGTATTCTTTTTGTGGTTTCAATGCCATCAAGTACAGGCATTTTTAAATCCATAAAAATAATATCATACTGACTTTTTTTCAACTTATCAAGTGCAACTTGACCATTTTCTGCACTCTGTACATCAATGCCAAAAAATATACTAAACATCTCTTTTAAAAATTTTCTATTAAAAGTAAGGTCTTCGACAATTAGCACCCTTAAATGCGCATAGTGTTGTTCTTTTTTTACCAATGAAGTATGCGTATGTTGAAGCACTTTGCTTCGCTTTAATTTAGATTTCTCACAATAAAATGTTACCTGAAAAGAACTCCCCTCTCCCTCTTTAGAATGAACTTCAATCTTCCCACCCATTAAAGTTGCCAATTGATAGGAGATATAAAGCCCTAGTCCTGTTCCCTCTTCTACATCAGTTGAAGTAAAAGGTTCAAAAAGGCTCTTTTTAACTCTGCTAGGAATACCCAAACCTGTATCTTTCACCTCAACCACTACTTCTAATTGATGATTGATTGGTTTTATCTCCAGTAAGGTAAATTCAATTTTACCAGATTTTGTAAATTTAACTGCATTGCTTAGAAGATTGGTAAAAATTTGTTGTACCCGTTTTTTATCTACAAAAACATAATAATCCAACGCAGGAATAGCACTAATAAACTCTACCTCTTTAGAGATTTTAGATTCAACCATATTGGCACAATTTAACAAGATACTGTCCAGTGATTCTTCTTGTAAACTTAGTTCAATTTGATTCTCTTTGAGCTTAGAGACATCTAACAAATCACCCAATAGTGCCATCAAAAAATCAGCACTTTCATTTAATTGTGCCAAATATTTAATTTGTTGTTGGGTTAAATCTGTCTCTCCAAGTAAAGCACTGTTACCCAATACAGCCGTTAAAGGTGAACGAATTTCATGGCTCATAGAAGAGATAAAAATCTGCTTGTTTTCTAAAGCTTCATCTAACTCTTTATTAACATAATAGAGTAGATTATAAATTGTTAATTTGTCTTTTTCTAACCTAGCACACTTCTTTTCTAGTTTTTCAACTCTTTTTTTTAACGCTTTTTTTTTCACTATTTTTCTCTTAACTGTACAGTTACAAATGTTTCATTATGCAAAGCATTACCCTTAGGTACAGATGCAATTTCACCATAGGCATAAAACCCAATAAGTGGTGCTTTGGCTGTTTGCGTGTATGCCATTTCAATCTCTTTGAAAGCATGTTTACCCAATAAGTTTTTATGGGCAACACAAGGAAAAACCAATGTCAAATCGGATTTAAACTCTTTTTTATCGCTCAAACTATTAACAATACTATTTTTCACATAGTCAATAACATCAATACCCACAGGCGTAGAAATTCTAACCTTTGAACCCTCTGGAATATGTCCTGAAAATAGCAATGAACCATCTTCATTAATTTGGATAGCAGCTCTATAGATAAGTTCTCCACTTTGTAAAAGTACTTCTAAGGGATAGTCTATTCCCATAATAGGCATGTCTTCAGAATCAATCTGTAAATACTCTTTGTAAAATTCTAATGCTGGTTTATTGTCAATGGTATAGACAATATTTTTTTTCGCTTTCGTCACAACACACTGTATGCCAATCCCTTTCCAACCTAATCCACATGCCATGAGCATCTCAATTTTATCTCTATCTATTGCCAAAGCAAGTACTCCATTGGAGAGTATTTTTTTATTAGAGAAGACATAGGTTTGTTTAAAATGTCCATCATCAGCTGCTACGGCACCAAAAAATAGCTTAATCTCTTTTTGAAGTCCATTAATATAGCTTTCATTGTCAAAGTCCAATCCTGAAGTAATGGTAAGTAAAGCAACATGGTTAAACTGCTTTGATGCCCATTTCCCGACTCTCTTTCCATAGTGTACATAAGATTCGTCTTTCATCTTCTTAAGTTTAATTTTAAAGGCACTTTTATCCAAATTTGTTAGCATACATGTGATACTTTGTTCTTTACTATTTGAACCTAAATTCTCATCAGCATAGACCTCACCATGCGTGGTTGAACCCACCACAATAAAACTGTATTTTTTTAATTTTTTTACCAAATACTCAATATCATATTCAATAGACAGATAAATAAATGCCAATGTTGGCTTAAATTTTTTTGTAATACTAAGCTCAATCTCTTCTATCAATGTATCAACACAAAAAGCATTAATTATTTTATGTTGCATCTTAAACGACTCCCTTGCTTAACAAATCATAAATAGTCTCTTCAAAGACAGAGAAATCAAAAGGTTTTGTTAAACATACTTTTGCCCCAATCTCTTCTATCTCTCTTTTATTTAGTCTATCGGTGGTCATCAGGACAATCAAAGAAGTACATTCAATTTTTTTACTATTTTTGATTTTTGCTAAAAGTGCTTCTCCATTCATCTTTGGCATATATAAATCCAATAAAAGCATGTCATATTCACGTACACTAAGTAGTTCCAGTGCTTCTTCTCCATCAGAAGCTTGATGAATGGTCATATTAGGAATATGTTTTAACATACTCACAATCAATTCCAGAGTAAAAGGGTCATCATCGACAATCAATATGTGAAGTTCCTTAAATATATGCCAATCCATTACTTCCCTTTTTTAAGTATTTGAATTTAGTATATAGAAATAAATCTAAAATAAACATAAATTAAATGTGATTTAAATGTGATTCAAAATTTTAATTACTTTTTACACAGTTTAATACATCAATATATCTTGATATATTAAACTATAATCAGCTATACTCTTAAAAAATTTAACACGAAAGCTTATCAAATGAGTAACAAAGTTCTTATTTTATGTACAGGAAACTCTTGTCGAAGTATTATTGCTGAAGCCCTTATTAACAAAGAGCTAGAGGGCATTGAAGCCCATAGTTCAGGGGTGAAACCCAGTGGAAAAGTCAATCCCAATGCCCAAAAAGTTTTAGAGGAAAATAGTGCTTGGCAAGAACATTATCACTCTAAAACTTTAGATGAAGTTGAACATATTGACTTTGATTTAGTCGTCACGGTGTGCGACCATGCCAAAGAGCATTGTCCTATTTTTAAGGGTGATACCAAAGTCATACACCTAGGGTTTGAAGACCCAGATGGAGAAAATTATGAAGCGTTTGAAAAAACTTACTTAGCTATAAAAGAGCAACTACTGCCAAAAATCAAACAAGAACTTAAAGGAGAGACAATGCAAAAAAAAGTATTTAAAATTAAAGAGGGTGTCAATATTAACTTTACAGGAGTCGTACAAAAACAACAAATTGTTAAAATGGTCGAAAACTGTGCCACAGGAGCGTGTGAGTGTATGAGTGAAGCAACCAAAAAGAAGATTACCAATATGCAAGTAGAGGGGAAAGATGGAGATGTAGCACTTAAACTTTCAGGTGAAATCTCTAAAGAGGAGATAGAAAACGCCTTAGCCAAATCAAAAGTTTTAAATCCATAAAATGGATATTTTTCTAAAAACCATAAGTTCACTCAATGATGAGACACGCTTAAAGATTTTACACTTCATTGACCACAATGGTGAAGTTTGTGTTTGTGACATTGAGAGCAGTTTTGAGATGATACAATCACGCATCTCTCGACATCTAAAAATCTTAAAAGAGGCAGGTTTTTTAAAAGTAGAACGCCGTGGTCGTTGGGCATTTTACAGCATACGCACCCCTCTTGATAAATTTCGACAATCTATTTTAGAGGAGATAAGCTATTTAAACATCTCCCTCCCACCCCTCAACAAGGAATGTAATGTTACTCGCTAGTTTAGTTTTTTTACTCACCCTCATCTTCATTATTTGGCAACCCAAAGGCTTATAAATAGGCACAACAGCCATCATTGGTGCAGTTGTTGCTTATGCCCTTGGCATTGTTGCCTATGCTGACCTCTTTACTGTTTTTGACATTGTATGGGACGCAACTTTGGCGTTTATTGGTATTATCATTCTCTCTATGGTACTCGATGAGATAGGCTTTTTTGAATGGTGTGCCATCAAAATGGCAAAGCTCTCCAAGGGCAATGGACATCTTATGTTTGTCTATGCCTTACTCTTAGGGGCATTTGTCTCGGCACTCTTTGCCAATGATGGGGCTGCGTTAATTTTGACCCCTATTTTACTGGCAAAAATGAAAATCTTAAAACTCAATGCAAAAACCATTTTAGCGTTTCTACTCGCAGGTGGCTTCATTGCTGATTCGGCTTCCTTGCCTTTTGTCTTCTCCAATCTTACCAATATTGTCACAGCCAACTACTTTAGCATTGGGTTTGCAGAGTATTTAAACACGATGATAGTTCCTTTTGTCGTCTCGGTAGTGGTCTCCATTGGGCTTCTTTGGCTTGTGCTTAGAAAAGATATTCCCACAAAAATTGACATTAGCCTACTCAAAGATGAGAATGAAGTGTTAAAATCTAAAACACTCTTTTTGTTTTCATGGTTTTTCTTAGCCCTACTTATTGCTGGGTACTTTATTGGCGATAGCTATGGTTTACCTGTCTCACTCTTTGCCTTAGGTGGAGGAATTATCTTTCTACTTATTGCCACTTACTTAAAAACAGTCAATGCCAAAGCCATCATAAAAAATGCTCCTTGGCAGGTCGTCTGGTTTAGTATTGGGCTTTATGTGGTAGTCTATGGGCTTAAAAATGCAGGACTCACCGACTATCTAAGCCTCATACTTCAAGACCTCTCCACAAGAGGAGATGCCATTGCCATTGTAGGAACAGGATTTATTTCGGCATTTCTATCAGCCATTATGAACAATATGCCAACGGTGATGATTATGGACATTGCTCTTGTTGATGTGAGTAACCAAGCCTTAGCCTATGCCAACATTATCGGTTGTAACTTAGGACCTAAAATGACCCCATTTGGAAGTTTAGCCACCCTACTTTGGTTACACGTCTTAGCACAAAAAGGAGTTAAAATCGGATTTTGGCAATACAGTAAGTTTGGTTTAATGATTACCCCACCTGTATTGTTGGTGGTGTTATTGAGTTTGGCGTATTTGTAGGTCGGTTTCCCCCGATGCCGACAAACATTCGCACAAAAAAAGAATAGATGCTTCAATGCAAATTTTCATCTATTTATAGGCAAATGTTTATTTGTTTTATTGGGTTTTTTATTTATGCCTGTTTACGTCGGCATCGGGGAAACCGACCTACGCCGTTTCCAATGTTATTTTATGCACTTTTTAATTTGACGAATTATTTTAGCTACTTAATCTGTTCCAACATAACATTAAACGACTCTTCAAAGGCGATAAGTCCCTCATCAAGCAGTTGTTTATAAATCTTCTCCATGTTAAAGCCATTGTCTTCTAAATTCATAAAGTATCCGTTAATCACCGATGGTTCTAAAGGTAAAGCCTCTTGATTATCTGAAGTTGTAATATGTGCTTCAATGGTTGCTAAAGGAGCAGTATTTACAGAATGAGCAGCCATAAGCCCTTTGATGTAGTAGTTCGGTTCTAAAGCATCACCTTTAACCCCTGTACTTGCAAACAAAGCTCTAATGTTTGGTACTTCATTCCCCTCTATCATATTGTAAATTTTTGCAGCATTATAGATACCTGTTTTAGCAGGGTCAATTCCTGCTTCTTCAAGTTCTGCATCTAAGGCACGGTCAAAACGACTTACAAAAACAGAGATGACACCTTCAACACGACAAGCACCATAGTTTTCGCCTTGCTGAATTCCTTTTCGCATGGCTTTAAAACATTGAGTTGCTTGTTTTGGAGAGAAGACCAAAGTGGCATTAACTGAAATTCCCTCTGACATTAACGCTGTCATAGCGTCATATCCAGCTGTCGTTGCAGGGACTTTTACCATAACATTAGGTTCACCAATGGCTTTAAAAAGGCGTTTACCCTCTGCGATTGTTCCCTCTGTATCATTACATAAAAAAGGATCAACTTCAATGGAGATATAGCCATCATTTCCCTCATCATAAAGAGGTCGAAGCATCTTTGCAGCCGTTCTAATGTCTTCAATTGCTAAGGCTTCATACTTCTCTTTGGCTGTTTTACCTGCTAAAGAATCCAACTGCTCTTTATATGCAGGAGAAGTGGTAATAGCATTAGCAAAAATAGCAGGGTTTGAGGTTGCACCATTTACAATACCTTTTTCCAATAGCTTAGAAAACTCATTTTTAAGATAATCTCTCTCTATAAAATCCAACCACAATGAAAAGTTAATTTCTCTGTTTACCATACCTTGTATTCCACCTATTATTCGTGATATTGCCAACTCCAGCTACTCCATGCACCAAAGTCGGTATTTTTCTCTAATGTTTTTTCTAATCTATCTAAAAAATCATTACGTTCAATGAGTTTTGCACCCCACCGAACTAAATGAGGGGTCTCAACTTGACAGTCAATAAAATCATAACTTTTTTTCACACAAATATCACTTAATGCATAGAGAGAAACACGAGAAGCATCAGACATTAAAGAGAACATCGATTCGCCAAAAAATGCTCCACCTAAAGCCAAACCATAAAGCCCCCCAACAAGCTTACCCTCATAGTAGGTCTCAACAGAGTGTGCAAAGCCCATATCATGCAGTTCTATATAGGCTTCTTTCATCTCTTGGGTAAGCCAAGTTCCCTCTTGTCCTGCTCTAGGAACTTCGCCACAGTAACCAATGACTGCTTCAAAATTTCGGTCAAACTTTACTTCAAAGCCTTTGTTTCTAAGCACACGTCTAAAGGATTTATTGGTTTTAAAATCTTGGGGGAAAAGAAGCAAACGAGGATTTGGTGACCACCATAAGATGGGGTCTTCATCACTGTACCAAGGAAAAATCCCCTCACGATACGCTTTTAAAATACGATTAGGATTTAGGTCGCCTCCATAGGCGAGTAAACCCTCTTCACTTGCATCTTTTGCTGAAGGAAAAAGATGCGATGTTTTACGCAATTCAGGCAGATAAAATCCATCATCATATATTGAAGACAAAGTCTAATTTCTCCTGTTTATAGGTCACTTTCACCGTTCCACCCTCTTTTAACTCGCCAAATAAGATTTCATCTGTTAAAGCCTCTTTTATCTTGTTGTCAATAACACGAGCAATCTCTCTTGCCCCATAAATGTCAGAATATCCCTCTTTAGCAATATAGGCACGTGCTTTTTTACCCAACTTAATCTTAATCTTTTTACTTGCCATCTGTTCATTGAGTTTGTCAATTTCACGCTCAACAATTTGTTCAATCACTTCCAATGAGAGATGTTTAAACTCAACCACCGAACTCAAACGGTTTCTAAACTCTGGCGAGAAATAATCTTTTAAGGCATTCTCTGTTTTAGTACTATTGTCTTTGTTGAAGCCCATTACATTTGCCTCTTTTGTACCAAGATTTGAAGTCATAATGAGTACCACATTTTTAAAATCACTTACCATGCCGTTGTTATCGGTTAATTTTGCTCCGTCCATCACTTGCAGTAAAATATTCATAATATCAGGGTGAGCTTTTTCAATCTCATCAAGTAACAATACCATGTGTGGATTTTTCTTAGTCATCTCTGTTAAAAGACCACCTTGTTCATACCCAACATACCCAGGAGGCGCTCCAATAAGGCGAGACATACTATGTTTTTCCATGTATTCACTCATATCAAGTCGTTCAAAATGAATGTTCATACTTTGGGCGATTTGTGTACTCAAGGCTGTTTTTCCTACCCCTGTAGGTCCTACAAATAAAAATGAACCTATTGGAGAGTTGGCTTTGTTAAGTCCAGCATAAGAGCGTTTAATCGCTTGAACTACTGTATCAACTGCATCATCTTGACCAATAATTTTTGCTTTAATATCTTTAGCCATATTTTTAAGTTTACTCACATCATTCGAAGAAACAACGGTCGATGGAAGTTTTAACATACGTGCAACAGATGCTTCTATATCGCTAGAACTCACCGTAACATCTGCTTCTCCACGCAACATAAAGTGTGCGCCGACCTCATCAATAATATCCATCGCTTTGTCTGGTAAAAATCTATCGTGTAGATACTTCACCGACAAATCAACAGCTGATTGTAAGGCTTCCTCTGAAAAAGTAATTTTATGATAGGCTTCATATTTGGCTTGAATACCTTTTAAAATGGTCAAAGTATCTTCAACTGAAGGTTCATCTATGTCTATTTTAGAGAAACGACGAGAGAGTGCTTTGTCTTTGTCTAGGTGGTTTCTAAATTCAGCATACGTTGTTGCCCCAATACACTTTAACTCCCCTCTTGCCAAAGCAGGTTTTAGGAGGTTTGCAGCGTCCATACTTCCCCCACTTGTTGCCCCTGCTCCTACTAAAGTATGAATTTCATCAATAAATAAAATTGCCTTATCAATGCTTTCAAGTTCACTTAAAACACCTTTTAGGCGTTTTTCAAAGTCTCCTCTGTATTTTGTTCCTGAAATCATAGCACCCATATCTAAAGCAAAAATTTGTGACCCTTGGAGTATGGCAGGTACTTTCTCTTCTGAAATAAGTAGTGCTAAGCCCTCTGCAATTGCTGTTTTTCCTACCCCTGGTTCACCCACTAAAAGAGGATTGTTCTTTTTACGACGACATAAGGTCTGCATCACACGGTCTATCTCATCATCTCGTCCAATAATAGGGTCAATTTTCCCTGCCTTAGCCACTTCTACGAGTTCTACCGTAAAGCCTGCAAGATTAGGATACTCTTCTTCATCAGCATCTGCCCCATCAACAACGGTATGTGAAATCACTTCCAAAATATCTAAGCGTGTAATCCCCTCATGCGTAAGAACCATGCATGCATACGACTCTTCTTGAGTATAAATCGAAGCGAGTAAATCTCCAATGGTCGCTTCTGATTTTCCCGAAGCATTAATGTGAGAAATCATCTCATTCATTACATTTGAGAGGGCAACGGTTTCATAAGGGTTATGTTCTTCTGCTTCTTCTAATGTCTCCATAATAGGGTTGTTGTTTTCAATATAATCAAGAACCAACTCCCTCATTGTTGCAATATTTCCCCCTACTGCCTTTAAAATCTCTTCCCCTTCACTACTTTTTAAAATCGTTAAAAAGATATGTTCCAAAGTAAGATACTCATGCTTATTTGCCTTTGCATACCTCACAGAGTCTCTAAAAATATTGTTCAATTCTCTACTTATCATTTTTTCTCCTTTAAAATGTATTGCTTACTATACTTCTTCCATCGTGGCTAAAAGTGGAAAACCATTGGTTTTAGCCAACTGTTTAACCTGATGGACTTTTGTCTCTGCAATTTCATGGGTAAAAATCCCACAAATTCCTTTTCCTGCGTGATGAATTTCAAGCATAATTTTTTCTGAATCGGCTAAATTCTTATGAAATACATGCATTAAAACTTCTATCACAAACTCCATGCTTGTGTAGTCATCATTATGTAATAATACTTTATATTGCTTCGGTAATTCCAAAGCCAAACCAGTATCTAGTTCTTCTTCTATTTTTGGCAAGACATTTTCCTCTGTTCCTTGTTGGTTATCTTAGTATAGCAGTATTATGTTAGAATTTCAATAATTTCTTTGGAGTTTACTAATGAAACCACTATTCATAACTGCTACCAATACTAATGTTGGTAAAACTTATACAACGCTAAAACTTATAGAGAGCTTTTCTAAGCAAGGGATAAGTGTCGGCGTATGCAAACCCATCGAAACAGGAGTAATCACAGAACCCCTTGATGCCAAAGCACTTTTAGAAGCTGTTCAAAAGCACAATCCAAAGTTCAAAAATTTAAAACCAAAAGATATTACAGCCTATACGTTTGAACTCCCCGCGGCTCCTTTTTGTGCTGACACGCAACAAATAATAAAAATAGAAGTCATAAAAAATAAAATAAACGAACTCCAAAAACTGTGTGATTTACTCATCATAGAGGGTGCTGGAGGGCTTATGGTTCCCATCACAAAAACATACAAAATGATAGACTTAGCCAAAGAGCTAAACTTAAAAACGCTTTTGGTAACGCCCTCAAAACTTGGTTGCATTAATGACACACTCTTAAGCATAGAAGCGTTAAAAAATTATGACATCTCTTTTGATTGGTGCGTTAATCTCTTTGAAGATAAAGAGGAGTTTAATAAAGTTACCAAACCCTATTATGATGCTGTTTTTGAGAAGTGGTGGCATTTAGATGAGGGCTACAAGAAATAAATAAATAAATTATTTACCTAAAAGGAAAATTATATATGCACTGGATTTATTTAGCATATGAATTAGTATAAAATAATAGGTGTTTTATCTATAGTTTTTGGTGTTGTTTTATTAAAACTTCAAGCCTCTGCATAAAAAGATACTAGATAGTGTTACTCTGCTAATGCCAATGAGCGTCAATCCCTCACAAAACAAAAGGTACAAAATACTTAGTTCTCTGCTTATACGCCACATAATCAGCGTTCTCTTCTATCCATAGGGCTTCTTCTTTTTTTGCTTTTAGATAAAGTGCCAAAAGGAGTAATACGAAAAAGAAAATCTCATAAAGTGTAGGTGTAGCAATAACTAGCCCCAACATCATTAAAAATACCGAAAAGTACATAGGGTGGCGTATGTATTTGTAAATTCCTGTGGTGATGAGTTTGGCATTCTCTTTTAGTTTGGGTTGAATGTTAAAATTGCCTAATCTGTTGTGAAATAATGCCCATATTCCAATGCTAAGACCCAACATAAAAATGAGTACGGCTAAAGGGTGATAAAAAATTCCATCTGAAAACAAAAGCATCAACCCCATAGATAAAAACTGTATGGCAACCAATGATTTAGCGTAAAGTGAGTCTGACATAAGTGAACCTTTTTTCATATTATAGCGATTATTTTTCTTTTAGATTTTTGGGTTTTAGTTTATTCTCTCATTCCACATCTCTAAAACTTCATCAACGGTAATACTATCTGCTTTACGTTGAAATGATTCTAACTCATCTTTAAATATTTCAATATAAACATCAGGATATTTTGCATAGCCTTTTGAGCCGTATTTATCTTTAATATGTTCATAGACATCTTGGGCATTTCCATTGTTAAACTTCATAGAACGAATAACCACCTCTTCTAAATTAGGTTCTCCTCTATCGGCTGAAGATATGAGTGCTGAAAGTTTGGAGTAAAATTCTCCTTTAAAACTGGCTCGATGCTCCAAAACAGCGTGGGCTACCTCTTTTAATG
>Ga0256833_1002663_pt1 | contig 12432 bp, 14 predicted proteins | sample 356284metaG_FD_190535 | JGI IMG/M metagenome (GOLD analysis project Ga0256833, IMG submission 190535) | Hydrothermal vent microbial communities from Mid Atlantic Ridge, Atlantic Ocean - 356-284 | ecosystem: Environmental > Aquatic > Marine > Hydrothermal vents | place: Atlantic Ocean: Mid...
TGTGCTTTTCTTTTTTTGTTGTTGCGCCAGATATTTTTCAACCCGGGTCATATTACTGTCAGTAGATTCCTGAGCATTTGTGCTGGCAGTGCTTTGCTGTTTTTTAGCCAGATAGCGAGCCACTCCGGTCAGATTTTCTTCATTATCCTGATGCTGTGTTGTGGTCTTTTGTTGTTTTGATTTTTTCGCCAGGTATTTTTCAACGCCTGTCTGACTCGCACCAGTTTTCTTTTGCAGATACTGTTCAACCCGGGAAGGTTGGCCGGGTTCTGCATGACTTGTCTGTGGTTCCTGACGATAGATGGAAGGATTATCATGATCCTTATTAGGATCCGGTAGCTTCAAGCCAGCTAAACTCAAAATTTGATTAAAAAAACCTTTTGCCATGAAAAGCACCCCTTATTGTTGTTAATTATTATGTTTAGTATCGCTAACCCATGCGATTGAGCTGTTATTTTCCTCCTATAACCGGAAAACAGGGAAAGCGAGTGCAGTTATTAAAAAACTGTTTAGGCCAAGCATAACTCAAATAGCAGTGATTTGTTAATAAAAAAAGCGGTTAATTGCCCGGCAAAAGGTTTTTTCGGAACATGACAGATGGGACACGTGGTTATTTTTTACGGCTGTGAGCCAGAACATAATCACTTAATTTTTTAATGTCATCGGCTTTAAGTTCAGGGAAAGAGGGCATCATGAATGAGCCGTTTTTGACCTTCTTGGCAATATAGTTTTGATTGGCGTTTTCCGGCTTTAGTGTGTAAATAATACCTTCTGCATCCGGTTGATGACATTCCCGACAGGCTTCCTGAAAGATTTGTTCACCTGTTGCATCCGCGGCAGGCGCATAGTCATGTGAGCAGCCGGTCAATAAAAGCGGTGTAAGAAGCAGTAATGATTTTGAGTTCCGTGTTTTCATGGTTGTTTTTATTGATTAAGTGAATGAATGATTTTTCCTGATTGCAGAGTAAGCGTGACTCGTCCAGTCAGGGATTGTCCCCAGTAGGGTGTGTTTTGGCCCCGACTATACCAGTTGTTTTTAGCAACAGTCCATATGGCTTCAGGATCAAAGATGCAGATATCTGCATCCATACCTGCTTTAAGCTGTCCTTTGTTCAAAGACAGAATTTGTGCCGGGCCGGTGGTAACGGCAGCGATGGCATCAGTTAACGTGAGGCTGTTTTGCCGCACAAGTTGTAGTAACAAGGGTAGCAATGTTTCCAAAGCGGCGATGCCAGCTTCTGTTTCAGGTAGCGCCCCCAGTTTGGCATCCAGGTCGTGAGGCTGATGGTCTGATGTAACCGCGCTTAGTGTTCCCTCGCGCAGAGCCTGTTGCAAAGCAGTTTTATCACTTAGACTGCGGAAGGGCGGGTCGACGTGATAATGACTGTCAAATGGAATTAAATCCTGTTCCGTTAAATGCAGTTGATGAATAGCGACGTCTGCTGAAATATCAAGTCCCTGTCGTTTGGCCTGATTAATTTTATCAACCGAGGCCCGGCAGCTGATTTGACTGAAATGGATGCGGCAGCCCGTCAGCTCGGCGAGTTCCAGACATTGTGAAACCGCAATGGACTCAGCCTGGGAAGGAATGCCGGGGATGCCATATTGGCTGGCAACCGGTCCTTCATGTAAACAGCCGCCTTGGGCGAGATTTTTTTCCTTGGCCCGATACATTAACAACAATTGATGGCTGGCTGCATATTCCATGGCTCTACGCAGGGTTTGCAGGTTTTCAACCGGATTTTGGGCATTGCTGACAGCAATACAGCCCGCCTGTTTCAAGGCATACATATTACTGAGTTCGGTACCCGCCAGCCGTTGCGTTAATGCCGCGATGGGAAGAATATCAGGGTACTGAGCCTGTTCTGCTTTGTCCTTGATAAATTCAATGACGGCCGGGCTGTCAATCACAGGATGGGTATCCGGCGGCAGACACAGTGTGGTGATACCTGCCGCGGCAGCGGCTCGTGTTTCGGAGCAGATATTCCCTTTACGGGTCTGGCCGGGCTCCCGGAGTCTGACGCTTAAATCAATAAATCCCGGGCAGACGATTTGTCCCGCGGCATCAATGCTCTTATCGGCGGTAAAATCATCTCTGGACTGACCATAACTTACGATTTTGCCATCGGCTATGTAAATATTGCCGAGCTGGTCCGTTTTGCTGGCAGGATCAATGATTCGGCCATTTTGAATAACTATCCTGTTCATGCCGGGCTCCCTGTTTGTTGCATGGCCATGGACATGATAGCCATGCGGATGGCAATACCATTGCTGACTTGTTGTAAGATGACCGATTGCGGCCCGTCGGCCACGCTTGAATCTATTTCCACTCCGCGGTTAATGGGTCCGGGGTGCATGACAATGGCATCCGGTTTGGCCAGTTTGAGTTTGCCGGGCGTCAGGCCGAAACATTTAAAAAATTCGCTTTCACTGGGTAGCAGGGCCGAGTTCATACGTTCTTTTTGTAGCCGCAGCATAATAATCACATCAATATCATGCAGACCTTCTTCCATACTATGGAAGGCGGTGACCCCCAGCGACTCAACGGCGACCGGCAACAGGGTTTTAGGCGCGATAACCCGGACTTCCGCCGCTCCCAGTGTGTTTAAAGCCTGTATTTGCGAACGGGCTACGCGGGAATGAAGAATATCGCCGATAATAGCGACTTTCAGGTGCGTAAAGTCTTTTTTATGTTGGCGAATGGTAAACATATCCAGCATGGCCTGGGTCGGATGAGCGTGTTGACCGTCACCGGCGTTGATAACGCTGATATGCGGGGCGGTTTGTTGGGCGATAAAGTGAGCCGCGCCGCTCAATGAGTGTCTGACGACAAACATATCGACATGCATGGCCTCCAGGTTACGAATGGTGTCGAGAAGACTTTCGCCTTTTGAGGTGGCGGACGTGGCAATATTGATGTTGAGAACATCAGCCGATAAACGGGTGGCCGCCAGTTCAAAAGTTGTACGAGTGCGGGTACTGTTTTCAAAAAACAGATTGACAATGGTCTTACCCCGCAGCAACGGGACTTTTTTAACCGGTTGGCCGGTTGTGCCGGCAAAGGATTCGGCGGTATTGAGAATTTCTGTCAGCAGATTCTGGCTCAGTCCTTCGATGCTTAAAAAATGCTTGAGTTTACCTTTGCTGTTGAGTTGCAGTTGCTGGGTCATGGAGTTCAGGCGGCTTGGTTGACTGTCTGGATATGAATACCTAAAGGCTCGGGACCTGTCAATTTAATTCTTTGTCCGGGTTCCAGGGTAATCAAGGCACCGCTGCAATCGGGTCTGAGTGGAATCTGTCGGCCATCACGTTCAATCAGAACGGCCAGCACCACCTGATTGGGTCTGCCGAAATCAAAAATTTCATTCAGGGCCGCGCGGATAGTGCGGCCAGTATAAAAAACATCATCAATCAGAATAATATCGCGGCCGTCAAGGTGAGTAGGCAGTTGGCTGGGTTTTATTTCTGGATGCATGCCTATCTGCGAGAAATCATCCCGGTAAAAAGAAATATCGATGCTGTACAGAGGTTCGCTGATATTCAGGCGGCGATGCATTTCTTTGGCAATCCAGACGCCGCCGGTATGGATGCCAGTCAGCAAAGGGTTTTCAAGTTTGCGTTTTTTTATCTGTTCTCTGATGCCGGATTCCAGATTATCCAGTAACTGAGGAATGTCTTGTGTTGTTAATGTCATTTTATTGTGTATTTAACCAGCTTTGCAAAATAAGCTGGGCGGCCAGTTGGTCCTGAACCTCCCAGAGTTTGCCTGCATTGACCTGAAGTTCATCGAACAACAATTGTTTGGCTTCAAATGTTGTCAGTGTTTCGTCTATTTGAAAAACGGGCAGATTATAACGCCCTTCCAGTTGTCGGCAGAATTTTTTAATCCTGGGTGTAATCGGGTTATCGCTACCATCGGCCTGCCTGGATATACCAACAACAAATCCGGCCGGTTGCCATTCATTAATCAGAGCAGAAATTGTCGTCCAGTCAGGCTTTTGATTGATGGAGCGGATGGTTTGCAACGGGCTGGCGGTGCAGGTGGCAGTTTGTCCGACAGCCACGCCTATTTTTTTATTGCCAAAGTCAAAGCCCAGGTAAGTGTCACTGTTTTCAGGCATGTCCGGCCGGGGTGGTCAATTGATTAATATCAACACCTAATTGTCTGGCTGCCGCAGACCAGCGCTGGCTGATGGGTAATTCATACAGAATTTTTTCATCAAAAGGGGTGTTGAGCCAGGCATTGTCAATAATTTCTTTTTCCAACTGCCCCTCGCCCCAGCCGGCATAACCTAAAGCGATAATGAACCGTTCCGGGCCTTCACCCCGGGCTATGGCTTCAAGAATATCGCGGGAACTGGTCAGGCGCGTGGTGTCAGAGGTGGCGACTGTGGCGTCCCAATTATTGTCACAATCATTATGGAGGACGAAGCCTCGTTCCTGTTGTACAGGGCCTCCGGCAAAAACCGGTGTCTGTGCGATTTTGTCGGAGTCTGTTTTAATCTCCATCTGCTCGAATATTTGTCCCAGCGTCAGTCCGGCAGGCCGGTTAATGACAATGCCTAAAGCCCCTTCTTCATCGTGCTGGCACAGATAAGTCACCGTATGAGAAAAATTACTATCAGCCAGTGCGGGCATGGCGATAAGAAACTGATTGTTTAATTGATGATTTGTCATAGTTTTAACGGGCAGTCATGCCGGATTCATCTGAAAATTTCCATACCCGGCGAATCACCAGAACATCCACTTCCTGGAGGATTTCAGCCGGCAGTTCTGCAAAAGGCGCACTCAGGCGGACGATGCGTTTAGCGGCATCATCCAGCGCCTTGATGCCGGATGAGCGGGTAATGCGCATACTGTATATAGTGCCGTCGGCCCGTATGCCGACATCCATGGTTAAGGTACCTGAAAACCCTTTCTGACGGGCGATTTCAGGATAGTTGAGATTGCCGGTCCGTTCAACCTTGTTTTCCCAGTCCTTCATATATTGAGCGGCCACATATTTATGAGTGCTGAGTTGGTTGATGAATTTCATGCGGTTATATTCCGCAGTGGGTTGGGATGTGCGGATTTTTTCACCCATCTGGGCAATCTGCTGTTGCAAGGCCTGCGTATTTAAGCGGGGTTTGGGTTTGCTGGCCTGTGTCGAGGGAGAATTTTTATCGACTTTGGCAGCGGTTTGCCGGGATTTTTGCCGGCTGGTAATCAGTTTTTGTGCCGATTTGCTGGCGGTTTTATGTTTTTTTTCCGGTTGTGGTCGCTTTTTATGAGATTTTTGGCTGTGGCTGGGAATTTTTTGTTGTTTCGGTTGCGGTTTTTGGGTTTTGGCGCCCCCACCAATTTGGTTATCCTGAGCCAGAAAGCGCGCTTTTTTAGGCGCTTTTTTGGCCGGTGTACTGGATAAAGTCACTTCAATGGATTTGCGCACCTTTTCTTGCTGAGGCAGGGAAAAATTTAATCCCAGCAATAAAATGGCATGTAAAATCGCGGCAACAAAAAGCGCCAGCAATAGAGTATCACTGTGCGATGTGGAGGTGGAAGGTGCGAGGTGATCGGTCATTGCAGTTTTTGTTCAATGCTGTCCATTAACAGGGCGCTGATATTGAGTCCGAATTGTCGGTCGAGTTCCTGAACACAGGTCGGGCTGGTGACATTGATTTCAGTCAGGTGATCTCCAATGACATCAATGCCGACAAAAATCAGGCCCTTGGCCTTCAGTGTCGGGCCGACCTGTTCAGCAATCCAACGGTCCCGTTCTGTCAGTTCACGGCCTTCGGCGCGGCCGCCGGCGGCCAGATTTCCACGGGTTTCTCCTGAGGCGGGGATACGGGCCAGAGCATAGGGAACGGGCTGGCCATCGACCAGCAGGATACGTTTATCACCGTGTTTGATTTCCGGTAAATATTTTTGCGCCATGATAAAACGGGAAGCATGTTCAGTCATGGTTTCAAGAATGACGCTGAGATTGGGGTCGTTTTCTCGGATATGGAAAATAGAAGCGCCGCCCATGCCATCCAGCGGTTTTAGAATAATTTCCTGATGTTCTTCAAGAAAAGCCCGGATACGACTTGCCTCACGGGTTACCAGAGTGCTGGCACAGCATTGGGGGAACCAGGCGGTAAACAGCTTTTCGTTGGCGTCTCTAAGGGACTGTGGCTTGTTGACAATCAATGTGCCGGCTGTTTCAGCCTGTTCCAGCAGGTAGGTGGCGTAAATATATTCCAGATCAAAGGGAGGGTCTTTACGCATGATGATGACATCAAGCTCGGCCAGAGCAATTTCCTGTTGCCCGGAAAAGTCATACCATTTTTCAGGATTACGCTGAACCTGCAGGGTCTGAGTCCGGGCATAGGCTTTGCCATCACGCAGGTACAGGTCATTAAGTTCCATATAATGCAGTTCCCAGTTGCGGCTTTGGGCTTCCAGCAGCATGGCGAAACTGGTATCTTTTTTAATATTTATCCGTTGGATGGGGTCCATAACCATGCCAAGTCTGATTGTCATTTTGTTTCCTGGTTGGGGTGGATTCGAAAAGGATTTATTACGCACGAGTCCTATTTTAACAAATTATTTTATCGCTTGTTGTTTACCTTTGCTGTTTTTTTTGGTATAAAGTGCGGCTAACTTTTGAACAAGGCACGCATTAGAGGTAATCATGTCCAGAGTATGTCAAGTGACAGGTAAACGACCTGTTACCGGAAATAACGTATCACACGCACAAAACAAAACCAGAAGACGTTTTAATCCCAATTTGCATCACCACAAATTTTGGGTTGAAAGTGAAAATCGTTGGGTACGCCTGAGAGTTTCTACCAAAGGCATGCGCATTATTGATAAGAAAGGTATCGATAATGTGTTGGCGGATATCCGTAAACGTGGCGACAAAGTCTAACAGGGGTTAAAAATGCGCGATAAAATCAAATTAGTATCCAGTGCCGACACCGGTCACTTTTATACAACTACCAAAAACAAAAGAACCATGCCGGAAAAAATGGAAATCAAGAAATATGATCCGGTTGTTCGCAAGCATGTAATGTACAAAGAAGCCAAAATCAAATAATGATTAATCCGGAAGTTGTCGCCGCGTAACTTAAATACGCCGACAGCTTCCGGGGCTTTTTAAATGGTAACTACTCAGCGTATTTAGTTTTTTACTATCAGTCACTTGCTCCAGAAGACGCCGTACACATCCGTGTAGGCTTGAATGTGACATCCTTGTTATATACACTTCTTCCATAAGTAACTGATAGTAAAATATATTTGTCTTTTAAATTACGCTGAGTAGTTGCTTTAAATGTATCTTTTGCGTCAGGATTTTTTTCTGGCGTTTTCTATTTGCGTTCGCAAATGGATGTATTTTTTGCTGATGGCTTCTTTTTCGGCAGCCAGTTTGGCGCAGGTCTTTTCCAGCTCTTCAATTCTCTGTTTTAATTGAGCGATATCAGGTTCTGATGTATCGGTCTGTTCTTCAGATAAACTTGTTCCAGCATCATTGACTGATTTAACAGCAATTTCCACACCATCATCAATCGCAAAAGCAGCTTGTGTTGCCTGCTGGTTTTCAAGTGCAGATGCAATACCACCTTCCAGAATCCAGGCTTCAAATTTGTTGCGGAGCAATAAAAATGCCGCTGCCTCACTGTTTTTCCCATTATCGCAGACGGTAATAACCGGATAGTTTTTATCCAGTGTTTTCAAATGCATACGCAGGGAAAAAAACGGAATATTGATGCTGTTTTCCAGATGTTGCTTTTTAAATTCATCAGGCGGTCGGATATCAATCATAATGGCGCCCTGTTCAATTTTTTGCTGAGCCTGCGGGTGGCTGATAAATTTTAATGAGGGTTCTTTTATCAGCTCAATAAAGCTTTGCTTGTCTAGCCGTAACAGAGTGGTGTCAGTTGCCGCAATAACTGAAACACTTCGCGGTGTGTTGGACAGCAGGGCATCTTCACCAAAGGCATCATGGGTTTTGAGTTGCCCCAGTTTGATGGGTTTGGTTTTGGGCGATGGTTGCCGGGTGATAATGCAGGCGCCTTGTTTAATCAGATAATAATAATCGCCGGGGTCTCCCTGTTTGATTATGGCTTCGCCTCTTTCAAACGATACCGTTTCCAGCTTCATCAGAATGCGCTGGAGATTGGCGGGCGGCAAAGCTCTGAAGATAGGAGACTTTAACAGCGCTGTCATCCAGTCATCATCATTTTCTTCGGGTTCATCATCAATCATAAAATTTGATTCCTCAATACTGCTGTTTTGAGTTAATAATGTTTTAATTTTATCGGCGTCCAGTGTCAAGTAACGGATGTCTGTTTCTGTTATCGCATCGACTTTTCTGGGAATCTGATGGGCCAGAGCAAAGCGGGCGGATTCGGTGCCAGCCTCAATGGTTTCCAGTTTAAATTCCGGGGTTTTTAAACTGATTTTTCCGGCAAGCAAATAAATCAACTGATTTTCCGGGTCGCCTAAGCGGAAAAGCAGCTGCCCGCGTTTAGCGGTTTTAATATCGGTTTCCTGGCACAGGCTGGCAAAATTTTGTTCGGACAGGCGACACAAGGGTATCAGGTTTCTGATGATGGCGCCTTCCTGGGAGTGTCTTTCAACAGGCATAGTCTGTTTTAAGTTGGGTGTGTAAATAATCCATTATTTGTAATTATGTAGTTTGTTGCCTTGTGTGTATCATCTTAGATTACCACATTATCTCGTCGCTACTTTTTTAGCGTCTGTCAGTAAGCGCCTGTTGCCTTGCTTCTCATGATCTCCGGGCCCATACCGGGCAGTATGTATTCCCACGCAGGGAAAGGGGAGAGACAAGGGGTTTTTACGTATTAATATGGGGCGTTCTGATGTAAGGGAGTTTAATCACTTTTTTGGATATTTTCATGTTTTGTAATGCCTGTTTATCTTATCGCTTTGTCTGGACAGGAAAAGTCAGGATGCCAGCGGGCTGTTATAATGATAGAACAAAAATGAGGTTTGTTCTGCCAAGTAAGCGCTGAACAAATCATCCTTGATTTGTCAGCGCCCGCAAAGCAGAAATGCGATTTCTGCTTTGCTTACAAAATCAATGGTTTGCAACCATCGATTTTGGTGGCACATCCTTGTGCCACAGGAATCGCTGATTAATCAGCGATTCCTTAGGGTGTTGCAAATTGTTGAAAAGAATGACCCCGTCATATTTTGGAAAAGAGTAAATTATGAAATATCGATTGATTGTTAATGCCGGGCTGATATTGGCCGTTATATCGGGTCTATTAACCCCGGCATATGGTCGCTCGGCCTTGCCGGCTTTTGTTAACGGACAAAAACTGCCATCATTGGCTCCTATGTTGGAGCATAGCATGCCGGCGGTGGTCAATATTTCTACGACAAAGGCAGTGCGTGGAAATCCGATGATGAATGATCCGTTTTTTCGTTATTTTTTTCAACTGCCTAACCGTCCCCGGCAACAGCGAAACAGTCTGGGTTCAGGCGTTATTATTGATGCCGAAAATGGTTTTATCGTGACCAATAATCATGTGATTGATAAGGCTGACAAAATTATGGTTACGTTGCGGGATGGGCGTCAGTTTCAGGCTAAACTATTGGGAACGGATGCCGAAGCGGATGTCGCGGTTGTGCAGATTCAGGCGGAAAACCTGAGCGCGTTGAAAATTGCCGATTCCAATTATTTGAAAGTGGGTGATTTTGTGGTGGCAATCGGTAATCCGTTTGGTTTGGGGCAGACGGTGACCTCCGGGATTGTCAGTGCATTGGGGCGTTCAGGTTTGGGCATTGAGGGCTATGAGGATTTTATCCAGACTGATGCCTCCATTAATCCGGGAAATTCAGGGGGCGCGCTGGTTAATCTGAACGGCGAACTGATTGGTATGAATACGGCTATACTGGCGCCAAGCGGCGGTAATGTCGGTATTGGTTTTGCCATTCCCTCGAATATGGTAATGACATTGGTGGATTCGCTGGTTAAACATGGTGAAGTGCGTCGGGGGCGGCTGGGCGTTACGACTCAGGATTTAACGGCTGAACTGGTTAAGGCTTTTGGTTTGACAAACAAGCACGGGGCCATTGTCAGCCGGGTGGAGGCTGAATCAGCTGCAGCCAGGGCCGGGCTGGAGCCGGGCGATATTATCGTGGCTGTGAATGGTCGGACCATTAAAAACAGCGCCCAGATAAGAAATATTATCGGCTTGATGGAAATAGGCGATACTGCAGATATTGAAATTATCCGCGGCAATGAAGAAAAAAGACTGCAGGCGGTTGTCGGCAAGCCCAAAAAACAGTTATTGGCCGGTGAGAAATTACATTACAGGCTGGCGGGTACGGTTTTGAGTAACACTCAGAAGCGGCAAGTGGAAGGGGTGCTGATTGAAAAAATCCATACCGGCTCCTATGCCTGGAAAGTTGGGCTGCGGCCGGGAGATATTATCGTTTCAGCCAACCGTTATCGGGTCAGAAACCTGGCGGACTTAAAGCAGGTGGTTAATCCTCAGGCGCCGTTGCTGATTAATATTCAGCGTGGCGGTGAGGCTTTTTTTCTGGTGATGCAATAATGGCAGATAATTTAGAGTTTATACCGTTAAATATAGCGGTTTTGACTGTTTCAGACAGTCGCACCGAGGCAGATGATGTTTCCGGCAACACGCTGGTCGAACGACTTAAAAAGCAGGGACATCAGCTTTATCAAAAGCAAATCGTGGCGGATAATCTGTATCAAATACGGGCGCAGGTGTCAGCGTGGATTGCTGATGATGATGTGAATGTTATCTTGACCACCGGCGGCACCGGTGTGACCGGACGGGACGGGACGCCTGAGGCTGTTGAGCCGCTGCTGGACAAAAAACTGGATGGCTTTGGTGAGGTGTTCAGAATGATTTCCTGGCAGACGATTAAAACCTCGACCATGCAGTCCCGTGCCATTGCCGGTGTTGCCAATGGCACCTACATTTTTTGTTTACCGGGTTCATCCAATGCCTGTAAAACTGCCTGGGATGAGCTGATTAAAGAACAACTGGACAAGCGGACCAAACCCTGTAATCTGGTTCAGCTAATGCCCAGACTCCGGGAGAAATAATGAGATACCCTGTTTTGTTTTTAGCGGCTTTATCCGCTCTGCTGGCTGTGGTGATGGGCGCTTTTGGTGCCCATGCCTTGAAAACGGTATTAACAGTGGAAATGCTGACGGTTTATAAAACAGCCGTCAATTATCACATGTGGCACGCTTTGGGATTGGGCCTGATTGCTGTATTCCAGCAACTTTCAGGCGACTCCTGTTATCTGTTGTGGGCAGGCAGACTGATGTTTTCAGGGATTGTATTATTTTCCGGCAGTTTGTATCTGTTGGCGATATTGAATATACCGGCATTAGGCATGATCACACCTTTGGGCGGACTGGCATTTATTGCAGCCTGGGGGCTGTTGCTGGTTTTTGCGGCTAAGGAATCGCCGGTTTAATCAGCGCTTCACTTAAAAATAATGATGCTGTCTTTTGGCGGTATTACATTCTTAACACGACTTAATTCTTAACAAAACTTCAATCATGCGCGATTCAAATCCAAAAGCTATTTACCTGAAAGACTATACCGTACCGGAATATCTGATTGAACAGGTTGATTTACACTTTAAACTGGACGCCGATAAAACCCGGGTCAGTTCCCGATTAGTGATTAAACGCAATCCAAAAAGCCAGCATACAGGCAGTGAGCTGGTGCTCATGGGCGAAGATCTGGAATTAATCAGGGTGGTTTTGAATGACAGTGAATTATCATCCGGTCAATATCTGCAGACTGAAGATACGTTGATTATTTCTGAGGTGCCTCAGCAACAGCCATTTGTGTTGCAGATTGAAAATACCATCAGCCCGAAGGCAAATACGGCATATGAAGGTCTGTATTTATCCAACACCATGTTATGTACCCAATGTGAGGCTGAAGGGTTTCGGAAAATCACCTGGTTTCTGGACAGACCGGATGTCATGAGTCGTTTTACCACGACCCTGGAAGCCGATAAGGATTTATATCCAGTATTGCTATCCAATGGCAATCCTGTGGCCCGTGGAGAGCTGATTCACAATCGTCACTGGGTAAAATGGGAAGACCCATTTGCCAAGCCCTGCTATTTATTTGCACTGGTTGCAGGACAGCTTGAAGTGGTCGAGGACACTTTTGTAACGATGTCGGGGCGGACTGTCGAGCTCAAGATTTATGTGGAAGCGCATGATGTGGATAAATGTCAGCATGCCATGCAATCATTAAAAAATGCCATGCGTTGGGATGAAGAGGTTTATGGTCGCGAATATGACCTGGATTTGTATATGATTGTTGCGGTCGGCCATTTTAATATGGGAGCGATGGAAAACAAGGGACTGAATATTTTTAATACCAAATTTGTCCTGGCCAGGCCAGATACTGCAACAGATTCCGACTACGAACATAT
>Ga0256833_1002664_pt1 | contig 12425 bp, 10 predicted proteins | sample 356284metaG_FD_190535 | JGI IMG/M metagenome (GOLD analysis project Ga0256833, IMG submission 190535) | Hydrothermal vent microbial communities from Mid Atlantic Ridge, Atlantic Ocean - 356-284 | ecosystem: Environmental > Aquatic > Marine > Hydrothermal vents | place: Atlantic Ocean: Mid...
CCTTCAGGGAGACGTCTCTAACCGTTCTCCCGCGAACCTTATCTCCCGGGCGGAGCACTGTTTTAAGGACCCACAGGTCTTCTTCGCTCTCAGGGGTTACTTCGATCTTCTCTTTCTTCCTATCTATAATGTTTACTTTCATGATCGTGGTACACCTGCCAGTCGTTACCGTATGGAAGCCCCCGTGAAGGTAAAAATAGGAGTGTTTCACTAGCTTATAGGATTATTATAATAATAATTATTACTTATTTTTCATCACAATATACGCTATGCTGCCGAGCTTCTCGGATCCTGCTGGGGGCTCGCCCTCATACACGGCGAACTCGGCCTTATGCATCGCCTCCAAGTCCTTAATCGCCCCTCGGAGCCTTGCGGGGACGAGTATCACAACGTCAGTTAGGGGGGCTGAAAGTTTGAGTCCCCTCCCCTTCTTATAAGCCCATACAGCACTGTTAACCTCCAGTATATCTCTAGCCGCTTGGGCGAGTATTGCCCTCTCTTCCTCCCCGCTAAAGAACGGGTCGGGCCAGGATTCCTTGTGCACGCTCTTACCGTACAATTTACGGTACGCGTAGTCGGTGACGAAGGGCATTATTGGTGATAGGGCTATTAGGATCCTCCTAAGGATTTCATGTATTGTGTACCATGCCGCCTCCTGCTCGCTTCTCTCCCATTTCCCGTCGCGGTTGTATGCTCTGTGCTTAACCATTTCTATATAGTGGCTGGCATACCTGTCCCAGGCATACTCGTATAGCAGGTTTGCCGGCTCGTAGACGTCCAGGTCGGAGTAGGCCTTATCCGCGTTCGAGAGGACCTCGTCGAGGAGGGCTAGGAACGCCTTATCGGTGAACATGAGATCAGCCTTTTCGGGCCGGGGGAAGCTCGACGCGAACCTGGCTATATTCCAGAGTTTCGTCGCGAAGTTCCTACCCGTTTTCACTTTCTTCTCGTCAAACTTATAGTCGTATCCCAGCCTGCTCGCCACCGCGGCCCAGAAGCGGAACGCGTCCGCCCCGTACTTCTCGAAATAGGGTGCCGGGTAGATCACGTTGCCCAGGCTCTTGTGCATGGGGCGCCCTTTCGGGTCAAGGCCCATGCCTGTTATGCGGACCCATTTGAAGGCCGGCTTGCCTGTAAGCTGGTATACTCTGAGCAGGCTATAGTATAGCCAGGTCCTTATGATGTCCTGTCCCTGCGGGCGTAGAGTGTTCCTGAACGCTTTCTTAAAGAAGCGCTTATCTTTCATCCACCTTGTCACGTATAGCACGCTTATACTGGAGTCGAACCATGTGTCGAAAACCTTCTTCTCACCTTCCAGGTGGCTCTTATCGGCGCCACACACGGGACACTTATCCCATGGAGGATCATCCTTCCACGGCCTATAGTAGCGGCCGGGCTCTGGGACCAGTATAGACCCGCACTTCTTACAGCGCCAGACGGGTATCTCGGTAGCATAATATCTGTCCCTGCTTATAGGCCAGTCCATGCTAACACTGTCTATCCAGTCATAGAGCTTCTTCCTATGCATCTCGGGCCTAAAGATTATCCGGGAGGCGATCTCACGGATCTTGTCCTTATACTCGAGCTGTTTCAGGAAATACTCTTTCCTGTAGACTATTTGTAGGGGGGTCTTACACCTCCAGCATACCGGGACTGTATGCTTGATTTTAACTTTCTTCTCGAGGAAGCCTTCCCGTTCTAGGAGCTCCGCGATTTTCTCCCTAGCCTCCTCGACGGGGAGCCCGGCTATAGGGCCCGCCTCGGGGCGCATCCGCCCGTCCTCGTCGATTAGCCATTTCGGCTTCAGGCCTAACTCCATGAACAGTCTCACATCATTCTCATCGCCATAACTACAGACCATCATGAGCCCTGTGCCATAGGAGGGGTCAACGCTTGGGTGCTCTATTATCTCGAGCTCGTGCCCGTATATCGGGGCTATAACCTTCTTACCCCTGTACTTCTTGTATCTATCATCCTCGGGGTTGTATGCTAGGACTGCGCAGCCTGCTAGGAGTTCGGGTCTAGTTGTGGCGACCAGGAGGTATCCATCCCCGTCCTTGAGGGGGAACCGGATATAGTAGAGCCAGCCCTCCCGCTCGACATACTCTATTTCGGCCTCGGCCAGGGTGGTCTTACAGCGCGGGCACCATCTTACAGGCCTTGCATCCTCATATATGAGGCCGCGACGGTAGAGCTCTATGAATGTGGCCTGAGTCATCCTCCTATACTCTTCACTGTCAGTACCGTTACGCCAGTAGTCGAAGCTGCACCCCATCCTCCTCCATATCGAGACAATTTCTCTCTCGGCCTCATCCAGGAACTGCTTACATAGTTGGAGGAACTTTTCGCGCCCCTCCGGCGTTTTAGCCATCTCATGGGCATAAACTCGGTACGTCTTCTCGACCTGTACCTCTACCGGGAGACCGTTCCTGTCAGCATAGAACGGTACGATAACATTGTATCCTTTCAGCCTGAAGTATCTAGCAATCATATCTATCTGCGCGTAGTGTGCTGCCCCGGCAACATGCCATTTACCACTCGCATAGGGGGGTGGCGTATCTATTGCCAGGATCTCTCTGGGATCTTCAGGGTCGAAGCTAGGCTTATATAGTTCTTCGGACTCCCAAGTCCTTATAAGCTCGACCTCATACTCTGGGTTCCAGCGTTTCTCTTTGATTCTAGGTTTAAGCTCCTCGCTCACCGCGGGCACCGTAGTAGTATTCTAGGTGAACTAGTAGAGAATTAAAAACGCACGTGAACCCTACCAGGAGTGGAATGGTCCACCCGGGCTTCGAGACCCCCGGGCAGGCCAGCATATTCTTGGGGCGCACGGGCTTGAGCGTGGAAGGCGGAGAGGAGAAATACACCGTAGACCTGCCGGAGGAGCAACAGAAGATAATCCTCTATGTGGCAGTGTTTTTCTTAAGCCTAGTGTTCCTAACAGTAGGCCTGCTAGGGGTCCCGCTGCTTTCCAGCGTCTCGGTAGACCTGCTAATAGTAGCATACGCCCTGCTATTATCATTCGCACCCGACCTGACAATACTGGCGGTCGCACCCATGGTAGCGGTCCACGCTGGCAGTATAATCTCCTATTACGGTCACCCTCTAGTTCTACCCTTTATTGTTATTGAGAGGCATGGGGAATTCAGCAGTGCCGGCATCGACATAGTACAGATTATAGTTGCGTATGAGATAGCCCGCTGGCTCCTCTCCAAGAGGAAAACGGAAAATACAAAAACCCCTATCGGTGAGGGTAAGGAACAGGGGGCCGCGGTGGAACCGCCGCGGTAGTATAGCCCGGCCCAGTATGCGGGCCTCTCGAGCCCGTGACCCGGGTTCAAATCCCGGCCGCGGCACCAGCCTGCTGCGCGGGACTGCGGCCCCCGCCTTCTAACAATATAATAGTATAGAATATTAGTGCTAGAATCTATTCTCTACCATCCTTCTCCTTGTCTTCCTCCGCGGGCGAGTATGCTTCGAGCCATTTCCTCCTGGCCGCGTAGAAACTGGCTTTTCTCAGCGATCTCTCGAGCATATTTATTGTCACGATATCTTTAAGTCTTGCGACGGCGATGTTGCGGTGGCCCCCGGTATCTTCGACGATCCCCATCTTGTAGAGCTCGCTCATTATGCTCTCGGCTTCCCCTCTTCCCGACCTGATTATGAGGAGCCTGTTCCCCTCTTCCTTCTCGACTAGAACTGCGACCGGGAAGTTTACAATCTTGTATATTGCGGAGGCTAGAGCGCTACTGCCCCGCTTCTCCCAGCGGCCCCTGGCATCGACAAATTTCACGTATCCTAGGTTTTTGGCTGACATTGCAAGCTCTCTTGCAGCCTCTTTTACCTCCTTGTCGCTGACCTGGGAGATTTCCATCCCCACTTTGAGGAGGCTCCTCTTCCTCGCGGTGCTAGCGTTGTTCTCCTCTGTCCTGGGGGTTCTTACGCGTATCTTAATGTCTTCGAAGGGTATCGGGTTTGAGACCCAGCGGACGTATTTGGCCCATGCCTCGCTGCTTCTAGTCTGGTTTAGGGCTTTCGATATGCTTGCTGCAAGTCTCACTATTCCCTCGGACGCGTCGACCTCCTTCTTCAGGTGTTTGTTGCCTTCGAGCACAGCTATTGCTTTGACGAATTCTCTGAGCCTGGGCGTTATCCTAACGTTTAGCCCTTCGAGGAACCGTTGTAATAGTACGCTTGTGGGGGATCTGCCCACTACGACGTAAACGTTGTATTTCTCCTCTATTTTTGGCATCGCCTCGATGGTTGTCTTATGATGGTCGAAGTAGTATATTTTGGATCCGCAGTGCTCTTTTAGGTGGTTTAAAACCTCGTCGACCTCCTGAGTGTAGGGGATGTCGAGTATTACTATTATGGGCCAGCACTCGCCTGACTCTTTTATTTTTGTAATGCTTCTAGGCCCGCTTGGTATGAGGCATACTTTGGTTCTCTTCTTTAGGGGGAAGACGCCTTTGACTTCCTGTGCGTAGAGTAGTAGTGCCGCAGACACTACGCCGTCGGCATCCCAGTCTGCTATTATTGCGACTTCGCATTCCTGCATGTCTATTCTCCTTATATGTGGTGTTCATGGTGGGAACGGTTAAAATCTTACCTCATTTTATTTTATTTTTATCATTTTTAGCCCAATATTTCTTGTTGGAGGCGTAATCCTCCACGGCCTTGAACAGCATGCTATAAAACGCCCGCTCCCCCCTGCCGAGGAGTTCCGAGAGTATTCTCCGCGCCGTTGTAACACCAACGCCTGGAGCTAGAAGCGCCTCAACAACCTTGTCGTGAAGACCATCCCTGCTATACTCCAGAAGGAGCACGGCCCTATCATAAACCTCCTTCACAGCCCTGGCAGCCTCGCCTCGAGGCTTCCTCCCGGTCGATTTATATTTAGCATAGAGGCGTGCTACTCTCTCCCCCCATTCCGTGGCAGGGAGAACTGCGATCATCCTAGACCCACACTTTGGGCATGAGGGACCGCGTTTGGCCTCGCCGGTCGAGGCCCTCCACGCGTGGCCGCACGAGGCGCAGACAAGTATAACATCTTTTCTGTCGACACGCTTCTTGAAGCTCTCGATGAGCGTGGATAAGGCGACGCTCTTCAAGTTTATAGCCTTATCCTTTCTCATGTAGGGGTTAGATATGACCTCTCCCAGTAGCGGGCTTGGAGAAGTATTCTCGGTAATGACCGGTTCGTGCATATTATCGAGGAACTCGTTTAGAGCATTATAGTCTAGCTTGTCATAGTCCACCTCTCTCAGCGTCTCCCACTCGACAACTGTTCCCTCATACGCTGAGATCAGGCGTTTCGCCAGCTCCCTGCCAACTGCCTTGTCAGGGTCTATCACGCCCATCCTCTTAGCGACTTGGAGGAAGCGTATCAGATATGCTAGACTCGACCTTACAGCATCTCTTATGAGGGAGACTCTTTCCACCGGGTCCATTCTCTTGGCTCTAAGCAAAGCCTCGGCAACTAGATGTGGGGTCATAAGGTTTGTCGACTGGAACACTATGGCGTACGGGATATAGTCGAACGTGGCGTGAACCCCTAGAGACTCGAGTATTTTAGATAGTAGAAGTGCTAGGGCAAAGTTTCCCTTGCTCCCAAGACAGACATACAGTACGCTTGACCCTTTCCAGTGCTCGATAACAGGTGTTAGAGGCGTAAGACGGGCGCCACCCCACGTTTGCACGGTTCCGGATGCGATTTCAAGTATCCTTTTAGCATTATCGCCGCCAATCCCCCTCTGGCGTAGCAGCGCCTCGCAGGCATCTCCGTCCTCCATACACAGGCTGAGAATGCCGCAGACCTCCCTGGCAACCCTGTAATCGACAGGTATCAGCTCGCCCTCCCAGCTGGGTATCATGCCGACAGCTTCTCCTAGAAGCTTAGCCTCCACCCTACCATTTTCGAAGTCGACGTCGAGGGCCTCCCACACTTTACCTGCCAAGACAAACTTGAACCTGTCAGAATCGCTTACCCTGGAAAGGTTCGCCTCTATAAACCTCTCGCTCAACTCCCCTATGCGGGAGCCCGTGAGCGCGTCGACAACAGTATAGTTCTTCTCGTCCGGTATCATCGAGACCTTATAGAAGTAAGAGAATGTCCTCCTCCCCAACACTATCTTCCCTTCCTCAGGCCTGAACCGGACAACTCTCACAGAGTCTAAATGGTCCACAACCTCTTCTAGCAGGCGGATGTCGAGCCCGGTAAAGGGGCCGCTCCTAGAGACAATGCTGTACGCCCGCTCTATGCTTGTCCCCCTATCCTGGAGTGTTATGCCGGCAACCTGGTGCGCTAGCACGTCCAACGGGTTCCTATGTATCCTTACATGCTCTAAAGCCCCCATTCTAGTCCTGAAAGCGATAACGCCCGACTCCAGTATTTCGTAGAGGTTATCGGAAGTAACAATTACCGCCCTACTCACCTCCCCAAACCTATGCCCAGCCCTACCGGCCCGCTGCGACATCGAGACAACACTGCGGGGCGACAGGAATTGTATCACTAGGCTTATCTCACCAATATCTATCCCCAGCTCCATACTGCTCGTGGCGACCAGAACTTTCAGGGATCCCTCGCGGAACCTCTTCTCCGCAGTTTCACGCACAGTTCTAGACAGGCTGCCATGGTGTACTGCGACCATATCGGCACCTAGAATTTTTGAGAGTGCAGAGGCCAGCAGCTCGGCGGTACCGCGAGTGTTAGTAAAGACGAGTACCTTTCCAGGCGTTTCACGGGCAATCTCCGCTATTCTCTTTGAAGCGTTAACCCAATAGTCGTCTGAGGGGACGACCTCCAGTCTTATATCGTACTGTTTACCGCCACTATCCTTTACAATGCTTACAAGCCTTCCCGCAGCAAGCAGCCTGACAGCCTCCCGCTCGGTTTTCTCCGAGATCGTAGCAGAGAGGCCTATCCTTTGGATCCTGCTCCCGGTAAGCTGTTCCAGCCTTTCGAGCGCTACGGAGAGCTCGCTTCCACGTTCGCTATCAAGGAGCTCATGCACCTCGTCTACTATAACCCATCTCGTGCAGCCCCAGACTCTCTTCGCGTTCTGCGTGGAGAGCATGAGATTGAAGCTTTCCGGCGTTGTGACAACAACCTCTGGAGGATCCCTCAGAAACGCTTTTCTCCCCGCCTGGGTCGTGTCGCCATGCCTTACCATAACGCGGAAGCCGGCAGCGTTGACGAGTTTTTCTATTCTAACGAGAATATCACGGTTCAACGCTCTAAGGGGGGTTATATAGACAGTCCACACCCCCCTACACGTCTTCTTCTCACGTCTCATCAGGGCGAGTACTGGTAGGAGTGCCGCCTCGGTCTTCCCGCTACCGGTCGGAGCTATCACTAGCGTGTGCCTACCACTCGCTATGACAGGTATAGCCTTCTCTTGGACTGGTAGGAGCTTCTCATAGCCCAGGCTTCTTGCTATGCGCCGTAACTCCGGGTCTATTCTCTCCAAGGCGTCGCTGCTCACTCCAGATACACCGGTTAACACGTGTATAGAGCCGGGTTACCTTGTCTGGTATCGGCGTGCAGGCGTTAATACCATTATTTAGTCGAGAATAGATCCTTTCCCATCTTGCTATGCCTTTCCCGGGAAGCCCGTGCGGGGATGAAGATGATTGTATAGGCCGGAGCGGGTGACGCTTAGGCTCGGCGGCTCGTGCGTAAGAGTGGCACTGCTGGCGTCGCTCGTGGGAGCCCTGCTCCCCTTTATCGTTCTGGATTCGGTTCAGAATAATCGATTGTATTATTCCTCATACCTGGTAGGGGTAGGATCTATAGTTCTTGTCGGGCTCCTCATTATTCCGCTTGTTTACGCGTTCGCTATTGGCCTGGGCCCGCTCGGTTTGGCTTTAACTGTTGCATGGCTTCATATCCTCTACTCTAAGCATGCTCCGGGTGGTAGTCCGGCTTTAACGGTTCTGGGGCTTCTGTTTGTCTTAGCGTCTGTTAGAAGAGGGGAGCCCCTCCTGGATTTCTTGTATGAGGGTTTACCTTTTTATTTTAGGCTGTCACCGTACCTCCTGTTAACCTCTATTATATTTTTATTAAATAAAATAAATATATTCTATATAATACTATCATATATCACATTGCTGTTAGTGCTCAACAATATGAGAACCATGAAAGGAGACATAGTTTCAGCATTACTATCTGCGACGCCCGCTACAGGCATAGCACTACTCATATATGCCAGTCATGCTCCGCTCCCTATCGGGGAGTGTGAGGGAATAAAAATATCTCAAAGAATAGCAATCTTAAATGATAATATTAGAAGAAAAACGAGGCTACTCCACGGCTACAAACACCTGCTATGCGCGAGCGGGACAGCAACGATACCCGAAACAAACACGAGAACAATAATAATACTAGGAAAAACAGATATTATTAATGCAGACCATAAAATAGTAATCTCCAAAACAGGCATACAGAATCCTGCCGACCTGGAAAGAGTAATCTCCGGGCGATTGAGAGATATTAGAATCGCGGTAGGCGATAATCAAGATGTAGCGCTCAGTATGCTATCATTCGTCCTATCACGGTTGAGCGGTAGAATCCTCATAGACCTGTGCGACGCGAAAACAGATTTAGTATCGAGCATTATACGGCTATCACTAGAAAGAGGAGACATTGCTATCCGTCTCTGCTCTCCCGAACCTATTCTTAGCCGGGGACTACTGATAGGGCCTGGAACGGCGCTGCTCGTATCAACAGCTGACAGGCTATCGCTGATTGCAATACTATCGGACATTCTAAGGCTCCCAGAACAGTACGTTCAAGACATACTAGGCGCCTTAAGCCCTAGGACAGGACTGCTCTACCCGGACTGTGGAGGCAGGATGTCCCTGATCTACATTGCGTAGAACTGCCTTGTAGGATGATAACCCTATTTTAATACCTTAAGCGTTCAATAACATCGGTAACGTTTCGGGGTGTAGCGTAGGGTTGTCTGTTGAAGAGGAACAGGAGTTTGACCAGGAATATGAGGAGGAATATGAAGAGGTCGAGGTCACAGAGTTCCGTGTCAGCCCCGAGTTCCTCGACATTATGTTGCTCGCGGTAGATATTCTGGAGAAGCTCGCAAACGGCGAAATAAGTATTACAGAAGCTAGAGCGATTTACCAGGAGAAGATAGCCCCGATTGTTAGGGTTGAGCGTGAAAAGGCTGTCAAGTCTAGGTCGAAGAGATCCTCCAAGTCCAGGAAGACATCGAAGAAAGGTAAGGCGAGCAAGCAGAAGAAATCTAGGGGCGGTAAGAAGAAGGGTAAGGCCAAGCAAGAGGAGGTCGAGGAATCCTGATTTTTCCTTTAAATAAATTTGTATGTTTTAACTTCAACATCGTAGCCGAGATTCTTGAGGGCCTCAGTTAGGACCTCTACAGGCACCCTCCTGTCGAAAACGAGGACGACCCTCCTCCTATCTCCCTCCTTTATGAGTTTGACCTTATCAATAACAACCCTGCCGAGTATCATATCGTTCATGCTTTTTGAGGGGACCAGGTAGTCCTTGAACTTCTTTCTCATGGTCTCGTGGAACGCGTCAAAATTCCTCAGAATCCTGTACGTCTCGTTAACGTCGTTTGGCTCGATACCGAGTATCCTAGTGACCTCTGCAAGAAGCTTCTCTGCCTCCTCAAGGTCTAACTCTACGCTCTTGTATTTACCCATATCGACCTCTATTGTGACTGTTTTACTCATTCGATTTCCACCTCGCATGCTTCTTTGTATCGGACTCCCAGGGAATCTGTGGTTGACGGGTTTAATTTGTCTTAGCCGTAAACATAGTACACCCTGGAGGATGCAGAGTAGAAGGGTATTTCCCGCCTAGGCGTGATTGGATATCAGAGATATGGTGGTGGCCTCCTGTGATCCGGATCTCGTATGCTGCGGCCTCTAAGTTCAAGTATATCACGCAGAGTCTAGCTAAGATTAACGATGAGGGTTTCCTTGTTATAGGCACGGATATGCTCGCGATCCATATCATGAGCCCTGATAAGACTACTATGGCTATCGTCAAAATGCCGCCTATATCGTTTGACGAGTACTCTGTCGATGAGAGTGTGAACCTCCTTTTCAGGACCGACGAGTTCAACAAGGTTGTTAAGAGGGCTACCCGTAACGATGATCTAATAATTGAGTATGACGTTGAACAGGAAGCACTTAAAGTCTCGCTTAGAGACAGGAAGACCGGGCTCTTACGCCAGTTCTACATAACTGCGCATCCGGATGAGAGCTTCAAGCTTAAAGAGCCCAGCCTAGACTTCGCGGTGTCATTCGGAATCATGGCAGACGATTTCAAAACCATAATACAAGACGCTAAGGTTGTAGGAGATACTATCGAGTTCGATGCTGAGGAAGAACAAGTTCGTGTACACTCCGAGGGGGAGGAGAGAGAGTATGAGTGGCTCATGAAGCTGCACGACCCTCTACTGTCGATAACCGTCTCGGAGCCTAGCAGGGCGACGTACACGAGGAGTAGCTTGGAAGTCGCAACTAAACCTACAGGTGCGGCTGATAACGTAAAGGTCAGCTTCTCAACAGACTTCCCCATGAAAGTAGAGTTCACCTTCCCTAACGGTGAGAAGATGGACGTGTATGTAGCACCCTCCCTCTAGCGCTTTCTACGGTAATAGCTTCTCTTAGAAACAGTTTTCTTCTGCCTCCCGCCCCGCCTTGTAGAGGTCTTATGGGGTGTTTCGCTCTCCGCTCGTTTCGCGGAATAGCGGCTGGCCACCTCCATCCTGATCCTCTCAAGGGCCTCCTCAGTAACGTGAAGCCTCCGCGTGGTAGAGGGAAGCACTAGCGCGAGCTCTTTACACTCTAACCCGTATTTTCCGGAGAGCGCGAGCGCGCAGTAGGGGCATAAGTTCAGTATTCTCCCCCCAAACGTGCATCTAACAGTAGCACCCTTCCTCCCACATAGATCACACCTTTCCCAGTCTAGAGTGTTGCGTGGCATACTCTACACACTCCTCTAAACAGGCCCACCTCAGACTACCATGCTTTAGGCCAGCCCTGTAGTCTAAAACGTGTGAGGCCCCTCATCCCTCCTTCCAGCCTACCAGGCGGGCCTGTGCGGGTTGTTGCCCGCCGCGGTATGCTGGAAGTCACAGGTTACAGGGCCAGGTCTTATTGTTATGTGGAGGCTTATTTCGTTCTGCCCTGTAGCAGGTTCTTGAATCTTACAGCGTCAGCATAGCTGTAAACATTGTTAAATAGTACATATTGTATATTATTATTTATTTTAAAAATTATATTTTTTAATTTTAGGAGATCTTCGTCTGTATACTTATACCTATAATTAACCTCCCCGCCTCCCAGCCCGTGAAGCCTAGTATAGCCGACCCCCTCCGGGAAATACTCGGGTACTCTCCCCCTGAGATAATCACCAACAATAACAACACCATAGGTAGAACTCAACCTGACAAGAATATCGGGGTGCTCCCACCATTCCCCTCGCGGCTCCCATGCAAGGAGGAACCCCTCATTCGCGTGGCGCTTAAAGAAGGATTCAACGTTAGAAATATTCTGATCGCTAGGACGGAAACTTGCAGGGCTCTGAAGCACTATTATCCTAGCCCTCACCGCCCTAGCAGCCCTAACAGTCTCCGACCAGGCCCACTCAACTTCCTCGGTAGGCTGGAAAAACCCGTAGTTCTCCCTACGCCCTGGCAGTCTACGCTTAATCCTCCTCCATAACATCTTAGTATACTTATGTGTGACGAGCATCCATGCCTTAACAGTAAATTCGAACCCCTGAGGCGCTTCTGCTGCGAGCTTCTCGAGCTTCTCAGTAGGGGGCGGATCGTAGAATGTTTGCTGAAGCTCTACCACGTCTAGCTCTGAGAAGATAAGCTTTCTGGACCTGTTGAACCCGCAAGTTCCGATCTTCACGGTTTTACCCGTCACTGTCCCTATCACCACGTCTTTAAAGTGTGCTGGACAATGGTATTTTTCCTGGGCGGGGATTACCTGTAACGGTGGGGGCAGCATTGAAAGAGGCGCTAAGGCAGGCGGGATTAGCACTGCTAGTCTTGCTGATTATACTTTCTATTTACGTTTCGTATACTGGAAAGGTGCGTATGGCAATAGTTGACGGTCGCAGCATGGAGCCGCTGCTTCACACGGGAGACGTGGTTTTCATCAGGAAGATGCCTGCTGACAGGATAAAGCCGGGAGATATAGTTGTGTACAATGCGGGTACCCGGTATATTATTCACAGGGTTCTCAACGTCTTCCAGGTTAACGGTCAAACATGCTATCTCGTGAAGGGAGACAACAACCCATACCCGGACCCGGGCTTCCCGTCGTGCAACTACGAGGGCATACCCTATAGCCGAGTTGTAGGCGTGGTCGTGTCGTACCATAATACAACATTAAAGGTACCCTATATTGGAGGGTTCTCCGTCGCG
>Ga0256833_1002665_pt1 | contig 12424 bp, 18 predicted proteins | sample 356284metaG_FD_190535 | JGI IMG/M metagenome (GOLD analysis project Ga0256833, IMG submission 190535) | Hydrothermal vent microbial communities from Mid Atlantic Ridge, Atlantic Ocean - 356-284 | ecosystem: Environmental > Aquatic > Marine > Hydrothermal vents | place: Atlantic Ocean: Mid...
ATCTTTTCGTAGATTTCCTTGGTAATAGAATCCATTTTTACTACTAAGGATGCCTCATACTCGTACAAGGTTTCACACAATTTAAACGAGTTCATCCCATGAATTCGTTGAGATAGCGTATCATCGCCTAATGCAATCCCGTTTGTAACTACGACAGGATACATTTCTTTCTCTGCGATGTGTTTAACTAATTCAACTAAATGTTTGTACATCAGCGGCTCACCGTCGCCACAAATCAAAGCAACTTCTGCACCAAGCTCTCTTGCCTCATCGACAACCCTCTTGTACTCATCTATAGTAAGTTCGTTCTTTGATCTAACTCTATCACTACCTGCGTAGCAGTATATACACCTAAGATTACAGATTTTTGGTGTGCTTAACCCTATAGCCCTTATTTTTGGATCTTCCGGATTCCACTCCCGCCAGAATTTTTCAATTTCATCTCTTGAATAATGGTCTAAACCTCTTACAGCTATTCTTGTTTGAGTTTCGATGCTGTCATTGGGCATCATGATATTATGTCCCAAAGCGACATTATATAAGAATTTCTTACATGTTTTTTTTTTTCTATGAAAAAAGAAAATTCTAAAAAGCATGATCAAATGAGCATTGCAAGAGTTAAAAGCCCAGTCACATTTGGTGCATAGCTAGCAAGAGCTTTCCACTCCCAGTCTCTAAACGTGTCCTTCCTTGCCTCAATCCATCTTTCAATGATTTCCCTTAGCTCTTCGTTCGTTATCTCGCAACCATCTGCTGTTCTTACAGAATAACCCTTCTCAGCGTGGTGAATCAGCAATCCCATCTCACTGAACATGTTCTTCAGCCTTATTAGTCCTATAAGCTCCTCATCACCAGCCTTTTCTATCGTTGACTCTGGAATGCACGGATTCGGAAAAGCGACATCTTCAAGAGAGATGCAGCAATCGTCAACAGTCACTTCGTACTTCCCCAGCCTGAGCCTACCGTATTTCTCAACTATGCCTTTAATTATCGGCTTTGCATTCTCCTTCAGCTCTTCAGCCGTCTTACCTCTTTCAACTCCGGCATACTTGCACGCTAGATTGGTTAGATCTTTTAGCAGGTTTGAGTGTCTAAGCACCTCATATTCGTTGAAGATTGTGAATAGAAGCAGCTCCAGATCACTCCTGAATCTGCTTGAGCTGTATCTTGATAGGAACCACTTTACTAAATCTTCGACGGCAAAGAGTTCTTTGGCATATGCAGTATTCGTAACATTCAGAAGAGCGTAAACTTCCCCGACAATCTTTCTTACTACGGGAAGTAGCGGGATGAGATTGCTTGGAGCTTCTACAAGAATGTAATCATTTTCTATTTGCTTGAGGGTTTTAACTGTATAGCCATCGGTTACGAGCGTTGATTCTTTAACAAACTCCAACCACTCGTCGTACGTCATGACTAAGTCTCCGAGTACCTCTTTTAGCTCCTTGTAGACTTTCTTTGAGCCGACAACGAGATATCCGTAGGGAAAACCACTCTCTGGTACGTCAATTACCTTTTCAGCGTAGATAATCGGCTTTCCCTCTAATACTTCGTTGAGCAGTTCTTCTTTAGTGTAGTAGTGCGGTCCATCTCTTTCGAAATTGCCGATCCTGTATACTTTTAGTCTTTTTACAGTTCTCTTCCTACTCAGATTGACTTCCTTAACACCATTTTTCTCCAAGAACTCGATGATTGCAGGATTGTCAACATAGACTGCATAAATCCTAGCATCTTCTAAATCTAATTCCTTCTTTGAGTTTGGTCTCCTCTTCAAATAACCCGTCTTTCTCCCAGTTGCAGCCAAATAGATTACATCCTTGCAGAGAATCGTAATTCTTCTGCCGTTCCTCCTCGTACCGCCCCACACGCCGTATGCTGGTAATTCTGTCAAGAGGAGATCAACAGTCCTCTTCAAGCTTAGAAATCTTGGTATCTCTCTTTCTATTGCGTCGTTGTACGATTCCCAGTAGCTGTGTATCCGGTTCAACGCCTTCTGTAACTCTTCAAGCTGTTCAGAAGAGTATGATGACAGATCTTGAGCGGACATGTGTAGGAACTTCGAAAAATCCCTTTTGAACAGGATCAGCCTGTACTTCAGCTCCATTAGGGTTGTAAAATCTCTGTGTCCTTCTTTAAAGTCGTCTCTATTTGGTGTGGGTACAGGTGTCCTAACCTTTCGTCTAAGTACGTCCACTATTCGGCCATCCTCGACCTTTATCCTTAAGAAGAAGCCCTGTGGTGGAGAGTACATCAGCCTCTTCGCCAGAACATCTCCAAGGACTATTGCATACTTGTCGTGCCTCCAGCTCTTCCAACTCTCGTGGGCTGGAACTGTTTTCAACACTCCAAGCTCATAAACCTCGTTCTCCTCTAACATCTCAATTTCATGATTGTGAACGCCTATGCTAAGCTTTATCCTGTCACCGTCCTCCAAAACAGCAAGTAGTTCGATTGGAATCCTCGAAAAGTCGAAAAGCTCTCTTACTCCTTCAACAAAGTTGTTTATCGTTCTAGAGCTGAGTGGCTCCTCAGGATAGATCTCAAATCTTGTGCCGTAATCTTCTTTGCCGCCATCATCGATTATTTCAGCACCATAAGATGTTAAAATGGCTGAATAAGCCTCATCAGTTTCTCTTGATCTCGTCTTCATGATCATTTTACCCTTCTCGCCGGTAAGCATCATGAAAGACTTTGCTCCCAAACCGAACATTCCTTGGACTCCGCTAACGTTTTTGTTCTCACTTCTACCAAACCACATGAAGACTTCCCTGAACGTTTTCTTGCTAATTCCAATGCCATTGTCCTCGATGACGATTCTGTCTGGATAGATTTCAACCTTGATTGGATTGTTCACATTAGCTTTAAACTGGGCCGCAATCGCATTCGCCAAATATTCTCTTATGCAGGCAAAGTTTGAGGAATAGAACTTGCTCAAATACTCCTTAACAACATTCAGCTCAAAATTCCATACTACCTTCTCGCTCAAAACAACACCCCCTAAAAGGAGTTCTATTTTCCAAAATCCAAAACAAATTCAGCAAATTCCTCTTTGCGCAAAAACTAAACTAGATCTTCTCAGCAAGAATTAATTTAAGCAAATCGTCTTTATGTGGAATGTTTACTCCACTAATTGTCTCAAGCACAGTCCTTATCTCAAAATCATCCGGCTTTGCAGTTTTTAGCTCACTCTCTCCAAAGACTGCATGGTATATGAACTGATCAAAATCCTTTTCGTGAATGAAATATCCAGTTTTCCCGTCGTATACGAAAATTGTTCTGATTCCCGAGACTATGACAAAATTGTCCATCACAGCATAGCCATTCTCCTGCGACTTCGCCACGGCTTTTATCAGTCTTCCAACCTTAAGCCATGCTTCAATATCCTCCGTAAATCCCAAGAAATACTTTGAATAATTAATAGGATTTGCAAGTAGTATTATCTTCTCGTCCTCTTCTTTAACCTCTGGAAGCTCTGCCAGAACATTCCTAGCCAGATCTATCCCAACATTAAGCAGTTCAGAAACTTTGGTTGTTACCTCAGCTCTCAAGTCTAAAGGAAGCTCTGTCAGATTAATAGATGCTGAGTCCTCTTCAATATCTGAAATGATCCTGTAATCTTTCGTACCTTTAACAAGGTCGAAATAACTATCTTTAACGTAAAATATCCTGATTCTTTCTCGCTCAATCTAGTACACTAAACGACCTTTTTGCAATATTTCAATAAGCTTGCAAACTTTCAAATCTGCCACCACCATAACTTCATTTAATCCCTTAAAGATTACCAAACGAGGAATTATAGTACACCAGCAAGAATATCTATGCCGAGATCCTCTACAGCTGGTTTTACAAGTTCAGCAATCTTTTCATGTTCTAATACATTTCGTATTCCCTCAATAACATCTTCTCTACCTCTAACGACCTCTTTCCTAACTCTCTCAAGAGCTTCTTTTCTGTCAACTGGCTTAAAGGAATCTTTATAGTTTCTCCGAGAGTAGTGAAAGAGTCTAATCCTACCCGCGGCTGCAAGCAGAAGGATTATCGTAGGTATTTCAGCGCTGTATTCTCCTCTGTACAAGCTTACAAGGAAGTCTTCCACTTCCTCTTTCAGCTCTTTCTCCCACTCATCTGTGTTTGTCCATGCTAGATTTAAGCTCCCACACTCGTAGCACTCTATCTCGAAAGTGCTTTCCTCTTCCTCTCCATCGTCCTCCCTCTCAGCGAAACCGTTGCACATGTACTTCTTGATCACTTTAGCATAAACTCCAAAGGTAAGGCAATTCCAACAGAAGAGGATTTCCATAAAAAACACCTCTAAGTAAGTTATCAAGCCGCATTACTTATTCTGATTACTTTCCCGAACGGGAAGTTCTTGCTTGGCGCCCCATTTGGTGAAACGACCCAGATAGTCTTAATATTAGGGGATCTTTCTGGAAATGTTCCAAATCCGTCTGTGAAGAACACTATCAGCCTTTTCTGTGCTTAACAGCGTAATCAAAGACAGGTCTGAAATCTGTTCCGCCCCCACCTCTCAATCCGGTAATTTTCTGGACGTCTGCAAAGTATCTTAACTCGATTTTATCGTGGATGTCTGCATCGACTGATAGGAGAGTTATCCGAATCGGGAAGTTCCTTGCAATCCACTGAATCTCTGATAGAAACTGGTTGAGTTCTTGCCCGGATATCGAACCACTCGTATCGACTGCGACGAGGGCTTCGAGATATCTGCCTTTAGCAACACTTGGAAGGTGCACTCCTGTAGATAAACCCCTTCTGCTTGGCTTGAGGTACGTATAGTCCTGAGGGATCATTGGAAGAATCGAATCTCTGAGAACTTTCTTCCAATCAATCTTTGGTTTGAGCACAGCCTCTACATGCCTCTCAATCCCGGCTGGAACCTTTCCAACCATTTTTGCGTAATTGTAAGCTTCGGCAATGATTTTGTCCCAGTCTTGGGATTTATTTTCTCCTCTTCCATTGTTTCCGTATTCGTGTATACTCTATGATGTCCATGCTGTTGATCAGGTCGCTGACGTTGCAAATCAAATCTGACAAGCTACTCGAATCGCAATTACCATTTTGGTCTGAGCAATTACTACAACCGGGAAGCAGTATCTTGATGTTACTGTTTCCACTGCCATTACCTCTTAGCTGTTCAAGGATCTCAAGATATACTTCTTCTGACGACTTCTGTTCCGGATCCCAGATCTCTATGGGTATCTGAACAACTATCTCCTGTCTAATCCCGTCTACATCCAATATGCCTCTTATACTGAACTTGAACCGTGTTACGAACTTTCCTCCTATCTTTTCGGGATTCAAGCCAGTATCATAAATGTCAAACCCGTTCGCCACGAGTATTGCATTAACCACAATATCATTTGCGTAGTCGTAAGCTTTCTTGTGAATTGGATTCGTTATTTTCAGTGTCTCTTCTCTCTCAAAGTGTCTGAATGCAATGTGGCTAACCTCGTGAATAACATCCGCAAGAAGCTGGTTATCAGATAACTTCTCAACGTATTTTGGATTATACCTGATTACCCCCTTTGGATTGACGCTCATCGTCGGTATCTTATCGTTCTCGATGAAGGTTAGATACATGGCAATGTAGCCGAAGAACGGATACTCTCTCATCAGCTTAATTTTAGCCTTGCTAATTCTCTCAGATGGGGTTAGCTTCCCGAACAAGGACATCTAAAAACCTCCAACTTAATTTATTAAATTATTAAACAGATAAGCTTTATAAGTTCCCTTGCCCCAGCCCCCTTAAACCTTTTGAGAGACTCTTTGAATGCCTCGTCTCCCATTACCTGCTTCATCGACATAAGCAGGAGGACTGCAAACTCCGGCGGGATCGCCACAGCAAACTTGAGCAGTTTGTTTGCTATCTTTCCATCACTTCTCAAGAGCTCAGCAGATTAACAACTGCGGAGTACTTTATGTCCATGCTCAGGCTGTCAAACCTCTCCGGATTTTCCAGGAGTTCTTTGAGGTCTATTGTCTCGCTGAGCTTCAGGAAAGCTTCGAACTGTGTTCCAGCAACCACGCCGCAAGCCATTGCAACGTACGTTGCAGCTTTCTTTACATCTCTCTCATTTTCAATAAGCCTGCTCGCAAACTCCCAGCCTCTCGGCGTTGGAAATGTTCTATCCTCTGACATTTCCTTAAAGAGCATTGAGGGCTGCATTTTCAGAAATGCAATAATTCTTGGGTCAATACCATTCTCCTTAGCCCACTCAACCCATTCATCAATCGTTGGCGGTCTGAGAGTAGCGTGAACGAATCTCGTTCTCAGGGGAAGCGGCATGTCAAAGGTGTATGCCTGATCCTCTGTTAAGTTGCCGGCAGCTATGATCGCAACACCATCGGCAACTTCAACCTCGCCAAGCCTCCTATCTAAAACAAGCTGATAAGATGCGTTTTGGACAAGAGGCAAAGCGAGGTTGAGCTCGTCGAGGAAAAGAATTCCCCTTATATTTACTCCAAGTTCTTTCTCCCTCTCCTTGCTTATTGCTTTAAGCCAGTTTGGAGCATACCATTTCGTTACTCCTTCTTCGTCAACGAGCTTCGGCATGCCTACGAGATCGCTCGGCTCAACGTGTGAAAGCCTGATATCTATGAGGACAAATTCAGTCTCGGGATCACTCCAGTTCGGCCATTCTACGTATTTTAATCCGTATTCTTCGGCAATCTCTTTAGCAGCTCTTCTCACAGACTGGGATTTTCCAACGCCAGTCCTACCCCAGATAAATGTGCTCAACTTCTCCTCATACACCTTCTTAACAATCTCCACAAGCTCGGAATGGTTTACAACCAAAACCTCAGACATAAAATCGCCTCCAACAATCAAAATCCAAAATAGGGAGGGATAGTCTCAGCTAACTGGAAGATTAAAGTAGAGATACACCTAAAATTCAGGATCAATCAGATTTTAGGTCGAATATTTCAGTTTTGAGAATTTCCCAGTTAATTTCTCCGTATTTCATGTGATGTCGGATAACTCTGTAGGCAAAGGCTTTGAGTTGCGATTCAGACAGCTCATACTTCTTTCCACCTAAGTAAAAGTTCCCAATATCCTCATAAGCTCTTTCAAGCTCCTTCTCCCAGATCTTCCTGTCAAGTTCGTTTATGCGAAAAGAATGTACTACTCTCCCCGTATCATTGTCGAACAGCACAACTAAGACCTCCTTTGTCGCTGGTGAGATGCCGACAAAGACGGTAAGAGGGATTACGCGCCACCTTCCTGCTTCATCAATCCAAGATCTGTTAAAACGAGTGCAGCGAGTTCGATGAATACGTCTTCAAACAGCCTCATTTTTGCCTCGATTTCGTTAACCGCATAGTGTTGCTTTAGCTTCTCAATAAACTGTACATCCTGATGAGCTTCGAGCAGAGAGAACTGATGCCAGCTGTCGAACACGCTCTTCAGCAGATCGTCGGGAAAATTTTGCTTTAACTTTTCCTTAAGCCTTTCAAGGATTTCTTTCCCTGAAATTTGCATAAATTTCACCTACTCTCTTTCTTCGTTCCCAGTCATTTAAAACGACTCCTGTGTTTAGAACGTATTTTCTGTTTTTATACTCATATGGGATTTCTACTAGCCCGCTTCGAGTAACGAGGTATATTTTCGTTCTTGTTTCATCTTTTTCCTTGATCACTCTTTTAATGTAGTTACCTTCGAGAACGTCTACGACGAACTTCTTATCTATGAATCCACTAACGTCGATCTTGTCAATCGTTTCCCTTGACAGCATCCAGGTTGGAATCCAGCCGCTTTTAGTGTATGCAAGCTTCATCTTCAGCTCGTTGCCAGATCGGTAGAAGAGACTCATATGTTTTAACATCAGCTGCTTAAGAACAGTTAACATAACGACCTTCCAACAAGATCTTAGGAGAATTATCGAGGATCGGAATTACTTTAAAAACTCTTAAAAATAAAACAATCAAACCAACTTCTGGAAAATTGCTTCTGCTGTTCTTTGGTAAAGCTGATTAGATATCTATAAACTCCACGACTTTCTCTTTTTCATTAAAACAAACTTTAAATCTTTCAAAAATATCTTTTCTTCCAATGATATTAAATCCGATTCCAAGCTGTTTTGAGAATCCAACAGTTGCCTTGAACGTTTTCTCACCTATTTTGACATCTATTTCGTGAAGGTAGACCGTTATGAGGGAACCATCGCCTACCGTAACGTAGATCTTATTTCCATCTTCGACATCTAATCCAAGTATTTCTCCTATTTCTGCCGTGAAAATGCTGTAACTCGCACCAGAATCAACAAATGCGTCAAACGTTATCCACTCTCCTCCAACACTCTTAAGTTTTATTGGGATTATTGGTAAAAACCTTCCATGCCTCTGCTGATAAGGAAATTTCATAGGAGAGTCACCGTCTCCTCCTCAGTTGGCATGTAGAATATTCCAATCTCTTCTTTTGGATACTTTTTCTTTGCTTCTTTGTAAGCTTGAACAGCGCTTCTACTAACTGCTACAACCTTATCTCCGACTACTGCAATATATTTACCAGCATACTTTTTGGAAAGTTCTTGAGAGTGTTTTAGCAGAAATTCTTCAGCTTTCATTTCTCACACCTCTAATATGTTATTCTAAAAGGTATTAATAATTTCAGCTAACACGTAGCTTTTTTTGGAATCTCACCGGTATAGATGATTGCTAGATCTCCTTTCATCTTTCTCTGCTTCTCGTATATCTCATCCCTCGACTTACTATGTGCAACAACTTCAACCTCAACTGGCGTTCCAAATTCATCAACCTTCAGAACCTTAATAAGCACTCACTCATCCCTATACTTCTTTTTTATTTCGTCTATTTTCATCGTCTCCCCTTGATTTAAGATTATAAACGCCTAACGACTATAAAAGTTTCAGAAAAATTTCCTTAGCAGCTTTAATACCATCAAATCCCGTGATGGTATTCAATCCGAAGACTTCGTCAGAGAATCTGGCAATTACATTAGGTACTCCGCCTATAAGCACGCCTATTGTTCTCACATTACACTTTCTCTTGAAACTTATGAACTCTTTAAGAAATTCCTGTGGAACATCGCATTCACCATCCGAAATAAACAGCACATCTGCCTTTGCAAACTCTTTTTCCTGTTCAATTATCCTCATAACCTCTCTAAGCGGTAGCTCGTAGTTTGTCCCGCCGCTTGCCCCTATCTTCATAATTCCCAGCACTTCTTCGGGCTTTGGCGGCTTTTTGAAGACTTTAACGTCCTTTATCTTGGCATCGAATGCTACAAAAGTCCAAGGACGCTTATCCCTCACGGCAAGATCTATGGTAGCGAGCGAGACGGCTTTAGCCCACTGCTCTTTCTCCCCAGCCATCGAGCCCGATAAATCTAAAGCGATTACTATTGGGCCCTTGGCCTCCTCCTCTCTTTTCTTTAGATCGTAATGCAGCAGTCTTCCCTCGAAATAGTCTTTGTGGAAAATGGGTTTATATTTCCTAAGCTTTAGAACCTCTGAAGGTAGTAATCTTTCGATTTCTCTACCCATTGCAATGTTGTGCAGCTCAAGCCTGCTTTTCCTCGGTTTAGCCTTTGCTGTTGATTTGAGCAGATTCCTCATCCTTCCAAGTAGCTCGACCATCTTCTTGATGTGCTGATTGTTCTTCAGCTCCACGGCGAGCTTTATTGCTGTTTCAGGATCTACTTGTATGGGCTGTCCGAGCTCGCTTCCAAATCCCAGTGCTGCTATAGCACTCTGCACTTCCTCAAACTCCTGCTGGGCTTTTCTCACAGCAACGCTAACAGTTCCCTGCGTTACAATGCTTTGTAATGCCTCAGCGTGCTGTTCGATCTGCTGAACGGTCTGCTTAAACTCACGTTTACTCTTACTCGGCAGCTGATTTCTTAGCTGTTGAATTTTTTCAGTATGCTCTTTTATCTCTTTAAGCTTACTTTTCAGCTCTTCATAGAGCTTTTCTGTAAGAATTACAGTCGCTATCGTGGAATTTACGTCGTCTAGAACTGTCGTTTCCTTCAGTTCGTTAAAAGTGTCTGTACATAACCTTCTCAAGCACACGCTTGTTTATCCTGAATTCTGGGGCTATCTGGCTATCATCCAAGAATCGTGGATTCGGCTTGTAAAAAATGCTGAACGTATCAGCTATCAGCGGTGGGAGCTGTGGTATGAACTCCTCAACTTTCTCCTTAACTTTCTCTGTTAGCCTGTCCTTGTGTTTGCTGAATAGGAGATCGTCAAGGCTGTCTCTCTTTACCGTATATGGAACCTTCTCATAAATTTTGAGAAGAGATTCCAATAACTTGGTCATAAACTCACCTTTGGCGAAAACTCATGCCAGTTCTCTCTTTTTCAGCCTTATAGTAATCAACAAGAGCCTTTCTGGGATCGTTGGCACATATTATCTTCACAGATGCCTGACCACACCTGAAATCAACCAAGTATTCTATTAGAAAACCATTGGAGCTAGTATAGCTATTGTAAAACCTGACTTTCTTGATTTCTCCTAATTCTCTCTCCACAAACATCTTTAACAAGTTCAAATGGCTTTAGATTGTCTTTCTCAAAAGAGTTCATTACTTCCTCTGATGATATATTTAGAGGAATGAATAAGTCTAGCAAGTAAACGAAAACTTTCAAACAACCACCCCAGTAAAAAATGGAAATTAGAACATCTTGTCCAGCATGCTCACCTTTAAAGACTGTATTTCATCGAGGATCTCATCTAACTCGGCAGTATCTTTCCCGCTACTCAGAGCCATTTTGCTTAACTCTTTAATCTCACTCTCAATAACTTTCAGCTTGGCCATGATCTCTTGAACTTCCGCTGGATCGATCTTGCCTTGGAACTTATCCTTGTAATCGTTGATTATATCCCTATACTCCATTACCTTCCTTGCAAATGGGTCTACAACGTCCATAATCACCGATCTAACCGTTCTCATCTGTTCCGGAGTATCCCACATTATGTGCTGGAGGACTCTTAGATCATCGGTTGCTGTGGCACTTCTGCCGTGGAAGGATGCGTGGGCTTTAACAACAGCCATTGCCTGCTTAAAACGTCTATCGCTTACAATTATTCCGTTTTCTCTGAAATTTCTTCTCAGCTCAACTATGGTTGGTAGTATGGGACTGATATCTACCTTAGCCACATGTTCTTGCATTGTTCTCAGCTCATCCTTTGTAATTCTAGTCTTTGGGGTGTAACCATCACTTCTCTTCAGCATTTCCTCGAAATTCCCATCGTTCTTGATGTATTCTACGACATACCTGAGGAGTAATCTGTCGTAAAGTGCTGCCAGTTCCTTCTCATCCTCAGGCAGCTCGTTGCTCGCTGCAATAAGTGTGTTCAGCGGCACTTTTACAGCCATCCCGCTATCGTGGTAAATTCTCTCGTTGATTATTGACAGCAGAGAATTCAGAATTGCACTGTTGGCTTTGAATATCTCATCTATAAACGCTATTTCAGCCTCTGGAAGTTTATTCACTGTAATGCGCTTATACTCTCCTTTTTCAAGTGCTACCAAGTCAATTGGGCCGAAGAGCTCTTCTGGAGTAGTGAACCTCGTAACAAGCCATTCAAAGTACTTTGCATCAAAATGAGAAGCTATAGCCCTTGCGATTGCGGATTTAGCAGTGCCGGGAGGACCGAGGATGTAGACGTGCTGTTTGCTCAAAACTGCCAGAATCAAGAGTTTTACAAGTTCTTCCCTCTCCTTAAAATATTCACACATCTCCAAAACGACATTTTGGAGTTTCCTACTCTTGACTAACCTCATCAAACCACCTCCAGAAGAGAGCAAATTCGCCAAATCTTCAAAATTAGATTAAATTAGCAAGCAAAACCTTCTTTACAGCCTCCTCGACGACTTCACTCCTTTCTAAAATCCAAAAAAATGAAATTGGTTTAAGCGGTAGACTTAACTTTAATCTCAATCTGCGATAACTGTATCTGCCTTATTTTGTTCAGTAAACGCTCTGCTTTTTCAAGTAAGCTCGTCGTCCTGTTCAAGGATACTTTGAGCATTTTAGTGTACTTCTCTGCCATTCTTGTCGCTTGCTCGATCTGCCTTGCAATTTCATCAATCTGCCTTACCTTGCTCGGATCTTGAGAATCAATTTTCAGCAGCCGCTCAATGGCTGAATTAAGAATCTCCTCTAAAGTGTCCTCAACCTTTATTTCGAGCATTCTGCGATGGCGCTCCGTGTTCACTATAGGAGCATACCAGATTTCTGTTCTGTTGCCAGGATCGATTTTCTTAATCTCCTCTACAATCTTCGAAAACTTCTCAATCCAGTAGAAGTCGTCCAAGGGTATGAAATAGATTCCACCGTTCGGCTTCAGCTTCACCCTATTGCAGCTGTCGAGAATCCTGTGGAGGATTTTTCTTATGTGCTCATCAGTATAGCAGTCCTTTTCCCTTTCAAACCTGTCC
>Ga0256833_1002666_pt1 | contig 12422 bp, 11 predicted proteins | sample 356284metaG_FD_190535 | JGI IMG/M metagenome (GOLD analysis project Ga0256833, IMG submission 190535) | Hydrothermal vent microbial communities from Mid Atlantic Ridge, Atlantic Ocean - 356-284 | ecosystem: Environmental > Aquatic > Marine > Hydrothermal vents | place: Atlantic Ocean: Mid...
CTAAATGTGTTTAGCAGAAAGTTGGTAAAACTTGTGCGCACTTCAAGATTGGGAAACCCCAGGATGTATTTGATAAGGGGCCCCCGGCGTTTGGTGTTCTTAATGGTAAGATAGCCTGTCTGAAAGAGGACGGTTTCTGGGTAGATACGGTCTACGTCAAAACTCTCAAGAAGTTCATCACCTACTTCGAGTCTTTCAAGTCTGGCAAGATTTAGTTTTCTTTCAAGAAGGAGCTTGATAAGAAAAGTAGGGGTGCCGGTTTCAAACCAGTAGGGGCGGAATTCGTAACTTCGCAAAAAAAGAAGAATGTCAAAGGGATTATAAACCGGTTCACCAAGCCAGGAGTAGCCGTTATACCAGAGGCGGACTTTTTCAAGATCAACGCCTTCCAATCTGTCGGCAAAAGTGTTTTCGAATTCTTCCTGCGTATAGCCGCAGATGGTGGCGTAGTCTGGCGAGATCGTTATATCTTCAAGGTTATTGAGGCCGGAGAAGATAGAAACCTTGGAGAACTTGGTAACGCCAGTAAGGAAGCAGAATTTGAGGTAAGGGTCGGCGTCTTTTAAGACAGAGTAGAAGTTTTTGAGCTCTTCGCGGATTTCGGCAGCAACTTCCGGTCTGTGAATGTTATCGAGGATGGGTTTGTCGTATTCGTCTATAAGGACTACGGTCTTCTGGTTGTATTTTTTATTGAGGCGCAAAATAAGTTCTTCAAAACGTTTATTTGGAAGTTTTTCTTGATGGGAGATTTGATATGCTTCAGTATGGCGGCGCAATATAGAAGAAAAAGTTTCTATAAGCTCTTCGCGAGATCTAATTACTCCTGCGCCAAAGGAAATATAAATTACGGGATATTTCTTTGACCAATTCCAGTTGTTTTCGAGGAAGAGGCCTTTAAAAAGCTCACGTTTGCCGAGGAAGGCCTGGCGGAGGGTATCCAGAAATAAGCTCTTTCCGAAACGCCTGGGGCGGGAGAGGAAGTAATACTTGCCTTCATCAACGAGTTTTTTGACGAAAGGGGTCTTATCTACATAGTAGTAGCCTTCGGTGCGTATCTCGACAAAGCTCTGAATACCTACGGGGAGCTTTTTCCTTGCCATCATGAAAACAATTATACTCGAAACAGTAGATTTAAATAGAATCTTTTGTTTATTTGAGTTTTCCAGAAGTGTAAAGTTGAAATTTCCAACCAATTTTTGGTCTATTCGATTTAAGGCATCTTTTTTCCCCGCCGATTCTTCTCATAAGAAAAGGAGGTTTTTATGGCGAAGATAGATGCCTTTTTGAAATTAATGGTGGAAGCTGGGGCTTCTGATCTCCACATGGCAGCAGGTAACCCTCCGCTTCTAAGAATTCACGGAGATTTACAACGGGTAAAATATAAGATTCTCGAAAATGACGAACTGAAAACTATGCTTTATGAAATAACTCCGGAGGAACGTATCAAGGTTTTTGAAGAAACGGGCGATGTAGATTTCGGTTTTGAGCTTCCAGGTTTAGCCCGTTTTCGTGTCAATCTCTTTCAGCAAAAAAATGGTATTGGTGCTGTTTTTCGTTTAATTCCATCGCAAGTAAAAACTGCCGAAGAATTAGGCCTTCCTTCTATTATTACCAAACTTGCCATGCTTCCGAAGGGGTTGGTTTTAGTTACAGGGCCCACAGGTTCTGGTAAATCTACTACTTTGGCGGCTATCATCGATTACGCCAACCGTAATCGCCAAGATCACATTCTCACCATCGAAGACCCCATTGAATTTGTTCACCGTTCAAGAGGATGCCTTGTTAATCAACGAGAGGTAGGGGTACACACTCAGAGTTTTGCCTCTGCTTTACGTTCTGCCCTTCGTGAAGACCCTGATATCATCATGGTAGGTGAAATGCGGGATTTAGAAACTATTTCTTTGGCCATCGAAGCCGCTATGACAGGTCATTTGGTTCTTGCAACTCTTCATACTCTAAATGCCCCCAAAACCGTAGACCGTATTATCGAGATCTTTCCTCATGCTCAGCAACCCCAAGTACGTTCTACACTTGCAGATGCTTTGAGGGCGGTAGTTTCTCAGACTATGTTCAAAAGGATTGATCGTCCTGGAAGAGTAGTCGCCTTTGAAATTCTTATTGCTACCCCTGCCGCGCGAAACTTGATACGAGAGGGTAAAACTTACCAGCTTCCTTCTGTCATACAAACTGGTAAACGCTTTGGCATGATAAGTCTAGATGATTCCATTATGGAGCTTCTCCAAAAGGGTTACATTTCACCAGAAGAAGCTCTTAACAAAGCGGTAGATAAGGCTCGCTTTTTGCCCTTAGTGAAAAAGGGCGAAATAGCAGACTTTACTGAGGTGGCGGTATGATTCGCCCGGCAGAAGTGGTCAATTTGGTTTCTCAAATGGCAAAGAGCCGTGAAAGGATAAGCGATCTTATTTTCACTCCAGGACGACCCCTTCAGGTAGCAGCTGATGGAAGGCTTTATCCAGTTAATCTTTCTTATTTTCCTTTAAAAGAACTCACCCCCTTTCATACCGAGATTTTGGCCCTTGCTCTTATTGGACGACGGCGAAGACTGCTTAGAGATCTCTTGCGCACGGGTTCTACAGATTTTTCATATCATCTTCCGGATGGAACACGCTTCAGGGTAAATGTCTTCTCTCGCCAGGGAGCCTATGCTATCGTAATGCGGCGTCTTGCCTCGCGTCCCCCGAGGATTAAAGAGTTAGGTCTTCCAGAGGCTTGCTACAGGATAGCGCGTGAAAAAGCAGGTATTATTCTGGTTACAGGAGCTACAGGCCAAGGTAAGACCACCACTTTGGCTGCTATTTTGGAAGAAATCAATCACCAAGAGCCTCTTCATATCGTAACTCTAGAAGATCCAGTAGAATATGTGCATTCTCCGGTAAAGGCCACCTTTAACCAACGGGAACTTGGACGGGATTTCGACACTTTTGCCAATGGCTTGCGGGCGGCTTTGCGTCAGGCTCCACATGTTATCCTGGTGGGAGAAATTAGAGATCGGAACACCATGGAGGTAGCACTTTCAGCAGCGGAAACCGGCCATCTTGTTTTTTCCACTATGCACACGGTAGGGGCAGGAAACACCATTAACCGTATTCTCGGCTTTTTTAATGTAGATGAAGAGAGACAGATTCGCATGCGTCTCGCAGATACCGTCCGCTGGATTGTAGGTCAAAAGCTCATCCCCAAAAAAGATGGCGGCCGGGTAGCAATTTTTGACATTCTTTACAATAACATTCGGGCTCGGGAAACCATTATTAAAGGAGAAGGCGAAAATCGAACATTTTATGACATTATGATGAAAGGATCTCCCTATCATATGCATACATTTGATCAGCATATTCTGTCTCTTTACGAGAAAGATATTATTACCGAAGAAGTAGCCCTGGCCTATTGTATTAGGAGAGATATTGTAGGTCGTGGTATTGACCTCATTAAGACCAAACGCGGTGAGAGGACCAGCGAACTAGAAGAGGAAAAATTGACCATCGAAATGGAAAATCGGAGGAAGTGGTGATTGAAGCCCGTTGTGTTAATTGCCAAAAGAGATATCGTTTGAAAGGGGATCCGGAAGCGATGGATTTTCTATCGCTTCCTTGTCCAGAATGCGGTGGCATGCTCGAAGTAGTCTCTGGAGAAGAGGTCTTAGAGACAGAATTCCTTTTAGAAAAACCTTTGGCCTTACTCTTCTGGGATCATCCTGGAGAAAAAACCACTTTTATAAAGGCCCTAGTAAAGTTGGGTTACGAAGTGAGACCCATCAAACGGCCATCACTTTTGAATCAGTGGCTTCGCTTTAATACCCCTTCCCTTCTTATATTTGTCTGTGAAGAAGAAGAAAAGTTGGACCCTTACTTCAAAATTTTAAATATCCTCCCCATGCCGGAAAGGCGAAAGATTTTTGTGGTTTGGGTCACTTCAAAGGGCAAAACTCTGGATCCTCGCCTCTCTTATCTCAAAGGTATCGAGCTTATCATAAATACGGGGGACATTTCTCGTTTTCCAGATATCCTGGAACGAGGGCAAAGAATCTGGCAAGATTTTTATGCTCCCTATCTTGAAATCGAAGAAGCTGTGGAGAAAGAATTTTAACTTGCACCCTTAAAGATAAGCCTTACTTAATCCATTAGGAATCACAGAAAAGAAAGGGGGTATTATGAGTAGCATTAAAAAAGCCGTTCTTCCTGTAGCAGGCCTCGGGACTCGATTCCTTCCCGCTACCAAAGCTATTCCTAAAGAAATGCTTACTGTGGTGGACAGACCTACTATTCAATACATTGTGGAAGAGGCGGTAAATTCAGGGGTTAAACAAGTTATCTTGGTTACGGCAGCAGGTAAATCTGCTATAGAAAACCATTTTGATTATTCTTATGAGCTTGAATCTTATTTAGAGGCCAAAGGTAAATATGATCTCCTTGAAGAAGTGAGAAGGGTTACCAACCTGATCGAAGATATTATCTCCGTTAGACAAAAGAAACCTTTGGGCCTAGGACATGCCGTTTATGTTACGCGCCATGTAGTAGGGAAAGAACCTTTCGCCGTCCTTTTAGGCGATGATTTGGTAGATGCTGAAGTTCCGTGTCTTAAACAAATGATTGAAGTCTTTGAAGAATTTAAGGGCCCGGTAATCGCCGTGCAGCGGGTTCCGAAAGAGGAAGTGCACCGATATGGTATTGTGGCTGGAGAAAAAGTAGGAGATAGGGTATACCGTGTACGGGAAATGAAGGAAAAGCCCAAACCAGAAGAGATAGATTCCGACTTGGCTATTATCGGGCGTTACATCCTTATTCCTGAGATTTATGATTATTTAGCCCAAACTAAACCCGGAGTAGGGGGAGAAATTCAGCTTACTGATGCTTTGGCAGCCCTTAAAAACGATTATCCTGTTTATGCTTATGAATTTAAGGGTACGCGTTATGACGCTGGCGATAAATTTGGTTTCATGCAAGCGGTAATTACCTTTGCCCTTAAACACCCTGAAATCGGAGAAAAAGTTCGCAAATATTTAAAGGAAAAGTTGAACAACCTTTAATGTCAGAAAAAAAATTAGAGGGTAGGGCAGTAGATGTAGCCCTGCCCCTTCGTTTAGGGCGTCTTACTTATACTTACTGCGGTCCTTTAATTCCCGGAGCGAGAATAATTGTCCCTTTCAGAAAGAAAGAGAAAATAGCTCTTCTTTTGGGCGAGTCGCTTTCTCCCCCTTCTGACCTCAAAGAGGCTTTTGTTCTTCTTGATCAAGCTCCTGTTGTCCCTCAAAAACTCCTTGATTTTTTTATTTGGATAGCTGAATTTCACCTGGCCCCCGAAGGGGAAGTCCTTAAATACGCCCTTCCTGCAAGTCTTTTCAGATTGCCCAAGAAAAAAAGGCCTTTTATTTTTAAAGGCCCTTTACCAGAAGAAAAAAAAGGAGAATTCAATGTTAGCCTCCTTTTTGAGGCAGATCTTTCAAAAAGGGCCTCTCTTTTGATCCAAGCTGTTCAAACGGCTTTGGATAAGGATGAGGGAGTACTCTTTCTCGTTCCCGACCGGGAACTTTTACATTTTTATCTTCAACGATTAAGAGATTTTTTTCCTTTGGTTTATACCGGAGACTTAAGCCCTAAAAAAAGAGAAGAAGTTTGGTTTTCTGTCCTTACCGGGAAGGCACAACTTGTCATCGGAACACGTTTGGCTCTATTTTTGCCTTTTCCAAAGCTTGAGCTTTTGGTGGTAGAGGAAGAGGAACATCATGGTTATAAACAGGAAGAAGGCTTCCGGGGCAATTTTCGTGATCTTGCTTTGATGCGAGCCCAAAGAGAAGGAATAAGACTTTTCCTTTCTTCGTCGAGTCCAAGTGTCAAAAGTTTTTATCTTGCCCAAAAGGGAAAATACGAACTCAAAGTTGGATCTCAGCTAAAAATACCTTTTAACTTAGTTGATCTTAGAATCCAAAAAGGGCTTCTTTCCCGCGAGCTCTTAAAACGTCTTCGTAAGGCCCTTGCCAAAAGGGAAAAGGCCCTTCTTTTTTTGAACCGTTTAGGCTATGCTTCTGTCCTCATTTGTGAAGAATGCGGTCATCTTTGGAGTTGTCCTCACTGCCAATTACCTTTGAGATGGTCAAAAAAAGAAGAAAGACTTCGCTGTCGAATTTGTTCTTACGAGATTAAAGCTCCTCCTTCTTGCCCTTCCTGTGGGGAGGGAAAGTCCAAACCTTTAGGTACTGGGACGGAAAGACTTGCCGAAATCCTAAAGGCCTTTTTTCCTCAAGCCCAGATCAGATTCTATGATGAACCCTTTTGGCAGGAAGCAGATTTTATTATCACTACGGCCAAAATTCCTCGCTTGATAGAAATTCCAAAACTTTCCTTGGTGGTAGTAGTTCTTGCCGATCAACTTTTTGCTCAATCAAGTTATCTTGCCGCTGAAAGGGCTTATCAACTCCTAAAAAGGTTAGCTTTGTTAGTGGTAAAACACAAAGGAGCTGAGCTTTTGATCCAGACCTATCGCCCTTTTCACCACATTTTTAAGGGGTTACGTTGGGGATATGAGGCCTTCTATCAAGAAGAGCTTTCCTTCCGGTATCATCAAAAATATCCTCCTTTTGGCCGGTTAGCGCAGCTGATCCTCAGGCCGAATGTTCAAACAGTTGAGGAGCTTAAGAAAAAAGTCGAAGATTTCTTTAAAGAAAAAGAGTTTAATTGTTTGGGGCCTCTGGAGGAGAGTCCGCGGGGGAAACCCAAACTTACTTATTTATTACAGGCTTCTAGTACGAAAGAACTTCAACATGCCCTGAAAGAACTAAAAATGGCTCTTGAAAAACTTTTTAAAGGAAGGGTGAGATTTGTGGTAGATATGAGTCCGGAATAAGTCCATCTTTACTTGCCAAGGGCTCACGGCCTAAGTATCATGCATTTTAATGGAAGAGGAAAAAATTTTACCAACTTTTCCTAAATCCAAGAAAATCTGCTTTACAGGAGAAGAGATGGCTATACCCCGTTTCGGAACCCAAGCGCGGTCGGGAAGGGGGCACAACCATCAGGCCCTCATCAATTTTAATTTAAACCCTGAGGATCTTGAAAGTTATCTTGATGAGTATGTTATTGGTCAGGCAGAGGCCAAAGCCGTTCTAGCGACCAAGATGTGCACCCATTTTCGGCGGGTACGTTACATGCTTGAAAGGGGTGGCCGTTTTAATGATACCGGGTTTGTTAAAAATAACGTCATCATGATCGGCCCCACAGGGGTGGGCAAGACTTATATGGTAAAGCTTGTGGCCCAAAAGTTAGGGGTTCCTTTTGTGAAGGGAGATGCTACCAAATTTAGTGAAACGGGTTATGTAGGCGGAGACGTAGAGGATCTTATTCGGGATTTGGTTCAAGAAGCCGATGGGGATGTAGAAAGGGCCCAATTCGGAATTGTTTATCTCGATGAAATCGATAAAATTGCCTCTTCTGGCAATTTGATAGGCCCTGATGTTTCTCGTACCGGGGTCCAACGGGCCCTCCTAAAGCCTCTGGAGGAAACGGAAGTGGATCTAAGGGTTCCTCATGACCCGGTGAGTCAGCTCGAAGCCATTGAATATTACCGCCGTACAGGTCAACGGAAGAAACGAACTATTAATACTCGCTATATCCTTTTTGTGGTCTCCGGAGCCTTCTCGGGCCTAGAAGAAATCATTAAAAAGCGGCTTCATAAGCAAGGACTAGGATTTATGGCCGAAGTGGCCTCCAAAAATGAAGTGGAAATGAATTATTTGCGCTTTGTGAAAACCGAAGATCTCATTGCCTATGGTTTCGAATCTGAATTTGTAGGCCGCCTTCCTGTGATCACCGTCTTTGACCCGCTTACTGTGGAAGATCTCTATCTCATTCTTTGTAATCCTAACAGTACAGTGATTGTCAATAAAAAACGCGATTTCAGGGCTTATGGTATAGATCTCGTCTTTGAAGACGAGGCCTTAAAGCTCCTTGCCGAACAAGCCGAGAGTGAAAAAACTGGTGCTCGGGCGCTCGTGAGAGTTATTGAAAGGGTCCTCATTCCTTTCGAAAAAAGACTACCCTCTACAGGGGTGGAGTTTTTAGTAGTCACTAAGGAACTAGTTGAAGATCCTTTGGCTTGGCTTACTCATCTGGAAAATACGATGCGAGATCCCGCATGGGAAGAACGTTATCACCGAGCCTTAGAGCAAGAAACCGAACGTATTAAAAAGTTTGTTTCTGAAAGACAAAAGGCCTTTTCCCGCTGGCACAATTTAAAACTTACTCCCGAGCGTTTGGAGTTGGCCATCAAACTACATCGGCGAGATGATCTAGATATCCACCAAGCTTTGGAGGAACTTTTTATCCTCTTGCGGCAGGTCAAAAATTACGAACGCAGTTTCGAACGTCGTTCTGGATTTAAGGTGACTTTTTCCGAAGAAGCAGTGGACCGTATTTTACAATATATCATAGAGATGGACCAAGGTGTTTATGCTTACTGTGACCGAATTGTCAACCTCTTAGAATATGGTTTAAGACTCATCAATGAAAGGACGGGGAAGATAAATTTCATTATTCCTCCCGAGGCCATTGATCGTCCGGAAGAATATTTAAACTGCCTTATCAGGCAAACCTACCAATCTAAATAAAATGAAAAAAGCCCTTCTTGCCGTTGCCAAAGCTCTAGCATTGGATTTAGAAAAGGTTTTAGCCGAAGAGGGATTTGTTATTATTCGGGCCGAAGATGGCCAAGAATTAGTCGATCTTGCCCGGGAACAAAGTCCGGATCTTATAATTTTGGAACGAAACCTACCAATACTTGATGGCCTTTCTGCCATGTTACTCTTAAAAAATGATGAAAGCACCAAGAACATACCAATTATAGCGGTATGTGAGGGAAAATGTAATCAGGAAGAACAGGCTCGTGATGCGGGTTGTGATGCCTATCTTACAAGACCTTTAAAAGCTGATAAAATTAAACAAATTCTAAAAGAGCTTGTGTGAGGTGAAGCCGTGATCGGAATTTCTAAACTCTATTGTGGAACAGTGGAAGCGTCGGATCCTCTTCGGTATGGCCGGCGCGCCAAAGATCTACCGTCACATCTTTTGCAATTTTCCAAAGATAAAAAACCGGTAGTCGTGTGGAATGTTACCAAAAAGTGTAACTTACGTTGTATCCATTGCTATGCTCATGCCACAGCCAAGGCCCATCCTGACGAACTTACTACCAAAGAGGGGTTTGCTCTTATTGAAGATTTGGCCCGGTTTGGTTCTCCGGTGCTTCTTTTTTCTGGCGGAGAACCCTTAATGAGAGATGACATTTTGGATCTTATCCACAAGGCCGTCTCACTGGGGATGAGGGCCGTATTGTCTACCAATGGAGTTTTAATAGACCGAGCCTTGGCTAGAGAGCTCAAAAAATTGGGTCTTTCTTATGTAGGTATCAGTCTTGATGGTCTCGAAGAAGTACATGATAAATTCCGAGGGGTAAAAGGGGCCTTCGCCAAAGCTATGGAAGCAGTAGATAACTGCCAGGCAGAAGGCATTAAAGTGGGGCTTCGCTTTACCATCAACCGTTTAAACGCCAAAGAAATTCCCAAAGTCTTTGACCTCGTAGAAGAAAGAAAGATCCCTCGTATTTGTTTTTATCACTTAGTTTACGCTGGCCGTGGAACCAAACTTATGGAAGAAGATCTAAACCATGAAGAAACCCGTTACTGGGTAGATTACATTATAGATCGCACCAAAGAACTCCATGACAAAGGTCTTAAAGTAGAGGTCCTTACAGTAGATAACCATGCTGATGGCCCGTATCTTTATCTTCGCATGAACCGGGAAGGTAATCCCCGAGCTGAAGAAGTCTTAGAACTTTTACGTATGAATGGTGGTAACAATTCTGGAGTAGGTATAGGGTGTGTTTCTTGGGATGGTTCGGTCCATGCAGATCAGTTCTGGCGACACTATTCCTTTGGAAATGTGCGTGAACGGCCTTTTAGCGAGATCTGGACAGATACAAGTGATCCTCTTATGGCCAAACTTAAAGAAAAGTGGAAACATGTGAAGGGAAGATGCGCTAAATGTCGTTTTCTGGATTGTTGTGCTGGCAATTTTCGAGTACGAGCTGAAGCTGCTACAGGTGACCTTTGGGCTCCTGATCCGGCCTGCTATCTTACGGATGAAGAAATAGGCATTGCTTGAGGAGGGGAAAATGGCCAAGATTAAAAGAGCTTTAATAAGTGTAACTGACAAGACCGGTATAGCAGAATTTGCTAAAGCGTTACACGAAATGGGTGTGGAAATCATTTCTACCGGGGGTACAGCTCGTGTTATTCGCGAGGCTGGGGTTCCCGTAACTGATGTGTCTGAAGTTACCGGTTTTCCAGAAATGCTTAACGGCCGGGTAAAGACCCTTCATCCCAAGATTCATGGTGGAATTCTTGCTATCCGTTCCAATCCTGAACATATGCGCCAGCTTGAAGAGCAGGGTATCAAGCCTATTGATTTGGTGGTGGTAAATCTTTATGCCTTCGAAAAGACTGTAGCCGGGGGAGCAAGTCTTGAAGAAGCCATTGAAAACATCGATATCGGTGGTCCAACTCTTTTGAGGGCTTCGGCCAAAAATTTTCGGGATGTTACGGTGGTGGTAGACCCAGCTGATTATCAAAAGATACTTACAGAAATGCGTCAAAGTGGCGGTGAAACTACTCTCCAAACCCGTTTTGAATTAGCAAGAAAGGTTTTTGAAGTTACAAGCAGGTATGATACTGCTATTTATAACTACTTAAAGGAAATAGACCCCTCAACACTCAAATGATTTGTGTTTCCTTGGTGGAAGAAGATCTCACCTCTGCCTTTGCCCTTCTTCCTCAGGCCGAAAAAGTAGCAGATCTTATCGAAATAAGGCTTGATGCTTTAAGGGAGCCGGCAGTGGCTCCCTTTTTAAATTTGGCCCGAAAGCCGCTTCTTTTTACTTTCCGAGCTAAAGAAGAAGGAGGGTTTAAAGAGGTTCCTCTTGAGGAGCGCCTTTCCTTCTTAAAGGAGGCCGCAAAACAGGGGGCCTTTGCTGTTGATCTTGAGCTAAGTGCAGGGCTAGAAGCCTGCAGGGAGCTTCGTGCCTTTTGTAAAAAGGCCAAACTGGTCTTGTCTTTTCACGATTTTTCCAAAACCCCCCCTTTTGAAGAATTGACGAAAATTATAAAAGAATTGAAAAATGCCGGAGCGGAAGTAGGAAAGCTTGTAACTACCGCTTGTACATACGAAGAAGCGTTGATTCCTTTAAATCTCATAAAATTGGCTCAAAGGCGGTTTTCTTTTCCTCTTATTTCCTTTGCTATGGGGCCTAAAGGGCGGTTTTCAAGAGTTATCTCTTTACTTTTAGGAGCTCCGTGGTCTTACGCTTCTTTTCCGGGAAAGGCCAAAGCTGCTCCCGGCCAGATACCTGCCCCTCTTATGAGGGAGCTCCTTGCCCACTTTTCTGCTTAACTTCTTTTCTGATTGCATTTAAACTAAAAATCTATGAAAGTTTTTGGCATTATAGGTTGGCCGGTCTCACATTCTCTATCCCCAGCTATGCACAATGCGGCTTTCAGGGCCTTGGGGATAAAAGCGGTTTATGGCCTTTTACCAGTAGTCCCTAATTCCTTAAAAGAAGCTATTTCAGGGCTTAAAGCCCTTGGAATTGAAGGGGTTTCGGTAACCATTCCTCACAAAGAAGCGGTATTTCCTTTACTTGATGAGGTCTCTGAAGTCGCACGCCGCATAGGGGCTGTAAATACGATTTTAAATCGGGGAGGAACACTTTACGGTACCAATACAGATTGGATAGGGGCATTAAAAGCCCTTGAAGAAAAAATTTCCTTAAAGGGCAAAAGAGCTGTAGTAGTGGGGGCAGGGGGTTCAGCGCGGGCTGTAGTTTTTGCACTCAAAGAAGCCGGGGCAGAAATTTTTCTTTACAATCGTACTCTTGCTCGTGCTCACGAGCTTGCCTCCCAATTTGATGCGAAAGCCTTCCCTTTAGATAAAATTTCTCAGGCTGAAGGAGATATCCTCATCCAAACTACCAGTGTAGGCCTTATGGAAGACAGGAGTGTGGTCCCGAGAGAAATTCTTTCTCGTTTTCAAGTAGTAATGGATTTGGTTTATCAACCTTTAAAGACCAAACTTTTACGAGAGGCCGAAGAAGCAGGGTGTGAGATTATCGACGGGCTTAGTATGTTGGTTTATCAGGGAGCCGAACAATTTCGCCTCTGGACCGGAGTAGAACCCCCTCTTGGTGTCATGCGAGAGGCTGCTGAAAACGAATTAAGGGGAGAAAAACATGGAAACTAAAAGAATAGAACCTCTTAGCCGGCCAGTTGAAGCCCGGGTCAGAGTACCCGGTTCAAAAAGTATTACCCAGCGGGCTCTCCTTTGTGCCGCTTTGGCAGGAGGAGAAAGTTTGCTTGAGGGGGCCCT
>Ga0256833_1002667_pt1 | contig 12421 bp, 18 predicted proteins | sample 356284metaG_FD_190535 | JGI IMG/M metagenome (GOLD analysis project Ga0256833, IMG submission 190535) | Hydrothermal vent microbial communities from Mid Atlantic Ridge, Atlantic Ocean - 356-284 | ecosystem: Environmental > Aquatic > Marine > Hydrothermal vents | place: Atlantic Ocean: Mid...
TAGAAAAGGAAGTCTAAAATCCTTTTTTGTTTTTAGTACAATTTCTATTTTTGAATCTATGAAATTAAATAATTTTTGGTCTTTATTATAAATATAATCGTTTACTTCTAGGTGAATATTTATTTTTTCTTCTAATTTTCTTGAAATTAGTAATTTTAAAATATTTTCAAAATTTTTTAAATTTTCTCAGTGATTTCAAATTATTATTCAAGAATCGGAAGTTTTTATTTTTATTAAAAAAACATTTTCTTTTTGTTTTTCTACTTCTATATTTTCCAAAACTATATCAAGTTTTTGAAAAAAAGTTTTTGTGATATTTTCTATTTTTTGTATCATTTTATTTTTTTAATTTAATAAAAAATTTATTAAAAGATTATAAAAAAAATCATATTTTACAAGTAAAATTTCATATTTTTTTGACAAAAAACTAAAAAATACTATTATTTTGCATAAAAATAATTTAAATTTTAAAGAATAACAAATAATGGCAGATAAAAAAATAGTGGATGATTATTATTCAAATTTACAAAACAATAATGCAGAAACTTCTAAGCAAGAGGAAAAACAAGAAAAAAAAGTAATAAAGAAAAAAGTAATAAAAAAAGTAATAAAAAAGAAAAAAACAGAAGAAGTAAAAGAAGAAAAAACTAAAAAAGTAGAAAATAAAATCAAACAAAAAAAAGAAGAAAAACAAGAAAAAAAACCAATTTCAAAGAAAAAAATAATTCAAAAAATAGAAGTTGTTTCTGAATCTAAAGTCTCTGAAGATAATGAGACTTCTTTAAATGTTTGAAAATCAAAAACAAAAAAATCATTTAAAAAGAAAAATAAAAATCAAGATCAAGAAGAAAAAAAAGAAGAAAAAAAGAAAAAAAAGTCTAAATTAAAACCAGTTTCAAGAAAGAAAAAAAGATTTAGTTTTTTTGAAGAAGAAGATAATTCTCCAAAAGCTTTTGTTAGGTCAAATAAAATAAAATCAAAAAAAGAAGAAAAAAAAGTAGAAGAAATAAAACAAAATTTAGTATCACATAAATGACAAACTGTTATTTTACCAGAAACTTTGACTTTAAAAGAATTTTCAGAAAAGATTTGAGTTGCATTACCAGAGCTTATAGTTGAATTTATGAAGAATTGAATGATGGTAAATATAAATTCAAAAATTGATTTTGAAACAGCTGCTATTATAGCAGAAACTTTTGAAGTAAAAGTAGAAAAAGATAAATCTTCTTGATTAAGTGTAAAAGATGTAATGGAATTAAGTTTAGATGATTTACTAAAAGAAGATGATCCTTCAAAATTAAAACCAAGACCTCCAGTTATAAGTATAATGTGACATGTAGATCATTGAAAAACTTCATTGCTTGATTATATTAGAAATTCTAATGTTACAGCTTGAGAAGCTTGAGGAATTACTCAAAGTATTTGAGCTTATCAAGTTGAGAAAAATTGACAAAAAATTACATTTTTGGATACTCCAGGTCATGAGGCTTTTACTGTTATGAGAGCTAGATGAGCAAAGGCTACTGATATTGCTATTTTAGTAGTTGCAGCAGATGAATGAGTGAAACCTCAAACTATAGAATCAATAAATCATGCAAAAGAAGCTAATATTCCAATCATTGTTGCTATAAATAAAATGGATAAAGAGTGAGCTAATCCTGATTTTGTAAAAGGTCAACTAGCAGAAAATTGACTTACTCCTGAAGATTGGTGAGGAGATACTCCTATGATTCCAGTTTCAGCTAAAACTTGATTTTGAATTGATGAATTATTAGAGATGATTTTATTAGTAGCAGAGATGAAAGAATTAAAAGCTAATCCTGATAGACCTGCAATTTGAACTATTTTAGAATCACATCTTGATTCAAAACTTTGACCAGTTGCTACTGTTTTAATAAATACTTGAACAATAAATAAATGAGATTCTATAGTTTGTAATGATTCTTATTGAAAGGTAAAAATATTAAAAGATTATGAAAATAAGGGGATAATAAAAGCTTTTCCAGGTGATCCAGTTTTAATAGTATGATTAGATAAAGTGGTAAATGGTTGAGATTATTTACAAGTTGTAGCTACTCCAGCATTAGCAAAACAAAAAGCAGAAGAATATAAAGAAATAATGGCTCAAAAAGAAAAAAATAAAAAATCTTGACTTGATATATTGATGTCAAAAATAAAGGCTTGAAATTTAAAGCAATTAAAATTAGTAGTAAAAGCAGATACAAATTGAAGTTTGGAAGCTATTAAACAAGCTTTATTAAAATTATCAACTCCTGAAACTAATATTTCAATTATTCATTCTTGAGTTTGAAATATAACAGAATCAGATATTTTAATGTCAGAAGGTTCTAATGCTATACTTATATGATTTAATGTTTGAGTTGTTAATAGTGCTAAAAATTCTTTAGAATCATCAAAAATAGAATATATTTCTAGTAGTGTTATTTATCATATTACAGAAAGAGTAGAAAAAATTATAACTTGAATGCTTGATCCAAAAGAAGTTGAAATTATTTTAGCAAAAGCAAAAGTTTGATGAATATTTTATTCAGATAAGAAATTTATGATTCTAGGACTTATAATACCAGAAGATTGAAAAATTGAAAATAATACATTAGTTAGAGTTATAAGAAAAGATAAAAAAGTATGAACTTGAAAAATTACATCATTAAAGCAATGAGTTGAAGAAGTTAAATCTCTTGAATGACCTACAGAATGTTGAATTAGATTTGAGTGAAATGTAAAAGTTGAACTTTGAGATTATTTAGAAATTTATAAAATAGAAGTACAAAAATAATTTTTTAATAAAAAAAATATGAAATTAAAAAAAATAGAATTATTAAAAGATTTATCTGATGAAGAAATACAAAATTTAGAACTTTTTGTTCAAGAAAGAAAATTATCCCCTTGAGAAATTTTATTTAGAGAATGAGATGAAGCTAATGCTATATATTTTTTAGAATTTTGAGAACTAGAAGCTTTTGTAGAAAGAAATTGAGAAGAAATAGTTTTATGACATATTTATTCTCAAGAAATTTTATGAGAAATGGCTATTTTTTGAAATTTTTGAAAAAGAACTGCTTCTGTTAGGGCAATTATGGATTCTAAAATCTTAGTTATGCTTGATTTTTCTATAAAAGAAATTTCTTTTAAATATCCAAAATTATTGGAAAAAATAAAGGAAATTATAGATAGAAGAATGAAAGAAAATAAGACAAAAATAAATATGTAAAAAATTTTTTAACAAAAAAGTCAAAAAAAAATTTGCTTTTTTGTTTGTTTTTTATAAACTAGGGCAAGCTATTTAAATTAAAAATACATTTTATGTCTGGTAAAGATAACAAAATAGAAGTAGAATGAACTATAATTAGAGCTTTACCTGGTCTGGTTTTTGATGTACAATTACCAGATGATTTTTGATGATGAGTTGTAAAAGGTTATTTATCTTGAAAAATGAGAAATAACTTTATAAAACTTATTGAATGAGATAAAGTTCTAATTGAGTTAAGTCCATATGATTTGTCTAAATGAAGGATAGTTTTTAGGCAAAAATAATAAAGTAATAATTATTTTTTTATATAAAAGATTATGAAAGTAAGACCATCTGTAAAACCAATCTGTAAAGATTGTAAGGTAATAAAAAGAAAAGGGATAGTAAGAGTTATATGTAAAATCCCAAAACATAAACAAAGACAAGGTTAATCTTGTTATTTTTAATTTTATTAATTAATAAGATATAATGGCTAGAATTGCTTGAGTAAATTTACCAAAAGGTAAACATGTATGGGTAGCTTTAACATATATATATGGTATAGGAAAATCTACTGCTTTAAAATTATGTGAAGCAACAAAAATAGACCCAACAGTAAAAATTGATACTTTATCTGATGAAGAATTAGATAAATTAAGAGCTGAAATAAAAAAACTTACAGTTGAATGAGATTTAAGAAGAGAAATTCAATGAAATATAAAAAGACTTATAGAAATTAGATGTTATAGATGAATAAGACATCAAAAAAGACTTCCAGTTAGAGGTCAAAATACAAAAACTAATGCAAAGACTAGAAAATGAAAATCTGTTGCAATAGCTAATAAGAAAAAATAATATAATTTAAATTTTTAATAGGAAATATGGCTACTACTAAAAAAAGTAAAAAAACAAGAAAAATAGTACAACATGGACAAGCTCATATATTAGCTTCATTTAATAATACTATAGTTACTATAACAGATGAAAAAGGTAATACTTTAACTTGGGCATCTGGGTGAAGTGCTTGATTTAAATGAGCTAGAGAAGCTACTCCTTATGCTGCACAAGTTGTAGCAGAACAAGCTACTAAAAAAGCAAAAGAATTACATTCAATGGAAAGTGTAGATGTTTATGTTAAATGAATTTGAGTTGGTAGAGAACAAGCTATAAGAGGTTTAATTTCAGGAGGATTAGATTTAAGAGCTATTTTTGATGTTACACCTATTCCTCATAATGGATGTAGAAAAAAGAAAGTTAGAAAATTATAATTTTCTAAAAATAATATAAAAAACTTAATTTTTAATTTTTAAAAGTAATCTATGAGATATACTTGACCGAAAAAAAAGTTATGTAGAAGGGAAGGTGTGAACCTTTTTGGAACAGAAAAATATGACTTAAGTAAATGAAAAAGAGCTCCATTAAAAACTAGAAAAGCTAGTGAATATGGTGTTCAATTAAGAAAAAAACAATTAGCAAAAAGAATGTATGGGTTAAGTGAAAAACAATTTGCTTCATACTTTAAAAAAGCTCAAAAATCACATGCTGAAGGTACTACTTGAGAAAAAATGATGAGATTATTAGAATTAAGATTAGATAATGTTATATACAGATCAGGTTTAGCTAGAACAAGAATGCAAGCAAGACAATTTGTTTCACATGCTCATTTTAAATTAAATTGAATAAAAGTTACAATCCCATCAATTTCTGTAAAAGTTTGAGATGTTATTGAACTTAGAGATAAAATGAAAGAATCTCCATTATATAAATGATTATTTGAAGAATTACAAGAATTTGCAAAAAATAATAAAGGTAAAGTTACTAATGTAAAATGGTTGGATGTTGATCCTAAAACTTTAAAAATTACAATAAAATCTTTACCTGAAAAAGATGATTTTGAACAAATAATTGATATTCAAAAAATTATTGAATTCTACTCTAAGTAGTTTTATACTTTTATAACTCATACAATATGCATATTATTCACGAATCAATTTGAGTACCAAAAATATCTCAAAAGGATTTGGATAAAAATATTTCAGTTTTTGAAGTAAGTCCACTTCCAAGAGGTTATGGTGTTACTCTTTGAAATTCTTTAAGAAGAGTTTTGCTTTCTACAATTCCTGGTTCAAAAGTTACTTGAATAAAAGTAAAATGAGCAAGTCATGAATATTCTACTTTACCAGGTATAAAAGATAGTGTTTTAGATATAATGTTGAATTTGAAAGATTTAGTTATAGAAAAAAAAGATGATTGAGTTGAATGGTTGAAATTAGAAAAAAATAAAGCTTGAATTGTTACAGCTTGAGATATACAAACTCCAGCTTGAGTTGAAATTTTAAATAAAGATTTATATATAACAGAAATTGATAAAGATTGATTAGAGTTAAATTTAGAAATTAGAGTTGAAAAATGAGTATGATATAAGAGTATTGAAGAATTAAAAGAAAGAGAAGATGATGTGAATGTTTTACTTATTGATGCTAATTTTTCTCCTGTTTTAAATGTTAAATATGATATAGAACAAACTAGACATGGAGAAATTACAAATTTAGAAACATTGAGAATTGAGATAAAAACTAATGGTTCAATAACTCCTGTTGATGCTTTGAAATTTTCTTGAGATATGTTGGCTTCTTATTTCTCTTTATTTAATGAAGAAGGATTACAAGTTGAATGAAAATTTATTTCAAATGTAAAAGATTTATTAAATAGAGAAAAAGAGGTTATAAAAGAAGAATTAGAAAAAGAAAGTTATACTCCAATTGAAATTATGTGATTATCTCCAAGAACATTAAATGCTTTAATAAATTGATGAATATTATCTGTAGAGCAATTAACTAAATGTACTGAAACAAAATTATCTCAAATAAAATGATTTGGTAAAAAAGCTATGACAGAGATTAGAAGTGAATTAGCAGCAAGATGATTAAAATTATTATGAGATGATTAAAATTATAACTTAAAATTAATAAAATATTATGAGACATAGAGTTAGAAAACATCTTAAATTTAACAATAAAACATTTGCTCATAGAGATGCAATGCAAAGGAATTTAGTTACTGCTCTTTTTCTGCATAAATCTATAAAAACTACAGAAAAAAGAGCTAAGTCTATAATTCCTTTAGTAGATAAATTGATAAATATTGTTAATACAAAAGATGAAATGAATGCTATTAGACAAGTTATGAAAGTTGTCTATACAAAAGAAGCTTCATTAGAATTATTTAAAAATATTGCACCTAAATATAAAGAAGAAAGAAAATCTGGTTTTACTAGAATTACTCCTATAAAATATAGAGATTGAGATAATGCTAAATTAGTAAAATTAGAATTAGTTTAATTATTTAAAAATTAGGAAAATGAAAACTATAATGCCTAAACAAATAAAAGGTAATGATAGAAAATGGTATATTGTTGATGCAAAAGGTCAAACTCTTGGTAGATTAGCTACAAAGATAGCTGTTATACTAAAGGGTAAAAATAAAGTTGATTATGCACCTCATGTAGATAATGGTGATTATGTTATTGTTATTAATGCTGATAAATTTAAAGTAACTGGTAAAAAAATGTCTGATAAAATTTATTATAGACATACTGGTTATTTATGAGGATTAAAAAAAATAAGTTTAGAAGATCTTTTAGCTAAAAAACCATTAAAAGCTATAGAATTTGCAGTAAGTTGAATGCTACCAAAGAATAAATTAAGAAAATCTATGATTTCTAGATTAAAATTATTTACTGGTAGTGAACATACTTTTGCTGCACAAAAACCTGAAGTTATAAAATTATAATATAAAATTAATTTATGAGTAAATATACTTATTCTGTTTGAAAAAGAAAAACAGCTTCTGCACAAGTTAGATTGTATGCTTGAAAATGAAAAAATATAATCAATGGAAAAGAAATAAGTGATTATATTAGCAGAGCAGATTTATTTGAAAAATTATATACTCCATTAACTCTTACTAAAACTAAAAATAAATTTTATTTTGAAGTAAAAGTAAATGGTTCTTGAGAATCTGCACAAGCTGATGCTATTAAATATGGTATAGCAAAAGCTTTAGTAGAAGCTGAACCTGGACTTAGACCAATATTAAAAAAATCTGGACTTTTAACTAGAGATGCAAGAAAAGTTGAAAGAAAGAAACCAGGTAGACATAAAGCCAGAAGAGCTGTACAATGGAAAAAAAGATAGTTTTTTGTATTATGTACTAAAAATAATCTTTTTAAGATTTGATAGTTTTATTACTAGAATATTAATTTATTAAAATATAAAAGATGCCTACTATAAATCAATTAGTAAAAAGAAAAAGAAGAACTCCTTATAAAAAGAGTAAATCTCCTGCTTTACAAGTTACTAAAAATACTTTAAAAGGTAAACAAGTAGCTATAGATGGAGGTTGTCCTCAAAAAAGATGAGTTTGTGTTAAAGTTACTACTATGACACCTAAAAAACCAAACTCTGCCCTTAGAAAAGTAGCAAGAGTAAGACTTACTAACTGATATGAAGTAAATGCTTATATTGGTTGAGAAGGTCATAATTTACAAGAACACTCTGTTGTTGCTATAAAATGAGGTAGAGTTAAGGATTTACCATGAGTTAGATATCATGTTGTTAGATGAGTACTTGATACAGAAGGAGTACAAAATAGAAAACAATCTAGATCTAAATATGGTACTAAAAAACCTAAATAATAAATTTTTATTATCCAATAATAAAATTGTGCAGTAAGTTCTAACAATTGCTGAAAATATTACACAATTTTATTGATATTTTATAATTGTTAATTTAAATAAAAAATGAGTAATGCAAAAACAGAAGCTTTACTAGAGAAATTTACTAATTATGTAATGTTACATGGTAAAAAATCTCTAGCTATAAGGCTTATGAATGAAACTTTTGAAATTATAAAATCAAAAGGACATAAAGATCCTAAAGCTATATTTTTTAGAGCTTTAGAAAATGTAATGCCAAAAATTGAAGTTAGACCTAAAAGAGTTTGAGGTTCTATTTATCAAGTACCTCAAGAAGTAAAATCTAAAAGACAAATTTTTCTTGCTTCAAAATGGATTTTAGATGCTGCTAGAAAGAAAAAAGGTGCTAATTTTCCAGTTTTATTAGCAGGAGAACTTATAGATGCTGCTAATGAAACAGGAGATGCTGTAAGAAAAAAATTAGAAGTATATAAAATGGCAGAAGCTAATAAAGCATTTGCTAGGTTTGCTTCTAGATAAAAAATATTAAATATTTTATAAAATTAATTAAAGAAATATGGCTCACAAGAAAGCTCAATGATCTACTAATAATGGTAGAGATAGTAATGCCAAGAGGCTTGGTGTGAAATTATTTGGTGGACAAAAAGCTATAGCTTGAAATATTATAGTAAGACAAAAAGGTAATAAATTTTGGCCAGCTGAAGGTGTAGCTCAAGGTCATGATTTTACTTTGTTTGCTACTAAAGATGGAACTGTAAAATTCTTTGAAAAAAGAAGAAAAAGATTTGATTGAAGAATTTATAGAAGAAAATATGTTGCTATAGTATAAAAAAATCAAACTAATTTTAATAAGCTTACTAAAATTAGTTTGATTTTTTTTTAATATGTATATAATATTTTTATTATTATAATTATAAAATGATTTTTATGCAAGATATAAAGTTGCCAATTATAGTAGAAAAAGATGATAATGGTACTTTTATGGCTTATTGTCCAGTTTTTAGATGATGTCATACATTTGCAGATAATAAAAAGGAATTAGCTTCTAATTTAGAAGATCTTATATGAATGTATTTTGATATGTATAAAGAATGAGAAAAAAATATTTTAGCTTGAGATAATATTTTATATTTAAATTTTGATAAAAATGGTAAAATTACCAGTGATTTCAGCAAAGAATTTAATAAAAATTCTTTCAAAATATTGAGCTAAGGAATTAAGAAGAAGATGAAGTCATATTTTTATAGAATTTAATTGAAATAGAACTACAATACCAGTTCATTCAAATAAAGATTTATGAAAATGACTTTTGAAAAAAATTTTTGATGATTTAAAAATTGAGGAATCTGAAGTTGCAGATATTTTATTAAAAAACTAAAAAATCAAACTTATTTAAGTTTGATTTTTTTATTTTATCATTTCTCATGGCATTATTAAACTATTATTTTCAATAACTCTTCCTGGCATAGAATAGGCTTTAGCTCAAGTTTTTACATTATCTCAAATTATTACTCATAATTTTTTTAATCAAGTATCTGTTAAAATTCATTTTATAGGTACTTTTATATTTTTTTCATCATGTCTTAAATTAGCACTTAAGAATCATCATCATATATTTACATTATTTCATATAATAGAATCTCAAATATAACTTAAATGTGCTATATTTGTATTATCTCAGATAGATGAATTTTTTATTTCATTATTTGCTCAAATTTTACAATTGTTTCAAATACAAGTTGTTCATCTTAAGTAAATATTTGGTCATATACTTGTATTTTTTCATATATAACAATTTCATTCTATATAAGTTCAAGATTTTAAAATAGCTCATTCTTCTAATATTATATTTCATTTTATGACTACATTTTCTTCTATTTGTCATTTTATTTGAGATTTTTCTAATTTATCTAGAAAATATTTATTTGCTTTTAATATATCCCAAGGGTATCAAACATCAATAAAGTCTCATTTGGATTTTATTGCTTTTAGTGGAAAATTTTTAGCAAATTCATTTAGGGCATCTGTAAGTTCATATTCTAGTCTTGGAGATAAAGGAACATTTTTTATATATTCAAATATTTTATGAGAAAATTTATATATTCAAAGATTAGCTAGGTTTCATATATAATCTTTTGGTTTTTCTATTATTTTTTTTATTATTAAATCTGAACTTATTTCAAAAATTCCATATTTTTCAGGATTTTCTACTTCTTTTACTAAAACTGCATATCAAGAATAATTTATAATATTATTTAAATCATTTTTATCAAAAATAGTATCTCAATTTAGAATTAAAACATCATCTTTTATATATTCTAATCAAAATAAAGCTCAAGCAGTTCCTTTTTCTCAAGATTGAGTATGATAAGTTATTTTTGTTCATTTAAAATTATCTCAAAAATAATTTATTATTTTTTCTTTTAAATATTTTACTACTATAATTATTTCATCTACTTTATTATATATATTTTCTAGATTGTGTTCTATTATAGGTTTTCAAGCTATTTTTATAAGTGGTTTTGGAGTAGTGTTAGTTATTGGTCTTAATCTACTACCTTCTCAAGCAGCTAGAATAATTGCTTTCATTTTTTTTATTAATTAAAAAAATATCTTTTTATATTATAAGTAATATTTTGAAAAAACAAAAAATAAAAAAATAATTTCTGTAAAATATACAGAAATTATTTTTTATTAGCAGCTTTTTTCTTTTTAAGTTCTTCTGCCTTTTTAAGTCTAGCATAGAATTTATCAACTGCACCAGTTTTAAGAATTTTTTGTTCTCCAGTATAAAATGGATGACATTTTGAACAAATTTCTATTCTTGCATTTCCATTTATAGTTGAAACTACTTCAAATTTAGCTCAACAAGAACATTCTACAGTAACTTTTTGAGATTTTGGATGTATATCTTTTTTCATAATTAATATTTTTTATGGTTCCGCTTTATACGGTTAACCTATGTAAAATAACAATGGTGCCCAGGGAGAGACTCGAACTCTCACGCGGTTAAGCACTGGCTTCTAAGGCCAGCGTGTCTACCAATTCCACCACCTGGGCTTATACAAATAAAAAGTTAATAAAATTAACTTTTTATACTTTTAAAAAATGGTGGACGGGGAGGGATTTGAACCCCCGAAGGCATAGCCAGTGGATTTACAGTCCACCCCATTTGACCGCTCTGGAACCCGTCCTAAAATTAAATGAACTTAGAACTTATACAAAAATATTAAAAGTTCTAAGTTCTTTTTTTTATTTTTTAATGGAGCCAACTATCGGATTTGAACCGATGACCGTTCGCTTACAAGGCGAATGCTCTACCAGCTGAGCTAAGTTGGCTTTTTTTATTTGCAGGGTGTATTTTATTAAAAAGACTTATTAAGTCAAATTTTTTTTTAAGTTTTTTATGCAAATAAAAAAATATATTTATAAAATGTCTTTTTTATTGCAATAATTTAATTTTTAATATAATTACTAAGCATTTTAAAAAATAATTTTTAGTAAAAATGGAATTTGAATACTATAGTATTTTAGAAGTAGAAAAAACAGCTAGTCAAGAAGAAATAAAAAAAGCTTATAGAAAACTTGCAATGAAATATCATCCAGATAGAGCACCAAAAGATAAAAAAAAGGAATTTGAAGAAAAATTTAAAAAAATTAATGAGGCATATTCTGTATTAAGTGATGAACAAAAAAGAAGGGAATATGATATGTTTTGAAAAACTTGAAATTCTTGAATGTGATGAGGATTTTGATGAGTAGATGTTGATTTAGGTGATATATTTGAACAATTTTTTTGATGAGGTTTTTGATCTAATTCTAGAAAAAAGCAAACTTCTTTTGCTTGAGAAGATATTGAGAAAATTATTAATATAGATTTGAAAACTTCTATTTATTGAGGTAAACAAAAAATTTCTTTTGATAAATTAGTAGTCTGTAGTGAATGTAAATGACAATGATGAAGTTGAAAAAAAACTTGTAGTGAATGTAGGGGAAGTTGATATGTAACAGTCACTAAGCAAAGTTTATTTTGAGTTATAAGTCAAACTATAACTTGTCCAAAATGTTCTGGAACTTGAGAAACTTTTGAAAAAGTTTGTGATAAATGTCATTGACAAAAAAGAGTAAGAATAAAAAAAGAATTAGATTTAGATATTCCTGCTTGAATTGATAATAATATGGTTATAAAATTAGAATGAGAATGAAATGATTGAGTTTGAACTAATGTTTCTTGAGATTTATATATAAAATTTAGAGTAAATTTAGAAGAAAAATGATTAAAAAGAGTTTGAACAGATTTATATTATGAAATTGAACTTGATATAGTAGAAGCTGTTTTATGAACAAAAAAAGAAGTAAATATTCCAATATTATGAAAAAGAATTATAGATATAAAAGCTTGAACACAATTTTGATCAGTTATAAAAATATCTTGAGATTGAGTAAAATATATA
>Ga0256833_1002668_pt1 | contig 12420 bp, 15 predicted proteins | sample 356284metaG_FD_190535 | JGI IMG/M metagenome (GOLD analysis project Ga0256833, IMG submission 190535) | Hydrothermal vent microbial communities from Mid Atlantic Ridge, Atlantic Ocean - 356-284 | ecosystem: Environmental > Aquatic > Marine > Hydrothermal vents | place: Atlantic Ocean: Mid...
AGGCCCTTGAGTTCTCGGACTTCTCGGAGAAGGCCATGAAAAAGGCCGAGGAGGAGCTTTTGAAGCTCATAGACCGTTTCATCGAGGAAAACAGCGCTCAGGCCCTCTTCCACGCGGTCAAGCTCCTCAGGCTCGTCCAGAAGAGGAACGTTGAGAGAATAAAGGAGCTCTGGAGGGACTAGCCTATCCCTGGCCCTTTTAATTCAGGGTTTTTATCCCCTTCATGGGCGGTATCCTTCCGAGACCGTGGACATTATCGGGACTGACGTATTTATCATAGTCGTCCAAACAAGGACACAAATCAAAGAGCACCCTTGCTCTCTGAGTTTTCCTTTTCTCTCTTATCCACCCAGAAGCGCCTCGTCCTTATGAACTCCCTCTCCCGCTCCATGAGGGCGACGAGTAAAGCCTCCCCCCTGTACTGCGCGAGCAAGCGCGCGGCGGTGTCCGGCCCGGTGCCGTAGCTGGCCAACGCTAAGACGGCCTCAAACCCGTAGGAATCCACTAAATCAGCGGCCTTCAACAGCTTCCTGTAAGTTCTCTCTTCCTTTCTTTCCAGAGGTTTTCCACGGCGAACTTTCTCCAGAACGGGCAAAAACTCTTCCGCGTCAATCGGGTGGGCAACGGCCAGCATCTTCGAGCCACATCTCGGGCACTGCCTCAGCTCTATATTTTGTAACCTTGCCACTTTGGTCCTCGCGCTCCAGCCGCAGTTGGTGCATACTAAAACGACCTCGTGGTCAAGTAAGCGCTTCCTGAACAGTCCAAGTATCTCGTCCCTCTCCAGTGTTCCGGAGAGCAGAAACTCTCCTCCAACGGTCATGTTGAGCCTGGCCAGTTTTGAAGGTTCTTTCCTGAGAACAGTCTTTACTCTGAGTGAACCTCTCTCGAGCATCTCAAGGACCAGCTTCCCCTTCCCCACGTCCACCTTGTCATGGTAGAGCTCGTTGAGGGTTTCCTTCTCAATGATTGTCCCCTCGAAGAGTCTCTCGACTCTCCTTATCTTCGCGTCCCTTCTCAAAGCGCCAAAGCGCTTCGCCACGTTCAGCATTCTCCACCGGTAGGCGTGCGAATCCCTTAGGGCTCTCGCCACTATGAACTCAAGGCTTTCGGGATCCTGGTAAAGGTAGCGCTTCACCTCCTCCGGGTTCAGCTGGAAGGGCGTCTTGAGTACTATTGCATGGCCCTGAGAGCGGACTGAGAAGACTCTCCCGTAGCGGAGAATCAGGAGCGAGTGAACTAACCTCCCCAGAGCCTCGTTGGTTCTGTTTCCGAAATCGGCGTGGATTATCAGGGCCTTCGGCGTGCTCTCGACGACGATGTCGCGGTCGGTTGAGAATATCTCTTCCCTTATTTCCTCAAAAGCTCTTCTCAGCTCTTCCTCGCTGAATTCAAGGCCTTCCAAAAGCCCTTTTGCCTTCTCGAAGTCGAAACTTAGCTCCCTCTTCAGCCTGCCAACTTCAAAGGCCACTCCAAATGGAACGGGAATCATCTCGCCCTCCCAGCTCGGTATGGCGCTCTCAAGGTTCTTGCTCTCTCGAACCTTCAAAAGCCTCGCTTCGTCGTCTATTTTGAGCACTGTCCAGCTTTTGCCGGACATCACGAAGTCCATGCCCTCCTCCAGATCCATGATAAAGCTCTCGTCCAAGCGCCCTATGACGTGGCCGGTTTTTGTGTCAAAAACCCTCCACGAGACTTCATCAGGAATCGTCGAGAGGTTCTCGTAGTAGTACTGAAAGGCCCCCCTCCTGAGGTAGAGAAGGTTTTTCTCCCCGTCGTAGCCTATCAGCCGGGCATCTTCCAGAACCTTAAGAACGTCGAGGTAATCGCTCCAGCTCAAATCCCGGTAAACATAAGCTTGTTTCGCTATCTCGTAGGGCCTCTCGCGCGGGAGTTTCTTGTACTCGATTAGCATACCGACGATGAAGTGGGCCAGAACGTCAAGTCCCCCAATAGGCTCGACGGCCTCGAAGCGCTCATCTAAGGCCCTCTTTGCGATGATTAAACTCTGTAGGTAATCCTCGACGTTCGTCGCTATGATGTAGCCCTCGCTGATTTCACCGATGCGGTGCTTGGCCCGACCGACGCGCTGAACTAAGCGGTTCACCTGCCTGGGACTCATGTATTGTATCACCACATCAACGTCGCCTATGTCTATGCCAAGCTCCATCGAGGAGGTGCAGATTAGTGCCTTGATTCTGCCCTCTTTCAAAGCCTTCTCCGCATTAATTCTGGCATCCCTTGAGAGCGAGCCGTGGTGGACTTCAACCGGCTTTCCCCATGTTTTCAGCCGGTGGGCAAGGATTTCGGCGAACTGCCTTGTGTTGGTGAAGATTAGGGCCTTTCCGTGCTCCTCAACTATCCTCCAAAGGAGCCGCAAGCGAGATGCTATCTCCGGAGAAAGATTCAGCTCTCGGGCGAGCTTCTCATCTTCTTCAGTGGATGATGGATAGAGCACGTGAAAGCGGTATTGCTTTTTCCAGTTCGGCTTTACTATGCTTTCTGCCTTCAACCACTCCCTCACCTCCTCCTCGTTGCCCACCGTTGCCGTCATGCCTATCCTCCTGAAGTCCGCTATCTCGGCCAATCGCTCAAGGCCGAGGAGGAGCTGGGCACCGCGCTTATTATCGACAAGCTCGGCTATCTCGTCAACAATCACGAACTTCACGTTCTCAAGGTACTTTCTGAGGGACTTGACCGTTAGAATAACGCCCAGAGTTTCGGGGGTGATTATAAGCATCCGTGGGGGATTCTTCACCTGCTTCGCCTTCCTGTAGGCGGAGGTATCGCCGTGCCTCACCTCAACGCTTATCCCAAGCTTTTGACCCCACCACTGGAGTCTCTCAAGTAAATCCCTGTTGAGTGCCTTGAGCGGTGCTATGTAGAGGGCCGAAATCGGCTTAAGGTTACCCTCGAGAATTTCGTTAAAAACCGGCAGAACTGCCGCCTCTGTTTTGCCGGAACCTGTTGGAGCGAGGATTAAAACGCTCTTCCCGGAGCTAATCTCCCTGAATGCATCCTGCTGGAGACGGTTGAGCTTCCCGAAGCGCTCTTTAATGGCCTTCCTGAGGAGGGGGTGCATGATAATGAAGATTATTTTTTAGTTCTTGAACTTTGTCCTCGAAAAGCGTTTAAATGGCAGTGAATAGGGTAAAGCATGTGCGACTACACCTACAGAAACGGCGAGAGATGTAGGTTAAAACCTCTAGAAGGCTCAAAATACTGTCCACTTCATATCCCTTTTGAGGAAGGGGAAAGACTGCTTGGAAGAGAGGAACTCGCACAGATTAAGTATTTTGAGGGGGTTTATCTCTACACTATCCGGATCGAGGAGTTTAAGGCTAAAAAACCCCTTGTTTTTAGGGATTCGCAGATAGGTACCCTCTTCCTACACTCCCTTGAGGTTCAGGGGATTACACTCTACGATTGTCGAATCGAGCGGGTTATCCTTGTGGGGGGTCAGGTGGAGACGCTCTTCATTAGGGACTCCGAAGTCTTCGGGCTGAACGTCATTGGGCTGGAGTTTCACAACTCAATAGTGGTTTCTAATTCAACGGTTCGCTATGTCATGATGAACTCCCTTCGCTTTGTGAGACAGGGGGAGGGGGAGGAGACCAACTACGAGAGGAGGGACATGTTAGGCAGAATCGAGCTCAGTGACCTCAGAAAAGTGAGGAAAATAGCGTTCAACTCCTCTTATCCTCTCGTTCAGAAATTGCTGGAAGAATACGGCGTTGAGGAAAAGGAAGTGCGCAGGAAGGTTATCAACGTTTCACAGCTTCTTATCAGGAACGTGGAGTTTGACTGGCTCCCAGATTCAGGAGAGGAGTGAGGATCAGAGTGTTGGGATTTAGGGGAAACCTAATAATGGAGGGAACGAGGGTTCCTGGCCACGTTGAGATAGCGTACAGCAGACTCCGCTCCCCGGAATTTGTTCACGTCAACGTGTTGAGCAACCTCGTGATGAGAAAAACTTGCCTCCAGACGGACAGGATGTGGAATATGACCGTTCTGCCCAACCTACCCGTTGAACTCTCCGTTGAGGGGTTCGTTATAATAGAGGACTGTTCATTCTCCAGTCCCTATGCGGAAGAGGTGTTCTATCGCCTCGCTAGGACGAGCTGGGAGAGGAGTGGCGACTTCGAGAGGGCGGACAAGTACTACTACCTAGAGATGGTGGCGAGAAGAAATATAAGGAGAACAGCCCGTGTGAGAGGTTTTAAGAGGTTACTCATCAACGTTGAAATAGGTTTTGAGTGGCTCTTTGCCGATTTAACCTGCAAGTACGGAACTGACTGGAAGAGACCAATAGTTATATGGCTCTTTACAGTTAACGTGCTGTTCCCTCTCCTCTTCTCGGCAACTCACAGCATCGTGGGTGTTTCTTCTCCGGGTGGGATTCTCGACTACGAGTACTTCAGCATAGTGACCGCTACAACCCTAGGCTACGGTGACTACCATCCAGTTGGAGTAGGAAGGGCAATAGCATCCCTTGAAGCTCTCTTCGGAATGTTCATGTGGGCAGTCTTCTTGACGGTCTTCGCGAGGAAGTACATGAGGTGATAGTGTGATAAGCCTTATAGTTAACCCCATAGCCGGAATGGGTGGAAAGGTTGCCCTCAAGGGTACCGATGGAGTTGTTGATGAAGCGATTAGGAGGGGGGCGAGGCCAGTTGCTCCTGACCTCGTTAGACTTTTTTTGAGAGAGCTTTCTACCTACCCTGAGGCCCGCTCGATAGTTTTCCTAACTGGACCGGGTCCCCTCGGCGAGGATTACCTTCGGGAGTTCGGTTTCCATTTTAAAGTAATTCCAATGGAGATTCACCACCGTGAGGTTGAGGGTGTTAAAATCCCAGACACGACCGCCGAGCACACGAAAAAACTTGCCCGTGAAATGCTTGGTAAGGTAAATCTCATAGTCTTTGCAGGGGGTGACGGAACGGCCAAGGACATAGTTAGCGTCGTTGATGAGAAGATCCCGATCCTTGGAATTCCAACTGGTGTCAAGATGTACTCGGGTGTTTTCGCCATTTCGCCCGAGAAGGCCGCTGAAGTCCTCGTGAAGTTTCTTCAAGGTGAGGTGAAGCTCGAGGAGAGGGAAGTTCGCGACATGGATGAAGAAGCCTTCAGGGGAGACGAGCTCAAAGTCAAAACTTACGGAAAGGCTCTCGTTCCTGTAGTTGAGGACCTCGTGCAGGGTAGCAAAGAAGCTGTGAAAGCAGGGGATGAAGGAGGGCTTGAGGCCCTAGCTGATGCGGTCGCGGAGGAAATACTTGAGGGCGAGGGGATTTACTTCCTCGGTTCGGGCTCAACGGTAAAGAGAATAAAGGATAAACTCGGTATAGATGGTACCCTCTTAGGTGTGGACGTCGTTGAAGTCAAAAACGGCAGGGCGAAATTTCTCGTAAAGGACGCCACTGAGAAGGATTTGCTCTCCTTTCTTGATAGAAACCCAAAGATTGTTGTTACGGTGATAGGCGGAACCAACTTCCTCTTCGGCAGAGGCAACCAGCAGTTCTCGGCGGAGGTTCTCAGGAGGATTCCGAGGGAAAACGTAATAGTTGTCGCGACTCCGGACAAGCTAACCGGTCCGGTTAGGGTTTACACAGGGAACAAAGAAGTTGATGAGGAACTGAGGGGTTACATAAGGGTTCGCATTGGTCCTTGGATGGAAAAGCTCGTCCGGGTTGTTTGAAAAAGGTTAAAACGGTTCTTCCGTAGTTATCCCGGTGATCAACATGGAGGACTTGCTTAGAGCCATAGAGATGGAAGATACTGAGACCATAGCCAAGATTCTCTACGGTAGAATAGATGAAATTGAGGAGAAAAAGCTTTCAGAGGTGCTGAAGAAGGTTGCAGAGGTAGCATTCAAGAAGAGGGACTGGGAACTCTTCAAGCTTTCAGCATACTACGAGCATGAGATTCTCGGTGATAATTCCCTCATTAAAGAGTTCGAGGAGCTCGCGGAGAAAGACGGCTTTGAGACTAATTTTCATCTAGCCGACCTATACTTCATGATAGGCGAGGTGGAGAAGAGTCTTGAGCTCTACCGTGAACTCCTTGAGGAGGAGACGGTCAAGGGCAACCTCGATAACGTGGCCGAGGTGTACTACAGCATGGCACTGGTTTATGAGGAGCTTCAGGATTATGAGAAGGCCTATGAACTGATAGAAAAGGCGGAGGAATATTTCTTCAATGCTAAAAACGAGAGTAGATTAAAGGAGACAAAGGTTTACAAAGCATACCTCAAGTTCGAGATGGGAAGGTCCTATGAGGCCAAGGCAGAACTTGCGGGTGTTATCCCAGAGGTTCTGGATGACAACCTTCTTCTCACAGAAATCCACCTCGCCTTTGAGGAAATATTCGAGGAGGATGAGAACTATGAGGCTGCTCTTCAGGAGTGCCTCTACGCCATGATAAGGTCAAGAAAAACGGATTTTGAAAACGTCGCATTCAACGCTCTCGTTGACCTATTGTGGGAGTTCTTTCTAGATGGTGAGTTTGAAACCGTTTACAACAACATCCCCATGTTCGAAAAAGCCCTTCCGGAGATGGCTCCCTTCTTTGAGGCTGTCAAAGTTTTGGCCCTGTGGAGGGATGGAAAGGCTGAAGAAGAGGAGTTTAAGGAGGCCTTGAAAAAAGTCAAAGATGAGAGACTTCTTGAGGTTCTAAGATTTCTCAGCGAGGCCGAAGTTTAAAGGAGGTTTCTTTTTTTCTTCCATTTGTGGCTCCAGCTGTATTTTCTCATTCTCTTACTCCTGCCGAAGCCACAGGCAGCGCAGTAGCCCTTCTTAACGTTGAAGGCCCTCCTGCCACATCGCCTGCACCTGATGTGAGTTGGAGTCCAGTTGCGTTTGCCTTTCGGCGCGGTTCCGCTTCCCATGGCTCCCCCCTCACTCTATCTCAACCGGGGAGATTGCCAGAACGTTGTCTCCTCTTATGACTATCTTTCCGTACTTTTTCACGGCCTCACCGTTTTCAATCATCTCGGCATCGGCCAAAACAACGTTCAGGTGGATATCATAACCGATAAGCTTGCCTCTGAATTCGGCCCCTCTCTTGAGTATAACTAGCACATCCTTGTCGAGAGACTTGTGTATAACGTCCAGTGGTCTTTCCGCCATCTTCTCACCTCCAAACAATCAAAGCTCATAGCCTAAACGACGGGAACGGTTTATAACTCTTTCCCTCGCTGGAGTGGAACCTGAGGATTAGCGGGTTCTCCTCCCACTTTTTAGAACCTCCTTAAATTTTTGGTAGAATATCCTTAGATCAGTTTTAAAGGGTTCTTGGGCATTAAGAATTTCTCTCTCCAGTAGCTCCAAGAAGTGTTCATCCCCTCTGGCCTTTGTGCTCAGCTCTTCAACTAGTTCTTTCAGTTTGTCCCAGTACTCAACGTAGGGCCTGGTTTCAAACAGGGCTTCTCCAATCACAGATTGATTGACTGGCAACATCACCACCTCCAGAATCTTCTCCACAACCACTTTTGAAACTCTTCTATTCTGGCTATCGTCATAAGGTACCAGAGTATAAGCCCGTTAAGTCCAAGGAGGAAGAGAAGTAGTAGATTGTACAGTGGGTTATAGGCACTTATAAAGGCATAGTAGTCCCAGATGAAGTGGAGCACCACTGCAAGGATGAGAAAGCCACTCACAGATTGAATCCTTCCCTCCGACTTCAGACCAAGTCCTACCCCAACTATAGCCGTCCAAGTCCCGTGAACGAAGGGCGTGAGAAATGCCCTAAAGAGGGTAACAGAGACCCCCCATCCAAGGCCGTAGAGAAAGTTCTCGGTGGCTGCAAAACCCAAGCCCGCCGCAACACCGTAAACGATGCCGTCCATTATCCCGTCCATCTGCCGCATTCTGTAGGGTAGAAGATAAACAGCGAGTGCCTTGGCAGGCTCCTCGACGACTCCCGCAACTAGGGCAACGTAAAAGGCCGTTTGGGGGAGAAGTGGCTTTATCATCCCCCCCAGTGTAAAGACTCCCTCCAAAATGTACGCCATACCGGTCGAGAGGGTAGCCCCTAAGATGAAAGTCCCAAAGACATAGGAAGGAGGCTCCGGCTCGAGAAAGTCCTGATGATAGAAGTACCAGAGGATCATAAGGGCTGGAACGTAGGCAAAGAATATAATAGTGCCTAGTAATCCCAAAGACATCACCCCACCTGTTTTCACTCCCCACCTTTTAAAGCTTTGAGGACGGATCGGAGCTTGGAATGGCTTCCGAAGTTTAGGAGTTCTCCTTCGGCTGGAACCCACATCTCCAACTTTTCCTCCCTTTCCCTCAGAACCGGGGAGATAAAACCTTGGAGCACGTCGTTACCGGAGGCCCAAGGATTAAAGGCCGGCAAAACAACTGTTCTCCTTCCTATCAAGAACGCGGGAACCTTAAGCCTTGCACCCACTTCGTCGGTTAGGGTCAGTGTCGGGTGCTCATGACCGAGTATAAGCCTTCTACCCTCTGCAGGTTTATGGCCGTGGACGATCTTCCAACCATCCGTTTCTATTTCATCAACAATCTCAACACCAAGGGATTTAAGCCAAGAAACGCCGACATCGTGATTCCCCCTGACAAGGATTATCTCGCCGAAGATTTCCTTTATCTCTCCAATGAAGAAATTAAGTTCCCTTCTTTCATTTTTTAAGGGTTGAAAGGAATGCTTTAGATCCCCTGCGACTATGAGGGTCGAAACAGAATATCCCTCCCCAAGACGCCTGAGACTTGCGATTATTTCCTCAGTTCTTCTAGGTAGGCTAAAACCCTCCTCTATCATGGCCATTTCGTAGCCAACGTGCAGATCCGCAACCACAAGAGAAGTTCCCAGTAACACCGCCTTCTCAGGGAGAGGTTTGGGTCTCATTGGCAACACCACAGGTTTTTAAACAATATAGGTTCATATCCATTGGTGAACAATGATGCCCTATATTGGATTTACCAGGACGCCCTTCGGACCGAAGCGCACGGAGGAGCTCCTCCTGCAAGAGCTTGAAGGAAAGAGGTTTAAAATTATTTCCTACAAACATCACTGGATGGGTGACTCTCCCTTTGGTCTCCTCATAGTTGAGACGCAGGAGGGTGAACTTGCGATTAGGTGGAGTCTTGGGGAAAACCTGAAGCTTCGCTTGGAGGAGGTGAGTGACGAAGAACTTCACGACTTTATAGATGACACCCTTAAATATTTAAGCGGGGATTAAAGCCATATCTCAAGCCTCTGCTTCCCCTTTCCAAGGCTGGAGCGTTTGAATTTCCTGAGATGGCCTATTTCCCTTATATCCCTCACGTGAGTTCCACCGCAGGGGATCACCTCGAAGTTCCTTATCTGGGCGTAGCGTGTTTCTCCTTCCCACCAGATTTTCATCTCCCCGCCCTCATCGATGAACCTGTTGAAGGTCTCTACGATCTGCTCCTTCCACCTGTTTATGTTCTCCGGATAAATGACGTCCAGCCTTCCTTTCTCTGCACTCATCCCACTTCCGTAGGGTTCCCACTTATCGGGCAGAACCACGTTAAGAACGTGCTCAAGCAGGTGAAGCGCGCTGTGGATTCTCATGAGTTTGTAACGGTAGTCCCAGTCGAGCTTAAGTTTAACCTCATCGTTGGGCTTGAACTTCTCGGGTTTCTTGACGACGTGCCAGACGTTACTGTTCTCGTCCTTGTAAACGTCGAGAACCTCCACGCCATTTATCCATCCTCTGTCGTGCGGCTGACCACCGCCCGTGGGGTAAAAAATCGTTTGATCAAGTAGAAGTGCGTTGTTCTTGACTTCAAGAACCTTCGCTTCCGCCTCTTTTAGATAGGGATCTTCATAATATAGTTTTCTAGTCATTCTCAATCACCAAACTATCCTAGAGTAGGGCAATATAAGCGTTATCCCCTAACTCCTAGGATTGTATTCAAGTACCATCCTGCCCTCTCGAAAAATTCTTATTGTTCCTCCCTCAGATAAACAAACCGCTGTTGCTCTGGTAAGTTTCGTTATTCCCGCGGCTGCTATGTGTCTGCTGCCTAATCCAGGGGACAACTCAAGGATGCTCACAATGCCCCCTACCTCGAGGTACCTACCCCCCGCAACCACCCTTCCCTTCTCGTTGATCACCATTGCTCCATCTATTTGGGAAAACTCCTTGATAACTTCTTTGTGCTTCTCATTAGTTACGTAAATCCTGTGGCCTTTAAAGGGGTTAGGGATCATCTGTTTGGAGTTTTCCAGAACGGCCCTTGTATCCCCGATTACAAAAATAGTTCCTATCCTCCTCCCCTCTCGCCCCTCAACGCTGAGTTCCACCGCTATCTCCAAGACCCTCTGAAGAACGCTTGGATTTTTCGTAAACACAGATTTTTCAATTGGGATTTCTGCTTTTATTTTTTTGAGTCCTAGGAAGTCAGGGCCAACATAAACGAAGACATCACCTATGGAGAGACCTCCCTCACGTAGCAGAAAAGCCGATATTATGTCGAGAGAATGCTTTAAATCGAGGTTAGGGGGGAGTGTTATCTTCTTAAGCATCTTTCTCCTGAGATCAAAATGAGAACCTACAACAACAACTAGGACGTCGGAACTGGGTGGACGCGGAAAGTCCCCCATTAGGACGAGGGCTTTTCCCTTTACTTCCTTCAGAACTTTAAGTGCAGTCTTGACGAGTGGGTATTTCCATTCCTCCACCATCGTAAAATTTTCGCTGAAAACAGTTAAAAAACGTTTTGTCTATCTATAAGAGGTGGTGAATCTGAGGGTGGTTGTAGCAATAACGGGGGCGAGTGGGATAATCTATGGGGTGAGGCTCGTTGAGGAACTCCAAAAAATGAACCACGATGTAACTTTGCTAGCCTCAAAGAGGGCAATTCAAATAGGTCGCTACGAATTGGGAATTGAGATAAAGCCAGATTATCATGAGGATAACTTCTTCGCACCGGTTGCATCCGGATCTTATCCATTTAATGCCATGGTCATAGCTCCCTGCTCCATGAAAACTCTGTCGGCAGTGGCCAACGGGTACGCTGACAACCTGATATCAAGGACTGCCGATGTTGCACTTAAAGAGGGAAGAAGGCTAATCCTGCTCGTGAGGGAAACCCCCTTGAACGTGGTTCACTTAAAGAACATGATGAAGGCTGCCGAAGCTGGTGCTATCATCATGCCAGCTTCTCCAGCCTTTTATACGAGGCCGCAGAGCCTAGAGGACATAACAAACTTTATAATCGGAAGGGTTTTAGATGTTCTGGGTATTGAACACCGCCTTTATCCACGGTGGGGGATCGATAATGGTTCAGCTCGATGACTTGGACAGGGAGATTCTGCGACTCCTTAAGGAGGATGCAAGGATGACAATATCCGAAATCGCCGAGAAGCTGGGTCGCCCTGAGTCTACCGTTCATTTCCGCATTAAAAAACTCCAAGAGAAGGGCGTTATTGAGAGGTACACCATAGTCCTTGGAAGAGAGTTGAGGCCAAAAAGCTTGGCCATAGTTTACATCCAGGCGGAGATGCCCATAATAGAAGACTTTTTGGAACGTTACATCCAGCATATAATAAAGACCCTCTCCCTCCTCCCCAGCGTTTTAGCCGTTGCTAGAAGCTCCTACGATAGCGTAGTGGTCATAATCGGGGAGGAAAATAACGAAAAGCTCAAAAAATTCATAGATGACACGATCAGAGTTCTTCCAGGTCTGAGAAACGTGGAGGTTATATCCATAGAGAGGTTTCACAAGGGTAGAGACCTCCCTGGGTTTCTCGTTCAGGTATGATTGCGACTGCCCTGACAGGACTCCCTGAACCCCCCACTATTGGAAGAGGAAATGCGAAGAAGAGGAACCTCTTTCCCTTGAGGAGTTTCAAGTTTGTGAGGTTCTCGATGATAGGTATTCCCTCTCCCAGAAGCAGTCTGTGAACCTCCTCGTTTCCGATGCTCATCGAGTCTATGCCCACGAGCTTTACCCCAGATTTGACAACTTTTCCAGCGGTTTTAACGTCTATACTCCTTCCTTCTGTAAGGAGAAGTAAAACTTTTCCCCTAAGGTCTCCGCTAACTTCCTGAGGCCTTAAGACCACTCCTTCCCCAAAAAAGACATCGAGAGGAATTTTCTCCACCGTTTTTCCGTTTGCAATGAAATGAGCGGGTGCATCGACGTGAGTTCCTACATGTTCCCCCATCATAAGGTAGTTCATGTAGTAACCGTCAGTTTCTATCCTTCTGATAGTTTTTATCTCAACTTCTGGATCGCTTGGATAAACGGGAGTTCCATCGGAGAGCGGCATCGAGAGATCTACTATCCTCATCTTTCTCACCCACACACAGTCAAGCATAATAGTACTCGTCCCTCTCCTTTTGCTCCCTGTCTTTGACTGAGCCTTCCTTGTTGGCCCTCGGTCTTCCCGTATCTGGATCGCGCCTGAATGTTATGCCAACCGAGGCCA
>Ga0256833_1002669_pt1 | contig 12416 bp, 16 predicted proteins | sample 356284metaG_FD_190535 | JGI IMG/M metagenome (GOLD analysis project Ga0256833, IMG submission 190535) | Hydrothermal vent microbial communities from Mid Atlantic Ridge, Atlantic Ocean - 356-284 | ecosystem: Environmental > Aquatic > Marine > Hydrothermal vents | place: Atlantic Ocean: Mid...
TGGGACGGGCTTTGGGGGAGACGATGGCGGTGGCCTTCGTCATCGGCGGAGTCTTCCGGATGCCCGAGAGCCTGACCCAGCCGACGATCTCCATCCCGGTCTTGCTGGCCAACAACTTCGGAGAAGCGGCGGATCTGGAGCTTAGCGCCATGTTCTATCTTGCCTTGATCCTCTTTGCCATCAGCTTCGGGACTATCAGTATCGCCAAATTCTTTTTCCTGAGGAAAGAAGCATGAATCGAAGACTATTGATCAACAAAACGGTGATGGTCCTTGCCACGGGAGCGGCGCTGATCGGCTTGGCCGTACTTTTCTGGATCCTGGGGGTCCTGCTCTTCAAGGGGGTCTCCAGTATCGACTGGGCGGTCCTGACCCATGATTTGGTCAACAAGGGCTTGCGCAACGTGTTGATCGGTCAGTTTGTCCTGGCGGGAGTCGCTACCCTCATCGGCGTGCCTCTGGGGATGCTGGCGGGGATCTATCTGCGGGAGTACGGCGTCAATTCCCGCTTCGCCTCCCTGATTCGTAACCTAAGCGACGTGATGATGTCGGCCCCCTCCATCGTCATCGGAGTCTTCATCTACGGACTACTGGTGGTCCCCCACGGCAGCTATTTCGGATGGGCCGGCGCGGTGGCCCTGGGGATCATGATGATTCCTATCGTCGTCAGCACCACCGACTCCATGCTCTCCTTGGTGCCCCAGGAGCTGAGGGAAGCGGGGATCGCCCTGGGAGCCTCCAAGGCCCAGGTGATCACCACCATCGTGGTCAAAGCGGCCAAAGTGGGTCTCATCACCGGGATTCTGCTGGCCTTTGCCCGGATCGTCGGAGAGACGGCGCCGCTGCTCTTTACCTCGGCCAACAACGACTACTTCACCCTCAATATGAATCAGCAGTTCCCCTCCCTGACGGTCAGTATCTACCAGCTGGCGACCTTCCCAGACCAGCGGAGCATCGACCTCGCCTGGGCGGGATCGGTGATTTTGACCTTTTTGGTCCTTTTTATCAATATTACGACACGATACATATTTCGACAAAGGAAGATCAAATGACCCTGGCGATGGATACGAAGGATTTCTATTTCACCTATGCCGGAGCTCCCGCTCCGACCCTCAAGGGGATCAATATGCCGATCTATGCCAATAAGGTAACGGCACTCATCGGTCCCAGCGGCTGCGGCAAATCGACCCTGCTTCGGGCCTGGAACCGGATCCACGACGTCTATCCCGGCAACAAGTATGAAGGGGAGGTGCTACTCTACGACGAGCAGGGCGGCAGCGAAAACATTTTGAACTACACCAAAGAGGATGAGCTGATCAAACTGCGACAGCGGGTGGGAATGATCTTTCAAAAGCCGACTCCTTTTCCCATGAGCATTTACGACAACATCGCCTACGGTCTGCGTCTGGCGGGGATCAAAAACCGCTCCGAGCTCGACGGACGGGTCGAGAAGGCTCTCAAGGGCGCGGCGATCTGGAACGAGGTCAAGGACCGGCTCAAAGAGAGTGCCATGGGACTTAGCGGCGGGCAACAGCAGCGGCTTTGCATCGCCCGGGCCGTGGCTCTCAAGCCCGAAGTGCTGCTCTTCGACGAGCCGACCTCGGCCCTGGACCCCATCTCCACGGGGGCTATCGAGGAACTCATCAGCGAGCTGCGTAGCGAAGTGACCATCGCCATCGTCACCCACAATATGCAGCAGGCGAGCCGGATCAGTGACTACACGGCTTTTATGTATCTCGGGGATCTGATAGAATTTGACAAGACCGAAAAGATCTTCGTCAATCCCAAAGAGAAACTGACCGAAGATTACATTACGGGGAGGTTTGGATAATGTTGAGTAAATACCAAGAGGCTCTCGAGAAACTGATCGAAGAGGTTCACGCTTTCGGCAAACTGGACAGAGAAGCTTTTGCGCTGGTTTTCGAGGCAGTGAAAAGCAACGACCTGGAGAAGGCAGAGGAGGCCCGCAGGCTCCTTAAAGGCAACCACAAAGCCAATGCGACGATCGATATGAACGCCATCACGACCCTGGCGCTCTACGCTCCAGAGGCCAGTGATTTGCGGCGGGTGGTGACGCTGATCAAAATCGCCAGCGAGCTCAGTCGTATCGGAGATTACATCAAGACCCATGCCAAAAACGTCCGTCAGCAGATCGTCGGAGAGGAGGGCGGCTTGCCGGTGGACGAGACCTGCATCGGCTTTCACCAAAGCACTCTGCGGGCCCTGGACTTGGCTTTGGAGGCGATTCTCGAGGAGGACAGCGAATCTCTGGATCGAATTGCCCGTCAGATTAGCGTCGAAGAGAGCAAGTGCGACGATTTCGTCTCAATCCTTGAAAAAAATATGATCGGAGAGATCTGCTCCCGACCTGAACAGGCCGACGAGCTGGTGGAACGGCTTCATGTGATGCGCAAGCTCGAGCGTGTCAGCGACCGCTGCGTCAACATCGTCAAACTGGCCCGCTACGCCCTCGAGGGAGGCAAGCTGAAGCTCTAAGTCACGGAAGGAGTCATATGCAGCATACCCCGCTGATCCTGATCATCGAAGATGACGAGGATATCCTGGAACTCGAAGAGTTTCATCTATCCAATGCCGGGTTTGAAGTCCTCGGATTTCGCTCGACCCGGGGGGTGGAGCAGGCTCTAGAAGAGGAGGAGGCCGACCTTCTGGTCGTAGATCGGAACCTTCCGGGGGCGGAGGGCAGCGAATTTGTTGCACTGTTGCGTTCCAAAGGATATGATCTGCCGGTGATCTTCGTCAGTGCGAAAGATCAGGATTTTCAGGTGGAGGAAGGCTTTGTCCGGGGCGGGGACGACTATCTGCGCAAACCCTTCAATATGAACGAGCTGGTTTTACGGGTGCGGGCCCTGCTGCGCCGCAGCGGTGCCGTAAACGGAGAACAGCTTCGTCACGGAGACCTGAGTCTCGATCCGGAGAGCCGACGATTACAACGCAACGGGGAAGAGATCCGACTGAGTCGCCTGGAGTTTGACCTTTTGGCCTATCTGATGCGTCGGCCCGGCCGCGTCGTTAGCCGTGAAGAGCTTCTCGACGAAGTGTGGGGCGACGAGGAGGAGCGGGGCCCCAAAAGCGTCAACGTGGCGATCAACCGTCTCAAAAAGAAGATCGACCGGGAAGGAGAGGCCTCCCATATCGAATCGGTCCGGGGGATCGGGTATCGCCTATGCTGAGGCTCCATCAGCTCTTTTTCCGCCAAACAGCGCTACTTTTTCTGTTGATTTTCCTCATCGGCGCCGTTTTGGGTTATGTACTCCTGAAGCAGATGGAGATCGAAACTCACGAGAGGATGCTGCGCCATACTCTGCTGGTTCTTGAGAAGGATCTGCAGACCCTTCCTCCCCGGGAATTTGCGGATCGCATCCGTGCCTTGCGCCGCAAGACGGGGATCCGTACGACGGTGATCGCGGCCGACGGGCATGTCATGATGGAGAGCGACCGGGATCCGAAGGGGATGGAGAACCACGCCAACCGTCCCGAGGTGCGTCAGGCCCGGGCCGAGAGCTGGGGCAGTTCGGTGCGCCATTCTCATACCCTGGGGGTCGACCTGCTTTACGTAGCCCATCGGACCGACGGCAGGACCCTCAGGCTCGCCTACTCTCTCTCTGCGATCAAGAGTCAATTGATGGGGCTTTGGTTCAAAGCACTGCTTTTTTTGGGCGGGGTGATGGGGGTGCTTTTCTGGCTCAGTCATCGGCTTCACCGTAGTATAGACAGAGACGTGGGAAAGATTCGCAGTGCGTTGGATCACCTTTTACAAAAGGATTTCGATCAAGTCTCGGGAGATGCACGGTGTTGTCTCGAATTTCAGGAGATCTCCCGATTGATCCGTAAAGTGGCCAAGAAGCTGGCCAAACGGGAACGGCAGAAGGCCAAATATACCCGTAAGCTCAAAGAGGTCACCCAGCGCCAGAGCGATATCATCTCGGCTATCAGTCACGAGTTCAAAAATCCCGTCGCTGCCATCATGGGCTATGCCCAGAGTCTTCGGGAGGCCCGGGGGATGGATCCCCGGCTCGAAGCGCGCTTTCTGGAGAAGATCCATAGCAACGCTGAAAAGATCTCCCACATGATCGACCGTTTGGCTCTGGCGATCAAGCTGGAAAATCGGAGTTTTCAGCCCAGAAAGAGTCGTTTTGCCTTGCCACCTCTGGCCGAAAGCGTGCGGGAGATGCTTCTGCAGAAGTACCCCGGCCGGACGATTCGATTGGAGTGCTCCGATCGGGAACTCTGGGCCGATAGGGACATGATCGAGCACGTCCTGATCAATCTGACGGAGAACGCGTTGAAATATTCGGAGGAGGAGGTGATCCTTCGCTGCCGAGACGACCGCCTCGAGGTGATCGACGAAGGAATGGGTATCGAGGCGAAGGAGATCGAGAAGATTACCCGTCGTTTCTACCGGGTGGATCGCCTCAGCTGGAACAACTCCATCGGCGTCGGGCTCTATATCGTCAAATATATTTTGGAGCTCCACGGCAGCGAACTGGAGATCGAGAGCGTTCCCGGTCAGGGCTCTGTCTTTGCCTTCTCTTTGAAGACGATGGCACAAGGAAAAGTGACCGAGTGACGGAGGAGCTGTGATAAAATAGCGGCACGATTAATCTTTACATATTAAAAAGGCCTGTTATGACTTTTGCTATCCTCTTCGGCGGCTCCAGTTTCGAGCATGAGATCAGTATCGTCAGTGCTATTACCCTTAAAAAAGTGCTCAAAAAAAACTCTTTGCTCTTTATCTTCATGGATCAAGAACGGGAGTTCTATCTCATCGACTCTCAGAAGATGAAATCCGACACCTTTAGTTCGGGAGCTTATAAAAAAGAGAAGAAGCTGAGCTTGGGAAAGGATGGCTTTAGCATCGGAGGTTTTTTAGGGAGTAAAGCCTTGAGCTTTGACGTCTTGCTCAATCTGATTCACGGTCGCGACGGAGAAGACGGCAAGATCGCTGCGTTGATGGAGTTTTACGGAGTTTCTTTTATCGGTCCCCGCCTCGAAGCTTCGGTCCTGAGTTACAGCAAGCGGCATAACAAAATGCTTGCCCGGGAGCTAGGGATCGGAGTCATGGAGTATCGAGTCCTTTACCGGGGCGGCTCCCGTGAACACGATTTGGACTATCCTTTGATCGTCAAACCCGATCATCTGGGCAGCTCCATCGGCGTCAGCGTCGTGCGTAGCGCCGCGGAGCTCGACTACGCCCTGGACGTGGCTTTCGAGCTGGATGATACCGTGCTGCTTGAGCCCTTTGTCGAAGGGATTCGCGAGTATAACCTGGCTGGCTGCAAAACTTCCCTCTGGGAGCTCTCTCTCGTGGAAGAACCCCAGAAGGAGGAGTTGCTGGACTTCGACAAAAAATACCGGGATTTTTCCCGGGATGAGCGGGTGAGGGAGGCCGTGATCGACGCCGGGCTCAAAGAGCGGCTTGAGGAGGCTTTCAAGAAGATCTATGATCCTCTTTTTTCCGGCAGTTTGATCCGTTGCGACTTCTTTGTCGTCGAGGGGGGCGAAGTCTATCTCAACGAAATTAATCCGATTCCCGGCTCCATGGCCCATTATCTCTTCGAAGATTTCGAGGGAATGTTGGAGCGGCTTGCTTCCCATCTGCCTCGGGAAAAGAGTATCGAGATCGACTACCGCTATATCCACTCGATCCAATCGGCCAAAGGCAAGGCCTGAAACGGCCTTTCTCGCATAAACTTAAAATACCCTTTCAAAAATATATTAATAAAACACACCATTTAAAATCCGTTTATTTAAGTTTTTTTATAGCTTCACTCTCCTATAATATGCCGTTACCGTTACATCGTCGTAACAAAATCTAATTTAGGAGGCTTGTATGCAGTCTAGCGCAGCGCTGGAGTATGACTACTCCGTTGCCAAACTCTACATGTGGACTATGGTCATTTTCGGCATCGTCGGAATGTCCATCGGTGTTCTGATCGCCAGCCAATTGGCGTTTCCGGAGCTCAACTATCTTTTCGGTGAATACGGGACCTTTTCCCGCCTTCGGCCTCTTCACACCAACGTGGTGATCTACGGCTTCACCGTCAGCGGGATCATGATGTCCTTCTACTACTCGGCTCCCCGAGTCCTGAAGGTCTCTCTCGGCGAGCTTCCCTTCTTCAAATTTCTGGCGAAGTTCGGATTTGTCATCTATCTGATCGCCGCTACCTTTATGGTCATTAGTGAGCTGATGGGGATCACCGCCAGCAAAGAGTATGCGCAGATGGAGTGGCCTCTGGATGTCGCCATCGTCGTCTACTGGGTGATCTGGGGTGTGGTCATGTTCGGCCTCATCGGCGCGCGTCGTGAGAAAGCCCTTTATATCTCTCTGTGGTACTACATCGCCTGTTTCCTCGGTGTGGCGATGCTCTACCTCTTCAACAACATGGAAGTCCCGACCTACTTCTTCTCCGGCGGTCTGGGTCACTGGTATCATAGCGTCTCCATGTATGCCGGGACCAACGACGCCTTGGTGCAGTGGTGGTGGGGTCACAATGCGGTAGCCTTCGTCTTTACCGTGCCCATCATTGCAATCATCTACTACTTCCTCCCCAAAGAGTCCGGCCAGGCGGTCTACTCCTACAAGCTCTCTCTTCTCTCTTTCTGGGGACTGATGTTCGTCTACCTCTGGGCCGGCGGACACCACCTGCTCTGGTCCACCGTACCCGACTGGATGCAGACCATGGGATCGGTCTTCTCCGTTGTCCTGATCCTGCCCTCCTGGGGTAGTGCTATCAACATGTTGCTGACCATGAAAGGTGAGTGGAATCAGTTGACCGAGAACCCCCTGATCAAGTTCATGGTTCTGGCCTCGACCTTCTACATGCTCTCGACACTGGAAGGTCCCATCCAGGCGGTTAAGTCCGTCAATGCTATCGCCCACTTTACCGACTGGATCCCGGGTCACGTCCACGACGGTGTGCTCGGTTGGGTCGCCTTCATGATCTTCGCCGCGGCAATGCATGCGGCTCCCCGGGTCTTCAAGCGGGAGATCTACAGCAAGTCTCTGCTCGAGGCTCAGTTCTGGATCCAAACTACCGGGGTCGTGCTTTACTTCACCTCTATGTGGATTGCGGGTATTACCCAGGGAATGATGTGGCGTGCCGTTGACGAGTACGGAAACCTGATGTATAGCTTTATCGATACCGTCTCCGTCCTGCACCCCTACTATACGATTCGTGCCATCGGCGGCCTGCTCTATCTGACCGGTATGTTTATGTTCGCCTACAACTTCGTGATGACTGCCACCGCCGGCCGCAAGCTTGAGCAGGAACCCCAGTTCCGCTCTCCCATGGCATAAGTAAGGAGGAAGAACTATGTTTCATTGGTTGGAAAAAAATCCCTTCCTCTTCTCGGTAGGGGTCTTCATCGTTATCGCGTTTGCAGGTCTCGTCGAGATCCTGCCTAGCTTCGCCAACGCAGCGCGACCCATCAAGGGACTCAAACCCTATACGGTCCTGGAGCTTGCCGGCAAAGAGGTCTACAAAAAAGACAACTGCATCGCTTGTCACTCTCAGCTCATCCGGCCCTTCAAGGCTGAGACCGATCGTTACGGGCAGTATTCGCTCTCGGGTGAGTACGCCTACGACCGTCCCTTCCTCTGGGGTTCCAAGCGGACCGGTCCCGACCTGCACCGGGTCGGAAACTACCGGACTCCCGACTGGCATGCCAACCACATGTGGGATCCCAAGTCGGTCGTTCCCGCTTCCATCATGCCGGCGTATAAGCATCAGTTCAAAAACATCGCAGATCTGGAGACGGCCTATGCCGAAGCCGTGACCGTCAAAAAGGTCTTCAATACTCCTTACGGCGACGAGATTCAGCCCAGCAAGGCCGCATTCGAGAAGTACTATAAAGAAAAAGCCCTTCCCGAAGCAATGAAGATCGCCAAGGCGATGAAGAACAAAGACGTCCTCGAGCAGGTCAAGCAAGGCAAGATCCCCGAGATCGTCGCGCTGATCGCCTATCTTGAGCGTCTGAAGTAAGGAGTTTGCGGTGACATTGACGGAAATGCAAGGATACGCCTTTTTCTTTCTCACGGTCTTTCTGGTCGTGATCCTCTACGGCTACATCCTGCATCTCTACCGCAGCGAAAAAAAAGGTGAGCGGGATTATGAAAAATACGGGAAGATGGCTCTCGATGACGAGCTGAGCGATCGTCCAGTAGAGGTGAATCCCAAAGCAACGAACGAAAAAAAGGAGAAATAAATGGGTTCAATGGTTGTCAAGGCCCTGGTGCTCGCCGGCGTATTGATCGTCGGTACCTTTGTGGTCATCAAACAGATGCACATCGATCTCAGCGATCCGGTCAACATGATCACCTTCCTGGGAGCGATCGCGATTGCGGTACTGACCTTCGGTGTGGCGGCCAAGTATATCCAGCAGATGAAGACCGATACCTCGACCGGAGAGCTGGCCGAGGAGAACTGGGACGGCATCGGTGAATACAAAAACGAACTGCCAGCCGGATGGGCTTGGTCCTATTTTGGCGTCATGGTCTGGGCGGTCTGGTATTTCCTCTGGGGATATCCTCTCAATGCTTATAGCCAGATCGGCGAATACAACGAAGAGGTCAAAAAATACAACGCCAAGTTCGAAGAGATGCACAAAAACGCCTCTCCCGAAGTCCTCAAGGAGATGGGCGAGTCGATCTTCCTGGTCCAGTGTGCTCCCTGCCACGGCGAGACCGGCGACGGACTCTCCGGTAAAGCTCAGGACTTTACCAAGCGCTTCACCAAGGAGCAGGTCCTTGCCGTCATCAAAAACGGTCAGCATCAGCTCAAGTATCCCATGGGTGCCATGCCTGCCGGGATGGCCCAGGGCAAAGATGCCGAAGCAGTGGCTGAATACATTGCCGGCGGTATGAAGGGCAACGCACCCGCCGCCTGGGCAACCTGTGCCGGATGTCACGGTCAGGACGGCAAGGGCAACGGCGGTCAGGCTCCCGACTTGGCCGGTTATGACGAGACATTGATTAAACATGTTCTCGCCAACGGCAAGACAGGTATCATCGGCCACATGCCCGCCTTCGTCGATCGCTTCACTCCCGTTCAGGAGAAGGCATTGGCAGCTTATATCGCTACCCTCAAGCAGTAAGGAGTCACTATGGCAGCAACAGAAAACACCAACAGAAATCCCTGGGGCATCAATGGACTGCTAGGGATGCTGATCGCTACGGCTCTGCTCCTGAGCATCCTGGCTTTCCTGATTACCAAAGCAATCGGTGTCGAACGGGCCGAATCGACCCACTATTATGATCCCACTCCCATCGTCGATAGCCTCGACAATGTGAAGATGATCAGCAAAGAGAATGCGAAATTTGCCTTCCAAGATGTTAAAGAAGGAGAGAAGAAATGATCAAGATTATGGATAAAGTCCTTGGATTTTTTATGCTGGGGTTGGCGCTCTTGACCCTCTGGGCCGTATTGACTCCCAACCATCTCTACGTAGGTTAATACTTCTATGATCAACGCAGCAAGGGCAACCTTGCTTGCGATCCTCCTCTCTTTTACCCTCCAAGCTAAATATCTTATCAACGATCATTTGATCTCACCCAAAGCGGGCGAAGTGATCGACAAGATCGGTGCGGAGCTCCAAGAGAAAACCGGCATACATGCCTACGTGATCGCAAGCAACGACCGACTCCCCAAACGAGCCAATCTCTACGCGTATGTCAAAAAATACGCTAAGAGTCTGAGTGAACCTTGGGTGGCTATCGTTTTTCTCCCCAACAATAAGCGGCTGGGGATTCTGGTCTCGGATCCGAAGATGAAGAAATGGTATCGAGACGAAGAGGTGAAAAAATATGCCATCGATATCCTCGGTAGTGCCGATAGCAACTCGGAGCAGTCTAAATATGACGTGGCGATGGTCCAGGCCTATTCGGAACTAGCTGACGAATTGGCGGGACACCAAGGAGCTACCTTGAAATATACGATCAAAAATGAGAGTCAGTGGCTTATAAAAATTATAACTTGGCTTGTCTATTTAGGAGCGATTTTGGTTTTTTGGGTATATTTCGGGCGACCAATCTACATGAGGATACGCTATGGCAAACGAAAATAAAAAGACCTATTGGCCCCATATGATTCTCGGCTTCGTGGCCATAGGAGTCATCCTGGGCTACTGGACAGTCAAGCATGCCATCGGGATGCCGGTGCACGAGTCAAACGAGTATATGATGAAGTATCAGACGGCCGAAACGGACGCTAATGATATCATTGAAGCCCAACAGCGTTTCGACAGCCGCTACCGACTGAAACTCTCGGGACTCAAACCCTCGGACTTCAAGCCTGAACATCTCAAGCGAAAACATGGGACAATCATGGCTCTCGAGCCGGTCAATCGCATCGTCTATAAGCTAACGGACCGTTCGGGCAAACCCGTCCCCGATGCAAATGTGAGTCTACTCCTGACCCGACCCCATACGGAGAAAGAGGATCAGGTCTTCCCCAACCTTTCCTATAAAGATGGAGGTTACACAGTGGAAAAACTTGCGATTAAAAATCCCGGTCGCTACATTCTGAGGGTCCGAGTCCAAAAGGGTGATGCCGTAGGATTTATGGATACGGAAGCCTATCTCAAACCCCGTCAATAAAAAGTGCCACGCCCGGCATGCCTCTGCCGGGCAAGAGCTACCGAAAATACATCAAGATATCTTGATGTATTAAACCTTTTCCGCTATGATTAGTCTTCAAAGGTGGAGAAGGATATACGATGAAAAAAGTTCTCATATTGTGCACGGGAAACAGCTGCCGAAGTATCATTGCCGAAGCTTTGGTCAACGCCGAGCTGGAGGGAGTCGAAGCCCAGAGTGCCGGGGTCAAAGCCACAGGCAGCGTCAATCCCAACGCCCGGCGCATTCTCGAAGAGAAGGGGATTTGGCAAGAGCGCTACCGCTCCAAGACCCTCGACGAGGTGATCGACAATGACTACGATCTTGTCGTGACCGTTTGCGATCACGCCAAAGAGACCTGCCCGATGTTCCCTCGACCCGTCCCCAAGATCCACGTAGGCTTCGAAGATCCCGACGGAAAAGGCCCGGAAGCGTTCGAGAAAACCTACGAAGAGATCTCCAAAGTCTTGCTGCCCGAGATCGAAGCCGCGTTGGCGAACGATTAAGCATCCTGATGTGGACTGCCACGCTTCTTTTTATCACAACCCTTGTCTTTGTCATTTGGCAGCCGAGAGGCTTGCAAATCGGAACGAGCGCCGTCATCGGGGCACTTGCTGCGCTGCTGCTGGGAGTGGTCAGCTTCGAGGATGTGATCCGGGTCGTCGAGATCGTCTGGGATGCGACTCTGGCTTTTATCGGGATCATTCTCCTCTCGATGGTGCTCGACGAGATCGGTTTCTTCGAGTGGGCGGCGATCAAGATGGCCAAACTCAGCGGCGGGTCGGGTACGAGGATGTTTGTCTATATCCTTATCCTGGGTGCACTGGTGGCGGCCTTTTTCGCCAACGACGGTGCAGCACTCATTCTTACTCCGATTCTCTTGGCGAAGATGAAATACCTCCAGATGAAGCCCGCTGCGATCTTCGCCTTTTTGATGGCGGGGGGCTTCATCGGAGACAGCGCCTCCAACCCTCTGGTGATCTCCAACCTCACCAACATCGTCACGGCAGACTATTTTCACATCGGATTTCTCGAGTATGCACGGCATATGTTTCTCCCCAATCTACTGAGTATCGTCGCCTCCATTGCGATTCTTTGGCTCTACTTTCGCAAGGAGATTCCCAAACGCGTCGACGTGGAGCTGCTTCCCGAAGCCTCCAGCGTCATCAAAAATCGCACCATGTTCAAAATCAGCTGGTTTTTCCTTGCACTGCTGATGCTCGGATACTTCATCGGAGAGCAATACCGTCTGCCGGTTTCACTTTTCGCCCTGGGCGGCGCGTTGCTCTTTCTGGCGATCGCCGCATATTACAAAGCGACCAAGCCGATCATGACCATCAAAGCCGCGCCCTGGCAGGTGGTCTGGTTTTCCATCGGGCTCTACGTAGTGGTCTACGGGCTCAAAAACGCCGGTTTGACCGACGTGATTGCTTCATGGATCGAAGGACTCGGCCGTCACGGCGACTTTGCCGCGGTGATCGGTACGGGTTTCCTCTCCGGACTCCTCTCGGCGGTGATGAACAATATGCCCACCATCATGGTGATGGATATCGCCATCGACAAGGTCGGCTACGCCGGTCACGAGGCGTTGGCCTACGCCAATATCCTCGGGGCTAACCTGGGCCCCAAGATGACCCCCATCGGATCGCTTGCCACACTGCTATGGCTGCATGTCCTGGCACAAAAAGGAGTCAAGATCGGCTGGGGAGAGTATATGAAGGTGGGACTAGTGATCACCCCGCCGGTACTGCTGATCGCACTAGTCGGCCTGCTGTGACGCCACA
>Ga0256833_1002670_pt1 | contig 12415 bp, 16 predicted proteins | sample 356284metaG_FD_190535 | JGI IMG/M metagenome (GOLD analysis project Ga0256833, IMG submission 190535) | Hydrothermal vent microbial communities from Mid Atlantic Ridge, Atlantic Ocean - 356-284 | ecosystem: Environmental > Aquatic > Marine > Hydrothermal vents | place: Atlantic Ocean: Mid...
AAAAAGAAAAAATTCCAATATCCCGTCGAATGGGGTGTTGACTTGCAAAGCGAACATGAACGCTATTTGGTCGAAAAACATTTCAAAAGCCCGGTCATCATATTCGATTATCCCGCAGACATCAAAGCTTTCTATATGCGCCTGAATGCCGACGGAAAAACGGTGCGAGCCATGGATGTACTTTTCCCCGGCATAGGTGAAATTATCGGCGGGTCACAACGGGAAGAACGTCTGGATGTTTTACTGGAAAAAATGCGCAAAATGGGCGTGGACGAACAGGAACTTTGGTGGTATGTGGATCTGCGCCGCTTCGGGACGGCTTATCATAGCGGTTTCGGTTTGGGATTCGAACGTATGGTACAATTCGTCACGGGCATGGGCAATATCCGCGATGTCATTCCCTACCCGCGTTATCCGAAAAACGCCGAATTCTGACCGTCTGCCTAAAACAATGCTTCGGTCATTCCTTCGGGCTTGGGCAGATGCAACAATTTCAGTAAGGTCGGAGCGATATTGGCCAAAATACCGTTTCTCAACTGCGGCCGGTGTTTCTTGCTGACTAAAATAACCGGTACGGGATTGGTCGTATGTGCCGTATTGGGGCTTCCGTCTTCGTTCACCATTTTATCGGCATTACCGTGATCGGCAAGGATAATGATATCATAACCTTTTTCCAAGGCCACCGGAATTAACCGGGAAAGATTTTTATCCACGGCTTCTACTGCTTTTACGGCAGCATCGAATACGCCCGTATGCCCCACCATATCCCCGTTGGCATAGTTGAGTACCACCAAATCCGGCGGATTTTTTTGCAAACGGTCGATCAAGGCATCCGTTACTTCATAGGCGCTCATTTCGGGTTTCAAATCATACGTCGCCACCTTGGGTGAAGGAATCAAAATGCGGTCTTCGCCGGGATACGGTTCCTCCCGCATACCCGAAAAGAAAAAGGTAACGTGCGGATACTTTTCCGTCTCGGCAATGCGCAACTGTGTTTTCCCTGCCCGGGAGACAATTTCGCCCAAGGTATTTTTCAGATCTTCCTTGGGAAAAACCACATGGATATTTTTGAAATGATCGTCATAATTGGTCATGGTCACGAAATACAGGGGTAATTTTTTCATCCCGTATTCCGGGAAATCTTCCTGTGACAAAGCGCGCGTCAATTGTCTGCCGCGATCGGTTCTGAAATTAAAGAAAATCACCACATCCCCCGGCTCAATCACGGCCAAGGGCTTACCGTTTTCATCGACATGAACGATAGGTTTGATAAACTCATCCGTAATGCCTTCGTCATAACTTTCCTTAACGGCCCGGATCAAATCCCGGGCTTTTTTTCCTTCGCCTTTCACCAACAAGTCGTAAGCTTTTTTGACCCGCTCCCAACGCCGGTCACGGTCCATCGCATAATAACGTCCGATAATCGACGCAATACGAACGGGTTTATCTTTGATATAATCTTGCAATTGCTTAATAAAACCGATAGCGGAATGCGGATCAACGTCCCGGCCGTCCGTAAAGGCGTGAATGTATGCGGGCACCCGGTATTTTGCCGCCATATCCGTAAGCGCCAACAAATGTTTGATATGCGAATGCACGCCGCCGTCGGAAACCAATCCGATCAAATGGACTTTTTTCCTGTTCTGTTTGGCATACTCAAAGGCCTTCTTCAAGGTTTCGTTATCAAAAAAACTGCCGTCTTCTATGGCTTTATTGATTTTGACCAAATCCTGGTAAACAATCCTGCCGGCACCGAGATTCATATGGCCCACTTCGGAATTTCCCATCTGTCCTTCGGGCAAACCGACATTAAGTCCGTCCGTGCGGAGCGTTGCGTGCGGATATTCCTTCCACAATTTATCCATAAAAGGCGTATGTGCCTTGGCAATGGCGGAAACTTCCGGGTCCGGATTTATGCCCCAACCGTCCAAAATAATCAACATTGCCCGCGAAGGAGTTCGGCTATCTTTCATTTGTTTTTTTCTGCAAAGCTACGGATATTGCGGGCGTATATCAAACTTTTTCCCTATACAGAGGCAAGGTCGAACAACGCAACAGTCCTTCCTGCTTGGAGATTTCCCGGTAATTGATTTTTTCAACCGTAAAACCTTGATTTTCAAGCCATCGGTTCAGACGTGTAAAATGCTTGTCCGAAACTATCACATCGGGAGAAATCGAAAAAACATTGGCCGTCATATCATACATTTCCTCTTTGGTGATATGAAAGAGGTTTTCTTCGCCGAACAAATCGACCAAAAAGCGGTATTGCTCCTCAATCAAAAATCCTTCCTTGTGGATAATAGCCTTATTATAACCCACCGGTTGGAAAACACAATCCAGATGCAAGGCATTTTCGTAGGGATCCGTATTGGACTTTTTCAGATCGAAAGCCACGACTTTTTTATCGGGAAAAATACGCGTAAAAAAATCCACTGCCATAGCATTGGTACGCGCGGTAATATAATCGGGATAATCGGGAAAACGGTAGGTGCCCATAAACAAATACTCGCCCCAGGGCATCACATCTCCCCCTTCGACGTGCACTTCCTCGGGGAGGAAATAAATGTTCTCCGCATCGATTTGTTCCAAAATAGGCAAAATAGCTTCGAATTCCTTGGATCGGTCGGGTAAAATATTGGATTTGAAAAACTTGTGATCGATGACAAATCCAATATCCCGCGCAAAAATCTGATTGATATTTTCCAATGGCAAAGGCCGGTACACTTCCACGCCGTATTTTTCCAAAACCGCCTTGAATTCCTCCATTTCCTTCACCATATCCTCCTCCTTGGGATAGGTTCCTTGCAAAACGTGTTGCAAAGATTTCGGATCATAGCACTCTTCCGGTCTCGGCACGGGCCCGGGACTATCCGCCCGTCCCAAAATAACCGCTTTCAAAGGAGAAACTTCATCAAAAATTTGAAATTTATTGATACTCATTTGTTTACATCTTTATGAATGCGCTTAAAATAATTTTTTTAAAGAAACAAACAGCTGATTAATATCAATAAAAAAGCCGCTCTTAGAAAGAACGGCCGATTATCGTAATTAGTATTGTATTTAAAGAATCCTGAAATCTTCATAGCCTTTATACGGCATCTCCTCTATTTCGACATTTTCCACAATCGACTGCGGCGAACCTATATACAACCATTCGCGAAAAATCCGCAGGGCATACAAATCGCCTTCCGCTTCCACATAAACCGACCCGTCCGGTTCATTGCGAACAAATCCTTTCAGCCCCAATTCATCCGCCTTTTGTTTGGTGTGCTTCCTGAACCAAACGCCTTGGACCTTGCCCGTAATTCTGGCACTAATTCTTCTTTCCATCATTATATAAATTTCTCAATTTAGAATTCAAAGTTAAACTTTTTGGCAAAAAATTTCAAGACTTTTCTTTTATTCATTGCGGAAAATTCAGTTTTTCAATCATATGGATAACTATTTTCGAATAAAAAAATTTTTTACTCCACGAGGTTTTATGTATTTTTATTTTCAATTTAATAATCTTTGCTTCAAAAAAACGTTATATTTCTCTCATGAAAATATTTATCCGTATAGTATTTTTTATTTTTTTAATCCTGTTCATGGGCGGATGTCGAAAAGAGTTTCGCATATATCCCTCCCATGGCGATTTTCGGGTTTCCACCGATACCGTTTTCCTGGATTCGGTATTTGCAGGCATATCATCACCGACTTATTCCTTCAAGATTTACAATAGGAGCAATAAAGCCATCCTTATCAATAACATCGAAACCGAACGCGGCAACACCACAAAATTCCGCTTCAATATCGACGGCGATACCGGCAAAGTTTTCAGAAACATCCGCATTGATCCGAAAGACAGCATCTATGTTTTCGTAGAACTCACGGTTGACCCCGCCTCATTTTCCAATCCCGTGTACGAAGAAAAACTTTTCATCGGCGATCAGTCGGTTACCGATACGGTTTTACTGACGGCTTTTGTGAAGGATGCCTATTTCCTCTATCCAAAAAAATTTGCCGACCGTAGCGTCGATTCCATCCAAGTGGGAACGTACGATAACGGTCAACCCATTCGCGTAGCGGGATTTTACATTAGCAACGATACCACCATTACGGCCGACAAACCGGTGGTTATTTACGGACATTTGGGCGTTCCCGCAGGAAAAACACTCACGATTGACCCGGGCGCGCATTTGTATTTTCACTACAATTCGGGAATTATTGTTTATGAAGGCGGAAAAATTCTTATCAACGGGACCTTGGGAAACGAAGTGATTATGGAGGACGACCGGTTGCAACCGGAATACGATCATGCGCAAGGCTTATGGAATTTTATCTGGCTTAGGGAAGGAAGCACGGGAAATGAAATTCATCATGCCGTTATCCGGAATGCCATTGCGGGCATCATAGCCTATCCGCCCGGCAACACGAACAATACCGTTTTATCAATCGACAACACGCAGATATACGATTGTGCCGCTTACGGCATCATCGCCATCGATTCGAAAATCGAAGGGTATAACCTGGTAGCAGGAAATTTCGGCGCATCGGCACTGAGCCTTCAATTGGGCGGAAATTACCGGTTTGATCATTGCACGTTCACCAACTATTCGACAGGGATAAGGAATATTCCCAATACGGCGGTTTACGTCAGCAATCAATATACCGCTTACGACAGCCAAGGAAACCCTGTTATCTTGTACGACGATTTGCAACAATGTCAAATCAACAACAGCATCATCTTCGGCAACCTGCCCGTGGAATTCTACGCCGTCAAAAACGACGCGGCGGCATTGCATTTCCGGTTAAGCCACAATCTGGTCAAATTCTCCGATCCGCAGCACGAAATCACGCAAGATTACCTGCAATGGGACAATACCACATATTTCGAACAAAATGTGTTGAATGCGGATCCCGGTTTTCAGAATAGCGAGCAGGATTCTTTGCGCATCGGTCTTCAAAGCGGCGCCATTGGCATCGGAGACCCGGCCGTAACACAAATGTTCCCCTTGGATATTCTCGGTATCGACCGCACCGACAGTCCCGATGCGGGAGCATACAAACACGCCGATCTCGGGCAATAAAAAAACCGTCCCTCCACGGCGGGAGAGACGGCTTTGTACGTTTTTCCGGATTTTATTTCTTAAACTTGAAAGCCTTCAATCCCGGATATTCCGAGACATTATCCAATTCCTCTTCAATGCGTATCAATTGGTTGTATTTGGCCATACGGTCGGTACGCGACAGGGAACCGGTTTTGATTTGTCCCGTATTTTTGGCCACCGCCAAGTCGGCGATAGTGGTATCTTCCGTCTCGCCCGAACGGTGCGAAACAACAGCGGCATATCCGGCTTTCTGTGTCATTTCAATAGCATCCAAGGTTTCGCTCAATGTACCGATTTGATTCAATTTAATCAGCACCGCATTGGCAATATGTTGCTCGATACCTTTTTCGATAATTTCCGGATTGGTAACAAAGATATCGTCTCCGACCAATTGGATCCGGCTCCCCAACTTTTCCGTCAGCAATTTCCAACCTTCCCAATCGTCTTCGGCCATCCCGTCTTCCAAGGAAATTATCGGATACGTATCCGCCAGTTTGACCAAATAATCCACTTGTTCTTCTCGGGATAATTTGGCGCCTTTTTTTCCTTCGAAAACGGTGTAATCATAGATACCGTCTTTATAAAATTCCGAAGCGGCGGCATCCAGGGCGATATAGAAATCTTCTCCGGGCTTATAACCTTCTTTCTCGATAGCCTGCAAAATGGTTTGTATTGCTTCATCGGTTCCGGAAAACTCCGGCGCAAAACCGCCTTCGTCACCGACAGCCGTTGAAAGACCTTTATCGTGCAATATTTTTTTCAGGCTGTGGAATACTTCCGTAGCCATCTGCATGGCATTACTGAAACTTTCGGCGCCCACCGGAACAATCATAAATTCCTGGATGGCAATAGGTGCGTCGGAATGGGAACCGCCGTTGATAACATTCATCATAGGCACCGGCATTATGTATGCAGATTTTCCGCCGATGTAGGAATATAACGGCATTCCCGTTTCATTAGCCGCCGCTTTGGCAACCGCCAAAGAGACCGCCAGAATGGCATTGGCACCAAGTTTTGATTTGTTCGGTGTACCGTCCAACGATATCATAATGGTATCAATCAAACGTTGGTCGGTGACATCCATACCTTTCAAAGAAGGAAAAATATATTCATTGATATTTTCAATGGCTTTTAAAACGGATTTACCGTGGTATTCCTGAAAACCGTCCCGCAATTCCAAAGCTTCGAGTTTACCGGTCGATGCACCGGAAGGCACCGAAGCACGGCCGAAACCGCCCATATTGGTATAGACATCCACTTCCACGGTGGGATTACCGCGCGAATCGAAAATTTGCCTTGCCAAGATAAATTCTATTTGTCCCATATGAATTAATTTTCCGGAAAGTAAGGCAAAAAAAGAAAAAAACCACCTGAAAAAAGGCAGTTTTTTTCAATTTCATTTGATGTAATTCGGGAATAATTATTCCTCGGATTTATCTTCCTGATTTTCTTTGGGTTGTTCTTCCTGTTGATTGGCAGGAGCCGTTTGTTCTCCGGCCGGTTTTTTTCCTTTTCTTCTGCGTCGTGTTTTCTTGGCCGGTTTGCTTGCATTATAGGTTGTATTGAAATCCACAAATTCGATCATAGCCATTTCGGCATTGTCGCCCAACCGGTTACCCAGTTTGATAATACGCAAATATCCGCCGGGACGGTCGGCTACTTTGGGTGAGATAACCCTGAACAATTCCGATACGGCATATTTATTGTGCAATTTCCGGAAAACCATACGGCGGTTGTGTGTCGTATCCTCTTTCGATTTGGTTACCAAAGGTTCCAAAAATTGCCGTAAAGCTTTGGCCTTGGCCACCGTTGTATTGATGCGTTTGTGCATAATCAGGGAGGTAGCCATATTACTCAGCATGGCTTTACGGTGACCGGCTTTTCTTCCCAAGTGATTAAATTTCTTTCTATGTCTCATAATTTCACGCTTTCTTTGTCAGATTAATTTCAATCGAGTTTATATTTGGATAAATCCATTCCGAAGGTCAATCCGCGCTCTTCGACGACTTTGGTCAAATCGTCCAGGGATTTTTTACCGAAATTTCTCAACCGGAGCAAATCGGATTTGCTGTATTGGACCAAATCACCGAGTGTATGGATTTCGGCGGCTTGCAAACAATTGTATGTTCGGATATTCAAGCCCAGGTCCTTGATGTTTGTTTTCAGCAGGTGACGCATGTGCAAAGTCTTATCGTCGAAAACGGCTTCGGCCACATCGTCATTACCTTCATCCAAACTTATTTTTTCGTCGGAAAAGACGATAAAATGTTTGATAAGGATTTTCGCCGATTCCGTCAATGCGTCACGGGGATCAATGGATCCGTCGGTTACTACTTCGATAATCAATCGCTCGTAATCGGTTTTTTGTCCCACACGGAAATTTTCCACTTTGTATTGAACGTGCTTGATCGGCGTATGGATGGAATCCATAAAAATGGTTCCGAGGGGCACATCTTGTTTTTTATTTTCTTCGGAAGTGATATATCCTCGTCCCAATTCGATGGTAATGGTAAAATCCAACGTAACATCCGGTTCCAGATGGATGAGTTCCAATTCGGGATTGAGTATTTCGAAATTTTTGAGGAAGGGTTGTAAGTCCTTGGCGGTGATAACTTCTTTTCCGCCGATCTTGATATGAGCCTTTTCTTCGTCGATTTGTTCACCCGATTTAAGTTTGAATCGAATCTTTTTCAGGTTGAGAACAATATTGGTAACATCCTCCACTACGCCGTCAATGGTACTGAATTCGTGATCAATACCCTGAATGCGAACGGATGTTATGGCATATCCTTCCAAGGACGAAAGCAATACCCTGCGTAAAGCATTCCCTATGGTGATCCCGTAACCGGGTTCCAAAGGCTTCAATTCGAACGTGCCTTTGAAATTGTCGTTCGAGATTTGGGATACTTTATCGGGCTTTAAAAAATTTGACTTTAATCCGGACATAATTGTTGCTTCGTTTAGTTGATTATTTGGAATACAATTCGACAATGAGATGTTCTTCGATGTTTTCCGGAATTTGAATTCGTTCCGGTCGAGCCGTAAATACGCCTTCCATTTTATCGGGATCCCAGGTAAGCCATTCGTAATTATTCCGGTTGTTTTCCAAAGATTCGCGAATGACTTGGAGGCTTTTGGACTTGGTACGAACACCGACTTTATCCCCGGGACGAAGTGTATAGGAAGGAATATTCACCACCTGTCCGTTTACCGTGATATGACGGTGTGATACCAGTTGGCGGGCTGCACGTCTTGTCGGCGCAATACCCAAACGGTACACCACATTGTCGAGACGTGATTCGAGCAATTGCATCAAAACCTCACCGGTGTTTCCTCCGGCTTGTGCGGCTTTTTTGAACAGATTTTTGAATTGCTTTTCCAGAATGCCATAGGTATATTTGGCTTTTTGTTTGGCATCCAACTGGATGGCATATTGGGACTTCTTACGGCGCTTACGCATTAACCCGTGTTGTCCCGGAGGATATTTTCTACGCTCGAAATATTTATCCGGCCCGAAAATGGGATCTCCGAAACGTCTTGCAATTTTGGTTACTGGTCCTCTATATCTTGCCATAACTTATTACTTGTTGATTATCGATTATAAAATTAAACTCTCCTTCTTTTGGGCGGTCTGCAACCGTTATGCGGAATCGGGGTAACATCAATGATTTCAATCACTTCGATACCATTGTTATGGATGGTACGAATGGCCGATTCGCGTCCGTTCCCCGGACCTTTTACAAAAACCCTTACGCGACGCAAGCCGGCTTCGTAAGCGGCTTTGGCGGCATCTTCGGCAGCAACTTGTGCGGCGTAAGGCGTATTTTTCTTGGAGCCTTTGAATCCCATTTTTCCGGCGGATGACCAGGAGATTACTTCGCCGTTGTTATTGGTCAACGATATGATGATATTGTTAAAAGTCGATTGGATGTGTGCTTGACCTATCGGGTCAACCTTTACCTTTCTCTTTTTTGCGCTTTGCTTTGCCATATCAATTAAGGTATTATAAATTACTTGGTAGCTTTTTTCTTATTCGCAACGGTTTTACGTTTTCCTTTACGTGTACGCGAATTGTTCTTGGTTTTTTGTCCGCGCAAAGGTAATCCCAAACGGTGACGAATACCCCGGTAACTGCCGATATCCATCAGCCGCTTGATATTCATCTGAACCTCGCTACGCAAGGCACCTTCCAATTTGTAATCGGCTATCACTTTCCGGATGGAAGCGATATCGTGTTCATCCCAGTCTTTGACGCGTTTGTCTTCGTCCACACCGGCTTTTTCCAGAATTTCAGCGGCACGGCTTCTACCCACTCCGTAGATATAGGTCAGGGCTATAATGCCGCGCTTGTTTTTCGGTAAATCAACTCCTGCTATACGTGCCATAATTATCCTTGTCTTTGTTTGTGTTTCGGATTCTTTTTGTTAATAACATACAACCGTCCTTTTCGACGTACGATTTTGTCCTCCGGACTGCGTTTTTTTAATGATGCTCTGACTTTCATTATCTTTTATTTTCTTAGTTTTTTCAATAGCGATAGGTTATCCGTCCTTTCGATAAATCGTAAGGGCTCAATTCCACCGCCACTTTGTCTCCGGGCAACAAGCGAATGTAGTGCATCCGCATTTTTCCCGAAATATGGGCGGTGATAATATGACCGTTTTCCAATTCCACGCGAAACATGGCATTGGACAAAGCCTCGATGATTTTCCCGTCAACTTTTATTGCTTTTTGTTTGGCCATATTATAATCTTCTTCTTCGTCCCGTTTTCATCAATTGATCATAGTGTCTGTTCAACAAATATGCTTCCACTTGCATAATGGTATCGATGGCAACACCGACCATAATCAGCAGGGAAGTTCCGCCGTAGAACATTGCCCAAGCCTGTGACGTACCGAAAATATTGTATATGAACTTAGGCAGGATGGCAATGATTGCCAAAAAAATGGAACCGGGCAATGTGATTTTCGAGAGAATATCGTCGAGATATTCCGCCGTTTGCGTTCCCGGACGGATACCCGGGATAAAACCGCCCGAACGTTTCAGATCTTCGGCAATTTGATTGGTTTGCACCGTGATGGCTGTATAGAAATAGGTAAACAATATAATCAACAAGGCAAATACAAGATTATATTGCCAATCAAACATATTGCCGAAAACGGTTTGTAGGGATTTGGCCCATGCGGCATCGGTAAAATTACCGAATAATCCGGGGATAAACATCAATGCCTGGGCAAAGATAATGGGCATCACACCGGCTGCATTCAATTTTAAGGGAATGTATTGACGCGAGCCGAAAATATTCTTTTCGAACCCTCCGCCAACAGTCCGCCGGGCATATTGCACCGGAACGGGACGATAGGCCTTAACAAGATAAACCGATAAGGCTATGACACCCAACCAAATGACCAATTCGAAAAGGAAAAGCATCAAACCGCCGTTGGAATTGGTCACTCTGGCAGTAAATTCTTGGAATAATGCCCGGGGCAAGCGCGCCAGGATACCCACCATAATCAATAATGAAATACCGTTTCCTATACCGTTGTCGGTAATCCTTTCACCCAACCACATGGCGAAAATGGTACCTGTGGAAAGTATAATCACCGACGAAGGAATAAACAAACTGTCGGGAAGCATAAAAGCCGTTTTGGGCAAAATACGGTGCAGGTTATACAGGTAACCCGGACCTTGCAACAAGGTTACGGCAATGGTAAGATAACGGGTTAATTGGGTAATTTTTTTCCTGCCGCTTTCTCCCGATTTTTGCAACTTTTGAATGTAAGGAACCGTAATACCCATCAATTGGACCACGATGGAGGCGGAGATATAAGGCATAACCCCCAAAGCAAACACCGAAGCACGGGCAAAAGCACCCCCCGTAAATTGGTTCAAAAGGTCCAACAGGGAATTACCCGTTGTTTGCTTGGCCAATGCCTGCAAATTGGTCGGATCGATACCGGGCAACGTAACTTGGGCGCCGAAACGATACACCAAAATCAATAACAGGGTATAGATAATCTTATTCCGTAATTCCTTGATTTGCCAAATGGCTTGTATTGTTTCCCAAAATTTTTTCATGTGCCGCCGTTTAAATTAATTCAACTTTACCTCCGGCTTTTTCAATGGCTTCTTTGGCTTTGGCCGAAGCCTTGTTTACCTTCACGGTAACGGGTGATTTGATTTCACCTTTGGCCAGAAGTTTTACTTTCTCTCCCTTGGATATGAATTTCATTTCGTATAACATCTCCGTATCGATATAATCTTTGATACGTCCGGCATCAATCCAAGCTTGCAACACCGAAAGATTCAAAGGTGTATATTCCACCCGGTTGACATTGCGGAAACCGAATTTGGGCACACGACGATACAAAGGCATTTGTCCGCCTTCGAATCCGGGCGTACGGGAATATCCCGAACGGGATTTGGCGCCTTTGTGACCGCGTCCGGCCGTACCGCCTTTTTTGGAACCTTCGCCTCGTGCAATTCGCTTCTCTTTATGTACGGAACCTTTTGCCGGTTTCAATTGTGATAATTTCATAACATTTCCTGATTTTATTCTTGAACTTCTTCTACTTTCACCAAATGTTGTACTTTATTAATCATGCCTTGAATCTGAGGTGTCAGATTGTGCACTCTCGTTTGTCCGATCTTGCGCAATCCCAAGGCCTCCATTGTCAGTTTTTGATCTTTTGGGCGCTTGATTACGCTTCGGATTTTTGTTACGCGTACTTTCTTCATTTCTATCCGATTTTTTAACCGTTAAACAATTTGTTCAGGGAAATACCACGTTGTTTAGCCACCGTGTAAGGATCACGCATTTTCAACAATGCATCCATGGTGGCTTTAACCACGTTATGCGGGTTGGATGACCCCAGGGATTTGGTCAATACGTTGTGCACGCCGGCCGATTCCAATACGGCACGAATGGCACCTCCGGCGATAACCCCGGTACCTTCCGAAGCCGGGCGCAACAGTACGCGTGCACCGCCGAATTTTCCGTATTGTTCGTGCGGAAGTGTCCCTTTCAGTACGGGAACACGCACCAAATTCTTTTTGGCGTTTTCCAAAGCCTTTTGGATGGCATCGGGAACTTCTTTAGATTTCCCTACACCGAATCCGACAATACCGTTTTCGTCGCCTACAACCACCAAAGCGGAAAAGCTGAACGTACGTCCTCCTTTCGTCACCTTGGTAACACGACGAATGGAAACCAACCGGTCTTTCAAGTCCAAACCGGCAGGATTCACTTTACGTATCTTTTTATTGCTAAAGTTCTTCATATCCGACTAAAATTTTAACCCTCCTTTACGTGCACCTTCGGCCA
>Ga0256833_1002671_pt1 | contig 12408 bp, 9 predicted proteins | sample 356284metaG_FD_190535 | JGI IMG/M metagenome (GOLD analysis project Ga0256833, IMG submission 190535) | Hydrothermal vent microbial communities from Mid Atlantic Ridge, Atlantic Ocean - 356-284 | ecosystem: Environmental > Aquatic > Marine > Hydrothermal vents | place: Atlantic Ocean: Mid...
ATGAACTGGTGCTGAAACCAGGGCCATTTGTCCCCGTATTTGACCTCGGCAATTTTGGCTCCCAACCCGGGTGTTTCGGATTGGGAGAGAATTTTGATACCTTGAATCATTCCCGTCGTGTCTACACCTACCATCACTTCAATTGTGCTGGAATACCCGTGTGCAGAGGATAAAATAATATAGCCGACCAAATGGGTGGTGTCGGGCGAAGCGTACCCCTTGTAATAGAGAATTTGGTCTCCCTTTTTCACTGGAACAATCACACCCTTTGCTGCTTTGGGGAGGGATTGTTTGAGCGCCAATTGCTGAACCAATTTTTTCTCGGCTTCGATTTTGGGTTTGGTTGTATTAAAAACCCACGCCAGCGCGCCCGCCGCCACAACTGTTACAATCGTCAAAATAACCGGCAGTTTAATGAGTTCTTTCATTTTTTCCTCCTCTCACCCAGAATCCGGGGCCGCGTGTACCGATCCAAAAGCGGTACGACCAGGTTCATTAACAAGATGGAGTAGGAGGTTCCCTCCGGGTAGCCGCCCCACAATCGAATAATGACCGTTAAAATCCCCGCCCCAATGCCGAAATAAATCCGTCCGCTTGGGGTAAGTGGAGAGGTGACCATGTCCGTTGCCATAAAAAGGGCACCCAACATCACACCGCCGGCCAGAAGGTGAAAAATCCAGTCGCCTGAAAAAAGCCCCGAAGGCCCGCCAAAAACCCACGCCAGCACCGCCACTGTCACCAGGTAGCTGGTGGGAATACGCCAATCGATGACATGTTTGTACAAAAGAAACGCCGCGCCAATCAGGAGCAAAAAGGCTGAGGTCTCACCGATACAGCCTCCCACATTTCCCCAGAAAAGATGTCCGTAGGCGCCTTTTAGCTGAAGGATGGCCGTGTTGGCCTGACTCACCTGATCGACTGCGTAATTGGCCTGGTGCTTTAAAATGTCCAATGATTGCTTCATGACGTTCAAAGGAGTAGCGCTGGTAATGGCGTCGATTCCGGAAAGCGTTCCGCCGTGAGGTGCCACGCGAAAAACCGTCATGTCCACCGGCCACGAAGCCAATAAAAAGGCACGAGCAGCCAAAGCCGGATTGACGGGATTAAATCCCAATCCTCCGAAGGCCTGTTTGGCAATAGCGATGGCAAAAACGCCCCCCACAACGGGGAGATAAAACGGGACGTCGGCCGGCATATTAAATGCCAGCAAAATCCCGGTAACCACAGCGCTCCAATCCCAAATAGTCACGGGACGATTCATCATTTTTTGGACAATGGCCTCCGTGGCAACTGCAGAAACCACCGTCAAAACCGTGACCCACAGGGCGCGCCAACCAAAAAAATAAATTGAACCCAGCAAGGCCGGGAAAAGCGCCAAAATCACATACAACATAATTTTGGACACGCTCTCTTTGTCCAGCACATGCGGCGACGATGACACGCGAAATTTTTTCTCCATATCCCTTTCCTAAATTTTGCGCTTGCGAGTCGATTCCACTTCTCCCCTGTCCACAGTCAATCGGAATCGGCTCCAATCCAACTCATCTACCCGAAAACACCACTCTGTTTTTTAGCATTAGCTTGCTTTACGTTTTTCCAGATTGATTTCGTATTTTCCGAACCGAATGGATTGTAACAAATGCCGTTTGGCGGGACACACAAAGGTACAGGTACCGCACTCAATACAATCCATGATTCCCCATTTTTCCGCTTCCTCGTAGCGTTTGAAATCGGCAAACTCGGCCAATTTAGTCGGAACCAGGTGCATCGGACAGGTGTCCACGCATCGATTGCAACCAATACAGGGCATGGGGTCTACCGTCCGCGTGTCCTTTTCGGTCAACAGGAGAATGCCCGAGGTGCCTTTTATGACCGGCACTTCATCTGAAAATTGAGCCAACCCCATCATGGGGCCGCCGCTAATAAGTTTGCTCACGTCGTCCGTGTAACCGCCGCAATAAGCGATGACATCCTGAAAAGTCGTTCCCAGACGAATAAGCAGGTTTTTCGGTTCTTTGATCCCGGGCCCCGTCACCGTTACCACGCGTTCGTACAGGGGTTTTCCCTTGGCCAGTGCCTCATAAATAGCACGGGTCGTTCCCACATTTTGAACCAGGCACCCCACATCCATGGGCAATCCCCCGGTGGGAACCTCGCGGTCTGTAATGGCCTTAATGAGTTGTTTTTCTGCACCCTGTGGATATTTTACTTTGAGCGGAACCACCTCAACGGTCGCATCGGATTTGGTTATTTCCTGCATGCGTTTAATGGCGTCCGGTTTGTTTTTTTCAATGGCGATGTAGGTGGCTTTCACACCCAAAATCTTTTGGAGAATTTTGACACCGGCAAGGATTTCATCGGCTTTTTCCAGCATCAACCGATGGTCTGCCGTCAAATACGGCTCGCATTCCACACCGTTAATAATGAGGGTATCGATCGGTTTTTCTTCCGGAGGAGACAATTTAACGTGGGTCGGGAAAGTGGCCCCGCCCATTCCGGCAATCCCCGCCATTTGAATTTTCTTTTTCATTTCGGCGGGTTCCATTGCCATGTAATTTTCATTGGGCTGCATGACATCCGAAACGGCGTCCTCGCCGTCGTTTTGAATAATGACCGACAGGACTTTTCGTCCCAACGGATGGGGCATGGGCGTAATTTTAAGCACTTTCCCTGAAACGGACGCATGTACCGGTACGGAAACAAAGCCCTTGGGCTCACTCAGGGGATCGCCGATTTTCACCACATCCCCGGGTTTTACAATTGGCTCGGAAGGGGCTCCGATGTGTTGCTGCAAAGGAATCACAACCTGCTCGGGAGCTGGCATTTTTTCAATGGGCTTTTTTTCCGTGTACTGCTTTCCCTCAGGGGGATGAACGCCTCCGTGAAATGTTCGTTTCTTGAATCCCAGCATTCAATCTTCTCCTCAAATCAGAATCTCAGCCGTTTTGTCAGAATTTTATGGGCGTGCGCTTTCCACCCAAATTTTCGCAATTATCCGGGCTGCCGGTTTTCGCCGCAGCAGAACGCTTCCCTGAAGGGACGTCGGTTCCTCCCCGTGGCGACACAAAAACCTTCCTTCAAAAAAACAAGCAAAAGGCACCTTATTGCAGTGCCCGAAAAGAAAAGAAACGATGGGGTGGCGATTCGATTTGCCTTTGGCGGAGGGGGAATTCCCAAATCCGAGAGAAAATTCAAGACGAGTCTTTCCCCGCGGCTAAGAAGCCTACTTGTGCTTCTTAATTAAATCCTGAAGCTCCTCCAAAAATTCTTCTGTATCCTGAAATTTACGATAAACCGAGGCAAATCTCACATAAGCCACTTCATCTAATTCGCGCAAATATTTACTCACAAACTCCCCGATTTGTTTGGAGGAAACCTCCTTTACTCGCATGTCTTGAATTTCACCCTGCACCTTCTCCACCACTTCCTCAATCTGTTCATGCGAAATAGGGCGTTTGTTACACGCAATATTGATCCCCCTTAAAAGTTTTTCTCTCGCAAACGGTTCCCGCTGCCCATCTGATTTCAAAACCATGACGGGCAAATCCAAAATATATTCTTTTGTGGTAAATTTCCTTCCACAAACCAAACATTGCCGACGACGGCGTACCACCCGACCGTCGTCACTGGTTCGGGAATCCAGCACCCGGTCGTCGTCCTGTCCGCAATAAGGACACCTCATTTACCGGGGCACCTCGTATAGTGGAAATTTTCGGCAAAGGGCCTGAACTTCTTCGAAAACGGTACGATAAACTGTTTCGTTGCCCACATTTTGTAAAACTTTGTCAATGAGTCCCACAATAAAGCGCATTTCGTCCTCTTTCATTCCCCGGGTAGTGAGGGCCGGCGTTCCCAGCCGAATGCCGCTGGTTACAAAGGGACTCTGTTTGTCAAAGGGAACCATATTTTTATTGACGGTAATGCCCGCTTTTTCCAGAGCTTTTTCAGCTTCTTTCCCCGTAATGCCGCGCGCGGACAAATCGACTAACATGAGATGGGTATCGGTTCCGCCCGAAACAATATCGTACCCACGGGTCAAAAATTCTTCCGCCATCGCCCGGGCATTCCGAATAATCTGTTTGGCGTATTCCTTGAAGGAAGGTTGTAAATCCTCCTTAAAAGCCACTGCCTTGGCGGCAATGACGTGCATGAGGGGGCCGCCCTGACTTCCCGGGAAGACGTTACTGTCAATGACTTCCGACCACAGTTTGACACGCCCTTTTGGTGTGGTAATGCCCAAATCGTTTTCGCCGTCTGACCCCAGCAGAATCATGCCGCCGCGAGGCCCGCGCAGCGTTTTGTGCGTGGTGGTGGTCACAACGTGAGTGTAGGGAATGGGGCTTTGAATCAGCCCCGCTGCCACCAAGCCGGCAGGGTGCGCAATGTCAGCCACCAATTTAGCTCCGACTCGATCGGCAATCTCCCGAAAGGCTTTAAAATCAATTTCGCGCGAATAGGCACTGGCGCCGGTCATAATCATTTTGGGCTTTTCGCGCCGAGCCACTTCTTCCACTTTATTCATATCGATGTAGCCGGTTTTGTCCACCCCGTACGCCACCACCCGGTAATAACGTCCCGAAAAATTAACGGGGCTCCCGTGAGAAAGATGACCGCCGTGGGCAAGGTTCATTCCCATGAGGGTGTCGCCCGGTTTGAGAAGCGAGAAGTAAACCGCCATATTGGCCTGAGTCCCGGAGTGGGGTTGAACATTGGCATGAACCGCACCGAACAACTGCTTCGCTCGTTCTCGGGCCAAATTCTCCGCCACGTCCACAAACTCACAACCGCCGTAATAGCGTTTCCCGGGATAGCCTTCGGCATACTTATTGGTCATGACACTGCCCATTGCCTCCAGTACGGCTTGACTGACAAAGTTCTCCGAGGCAATCAGCTCCAATTTATCATTTTGGCGATGGATTTCTTGAACAATCGCCTCAAAAATCTCCGGATCGGTGTTCCTTAAAATATCCACGAATGGGCCTCAACTATTGACGGATTTATTTCACAAAACAAGCAGAGCGATTTTTAGCGTCGCTCGTTAGTAAATCCATTTGTAACATTTGCTGGTCGGTTCTTTTTTTCCTTTGTTGAAAAAGCGATCCTCTTTTGTGGGCAGCATCGACGTGATTGCATCCATTCGGTTCCGGGCCTTGTCGGCAAATTCCGGATCCTTCATGGCCTTTTTGTATTCATAATACGCTTTTTCGTACACCAATTTATCGTCGAAATCAACCTTGCCGTTCTTTTTGTTAATGCATTGTTCAGCGGAAGATTCGTAAATTTGCCCCATGGTAATATGAGCCAAACCATAATTGGGATTAATCGAAATGGCCCGTCGCACGTAACGACGCGCTGTTCGGAATTCGCCCTTCATCCGGTAGGCCGAGGCAATATTGCACAAAACTTCGGTATTTTTGGGCTCCAATTTCATCAGTTTCTTGTAAATACGAATGGCATTGGTGTAATCTTCCAAATTCATGTACACATATCCCAATAAAGACAGGGCAATTTTATTGTCGGGTTCCAGCTTTAGCACCCGCAAATACATATCCCGCGCCTTCTGGTAATTCCCCTGTTCGCTGTAGGCCTTACCCAACTGGAGCAGAAGTGTAATGTCATTCGGACTTTGTTCCAATAACTTTTCTTTTTGGGCAATTGCCTGGTCTTCCCTGCCGGTTTCTTTGTACAAAACCGACAGCACTTCCATGGTTTTCCGATCACCGGGTTTCAGCGTCAAGTACTTTTCAAAAGCCCGAATGGCATTCTCATCGTCCTGCAACTTGACGTAAATCTCACCCAAAATCCGCCAATCTTCCGCGTTTTTGGGGTTTAATTTGACAGCAATTTCGTATTGCTTGGCCGCATCTTCCAACTGCCCCTTGCTGCGCAAAATGTACCCCAATGCCTCATGCAAATAGGCATCATTGGGGAAATGCTTTAACCCCATCGTGTAGGCCAATTGGGCGCTGTCCGGTTTGTTTTCGTGAACATAACAATTGGCCAAACGAGCATAAATATCTTTGTAATGGAAGGTGTCGGCGTAGGCCATTGCCGTATCTAACTTAATGACTTTCCAGAAGTACTTTTTGGCGTCTGCGTAGGATTTGTTTTTGTAATATTCGTACCCGGAGCTCCAATCCTTCAAAATTTCAAACTGTTGGACTTTCCGAAGAGAATCTTCAATGGCTTTTTTTCGGGCAGCCGACATGCCCTTTTGAGCCGTTTGCTGCGGTGCACACCCCCAAAAGACCCCGACATAAAAAAGCACTGCCAAAGCGATCCCCGTAATAATGCTCCAGGGTGCCCGTTTCGTTTTATTCTCCGTACCCACTTTTGACCCTCCTCAGTTTTGTCAAAAAAGCATGGCAATTTTCAAAACAAGTGCAAATTTTTTCAAGAAGCTCTCAAAAATATCAAGTGAAATTTTAATAAAAAAAAACTCAAAAGTCAAGAGCTTTTTGGAGATTTGGCGGGCTTAAGCCAATTATTTTCAATAAAATTACGACACGGGTTATCCGCTTTTAGCCAAGTGCCCTCAAAGCACTTTTGGGTAGGATAATCAAGGGAGAGCACGCATTTTCTGCAGAAAATGCTTCTGTTTGGCTACTTTTTGTGACGTATGAACCAGCGCTCGCCGCCGCTCACCGAAAAATTAAATCGCAAGAGAGATTCCTTGAAGACATTGTCCGTCAAATTGCCGCGCACGCCCCATTCCAACGCCATGTCAATGGAACCGCGTCCTTGTCCAAAGGGGATTCCCACTCCGACGGTACCCACCCTTTCCAGAACCGGTTCCCCTCGAAAACCCAAAACATTAAGACGATGCCGGTAAAATCCCGCCCGGAGAGCCAATTGGCGCACAATCGGAGCAAACGGATCCAACGTGCCGGCATGTTCGATACCAAAACCCACACGATTTTCGTTCGTCATGCCGGGAAGGCTGGATTCTTCAATGGCCAACTGCGACCAATTCTGAGCGCGGTAGTCCATCCCAACCAACCACCGTTTGAAAACAATCGACAGGCCTAGTCCGTATTTTTGGGGGAGTGTCCAATTTTTGGAGACGGACCGGGTCACTTGGGGAGCAAAATAGGTCTCTTCGTCGCGCAGGCGCATTTTCCGCGCAGGCGAATAGACGGCCGCTACCGAGAGCCATTTGAGCGGCTGCACCAAAACGCCCGCCGTTGCATTCAGTCCCCAGGTTTTGTAGCTGAATTCGGTACGCCCGTCCACAAAGGTCTGGCTTTCAAAATCAAGCGTCCATTTTTCCAGGATTTTCCCAAAGATGAAATCCGAGCGAAGCCCAACGTAAACATGGGGAAAAATTTTGGCACCAATTCCCAAATAAAAATTATTCAATCCGCCGGAGCGATCCATTGCTTTGGTGTACGCCTGTCCGTTTAGCGAGCGGGTTTCTTCGAGCCGCACATTGGAATACGTACAGGGCAAAATCCCGAATTGCACGCCGATGCCTCGCTTTACGGGAAGCCCCATGGCCATCGAATGGAAATTGGCATAATAGGTCGTGAATTTCTGGGAATTGGAGGAAACGCCCAATCGTTGGGAAATAAAACTGGCCATGGTTCGAACGTCCAAAATACCGCCGAACCGTGCAGGATTGTCCGCATTTAAATAGCGCAAATCCAGAATAGCCAACGAAACATTGCCCATTCCTGAGGCCTCGGGCCCGGGAGCCATTTGCGACAAACCGAATCCTTTTAAAGAATAAACGGAACCGTAATTTGTTGCCAAAGCCGATCCGGCTACTCCCAAAACAAACACCACTCCAAGAAAAAATTTTTTTATGTCGAACACGCCAATCCTCCTACTTCGCTGGTGGTATGGAATAATAAAGGGTAATCGTCGGGTTGAGCAGAGAATCCGGTTGTTGTTGGTAAAAAGCAATCCGGAATAAATCGGCGCCGGGGTAACGCGGTGCCAGGCGAAGTCCCTTGTTGGGGATTTTGCCCGAAACCCATTTTTGCACTATGTCCGTAATAAGCGTGGTCACATGGTCTTTGTGGACGTCGTAACTGGCGGAGTCGATGGTGGTGCTGTCAGCTTTCAGCACGCCCCCTTCCTCAAGAAGAGGCATTTTAGCCAACGCATAAACCCGGTCGATCCCCAAAAGAGACGCCGTTGTGTCAACCGAGAGGTGCAACACCGCTTTGTGAATGGTAGCGTTTGTCGGAAGTACCGGCAATGAAAAATGAAAATCCGACAGCAGATTCACCCCTTCGCCCACGTAGGCGTACCCCGGTTGCTGCTGCCACGTACTTTTTACCAGAAAAAGGTCTTTGGAAGCATTCACGCGGACGCTGTCGCGCGTGTTCCCCACGTTAAAAAACACCAATAAATCGGGGGGATTTTCATTAATGTACGCGTTGTAGGATTTAATAAAAGCCTCGTTTTCCGCCTCAATGAGCAAACCGTTGTTTTCAATCGTGGAATCCTTCCACCCCTTGATGACGCCGGGGGGAAGAAGAAGGGAATCGTACGCAGCGGTGCGGGCGGAAACCGTGTCTGATGAAATGAGGTTGCCGCGGTAGTTGTCAAGCGACACATCGGAGGTTAATTCCGTTTGCACCCAATTCGATTTGACCGAAAAAATTTTCAGGGGCAATGTGGCAAGATGCTGCGGATTAATCACGCTGCGTGCGTAAAGCCGAAGAATGGCTTTGTCGATTTGCGCCGTGTCCGAGATCAAATGTAAATCTTTAAATTGAATCAGAATAAAAGCGGAATACCCGCCGGCTTTTCCTGCAAAAATTTCCGAGCTGTACGCTGTTTGTCCCTCAAAAGTACCGATTTTAATGTCGTCCGTTTTGCGGATTGTGACAACCTTTTCTTGCCCCAAATCCTTTTTCCCCAACAATTCAAGGGACAATGGGTTTTTTTTATTTTGACATCCGACCAGACTCAAAATGAAAAATCCGGCCAGGATTACTGGGGTCCGCCACTTCATTGAAATCCTCTCGTTTATTTTTTCACTCCTTCCGCTACTTCACCTTTTTGACCGCCGGTCAATCAGGATTTTCCCCTTTTTAATCACCATTTCCACAAGATTTACCCCAAAATAGTACGGAACGAGACGGTAGTCCTCGGCATCCACCACCAGAACGTCCGCCTGGTACCCTTCTGCCAAATTCCCGATCCTTTTTTCACGGCGCAGAGCCCTGGCACCTTGAATAGTAGCGGCAACCAAAACTTCGTCGGGCGTCATTTTCATGAAAAGAGCTGCCAATGTCATCATTAGCGGCAGCGATTGTGTCATGCTGCTGCCGGGGTTGAAATCGGTTGCCAGCGCCACGGGGACGCCCGAACCCATCAGCTTTCGCGCTGGCGGGTAGTGGTTTAAGCCGAGAAAAAACACCGACCCGGGCAAAAGAGTCGCCACACAGCCAAAGGCTCGCAGTTTTTCTACGCCCGCATCCGTCACTTGTTCCAGATGGTCGACGGAAACGGCGTGCATTTCTGCCGCCAATTCGGTGCATCCGATGGCGTGAAACTGGTCGGCGTGAATTTTCAGTCCCAGCCCCGCCAGATGGGCGGCACTGGCAATCTTCAATGTTTCCGCCGGCGTGTACACCCCCTGTTCGCAATACACATCCACGAATTCTGCCAGGTGATTTTCAGCAATCTCCGGAATCATGACGTCCGTCAGCACCCGAATGTAGTCATCCCGATTGTTGCGGTACTCGTCGGGCATCTCGTGTGCCCCCAGAAACGTAGGAACGACGTCAATAGGATGCGATTTGCGCAGCGTGTTCAGCACGCGAAGCGACTTCATTTCGGCTTCGTACGAAAGTCCGTAACCGGTTTTGGCTTCCACGGTTGTGGTGCCCAATTCCAAAAAGCGATCCAATCGGCGGGAAACCCGGCGCAGCAACTCCTCTTCGGAAGCCTGACGCACCCCCTCAATACTGGAGCGAATTCCGCCCCCTGCAGCAGCGATTTCCTCGTAACTTTTCCCCTGAACACGCTGCTCGAATTCTTTTTCGCGGGTGTTGAAAAAAACCGGGTGCGTGTGTGAATCCACCAATCCCGGCAAAAGGGTTTTCCCCCGGACGTCTACAACCTGCGTGCGCCCGCGCCTCAGCCATTTCGCCCGTACCACCTCTTGACCTCCGACCGCCGTGATTTTCCCATCGGAAATGGCCAGCGCCCCGTTGGCGAGCGTTAGAACTTGCCACCCCATTGCGGCGGGCTTTTCTTCTCCTACCCACCGGAAGGTAACAATTTGGCTGGCATTTTCGAGAAGCAAATCGGCAGCAGGCACGGGGAAAATTCTCTCGCTTAATTCCTTTCAAACCGCAAAATCGTTCGATCTTGTTGGTGAATATATCGAAAATCTACCTCACTTGCAAGAAAAAAGATGGAAAACAAAACCGGCGGGGGTCTTCTGCGAATTTGGACAGGAGGAAATTGAGGGGAATCGAAACAGGGCAAAATCCGCTTAATGGAGAAACCAAACCGATTTGCTCACTTTCCAATTTAATTTGCCGAGAAGATCGTTTGTAACCGCCCTTTCGGTGCAAAAAGTGTCCCAATTTGAACAGTTACGCTAATCCGGAGGTCAGTGCTTTCCTACGGCAGTAGCTCGCTGATTTTGACAAATCGGTACCCCTCATTCCGCAACGAGTCAATAAGGGCGGGCAGGCGTTTGTGGGGGAAATCGGTTCGGCGGTTGCTCCCCAGATGCATTAAAATAATGGCGCCGTTTGCCCCCACTTTTCCGTGACGGGCAAATGCCAAAATTTTCTTTTCAATTTCCTCGCCGGTGAGGTACCCCGGGGCGTCCGGTTGGGCAATCCAATCGCGGGTGTCCATGTTTTCCTGCCGATCGTGCCCAATGGTCCAATCGACTTCTTGAAATCCCGTTTCGGCTGCCCATTGTCGAATTTGGGCATTGCTTTCACCGTAGGGAGGTCGCCAAAGGGGAGCCATGGACTTTCCGGTTATTCGGTGAAAAAGCTCTGCTGTCTTTTTCAATTCTTCCTGCACAAAGGCTCGCGTAACGCCGGGCCGCGTCACATGACGGTGGTTCTCCGCGTAAGTGGTGAGGTGCGGGTGGTCAAAGGTGTGGTTCCCCACTTCGTGACCGTCGTGCACAATTTGCCGGACGGTTTCGGGATAATGCTTTAAAAATTGGCCGGTTAAAAACATTGTGCAGTGAACATTCCGAGATCGCAAAATGTCCAAAATTTCACCGGTCACATTGTTGCTGGCGCCGCCATCAAATGTAAGGGCTACTTTTTTTTCGGCAAGGCTCCCCCGGCGAATGGGTGTAGCCAGATAACGTAAATTTGGCGGAGCAAAGCGGACGGTCAGCTCCTCCAAAGCCAGCATCTTGCCGTCCGGGGCAAATGCTTTTACCCGCAGTCTTTTGGTTTTGCGCGAAAGCGACACGACCGGAAATTCAAATTGTCCGTTTCGCGGCAGCGTAACGGCCAGCGGACCTGTCGTATCTTCAAGCACCAGAATCCAGCCGTCTTTTGCCTCCCCCGTCACCCGAATGTCATTGCGGAAAATCATCGCACCAGGCACGGGCTTGCGAATGCGAACAGAAGCGGCGGGAAGTGGCTGGGCTGGTCGCTTTGGATTACCACCGGCAGAAAAAGGAAATTGAGGCGCGGAAAGGGATCGAACGGCTCGGTTTAAACGAAAATTTTGCACCAGCAAAATAGAAAAAAGAATCCAAATCGTGAGCCAAAGGAAAAGCAGTTGGTGACGGGTAAGGCGGGCAAAAACAGGGCTCAATTTTTTGAGGAAAAGCCTTGGTTTTTCACGGAACAAAAAGCGGAACCAGCACAAACGGCTGCAAAAAATATGATGGGAATAGATCTTTTGACAGTCCGAGCAAATGGGTTTGTGACAATAAAAACAGTGGCGACTGGTGTACCGATCCGGATGGTTCACGCACACGTTGATTTTTTTGCTCATGGCACCTCTAACCCAAAACTTAGAGCGAGAGATTTTTTAATCTCATTCGGAGGCGATTTGCTGTTTCCTGTCGAAAAAACTTCTATTTTCAAACAAACAAAAATTACGGAGCGCGCTTTTCGTTTGGGAAATCGGCCATGCCACTAAATCCGATCGGGAAAATCTGGATTTTCTGCGAGAAATGCTCAAGCGTACACGGCGCCCCGGCAAAACCGAAACAGGGGAGCCGTCCAGGCTCAAAGCGTGAACGCACGGAGCAGGATTCCCACTAAAATAGCCAAAAAATCACCGAAAACAACCACCGGCCAATCCCATTTTTGAGCCAACAGACGCACCCCAAAAATGGCCGCAATCCCCAACCAAAACCAGCCGCCTAACAGTGCCAACAACGTCAGGAAAAACCGTTCCACGTAGCCGGGCACGCGTTGCCTTAATCCGGGGAAAATCAGGGTTTCCCGTTCCTGT
>Ga0256833_1002673_pt1 | contig 12406 bp, 11 predicted proteins | sample 356284metaG_FD_190535 | JGI IMG/M metagenome (GOLD analysis project Ga0256833, IMG submission 190535) | Hydrothermal vent microbial communities from Mid Atlantic Ridge, Atlantic Ocean - 356-284 | ecosystem: Environmental > Aquatic > Marine > Hydrothermal vents | place: Atlantic Ocean: Mid...
GTTTCTGGTCTCCGGTCTTGATGAGGAAGAAATATCGCTCCTGCGCCGCCATGAGCGAACCGGCCGCCCGCTGGGAAATGAGACCTTCATCGCCAGGCTCGAGCAACAGACCGGTCGGGTATTGCGCAGGAAGAAACCGGGTCCCAAAAAGGGGAGTTGAGTATGCTGTCCCCGAAAAAGACATGAACATCGGCTTCATCTTCCAGTTCCATCACCTGCTGCCCGAGTTCACGGCCCTGGAAAACGTGATGATGCCGGGCCTCATCGGGGGCAGGGGCAAAGAAGAGATGCGGAACCTGGCCCTGGCGCTGCTTGACCAGGTCAACCTCTCCCATCGCACCGATCACCGCAGCGGCGAGCTCTCGGGCGGCGAACAGCAGCGGGTGGCCCTGGCCCGGGCCCTGGTCATGGAACCGGCCCTGCTGCTCGCCGACGAGCCCACCGGCAACCTGGACTCGGCCAGTGGCGAACGGGTCTTCTCCCTCCTGCGGGAGTTGAGCCGTTCCCGTTCCCTGGCCGTGGTCATGGTCACCCACAACATGGAACTGGCCGCATCCCTGGACCGGATTCTCACGCTCTCTGACGGCCTGCTCACCGCCTGTTAGCGCCCTGCCCCCTACCCCCCTGGCCCTGGCCCCTGACACCTGGCCCCTGACACCTGGCACCTGCCCCCTGGCCTTCTGACAAAAAAAGCCGCAACGCAGAAACTGCGTTGCGGCCCGGTCAGCCAGAGAGGAGCAAATGCCCGATCGATGTAAAAGTGTCGGTTTTTTTCAGGTGGTTGCCGATGACGGTGAACTATTGTCAATCGATATATTCGAGCACGATCTTCAACATCCGGCGCACCGGCTCAGCCGCGCCCCAGAGCAACTGGTCGCCGACACTGAAGGCGCTCAGATACTCCGGTCCCAGGTTCATCTTGCGCAACCGCCCCACCGGGATATCCAGGGTGCCGGTCACCCGGGCCGGGGTCAGCTCGGCCAGGGTGGCCTCCCTGGTATTCTCCACCAGGTAGACCCATTGGTTCTGGCCGCCAATGGCAGCCTCGATGTCGGCGAGCGGCACGTCCCGGTTCAGCTTGATGGTGAAGGCCTGGCTGTGACAGCGCATGGCGCCGATGCGCACGCAGCAGCCATCGATGGGGATGGGATTGTCCTGGCGGCCCAGGATCTTGTTGGTCTCGGTGATCCCCTTCCATTCCTCGCGGGTCTGACCGTTGTCCATGGCCCGGTCGATCCAGGGAATCAGGCTGGCGGCCAGGGGCGCGCCGAAATTATCGGTGGGAAAGAACCTGCTGCGCAGGGTATCGATGACGTTGCGGTCGATCTCGAGAATGGCGGAGGCAGGATCATCGAGCAGCATGGCGGCATTCTCGCCAATGACCCGCATCTGGTTGACCAGCTCGCGCATGTTCTTTGCCCCGGCGCCCGAGGCGGCCTGATAGGTCTGGGAGGTGATCCACTCCACCCACCCCTGTTCGAACAGGCCGGCCAGGGCCATGAGCATGAGCGAAACCGTGCAGTTTCCCCCGATATAGTTCCTGATCCCGTCGGCCAGTCCCTGCTCGATGACCTGACGGTTCACCGGATCCAGGACGATGAGGGCATCAGGTTCCAGGCGCAGGGTGGAGGCGGCATCGATCCAGTAGCCCTGCCATCCCCTGCCGCGGAGCTGCGGATAGACGGTAGAGGTGTAGCCGCCCCCCTGGCAGGAGAGCACCACGTCCATCTCTCCGAGCAGGCGCACATCGTGGGCGTCCAGGAGCTCATGGACCGTACCCCCTGCCTCGGGCCCGCTCTGGCCGGCCTGGGAGGTGGAAAAGAACCGGACCTCGAAACCCTGGAAATCACCCTCCTGCCGCATCCGTTCCATGAGTACCGAGCCGACCATGCCGCGCCAGCCGATAATTCCAACCTTTTTCATCGTGAATGTACCTGTTGTCTATTGATCGATACGTTGTTTCAGCCTGCCAGGCGCAGGTAATGTTCCAGCTCCCGGGCAATCAGCGGCGCCACTGAGTAGACGTCCAGCAGGCCGTCGGAGGCGCGGCCGGGATAGGTGTCGGCACCGATGATCCGGGTGATTCCCCGGTCGAGAAACCGCTGGCGCGCGTCTCCGGCCAGGACCAGGTGGGTGGCCATGACCAGTACGTCCACGGCCCCGGCCTCGTAGCAGCGGTCCACGGTCTGGAGCATGGAGCCGCCGGTGCGGATCATGTCATCGCAGATGATGGCGGTCCGGCCGCGCACGGCACTGGACAACTGGCCGACAATGGTCTTGTCCACGTCGTAGCGGTCCTTGTTGGCCGCGGTATGCGGGCAGTCGAGGATCCCGGCCAGGCGGGCCACCCGCTTGCTGAACCCGTAATCCGGGGAGACCAGCACATACTCGGCGAGGCCGAGACTGCGGATCTTGTCGGCGGCAGCGCTCTCTGTCCAGACATGGCGGGTCCTGATCTCACCGGAGTGGGCATGGAGCACAGCCTCGGAATGGAGATCGACAAAGGCCACATAGTTAGGCCGGGTCCGGAAGATCTGCCGGGTCCGGGTGATGCCCTTGGGGATCTCGCCCGACTCGGGCTTGGCCCGTTCCATGGTGGAATAACCGAGATAGGGGACCACCACGTTGACTGAACGTGCGTTCCAGTAGCGGCTGCCGGCGATGAGGTCCACCAGTTCCTGGTGGGCGGCATCATTCTCGGTGGTGGCGATGATGATCACGTCCCGGCCGGAGACGTCGCAGGGAAAGGCGTGGTATATCTCACCGTCGGCAAACTGTTTCGTCACCATCCGGGTGAGCGGCAGGGCCAGCTCCGCAGCCACCTTTGCCGCCAGGGTGGCGGCCGGGACATTGGCGAGCAGAATGATGTTCTCCCGCCTGGTCATCGCCGTCTCCCGATGATCAGGACAGCGCGGCGACAATGGCATCTCCCATCTCGCGGGTGGAGACCGGTGTCACGCCGCTGGTGGCGATGTCAGCGGTCATGATCCGCCTGTCCAGGGCAGCGGCCACCGCTGCCTCGATGGCTGCGGCAGCCTCCTCGTGACCCAGGCTGTAGCGCAGCATCATGGCCGCGGACAGGATCTGGGCAATGGGATTGGCGATCCCCTGGCCGGCGATATCCGGGGCCGAGCCGCCGGCCGGTTCGAAGAGCCCGAACCGTTCACTGTTGAGACTGGCCGAGGCCAGCATGCCCATGGAGCCGGTGAGCATGGCGGCCTCGTCCGAGATGATGTCGCCGAACATGTTGCCGCAGAGCATGACATCGAACTGCTGCGGGTCGCGGACGAGCTGCATGGTGGCATTGTCGACATAGATGTGATGCAGTGCCACGTCCGGGTAATCGGCCGCCACCTCCATGACCACCTCGCGCCAGAGGACCATGGTGGTGAGCACGTTGGCCTTGTCCACCGAGGTCACCTTCCGGCTGCGGACCCGGGCCGCCTCAAAGGCCATGCGGGCGATGCGCTCGATCTCGGCCCGGCTGTAGACCATGGTATCCCATGCCTTCTCCCCGGGACCGCTGCCTTCACGGCCCTTGGGACGGCCGAAGTAGATGCCCGAGGTCAGCTCGCGCACCACCAGGATATCAAACCCGTTGCCCACAATATCGGCGCGCAGGGGACAGGCCGCGGCAAGGGCCGGAAAGACCCTGGCCGGCCGCAGGTTGCAGAAGAGATCGAAATGCTTGCGCAGGGGAAGGAGGGCTGCGCGCTCCGGCTGTTCTTCCGGTGGCAGCGATTCCCACTTCGGCCCGCCCACGGAACCGAACAGGATGGCGTCGCTGGCCTCGCAGACGGCCAGGGTCGACGGTGGCAGGGCATGGCCGTGATTGTCGATGGCGATCCCGCCCACATCGGCCTCTGTATACTCGAGCCGGAAACCGAACCTCTCCTGGACAGTGTCCAGGACCCTTATCGCCTCGGCCATCACCTCGGGGCCGATGCCGTCACCGGCGAGAATGGCTATTTTCTGGGACATGGAAATACCTCGCCGGCCCGCTAGCCCGGGAGCCGGCCTGTTACCTGTTCACAACAATCCGTGCCCGCTGCCGGGCAGAGAAAAAAATGGTCTACAGAAAATCTGTTTTATTACCAGATCGGCAGAAAAAATGCCAGCAGGAAGGCTCATTCAGGGGCAAGAACCAGCAGCGAGCGGCGGGAACCCGACCAGGGCAGCACATACCGCTGTTCCTCCAGCAGGCGCCAGCCGGCCCTCTCCGTCTCCGGCAGCCGCCTGCGACCGTCACCGCCCAGCATGAGGACAACCCGCGTCCCGGGACCGACCACCGGCCGCACCAGACCCAGGAACCTGGCCGGTTCGGCCACGGCCCTGCCGGTGACCAGGCTGATCCGGGAGCTGCGGAGGACCTCGGCCTGGTCCAGTCTCCTGGCCACGACCTCGACATTGACGAGCTGCAGGCGGCGGACGATGTGACGGAGAAAAGCGACACGTTTGTGGCGGGGCTCCACCAGGATCACCGGCATGTCCGGCCTGGCAGCGGCCAGGACCAGGCCCGGGAAACCGGCGCCACTGCCCACGTCCAGCAGGCTGCCGTCCCCCCCATGGCTGTCCAGCAGGGGCAGCAGGGTCAGGGAATCGAGAAAATGCTTCTCCAGCATCACCTCGCGACCGGTGTCACGGGCCACCAGGTTGATGCGCCGGTTCCAGCGCCGCAGCTCGTCGCAATATTGCGACAACCGGAGGGCCGCAGCCTGGTCAACAGCAAGGTCCAGACGTTCGGCGCCCTCCCGCAGCAGGGACTCAGCGCTGCGCACCGATCCGCACCGCCACCGAGCGGCCATGGGCAGTGAGCCCCTCCAGCGCGGCCAGCCGCTGGATATGGTCGGCATCGGCCAGCAGGGCCTGGCGGGAATAGGAGATCACCGAACTCTTCTTGAGAAAGGTCTCCACGCCCAGGGCCGAGGAGATGCGGGCCGTGCCCATGGTGGGCAGAACATGATTGGGCCCGGCCACGTAGTCACCGGCCGCCTCGGGCGTGTGCGGTCCCAGGAAGATGGCGCCGGCATGGCGGATGGCCGGCAGCCACTGCCAGGGATCCGCCACCTGCAGTTCCAGGTGCTCGATGGCGATCCGGTTGGCCAGTTCCACACCCTCGGCCACGCTCGCCACCAGCAGGATGGCGCCGCGACGCTCCAGGGAGGCCAGGGCGATATCACGGCGATCGAGCTGCCGGAGCTGCCCCTCAAGGTGGCCGACTATCCGGTCGGCCATATCGCGGCTGGTGGTGATGACCAGGGCCAGGGCCTGGGGATCGTGCTCGGCCTGGGCCAGCATGTCGGCGGCGATAAAGGCGGGACTGGCGCTCCCGTCGGCCAGGATCAGCACCTCGCTGGGACCGGCGATCATGTCGATCCGCACCCGGCCCATGACCTGGCGCTTGGCCTCGGCCACATACTGGTTGCCGGGCCCGACGATCACGTCCACGGCCGGCACCTGCCCGGTGCCCCAGGCCAGGGCGGCGATGGCCCAGGCCGACCCGGCCTTGAAGACCGTGTCGATGCCCACCTCGCGCGCCGCCATCAGAAGAGCCGGGTTGATGCGCCCCTCCCTGTCGGGCGGGGTCATCATCACCCGCCGGGGCACGCCGGCTATGGCTGCGGGTATGCCGTTCATCAGGACCGAGGAGACCAGCGGTGTCGAACCGCCCTGACCGCCGGGAACGTAGAGACCGGCCGAGTCCACGGGCCGTACCATGCGGCCGGTGATGGTGCCGTCTTCGCGGGTAAGGAACCAGGAGTCCTCCATCTCGCGTTCGTGAAAGGCGCGGATCCGGGCAGCGGCGAAACGCAGGGTATCAAGAAATTCCGCACTCACCTCGCTCTCGGCCCGAAGGAACTCCTCCCCGGTCACCCGCAGGTCTGCCTCTTCCAGTTGCGGCGCATCAAAACGGCGGGTATACTCGACAACCGCGGCATCGCCATCCCGGCGTACCCGCTCTATGATCTCGCTCACGGTCCGCCGGCAGTCCGAATCCGGGGTCGTGAACCGGTCGAGAAGCCGGTCGACCAGCTCCCGGCCTGCCTGCGATGCCACCTCTTCAATGCGAATATTCATCTCTTCTCCATAACTGTATCAGAACACGGAAACCAGACGAGCTTCCGCCTGTGACCTTTCAACAGCGGAAAAGTATTGCTGTTTCCAGGCCGCTGCCGATGGCGGTGAACTATTACTGTGCCGCCACGGTATGATATTTTTTTGCCAGAACACGTTGATTTCGTGATCTTTTGCCCATCCTCCCGGCCCCCTGCTCCTTAGCACGCCCACTCCTTCGTTGTCAACAGCAATCAGATGCGGTAGAACCGGGATCGGAAATAATCACCCGGACCTCGCCATCCCATCCAATGCCGAGCCAACTCCGCCGTTACCCAACCAAGTGATATTACAGCCATCTCCCATGCACAGGATCCTTCTTCCACTCCTCTTGTTCCTTGGCCTTGTCTCTCCCGTGGTCCCTGCGGCCGCCTTTTCCACCGCCGGCTGCCACTGCTTCCGGCACCGCAGCTATGACCCGGCCAACCGCTTTGCGGCCGATGACTACCTGGTGGCCACCACCTTCAACTCGCTCATCGCCGCAGGTTTCCACATCAGCAAGCGAAAGATCGTGATGATGAAGATGGAGGGCGGCATCGACCCCGATGACCTGCTCATCGGCCTCTACCTGGCGAAAAAGAGCGGCCGAGATCCGGACCTGCTGCTGTCGGTCCGGGAAAACGGCGGCTCCTGGCGCCGGATCATGGCATCGGCCGGCCTTGCCGCCACAGGCAACGACCCTGTCCTGCGCGCCCTGGCCGACGGTGCCGACGACAGCAAGGTGGCCGGACTGATCACCGATACCCTGATTACGACCTTCTTCCCGGTTGACAAAAAGGTCATTGCCGACCTCCACGGCCAGGGATTCGATGGCCGCCAGATCACGGTGATCTGCGCCCTGGCCGGCCACGCCGGGATAAAGCCGGCGAAAATAGCGGCCATGTACAGGGAGAAGAAAATGAGCTGGTCAGAAATCGCTGCCCGTTACCGGTTGACGCCCAGGGAGGTGGGCAGGCTTATTGCATAAGGTTTTCCCGACACCAGCATTCGCCGCCGGCAAGCGACGCGGCGTCCTGCTCCCGCAGGCGGGCCAGGGGCCGGACCGCAGCCGGCAGAGAAAGGAGGGAAACCGACCATGCCCAGGACCATACCATTCTTCTGCGCCCTGATTTGTCTCTTTCTGCCGACAAGCATTCGGGCCGCCCAGTGTATCGCCGGCCACCAGGTGGCCACCCAGGCTGTGCTCCGCTCCATTCCCCGCCAGTACATCGACCAGGCCCGCCAGTCCCTGCACATCGCCTACCAGCACACCTCGCACGGCACCCACGTGTCGTACGGTCTCTTCGGCCTGCCGCGGTTCAGGCCCGGTGACAACGTCCTGTTCGCCATCTCCGAGGGCGGGCCCGAGCCCGGCAGGCTCGACTTCCATGACTATGCCCTGGCCGGATACCATGCCCCGGGAAAGGACGCCTCGGACCTGAGCCGCGACGAGACCGCCTTCATCCAGGCCACCCGCAACTTTCTCGATGATCCCGCCAATGCCGACATCAACGTGGTCATGTGGTCCTGGTGCAGCATCACGGGCCATGACGTGAGCGGCAACTACCTGCCCGGCATGCAGACACTCATCAACGAGTATGGTCCGGGCGGCTCGAAGATCGGTACCGGTCCGGGGCGGCGGGCCACCCCTGTCACCTTCATCTTCATGACCGGCCATGCCGAGAAGAACAATAACACCGGCAGGGGCCATCCCCGGGACCAGGCGGCCCTGATCACCGACTACTGCCGGCAGCACCATTACTTCTGCCTGGACTACTCTGACATCGACACCCACGACATGGTGGGCCACTACTGGGAGGACGCCGGCGACAACGGCGATTCCGACGCCTATGGCGGCAACTTCTACATCGACTGGCAGAACAGCCACGTGGAAGGCGTGGACTGGTACCCGAACCGGACAGCCCCCGGAGGCCCCATTTCCTGGGGTGCCCACAACAGCCAGCACATCACCGCCAACCGCAAGGCCTATGCCATGTGGTGGATCCTGGCCCGCATCGCGGGCTGGGATCCTGACAGTGGCGCCGGCAGCGGCTCCGCCACCACCCCGCCGGCCGGGACCGGACGCGCCTGCGCCATGACCGGAACCATCTCCCTGCTCCTTGGCCAGTGAGGATGCCCATGCAACGAATATTCCCCGAACCGATGACCCGAACCCTCTTCCTGGCCGCAGCCGCTCTTCTCCTGGCCGGCACTGTCTCGGCGGCGCCGGTGCAGCGGCCGGTTTTCCGCAGACAGATCAAGTGGACCGGCACCTCCTGGTTCGCTTCCACCATTGTCCACGACCTGGGGACCGGCAGCCGCAAGATCATCGGCACCTTCTATGACATCATTGTCTGGGACGCGGCCGGCAACGAGCTGGACCGGGTCGCGCATGGCAGCGGCCGGCCCCTGGAGGGCCGCATCTACGCGCCCGCGGTCTGCGCCGACCTGGATGGCGACGGTATCGTCGAGATCGTGGCCGGCAGCGGCAGCAACGTGGCCGCCTACGAATGGCGAAACGGCAGCCTGCACCTCAAGAGCGGCTGGCCGGCCTCCACCTGCTCGGCAGGGAAATGCCTCGAGGTGCGGGGCCTTGCGGCGGGCGACCTGGACAACAACGGCTCCATCGAGATCGTCGCCACCACCACCCAGACCGAGAGGGACGGCGCCCAGGTCTTTGTCTTCAACCCGGACGGCACCCTCTACCAGCCGCCGGGCCTCTCCTTTACCGCCTGGCCGCGCTACAACACCGCCAGCGGCCCGGGCAACGATGCCGACGCCAACGGTCCCGGCAACCACGGCTATGGCTGCTACGGCCTCAACGTCGGTATCGGCAACCTGGACGACGATCCCGAGCAGGAGATCGTGGTCACCTTTGACAACCACCAGATCAATGTCTTCCAGCATACCGGGGTCAGCATGCCCGCCTCGTCCTGGTTCACCAACCGGGAGTCGCAGTACCTGGGCAACCGCATGAACTGGGGCCAGTTCATACGCTGGTTCGATCCCGAGGTGGAACGGAACCACTATCACCTGCACACCGGCGACTGGCCCCATCCCGAACGTGAGAAATGGATGCAGTGGACCGACTCGCCCCCCTCGGTGGCCGACATCAACGGTGACGGCAGAAACGAGGTGATTGCGGTCTCCAACGTGGAAAAGGACGTGCCCTACGACACCAAGCACCACTCGGTGATGGTACTGGAGGGATCCTACGGCAACGGCAGCCGATCGGCCATGCGCCTTGCCGGCTGGGAGCACCTGCCCTCCACCGGCTACCCCCTGAGCAGGGCCGGCCACTCATGGTACCCGCCCGCCAACCCGCCGGCGCCCACCATCGTCAACCTGGTGGGCGACGCGCGGCCCGAGATTCTGTTCGCAGGTCACGACGGCTTTGTCTACTGCATCTCGCCCACGGCCAAACGCCTCTGGCGACGTGACATCCGCCACGGCCGGGCCCTGATGTATGCCTCCGAGATCACGGTGGCCGACCTCAACCGGGACAATGTCCCGGAGCTGATCCTCACCACCTATGGCGATCCGGACAACATCACGCCCGGCGTTCCCCACGGCTACCTGATGATCCTGGACCGCAACGGCAGGGTGCTCTTTGACCTGCAACTGCCCCAGCAGGGCACCAACGGCAACGGCAAGGGTGCGCCGGCCGCGCCCACGGTCATGGACACCGACGGCGACGGCAGCCTGGAGATCCTGGTCCAGACCTTTGGCGCCGGCCTCTTCATCTACACCGTGCCCGGCTCGGCCGGAAACCAGTTGCTCTGGCCCACGGCCCGGGGCAACTTTCTGCGCGACGGCCGCGCCCTGGCCACCAGGACAGGGGGCGGCGGGTCCTCGTCCGGTGGCGGCGGCAGACGGGGCGTAGTGCCTGCCGCCAACCTGCTCCTCCTGCACCGATAGATATCATGCCTGGAAACAGAGACACCACCCTTTTCCTGTTCCTGGCCGCCCTGCTCCTCCTTTGTCCCCTGGGCGCGGCCCGGGCCGCGGTCACGGTCTCCACCGTCTCCGGCCTGGAGCAGGCCATCGGCCAGGCCAACAGGGGCGGCGATCCCACCATCCTGCTCCGGGAGGGCACCTATGCGCTGAACGGGGTCTATCTCCGTATCACCAGGGCCGGGATCACGGTCCGCTCGGCAAACGGCGACCGGGAAAAGGTGGTGCTGGACGGCAACTACCAGACAACGGAGATCTTCCAGATCGTGGCCTCCGATGTCACCATTGCCGACCTGACCCTGAAACGGGCCCGTGACCATCCCATCCATCTCATCGCCACCGCGGATCACGATGTCAGGGGTGTTGTCATCGACAACGTGCATATCCTCGACCCCGGCCAGCAGGCCATCAAGATCAACCCGGACTCGTCCCGCAGCCACACCGTGGACCTCGGCACGGTGCGAAGGTGCCGCATCGAGCTCACCGACGCCGGCCGCGCCTTTGTCTGGAACCGCAACGGTTCCTGCTACACCGGCGGCGTGGACGCCCACCAGGCCACGGGCTGGACCATCGAGGACAACGTGATCAGCGGCTTCTGGTGCAGCGGCGGCCTGGCCGAGCACGGTGTTCATTTCTGGTCCGATTCACGCGACACCCTGGTCCAGCGCAACCTGATCATCGACTGCGACCGCGGCATCGGCTTCGGCCTGGGCACCAGCGGCCACCATGGCGGCATTATCCGAAACAACATGATCTACCATCCGCAGGACCACGGGGTGAGCGACGTGGGCATCGGCCTGGAATCGGCACCAGGCGCCCTGGTCTGCAACAACACCATCTTCTTCGACCATTCCTATCCCAACGCCATCGAATACCGCTTCACGGCCACCACTGACGTCCTGATCGCCAACAACCTGACCAACCGGGCCATCACCAGCCGCAACAACGCCACGGCCGATCTGCGGGCCAACCGCACCGATGCGCAGCCTTCCTGGTTCGTCGATCCCGCTGCCGGCAATCTGCACCTGGCCTGGCCGGTTCCCGGGGTGGTCGATAGCGGAGTCGCGGTCAGCGGCCTGGCCGACGACTTTGACCGCAACAGCCGCCCCCAGGGTGTCGGGACAGACATCGGCGCCGACGAGTATACCAGCACTCCGCCGCCACCATTCCCGCCACCGGCCACGGGCAGAACCCTGCCCTTCACCCTGCTCCTGCTCGGCAACAGGCCGTAACCTCTCCCACTGCCGCAAAAAAAGCCGGCTGGCGCTCGATGCGCCAGCCGGCTTCCTGATCTTTTCACGGCCCTGTCGGCCGATGTCCCCTGTATACCCTTTGAACCGCTACCAGCTCAGGGTTCCCGCGACAGACAGTCTCAATACCTTCTCAAACAGGTAGGTCGCACGACAGCAGGCTGTTTTGAATATACTGTTTTTTCATACAGTTACAAGACCTATTTTTGTATATTGAATTGCGACATCTGACTTAGGGTTTTCATTTCGGGAAAAAACCTGGATTATCAGGATGTTACACAGAAAACACAGCGGCGGCAACCCGCGAAGCAGGAACATGGCAGAAAACAAGGAAAAACAGCAAGTTACCCCCTGTGCGCCCCCTGAAAGATCCTGGTCCGGAGGCGGCATGTGCAGACCTTGTTGAACAGGCAGAACAATGGTCGGCAGAGGGGCCTGCCTGGCTATTTTTTCTTCTTCCTCTTCTTTTTCTTTCCGGTTCCGCACTTTTCCTGCTCTTTACTCAACTGCCGGCACTTTTTCTTGATCAGGACCGGACACCTGCTGCAGTGCTTGCCTTTTTTCAGATACTTGCCGCAGCAGCTCTTCTTGGCCTTTTTCTTCTTCTTTCCCATCTGCTACGTTTCCATGTATTCTACCGTGTCACGGTTGGTATAGTTCACGGCTACAAGCAACTACCTGAAAATAGGACAATACCCCTGGCAAACGTTCCGCAGTACACCAGATGTGCGTGATCGTGGCCGGCCGTCAGGTAAGCGAGCGCAGCGAGAGTCCGCTCTGCGGTCATCCGCGAGCGCGTGCAGATGGCGTGCTGCCGAACTTTTTCTCTCGGATCAGGGGGCCCCGCCCGCAAAGACAGGGCCCGGGGAAGGTTCCGGCGGCCGGAAACTACTTCTTGTTTTTGCCGGCATCATCCTTGACGACATCAAGGAGCTCGACCTTGAAGATCAACATGGAGCCGGGCTCGATGACCGGCGGCGCCCCGCGGTCGCCATAGGCCAGCTTGGCGGGAATGTACAACTCATAAGTGGAACCGGCATTCATGAGCTGCAGGGCCTCCTGCCAGCCGGCGATGACCTGTCCCACCTTGAAAACGGCCGGTTCGTTGC
>Ga0256833_1002674_pt1 | contig 12406 bp, 10 predicted proteins | sample 356284metaG_FD_190535 | JGI IMG/M metagenome (GOLD analysis project Ga0256833, IMG submission 190535) | Hydrothermal vent microbial communities from Mid Atlantic Ridge, Atlantic Ocean - 356-284 | ecosystem: Environmental > Aquatic > Marine > Hydrothermal vents | place: Atlantic Ocean: Mid...
ACTGATACAAATATCATTCATACTGTTGACAACCCTTATTCAGAAGTCGGAGGGCTTGCTATTCTCTATGGTAACTTGGCAGAACAGGGTGCAGTCATCAAAACAGCAGGTATCACAGGAGAGAGAATTTTTACTGGAACTGCTGTATGTTTCAACTCTCAAGATGAAGCGATAGAAGGTATCTTGGCAGGTAAAGTCAAAGCGGGCAATGTCGTTGTCATTCGTTACGAAGGACCTCGTGGTGGTCCAGGCATGCAAGAGATGTTAAGCCCAACTTCTCTCATCATGGGTATGGGTCTTGGTGACAAAGTAGCCCTTATTACTGATGGTAGATTCTCAGGTGCTACTAGAGGTGCAAGTATTGGGCATGTAAGCCCTGAAGCAGCTGAAGGTGGCTTAATAGGTCTCCTTGAAAATGGAGATGAGATTCATATCGATGTGGATCAGTATATTTTGCAAGCAAACTTAAGTGATGAAGTCATCGCAGTAAGAAGAGCAAACTTTACACCGCTTGTAAAGCCTTTAAAAAGTAAATGGCTAAGACAATATAGAGCCCTTGTAACGAATGCTAGTTCGGGAGCTGTACTAGAAGCAGAATAAGCTTCTAGTTATATACATTAAGAAGGACGTCTTGCACCTACATAGCGTTGCGCATAAAACTTACTTAAACTTGATACTACCACTTTCTTTTGTGCTGAACTCGCATGGATAAACTTACCATTACCCAAATAGATACCTACATGGTTTACATAACCTTTTCTATGTTTTGATGTATCAAAAAAGATTAAATCACCTTTTTTAAGGTTGTTTCTAGCGATATATTTTCCATATTTTGCTTGATTTCTTGATGTTCTTGGTATATGTATTCCAATCTTTTTATAGACATAAGATGTAAATCCTGAGCAGTCAAATGTTCCCTTTTTACCCACTGCACCCCATACATATTTTCTACCTAATTTTTGTTTTGCCAATCTAATAATTTTATTGACATCTTTATTATTCTTTGATACGCTTGAGCGAGAAGACTTAAATGTGATATCGTTTACGGTGACTCTTTTGGGTGTATCCTTTTGGGGCTTAAATCTCTTTTTATGTTTTTTCAGAGCAACCAATAATTTAGATTTTAAAGTATGTGTTTTTGTTTTTTTTGCTGCTACTATCCTTTTTTTAACAATGTGTTTTACTGCTTTTGGACTATGTGACAACTCTTCTTGTCTACTTTTACGTATTTCATCTAGTGTACGTAACTTTTTAGTAGAAACTTTTGCAATAGTAACTGTTTCACTTTGTGGTTTTTTTACATTACTCTTATGTAATTCTGCCTGTCTACTTTTACGTATTTCGTCTAGTGTACGTAACTTTTTAGTAGAAACTTTTGCAATAGTAACTGTTTCACTTTGTGGTTTTTTTACATTACTCTTATGTAATTCTGCCTGTCTACTTTTACGTATTTCGTCTAGTGTACGTAACTTTTTACCAGAAACTTTTGCAATATGAATAACCTCCCCATAGGAATTTTTATTTTCCAATAAAGTATTCATTGCAATTTTTAATTGTGTACCACGTTTAACATACTTATTAGGCTGAAGGTTATTTCTTTGTTCTATGTCAGCTTTTGTAGTGCAATATTTCTTTGCTAGCATTGGTATAGTTTCTTTACCTTGAATAGTGTGCGTAATAATCGTTGCTGCCTGTGCCGTTGTGATAGCCATAGCTATACTTAATAAAAAATAAAAAGATTTCAATAAATACTCCTAAACATACAAAAGATAATACCACTCCCGATGGTTACAAAATAATTACGTAATTTTATCTTTATTAAATTAACAAACCCTAAATACTACTTTAATATAACCTTAAAAATGTATTGTAATCAAGGTATGCCATATGAAAGTATAGGTCAAAAATGTCAAAAAAATGTCAAATGCTATTTTTTTTTAACGCTTTTATTATAGTATCTGCTACACGGAATGCATTTGCATATATCGTCCAAGTGTATGCAACAGAACCTCCTGTGGGCATAAAACTTGCATCTGCAACATATAGGTTGTTAATATCATGTGTCTTACAATTTTTATCAAGTACTGATGTTTTTGGATCATCTCCAAAACGACAACCTCCCGCCACTAAATTTTGGGATGCAGAGGATGTTACAGAAGAGTAAATATTTTTAGCACCCATCTCTTCAAGTATCTTTTCACATTTTTTTGCAATATATTTTCCAACCTTTACATCTTGAGGATGTCCTTCAAGCCTTAACTTTCCTACGGGCATACCATATTTATCTTTATATTTTTTATCCAAAGTAATAAAACAATTATCATTAGGGAGCCAATCATTAAAGATTTCAAAACGTATGCTTTTTTGTTCTGTAAAACGCTTGACAAGTCTATCACTTAGCGCTTTCCCCCAAATCAATTTACCATCTTTTCTATTATGTTTATTTGCACGAGAAATAATATTTTGATGCTCAAACATAAACTCTACTAACCCACCTTTAAATTTTCCATCCCACCAATGGTCAACAAAATACCAATCAAGTATAGAACGATTTACAAATAAGCCTGTTGTCATAAGATCTTCAAAAGAGATCTCTTTCAAACTATCTTTGTGAAGTTCTCCTTGCCCCGAGCCTCCTCCTGAAAAAAGAAGATTTTTACCTAGTTCTCCCGAAGAATTTGCCAAGCCATGAGGGTGATATCGATTGGCAGAATTAAGTAATAACCTGACACTTTCATGTGCCTGTGCCGCCACAACAAAAAGTTTTCCCTTTATATGGCTTTCTTTCCCAGTGATTGTATCGACAACCACTGCGTAATCTACCACATCTTTTTGGCTTGTATGTAAAGATTTGACATGTAAATTTGTCAATAGCACAAGATTACCTGTAGCAAGTGCAGGTTTTATGAGTGCTTCTCTCGAACTACTCTTGGCCCCTGAACTACATCCATAACTTCCACAAAAATTAGAATAATAGCAAGCATCACGATTTCCTTTATCTTTTGACAATATTGCTCGCGGTGTTACCAATGACTCAATACCAAGTTTTTGACAACTTTTGTCAAACAATTTCACTACAGCATTTTCTTTGGTAGGAGATTGTGTAAATTGTGCCCTGCTTCTTGGAGGTTCATATTTATGTTTTTTATAATACCCAGAAACACCTACTAGCTCTTCTGTCAAATCATAATAGGGCTCTAACTCTTCATAAGAGATAGGCCAATCCACTACATTTGCTCCTTCTATCTCTCCATACTTACTTTTAAGTCTAAAATCATCAGGGTGCATGCGATGCAACATTCCTGACATAAAATTGGAAGAACCTCCTACGATATTTCCATTCCAAAAGCTCCAACCAGACTCATATGTAGGCGTAGCTACCCACTTACCATCTATTTTTTCTTCTATCGTATGATATTCCTCAAAAAGGTTTGGTGTCACTAAATCTCTACGACAATACGCCAATTCATCTTTGCTAAACTCATCTCTTTGAATTAAGCGTCCTTTTTCTAAAACGGCAACTTTGTAGCCTGCTTTACACAAAGTATAAGCCACAGCTCCACCACTAGCTCCAGAGCCTATTACCACAACGTCATACATATTCATTTTCCCATATACTTTGTAGAAGGTCTAGGAAACCCACCATACGAATGTAGTGCTTTCCATCCTAGCTCTCCAATATTAGCACCATATATAGGATCAGAGTAGATTCCTTCCATCGTTAATGTCATAATACGTTCTAGCCATGTACTACCATATTCTGTCTCTTCATACGCACGCAATGCTTTTTCTTTTTCTTCTGTAGACATCGTAATAAACTGTCCCTCTGTTCTGTTTATTAACTCTTCTGTACCTTCAAGTACAAAGGCTTTAATATCTCTATCGAAACTTGGATGACGCATTGTTTCATAGACAAACTGTATAGCGTGCATATCCTGAGCAGCAGGCAACACACTATTTTGTGGGAACATATGGTCTTGTACCATTTCCAAAGTACGCTCTATTTTCTTAAATGCACTATCAAACTTTGTACTTGTTCTTGCATTGATATAAGGAGAAAGCCCAAACATAGACCCTAGAATAAGAAATTGTCTTCTTTTTACCATCATATATTTTTACCTTTTGGGAAATAACTATAGAACCCTCTGAATAATCTAGACGTGAATGTTTAGGTTATTCAGAGGGTTCTATAATTAATAGTATCATAGTCTCTCTTTGTGTAGCGTAAGTGCAAAAAAATCTTAGACTACACAATTACTCCACAGATAAAAGATTATACTCATGCTGTCAAATCAAAAAAATAAATAGGAGACACATATGAAAAAATTAATTTTTTCTTCACTAATAGGGTTAGCACTTGTAGCTTTTACAGGATGTACAAATGGGTCAGATGCAGAAGCATCTAAATGCAAATCAGGAAAATGTGACGGTGCAAAAAAATGTCAAGCAAGCGGAAAATGTGGGGATGCCAAAAAAGTGGCTAAAAAAGTAGCTACAAAATGCTCTTCAGGAAAATGCGGTAAATAAATCTACCCTTTATATCTTTAAGGTCTATAGGGCACCTCTAATAATAGGTGCCCTATATATTTTATAGAGCTTTTCCCTTTCACTCACTCCTTTTCTAAATCATTCTACTACTCATTGAACCCTCTTAATACACAGAAATTACACACCCTTTTATCTATACTTTGACTGTAACCAATATATAGTTGAAAGGAGTTACCATGTTAAAAAGTATCTATGCCACAAGTAAAAATCTTTTAAGCCATGGGAAAAGTATTTCTTTGTTTCTTGCGAGACTTGCCGTTGCTTATGGTTTCTATGAGCCTGCCATGATGAAATGGGCAGACATAGGTGCTACTGCCAAATGGTTTGGGTCAATGGGTATGCCGTTTCCTACACTCAATGCTTATATGGCGGCAAGTACAGAAATCATCGGTGTAGTACTTTTAACATTGGGACTCTTTACAAGACTCATTTCCATTCCTCTTATGATTGTAATGATTGTAGCAATAATGACAGTACATTTACCTCATGGCTTTTCCGCAGGAGACAATGGTTTTGAAATTCCACTCTACTATCTATTGTTTTTGGCACTCTTTGCTTCATTTGGAGCCGGAAAACTTTCTTTAGATCACCTCTTATTTGGTGATGAACAATAAAAAATACATAAGGATCATAACTATGAAACAAACATTACAACTTGGAGTGCTACTTTTAGGTGCACTTACTTTATCATTAACGCTTCTATCTGCCGAAGGAAAATGCGGAGAAGGAAAATGCGGCGATGCAAAAAAAGAGATGAAGTCTAACTCTGGAAAATGTGGTCAAGATGGAAACAAGACGGAGAAAAAAGTACCTAAAAAAGGAAAATGTGGTCAAGGAAAATGTGGCTAATTTTCCCAGTTAACTTTTACTCTCTATCTCTTTTTTCAAAAGTCTAGAGAGTTCCACATTTTCTTCACAAACATTGTATACTATAGCTTCACTTTTAACAAGGATACATTTATGCAACATCTATCTATTATCACACTCATGCTTCTGTTTTTTTCTGCTTGCGGAAATCAAGAACAAAAAACAACAAATACATCACAAAACATACAGAGTTCAAATGCCAAAAGAGATGCACTCCTAAATGAACTTAAAGCCAAAGAAATTGCTTTAGAAAAAGCAAGATTTGAAGCAAAAGTAGCCAAAGAAAAACTTTTAGCACAAGCGTATGCAAAAAAAGAGGCATTCATTACAAAAACACAAGAAAAACAACAAAAGCAAAAAAATGAAAAACTTTCTAAAATAGGCATAACCATAGAAGAGGATAAAATCATCATCGATACCAACGCGACAAAAGATTTTTTTAAAAACATCGGAAAAGATATACGTTCTAAACTTAAAAAAATCACACAGGATTTAGAAAAAGGCACAATTCAGGAACAAGACGCAGGGATTAAGATAGACAAAACGCATATTAATATTGATCTCAATCAAAGTAAAATTTTTTTAGAAGGTTGGGCGAAAAAGATGCAAGATTTTGTTCAAGCCTTTGATGGGATAGATAAATCAATGGACACAAAGAGTGATAAACTTAGGAATTAGGAATTTTGACATATTCTTGTTCTCCATGTCAAGGCAATTTGTAGTCGCGACAGTGGTTGCGTTTTTTTTTATTGAAATGTATGCCTTTGGTACTTTTTTGGTTACTCTTTTCTCTTTTGTCGCAGTACAAAAAAGAAAAAAGTAACAAAGAATCACAACGCCACAACTAGCACAATAGGAAAGTTGATAAATAAATTTAGTTTGGGAATATAAAAAGAAGTATTGAGGAGCCAAAACTCCTCAACGAATAATCAACGAAACGTCAATTATTTAGCAAGTGCTGCTTTAGAAGCGTCAGCTACTTTTGTGAACGATTCAGGTGCATTCATCGCCATATCAGCAAGAATTTTTCTGTCAAGTTCGATATTTGCAAGTTTTAAACCATGCATAAATGTAGAGTAGTTCATTCCATTAAGTCTTGTAGCTGCATTGATACGCGTAATCCACAATCTTCTGAAATCTCTTTTTTTCTGTCTTCTATCTCTGTAAGCATATACTAATGAACGCTCGAGTTGCTCTTTCGCTTTTCTGAAATGTTTTCTTCTACCACTGTAGAACCCTCTAGCTTGTTTTAGTAGTTTTTTATGACGTCTATGTCTAACTATACCAGTTTTTACTCTCATGGTTATCCTTTACCTTATCTGTTATTAGAATCGGTGTCAAACATTCTCTCTGTTTGAACTTGCCCCTAATCGGGGGATTACTCTTTTAAAGGACGTTTTTTGAGCAAAGCTCAATAAAACTACGCTAACGCTGAGTTATACCCCAAGGGCATTTCCGTTGGGCACTTCAGCAGTTGGCTCATGCGACTTGTCGCATTTCCTTTATTCCTTAGATAGCTAAGATTTCTTAGCAGATCATCTCTTTAATGTTTTTAACATCAACTAAGTCAACATGCTTTGGACTTCTCATACTTCTGTGATGTTTACCATCAACTTTAGTAAGAATGTGAGATCTGTACGCAGTTCCTCTTTTGATTTTGCCGCTTTTTTTCACTTTAAAACGCTTTACAGCGCCTTTTACGCTTTTCATTTTTGGCATATGCTCTCCCTTGATAGAATTTTCTACACCTAAGAACATACCTGTTCATTGGTCTAAAATGGGACAGTATTATACCCAAATTATCTGAAAAATTTATAAAAGGTCTATCTAGTGCTTTTCTAACCCCAATTATGCTAAAATCTATCAATAAATAATGAGGTCTGTGCTAGTGGATAAAATCACCGAAATACTTTCGCAAAAAAAGAAACTTCTCACAGAAATCTACTTTGATTTACAGCTTCATTTTGAACAGAAGTATGGCAAAGATGCGCTGGTACTTATGGAGATAGGTACTTTCTTTGAAGTCTATGAGGTTAACAATGACGAAAGAAAAATAGGAAAAGCAAAAGAGATAGCCGAACTGCTAAACATCCAACTCACTCGCAAAAGCAAAGCCATCTTGGAAAACTCTGTCTCTAACCCACTTTTAGCAGGTGTACCTGCGGTATCACTAGACCGTTATCTCTCTCGTCTCATTGATACCAAAAAATACACCATCATCGTAGTCAAACAAAAAGGTGAGATGCCAAACATCAAACGCTATGTAGCAAACATCATCTCTCCAGGAACAAACTTTGAATACCTCAATGAACCAACAGAAAACAACATCGTCTCACTACTCATAGATGAAAATGCAGGTATCTACTCTGTAGGATACGCTGGTATTGATGTCAGCACAGGCAAAACCATCTGCAACGAGATACACTCCACGCGTGATGACAAAACCTATGCACTCGATGAAGCCTTTAATCTTCTACAGACCTATAGCACCTCAGAAGTCATCATCACCCTTGACAGTAAAGAGATTGACAAAGAGTGGCTTATCCATTACCTAGAACTAGAGTCTTTGCACTACTCTCTCAACTCCAAACGTTTTAAAATCTCTTTTCAAAATGAGCTCTTTACACGGGTGTTTAGTATCAACTCTTTTCTCTCTGCCATTGAGTTTTTAGACTTAGAGCGTCATCCCTATACTACAGAGTCTTTGGCTGTGCTTATAGATTTTATTATCGAGCATGATGAAAGCATTATAGAAAAAATGAACAAGCCACAGTTTCTAGGCAATAACCGCTATATGTACATCGGCAACAATGCCATGGAGCAACTCTCTGTCATCTCTCGTGACCCAGCAGACATTACCTTGCTTGATCTTATTGACAAAACCTCCACAGCTTTTGGAAAGCGTCTGCTCAAAGAGCGATTGCTTAACCCTATTTGTGACAAAGCACTGCTTGAAAAACGTTATGATTTGACAGAGCTTTTGTTACCAAATATCAACCGTTTTGAAACACACTTAAAACAGATTTATGACTTGGAACGTATTACCAGACGTATTAAGCTTCGTAAATTACACCCTGTGGAGTTAACTTACATTGCCATGTCTCTTGAAGCCATACTCAAACTACTTGATGATGCCCATGCTCAAGGCTTAGACATAGAAGACAATCTCTATGATGAAAGTGCCGAGATGCTCAATGTCTTACATGAGACCTTTGAACTCGACATCTGTGCAAGGTTCCGTATAGAACAGATAAATGACAATCTCTTTAAAAATGGGGTCTACCCTGCTATTGACACTATTGTCAAAACGCAAGAGAAAGAAGTAGACAAAATGGAGTCTGTAGCACAGCATGTCGAAGCCCTTTTTGAAAAAGACAAACTTTTTACAGGCACACCCAAATATGCAACTGTAGCGTACCTAGAAAGTGAGGGATACTACTTAAATCTTACCAAAAACCGTTTTACCCTCATAGAGAAACAGCTCAAAGACTCTTTTGTCACCATTGACAATCAGCATCATTTCTTTAAGGACTTCCAGTATAAGTACTTAAAAAATGCTGTCAAAGTACAAGCCCCACTCTTTGAAGAAATAACACGTAACTATGAGACCTCGCAAGTCAAGCTTGTCTCTCTTGTGAAACAACGCTACATTGAGAGCCTTGATTTACTGGAAAATAGATTTTCATTGTTGCTTGACAAACTCATTGTCTTCATCGCCAATATAGATGTGGCTATCTCCAATGCAAAATGTTCGCAAACGATGAATCTTTCACGCCCTATCATTGAAGAGGGCTCATTTTATGAAGCCATCGGCTTACGCCACCCTATCATAGAGTCCAATGATGAACGAGGTATCTATGTGCCAAACGATATCTTTTTGGGTGCGAACAACCATACAAAACATAATCACATCACCCTCAATGCCAGTGATGGTGAAGATGTATTGGGGGTTTTGCTTTATGGCATCAACTCCTCTGGTAAATCTTCTCTCATGAAAAGTATAGGGCTTTGTGTAGTACTGGCACAAGCAGGCTTTTTTGTACCAGCAGTAGAACTACGTTTTGGACTGTATGACAAGCTCTTTACACGTATTGTCTCGCAAGACAATCTCTATAAAGGTCTGTCAACCTTTGCAGTAGAGATGATGGAACTCAAAAACATCTTTAACCGTGCCAATGAACGCTCTTTAGTCTTGGGCGATGAGATAAGCCAAGGCACAGAGACAGAATCAGCCCTTGCGATAGTCTCCTCTGCAATTTTGAAGCTTATCTCTCTTAAATCGACCTTTATCTTTGCCACGCATCTACACCAGCTAGAGAGCATTCCTCAACTACAATCGTTAAAAAACCTTATCTTTTTGCACTTAGGTATTAAATATGATGAAAACAACGATTCTCTTATCTATAACCGTGTCTTACAGCTAGGTATGGGAGACAGTCTTTATGGACTAGAATTTGCCAAGTCTCTGCACATGGATAAAGAGTTTCTCACTATGGCTCAGACTATACGTGAAAACTTAAATCATAGTGGATCAGAGATCAAAAAACTCAGCAAACAAAAACGTAGTAAATACCATAAAGATTTATACCTCAGTAAATGTGCCTTGTGTGATGAAAAAGTGGAAGATGTGCATCATATCAAAGAGCAACAGCATGCTAATGATAGTGGCAATATAGCGCACTTTCATAAAAATCATAAATACAATCTCATCCCTTTATGTAAAAAACATCATGAGTTGGTACATGACAATAAAATTATTATCTCTGGATTTGTGATGACAAGTGAGGGATTAAAGTTACACTATGAGATAAAAGCGTAGCAACAAAGTTAACCACGCTTTTAGTATTTATTTCAATGAATTTTTTAAATAAAATTCAAAACCTCTATACAAATACCAGCCAATCTTATGATTGACTGATTTTGTCTCTACTATTCTAACTCCTCTTTTCTTACAAAAAGAAGCCCAGAAAATAGAGTCATTAACATCATACCTATCATTCCAATTGAACTCAAGGCATCTACACTATCACCTTCGATACCACAATCTGTACATGTTTCACCTGTTGGTTTTGTTGGTGTAGGCGTTACTGGTTGCGTTGGTGTTGTAGGCTTCACTGGTACAATCGGTTGTACTGGATTTACAGGTTTATTAGTACAGCCTGTATTACATCCCGTAGCACAACAAGGATTCGGACAACTTGGATACTCAATGCTCACTTTTGCTGTTGCCTTATTTCCTTGAGTATCAGATACTGTATAGCTAATTGGTGTTGGGCTACCTACAAATCCTGTTTCTGGGGTAAATGTAATAGCGCCTGTCTCTTCATTTACACTCCATATCCCTTCACCTGATACTTCTAGTACTACAACTTCATCGCCATTGCTGTCAACTATTTTTACACTTGTAGGGTCAAGTGGATTATCTCCAGTATCATTGTTGATAACATCTACAGTGACTGGCTTACCTGTTTCTCCTGTTTTAGTATCATTTTTTGCCACTATCACTTGTGGATAATCTACACTAATTTTTGCAGGTGTGGAAACACTACCCTCTGTATCTTTCACTGTATATTTAATTGGTGTTGGGTCTGCTGTAAATCCTGTCTCAGGGGTAAAGGTCACTTCGCCTGTTGATGGGTTGACAGTCCAAACACCTTCACCTGCTACAGTCACCTTGTCAATATCCCCATCACCATCTGTATCTAGACCTTTTCCATTTGGTACGGATGTCGGATCGAGGTTTACTGTCTCTGGATTCAGTGGATTATCTCCATTATCATTCCCTACCACATCTATGGTAACAGGTTTACCTGTCTCCCCTGTTTTAGTATCATCTTTTGGTTCAATACGTTGCGTATAATCTACTGTTACTGTTGCCTCATTAGACTCATTGGCTAATCTATCCTTCACCGTATACTTAATTGGTGCGGGATCTCCTGTAAAGCCTGTTTCTGGCGTGAAAGTAATATCACCTGTTGTAGGGTCTACTGTCCACTTACCTTCTCCTGCTACAGTGAGTGTTGTTACTGGTGTACCTGGATTCTCTGGGTCTACAATTTTGACACTGCTTGGATCAAGATCCCCATTGACATCAGTATCATTTCCTACGGTATGTAATGTCACAGCTTGTCCCACAGTTTGATTACTCTTCGTATCATCTACAGCTAGAGGTGGATTGGTAATCGTTGTGACGGTTGGATCATCTGGATTCCCATCTCCATCAGGGTCAACGTTTGCTGGGTTTGTTGGATCATCAGAGTTATCTGTGGTCGTATTCCCATCTGGTGCTGTTCCTGTGGCTACAGCTTGGTTCTCTACTTTACCAGCAGCTACATCTGCTGCTGTAATGACGTGTGTTGCTGTGAAGCTTGTGTTGTCTGACGCACCAACTGCTAAATCAATTGGTCCACCTACTACGCTTGCATTCACATCTGTTACGGTAACGTTTGTCAATGGTACATTACCTGTGTTACTTACATTGAGTTCATAGGTAATGGTATCTCCTACAAGTCCTGTACCACCTACTGTGGCAGTTTTTGTGATGGAAATTGCTGGTGTTTGTGCATAATCTACTGTCTGGGTTGCATCGTTAGATACTTTACCTGTGTTGTCTTTGACATTGTAGGTAATTGGTGTAGGGTCTGCTGTGAATCCTGCTTCAGGGGTAAATGTAATATCACCTGTCGTGTTATCTACACTCCATGTTCCTTCACCTGCTACAACAAGTTCATCTGCATCACCATCACCATCTGTATCTGTCGCACCTGCTGTTGTGATATTCACTGTACTTGCATTGATATCACCCTCTGGGTCTGTATCGTTAGAGAGTGTTGGCAAGGTGGTTGGTGTACCTACCACACCTGACTTCGTATCATCTACAGCTAGAGGTGGATTGGTAATCGTTGTGACGGTTGGATCATCTGGATTCCCATCTCCATCAGGGTCAACGTTTGCTGGGTTTGTTGGATCATCAGAGTTATCTGTGGTCGTA
>Ga0256833_1002675_pt1 | contig 12399 bp, 11 predicted proteins | sample 356284metaG_FD_190535 | JGI IMG/M metagenome (GOLD analysis project Ga0256833, IMG submission 190535) | Hydrothermal vent microbial communities from Mid Atlantic Ridge, Atlantic Ocean - 356-284 | ecosystem: Environmental > Aquatic > Marine > Hydrothermal vents | place: Atlantic Ocean: Mid...
TGGATTTTTTTCCAATAAAGAAGTCTTGTTTAAAAAAGAGGATTTAAGCACTGAAAAAACTGAATTTACTTGGGGAGAACCTATTTACGGACGTTTTTATTGGGCGGAAGGCATCAACAATCACTATGTAAAAAACGGTTGGAAAAAACCTTATGATACCTATCGTTATGTAATACGCTATTTTGCAAACGGCAAGTTGTTTAAAGAACATATCAGCCAAACCAATGGCGAAAGAACATCACTTCCTGTGTGCTTGTATCGTGCAAGTTATGACACATACAATTGGAACGAAATGCGAATACTTGCGCAAAATACAGGGGCATTTAAACCCGTAAAAAATACGATTAAAATAGAAGTTTGTCCTTATGAAAGGGCATCAAACAGACGTTCCGAACCGGTGGCAACAGCAAGTTTTACGCTTAATATGCCCGCTTCGGCTATACAAAATACCGTAAAATTAAAGAAAATTGAAACCGCTTGGAAAAAATGGGACGAGTGGAAAATAAACGGTAGCACAAATTTTGGTTACTTACGAAGCACTTGGGGAAAAACCGACAAATGGGAATATAAACTGGGAGATATAAAAGGTAAAATTGAATTATCACCTGTAAGAGAAGATCAATGGACGCTAACTTCGGGAGATGAAAGTATAAAAATGGAACAAGTATATGGTTATCCGAAAGAATGGAACATTATTGACGGTACACATTCCTATCATTTAAAACCTGTATGGCCAAATAAAAAGGATTACTGGAAAGAATGGGAGTTTACAACCAAAAAAGGAAGTATGAAAATAGAATCCACATGGAATAAAAAAGACGAATGGGATATCAAAGATAATATGCCTGACAAAAAACCCGAAATAAAATTAGCAGCGGTTTTTATGGTAATTTATCTTACTAATATTAAGTAGTGTCTGTCATCATTTATTACGGTAGTTCTTTATTAAAATTTTAAATTATGAGTATTTTTAAATCATTAAGTATCATTAGTTTAACCTTGTTAGTTACTATTATCGTTGACTTAATTAATATGAGATATTATTCTAAAATACAAGGGATTTTATTTAATATTTTAAATTCAACTCAAACAAAAGCGGTTTATACGTTTTTAAAAATTAACATTCTGTTTATCTTTCTATTAATATTTATTTCAATAATGTCATCTTATACAAATAATTTGGTTATAAGAGAAAAATCTTTTTGGCAAAAAACCGGTGACATCGTTTATGCTTTGATGATTATCGGATATATGATTATTTTGCTATTTCCCGTTATTCAACTTATAAGTCCCGGAACCGAAAAATCAAATTTTACTAATAAACAACAGCAAATATTTTTGACGCTGTTTTTGGTCTTGTTCTTTGTGGCTGTAATGATTGCTTTCATCGATTGGAAACCGAGATTTTATTTGGGTAAACTCAACTACTTTTTGATTTATGTTCCCATTCTGTTTTTGGTCAATTTCTTTTTACAATTTTCATCGGCATTGTGGCGGCATAATTTTCAAGAAACCGTAGTCTCGTCGGAAACTTTTAAAGCAAAATTTTTGTCTTTTCTGCTGATATTACCAATTTATCTTTTGTTTTTCAGCGCCCCGCGTTTTTTGTTGTTAAGTAAAAGTTTTCATTGGTTGTCATTTGTTTCGGCTGTGGTTTCAACTTTATTTTTTGCTTGGAAAAGTGCCGCTTATTTATAACAATGATAAAAATTATTATTATGAAAAAATTATTTATAGTTTTATTACTAATATTAGCGGTAAAAACACAAGCACAAGAAGATGTATCGTCTTATTTTGATCAAGAAGAATTTTGGAAACCCAATACGGTTTTGAATGATGAACTTACCATATACAGCAAAAAAATAGTACCCAAATCCTTCTATAATATCTTTAATTTAAACGATAATACCGTAAATGTTATTCCATATTTTAGCTTTCCCGTCTATGAAAATTTTACGGGATTTGTATTGGACGTTACGCAATCGGACGGCGATCAGGAAATGACCGATTTGTATTTGATTATTCTTGATAAAAATTTAAAATTTATATCCAAAACCATTCTAAAACCCCGAAAATTAAACGATTTTGAAGAATCTGGTTTTGCCATTGATGATGCTTATGATATTTATGATGTTGAAAAAGTAGAAAATCATTTTCAATTTTACGATGTCAAAGACGATTGTGCTGCTCAACGCTGGACTTCCGATGTATATGATGTTCCGCATAAAAAAGCATATATACAAAAAGACGGAAAAATTAAAATGTATGACAGTTATTTGGCATTGCAGACTGTCAGGAAATATTTAGATTATATCAACGAAAAAAAGTTTAAAAAAGCTTACGCCTTGACCAAAAATCCCAATTGGGGAACAGAAGAACATTTTTGTTCAACCAAAGGATTCGGCGGCATCAGTTATGTGGAAATTTATGAATTAAAATACGATTCGGGTGATGAAAAAACCAAAAAAATATTTTGTCGTGCTTCGTATTTTGACCCTGTAAACGGCGATTCTTATCTCTTGCAAAAATTTATTTTAAACAGAATTATTGGAAAATGGATAATTACCGGAATGAAAATTTTGGATTTTGGCAGAAGACGAAATTATACCGAACGCGAAGGAAATATCAAAGATTTGGAGATGCGTTTTGATGATATAACCAAAAAAGGATTTCGCTTTAAAATAGAAGCGTTGTCCTACGATAAATGCAAGCAAATTAACGACAGCGATGAAGAAAGAAACCCATATCTGTTAATACAAGGCGATGCAAAATATAGTAGCCCGGTAAAAGCGGAATTTAAGGCTGGAAAATGCAGTTTGCAATTTAACTTTAGCGATAAAAAAGGGACTAAACTATCATTTAAAGCGGTAAATTGCAAGGATAAATATAAAAATATAGATATGATATTAAATAAGACATTTGAAATACGAAAATAATCCGTAAGCAAAAATGAATAATTGTTAATGCTTAATGGTGAATTATTGATTGAAGAAATCAAATAAACGATTAAACAGAAAATGAAAATGAAAATGAAAAAACAACTATTGCTAATCATCAGCTTACTACTATTTCAAGGGCTGTATTCGCAAAATATTGAAAATAGTATTCAAGAAATACGTAAACATTTCAAATGGATTAATAATCAAAAGTTAGAAAAATTTTCTCTCGAAAATGAAGAATTTACTGATGATATTGCCAGTGAAGGAAGTGGTTTGGATATTTATTTTAAAAATGATACGACTTACAAATTGGTTCAGTCCGATATTACTTCAACCAATGTTTTTACTACGGAGTATTATGTTTATAATGACAAATTGTTCTTTGTGTTTTATAAAGAAGAAGCTTTTACCAGAAATCCCAACACATTTGAAATTGACGGTTCAAAAGTAGATTTTGAAGAACGTACATATTTTGATAAGGATAGTATTATCAGACATCTGACCAAAGGAGAGTCCGTTGTAAAAAACCAACAGGATTTTGAACAACAATTTGATGCGTTGTATAAATATGCCAAATTCAAAGTTAAACACTTGGCTATGATTCAAAAATTAGAAGGTGTTTGGGTAAATAAAGAAGATAAAAATGACAATTTTGAAATTAGCGGATTAAAAGCTTTGCGATACAATTCCGAACAAGTTCCTACAACTTATCGAATGTATTTCGACGGTCGTTATTTATGGTTTCACAATACGGAAGATAATGAAGCAAATGATTTTAAATACGAATTATTGGAATTGACAAAAGATAAATTGGAGGTGCAAGACCGATTAAACGGTGAATATAAAGTATATGAAAAAATTAATTAAAAACAGGTTATATTAAGAATTTTATAATCAGCATATTGGTAGCTATTTGGTATATACGCTCAAATACAGAAAAATAGGGATTTTGAATCGTCACAAGCTCGCAGTAAAGCATATTAGACTTTTGGTAAAATGACTACTATTAAATTATTATTTATCACTATTTTAATCTTTTGAAAGTATATATATCATAATAATATTTCAGCTCAAGAGTTCTTGCTTTCACTATTTCATAGCTTCTTTCTGCAGCAAAAATTGTGCACATAGTGCCTTGCATGTCAGAATGCATTTGGCTTGAAAATTTGTATCCTATGTCATGGAATTCTATCAACTTAATATGAGTTTTCTTTAACTTTGCTTTACTTTACTTTTGTCTTGTCCTATGCAGGACAGGTTAAAACAATTGAAGAATTAACGAATAAAATAGAACAGGCGATAAATAAATAAAGGTGGATTTTGCAGATAAAAGAGTAAAAGTTTATATCTTTGAGACTATTGTTAAAATAAAATATTTAATGGAAAAAACTAAGTATTAAAATGAAGATATTAGGTATAATGTCGGGCAGCTCACTAGATGGAATTGATTTAGCCCTTTGTGAATTTATAATTGATAAAAAAAACAATCTATCTTGGAAAATACTAAAGGCTACTACTATTGCTTATTCTGAAGAATGGGTTGAGCGCTTAAAAGTATTACCTAAAGCCGGTGCAAGAGAACTAACTCTAGCTGACTACGAGTTAGGTTATTTATTTGGAGAGATATCCAAGAAATTTTTGGTAGGAGAGCAAATTGATTATATATCATCACATGGCCATACGGTTTTTCATGAACCGCAGAATAGAATGACATTACAGATTGGCAATGGATCTGCTATTGCCTCTGCTGCCGGAGTACCAACTATTTATGATTTCAGATCAATGGATATAGGATATGGTGGACAGGGAGCTCCAATTGTCGCTATTATGGATAGAGATCTATTTTCACAATATGATGCATTGGTCAATCTTGGGGGAATATCCAATATCAGTATTACAAATACCAGCCAAACAATTGCCTATGACATTAGCCCTTGCAATCAATTATTGAACTTTCTGGCCGGCAAAAAAGGCTTGGATTATGACAAAGGTGGTTTTATAGCTTCTAAAGGAAAAGTTAACAAGAAACTATTGAAAAATTTAATGGATTTTGAATTTTTTTCAGCTCCATTCCCGAAGTCTTTAGACAACAATTTTATTAAAAATAAATTTTTTCCCATACTTGAAAATGACAATGCTAGCGTTGAAGATCAAATGGCAACTGTTATTGATTTAATAGCAGAAACACTAGTTGATGAAGTTAAAAAAAATCTTAATAGTGTAAAACCTAACGCCAAAATCATGTTTGCGGGAGGAGGAACTAAAAACGATTTTTTAATGTATAAGATCAAAGAGAAAGCTCCTGATTTATCAATAATAATACCTGATATTGCTATAATAGATTTCAAGGAAGCACTTTTAATGGCTTATCTTGGCTATCTAAGAGCGAGCAATAAAATCAATACACTTTGTTCTGTTACCGGAGCAAAAAATGATTCAATCGGTGGGGCAATTTGCTTAAAATAATTTCAAAAAACACCTTTGTTCATTATGATTTATTTGATGAAAAAGAGACTGTCTTTATGCTTCAGACAGTCTCTTTTTTTGTTTTGAATACAATAAAATGTAGTAATAGCTACAAGTTATATGATAATCCTATGTTGTAGTAAGATTGGATATCAGAAGACTCCAGTGCTGAATTTCTCAAGCCAAATCCAATGCCAATACCTATACCATGCCAAGCGGGTAAAGAAAGAGTGTTAACCCAAGTATATTCATTTAAACTTGGATCTGATTTTCCATATTCCAAAAATCCATTAAGCCCTGTTGTCCATTTCACACCTTTATATAAATTTGTGAAATAACTAGCAAAAATCTTTGCTCCTAAAGCAGATTTGGTATCAATATCTCCCTTTTGAAATACCATATGGTAGTTTAAAGGGTGTACTGTTAGTACAAAATTAGGTATTGTGTGCGGCTTCCATGTAGCACCCGCTCCTATATCTAGTATTCCCGGATTATTGAAGTTTTTTACTATAGACGAATTGTATTGACCTAGAGCAGATATAGCAATATCTTGAGTCACTTTATATCCAAATAATGAAGTCAAAGTAAAAATATCTGCGACATTTTGATATTCTTTTTCTTTATCAGTAGCTTCTTTCGCATTTAAAACCAATTGTTGCCATGCTACATTAATATTTCCTTCATTTCTCCAAAAGAATTTTGGTTTGTCCAATAATGCGGCACCATTAAAAATACCTTTTATATCAGAAACTCTTGAATTTGGATTTGCTTGCTTGCTCCAGTTTTGGAAACCTGCTAAAGAAAACCCTAATATTCCACTAGAGTTAAATCTCCATCCTGCATTAAGATCAAGTTTTTTTTGCAATCCTGCAATTTCTCCTTTAAGAGTATTGATTTGTCCTTGTTTTTCTGACACCATCGCAGCTTTTTCAGCAATTTGTGCTTTTAATGCATCAAGGTTTATTTCTTGACCGGATACTATCCCGGAAAAAATAAATACGGCTAAAAGTACTAAAATTTGTTTTCTCATAATTAATGTTTATTTTAAATAATAATTCAATTTTTTGAAATGATCACTATCTCTGTTTCATTTAATTTACTGATAGGAATCACTATTTTTTTATTTTTCGAGCACAAAGTAATGCTAAAATTATCTTTTGAACAAATCTCTCCTTCATATTCTCCAATTTTAACATATTCACCTATCTTGTATTTGTTCTTATAATAAAATGATGATATTATATTTGACATTATATTTTTTGATGCTAGACCATAAGCCAATGCAAATGCAAAAACCACACCTCCGATAATCAAACTTAAATTGGTCGAAAAGAAACCAATATTTATTTTAGCTTGTACCAAAGCACTGATTAAAACATTTATAAAAATAAAATAAAATACTAAATTGGATATGATAGATGCTGAAGGTAATCCAAGAGATTTTGCAACTGTAAATACTATATTTTTCATCCAGTTTGCCAGTAATATGCCGAAAACCAGTAATAATAACGCTACCAATAGATTTGGAATAAAATTAAATATTCCCACTATGAGATTTGATATAATAGGCATTCCTAATATATCTGTTGAAATGACTAAAAATATCAAAATCATAAAATAATATATGAACTTTCCGATGATTAAACTGAGCTTTATCTCTAAGTTTAATTTTTCGATAAAATCTATCTTTTGCAGATTCTCGGATAGTTTATCAATCTTTATTTTTTTCAGAATTTTAACTATTAGTTTTGAAATAATTTTTGAAATTAAAATTCCAATAATTAATATAATGATAGCTGAAATTATGTTTGGAGCTATCGAAAAAAATTTCCCCAACATATCACTTAAGTATTTCGTTCCTTCCCAATTAAATAGATTTATCATTTTATGTTATTTTTTTTAACCATTCATTTTTATAAAGGTCTTAATAAATTTATCGGTAAACAGCTCAATTGTTTGTCCTATTGTTTTAAAAAAAACAAGGTTTTGTTCAATATTGTCAAGAACTTTTTTTGGTGCTTCACCATGCTTTTTAATTTTTAAATTTTCAAGTTGCCTAAAATTATTTTTATTTCGCATATTATGTTTATTTAAAAAGTTCTTTGTGTTTTCTTATACATTTTTCTTTGGCTCTTTTTATTCCCATTTTCACAGCGCTTTCAGATTTATTTAACATAGAACACATTTCCTTGATAGATAATCCTCCCTGATATTTCATCAGGAGAACAGCTTTATCTTTTATGGGGATAGAGTCTAAAACTACCTCCAAGTTATGAACTTTTATTTTTAATAATTCTTCTTCTTCATGTATTGCATCATTTGTATCTATCTTTTCAGAGTACATCGAATATTCTTCTTTTTCAAATTTCAATTTACCTTCTTTTCGGATTACATCAATACAGTGATTGTATGTAATCGAATATACCCAAGTAGTAAACTTGGATTTGAAGTTGAATTTAGAAATGTTTAACAAGACCTTTAAGAAGATATCCTGGAGTGCATCTTTACTCATAGTTTCATTATTGAGCATTGATAAACACTTTCCGTAAACTTTACTGCTGTGTCTTTGATACAAAATGTCAAAATACTTAGTATTGGAAGAATTTTGATATTTTTTCACCAATTCCTCATCAGATATTTTTGCAAATGATATCTTGTTAAAAATCGCTTTAAAGAACTTAATCAATATCTCAGTTTTTTTTGTTTTGATAAAACCTCGAATACAATTACCTTATTAAGACGTCTGTTTTAATAAAAGACACTTATATTCGGATTATTTTAACATTCAATCAAATAATTTTTCTGTAAGAAGATCTTTGATCGAAATAATTATCGCTTCAATTTCAATCGCTTTCATGTCTTTTATGATTGCTATTTCATCAAAATCCAAATGTTCAAAAAAGTAAAGGTCGTATATTGATTGATACCTCAAGGGCAATTTGATTAATTCATCATATATTTTATCCTTTAATTTGCTTTTGCTTACATCTAAATTTTCAACAAAATCATTTTCTCCTTTTGAAACTAAAATGATCTCTTCTATTCCCAAATCTTCATATTCATCCAATTCTTCTGTCATTACTATGTGTCCACCTCCATCAACAGTAAAATCCTCTTCTAGACCACCCAATTCCTTGTTGACAAGCTCTTCATAGCTCAAATTTTCAGCTTTTGAATTATCTAAAATTTCATTTAAAACAGTATCTGCTGCTTGAATTAACCAAATATTCAAATACCTTATATTTTCAATTTCATTTTCAAATTTAGCGTAAGATCTCAACACTGCCTCATTTACTATATCCTTATAATCTACATTGAGCAATGCTTTTATCTTGGCTCTTTTTGCTGAGATAATTCTTCTTTTTATATAGCCTTTTAATCCATTGAGGAAAATTGGGATCAATGAATTAAATAACTTGTTTTTATCTTTTTTATCAAGATTTAATAGATAATCATTGTCCAAAGCTGTTGATTTAAGAAAAGCATTTCTTTGTTTTATTGAGAATTGCTTTCTATTATTTTCTAATTCTTTTGCCATTTCTAAGGTGAATATATCAAAAACCTTTGGGACTATTTCTTTCAATGTATTACCGGCTTTCTTTATATTTACTTCTCCTGAAAACAAAATTGCAGATACCTGAATAGATAATTGGTTTAATTCATTATTTGATAATACAATATCAATTGTATTCGATTTCCTGTATTTTTTTGGTATAATCGACATTTTTTTTATAAACCTCTCGACATTTTCTTCAAGAAAACTACGTTCTTGACCGCTTGTTATTAACTCTAAATTAGTAATATTGTATTCCATTTGATTTGTTTTATTAATTAACAATCTTTATTCTTTTTAAGAACTATTTCAATATTTAGTCATAAAGTTATTAAAAAAATATTATTTATTCAAATTGTAAAAAAAAAAGAGCAAATTTTTATGCTTTTTTAAAACTGTTATAAAAATCTAATACTATTTTTGCCGAGTGCTTTGGGTCGTCAGTTGGAATATTTATAGAATGTATTGATCGTTTTTCTCTCTTATTAATTCCATAGGAGTATGCTTTGTCATAGTACTTCAGTGCAATTTTTGCAACTTGGTAATAATTACTTTCTTTCAAGGCTTCTGACGCTATCTTATAATTTAATCCTCCGATTCTTTTTTTTATTTTTTCCAAAGCAAATTCAATATACTCATCTTTAAATTTAGAATATTCACGGATAAGTCTTTTTATTCTTTCTTCGATCGGAATATCAATAAATATAACTTGTGCAGATCTTATTTTTTTGTATATTTCTTCAGGTAAATACACACTACCAATATTTCTGCTTTCATCTTCGAGCCATAATTCTTTATCAAAATCTAATTTAAGCCAGATTTTACCAAAAATATTTTCAAAATGTTCACTGGTAGGTTGTTTTTCTTGTCCGATAAATCCAAATGCTGAACCTTTATGATGTGCGATTGCCTCTAGATCTATTACCTGATTTGTATTTGAAATGTACTTTAGTATTTCTGTTTTGCCACTTCCTGTATAGCCCCCTAGGACTATTAAATCAATTGGTTTTTGAAATGATTCACGGATGTGTCTCCTATAGTTTTTGTATCCACCATCCAAAACATATGATTCGATACCTGCACTATTAAATAACCATGACATACTACTACTTCTCATACCTCCTCTCCAACAATAAACAAGTAGTTTGTTTACATTAAAAGTTGTTGCTATCTTCTTAGCTTTTTGTACAAAATCAGCCATATTGGGACCGCTAAATTCCAATGCTTTTATAAATGCCTTTTCTTTACCTTTTTGCTTGTATAGCGTACCTACAATTGTTCTTTCCTCATTACTCAAGAGAGGAATGTTAAAGGATCCGGGGATATGACCTTGCTCAAATTCAGCAGGTGTTCTCACATCAATAACCGGAATAGTTTCCGACTTTTTTAGAAAATCTGACACGCTAAGTTTCATACATTATTGTTGTTTAGTAATCTCTTTATTATTTGTTTTCGTGCGGATACCGAATACAAATGTACGCATAATGTACAAAAGATATGTGTCGACAGCATTTTTTTTAGCATAAAACTGATGAAATAGTAGATTATTAAAATTTTGACATTATTTTTGTTGTTTTGATATTAGGTTAAAGGGATTTTTAATTTGATTGTTTATTGGATAAGTTATTTTTATGTGCTTTAGACTTTGGTATGAAAATGCAAGGTTTTGAAATGCCCCTTACTGAAAAAAGTGTTATAATGTCAGATTTTTGGATAGGAGATTGGATTAAAATTGTCTCATCAGGTAAAATAGGCAAGTTTGAAGGCGAATTTAATAAAAAAGCAAAAATTAGATTCGATAACAAAGTATTGTTGTGTGATTTGTTTGATATACAATTGTTGGCAGAAGAGGAGATACCTAAAAGCAAATATATATTAAAAAGAAATAAACCCAGAAGTGAATCACATAAGAAATACTCAAATATTATAGATTTACATATTGAAAAACTTTCTCCGCAGATGCAATATGAAAGAGCGGAACTTATAATTTCATTCCAAATAAAAAAAGCAAAAGAGTTTATACTTGAGAGTATTAAACGTAAACAATTAAGTATTACTATTATACATGGCAAAGGTGTTGGAGCGCTAAAAAAGGAAATTGAAGCCATGTTGACATCTTTTGATGAAGTATACTTTACTAAATCTATAAATAATGGAGGAGCTGTCGAAATTCAATTTCAGTATCACTAAATATATATAAGGCTCTAATGTTGTTTTAAAGTAATTAACAAATTTTGCGCGTTGCGAAACAATATTGTATACAAGTTCGAACTGATGCCAAACTGCTACCCTCTAACTCCCTATTTCTCCGTTGCTCTGCGAAATCGGGACAAAATCCCTTAAAATTCGGATATTTGCTCTTCTCTCTCCAAGGCAAAGGTCTCACGACTTCTTTCCGGAAAATTCCCCCACTGGCAGTGGCAAAGGGGTAGAATATTTCACTTAAATCTACAATATATCATTTAATTCGTAATTAAATTTCTTTTTATCTTTTTCACTTTGAACCTTAAAACTGATATTTTCAAACTTTTTCCCACTCATAACCCACAATATTCCTTTTCTCCTTGCTAAATTCAATACCTACGAGATAAATATTGTCATAATCCCTGTACTTTTCGTAATAGTGTTTTTCTTTGATTTGTTTCAGAGCAGATCCGGTAGCCGTTTCGGACATTTTGAATTCTATGATAAAGACTTTATCTTGGCATTGGAGTGACAAATCTATGCGCCCGAGATTAGAGACATCTTCGGGGATAATAGTCATACCGATACTTGCCAGATATGCATATACCACACTAGCATAATAACCTTCATATTCAGGTAGATTATTATTGGTAAAATTGTTATAGGGAATTGATGCAAAAAGTTTATAAAGAGCTTCTTTTAGCCCTTCCAAGTCAGTATTTTTAATCATATTCAACAAACTCCTTTGAAATCCCAATTTTTGAGTCGTTTGTGTTGTCAAATAAGTAATAAACAAACTATTTAAAGACAATTGAATTTCCTTGTTTGGAACTCCCAATCGATAATTAACTCCCAAGTCATCAACTATCCTTTCTTTTATTGTTAAATAGCCGGTTTGCCACAATAATGCTATCAATTCGATATTATCAACATCAAATGTATTAAGAATCTCTTTGGTTGCAACAAAATTTTCAATATTGGGTATATAATATTCTCCTGTTTTTAGCATTTCTATTAAAAATGACGGGTTACCTGTTTCACACCAATAATTGCTATATTCATGATTGTTTGAAATAAACAGTAGTATATCAAATGGATTATATACTTTTTCGCCAAAATAATTATATCCGTTGTACCACAATTTGACCATTTCCATATCTGCTCCTTTCAAATGATCCTCAAATACCGTCAATAAATCATTGTGCGTATATCCACATATATTGCCAAAATTAGCATTCAAAGTGATATCCTCTATAT
>Ga0256833_1002676_pt1 | contig 12398 bp, 6 predicted proteins | sample 356284metaG_FD_190535 | JGI IMG/M metagenome (GOLD analysis project Ga0256833, IMG submission 190535) | Hydrothermal vent microbial communities from Mid Atlantic Ridge, Atlantic Ocean - 356-284 | ecosystem: Environmental > Aquatic > Marine > Hydrothermal vents | place: Atlantic Ocean: Mid...
GACTGAGCAGAATATCGAGCTTTTCGAAGCCTATACCGCTTCCGGAGATTCCGGAAACTCCCATATGGGGATCATCTCTGCAGAGCTTGTCAAATCGCGCCTTAAAACATCGTTGAAGCGGCTTGAAGCAAAAAAAGAGGAGATTTTGGCACTTCTTGAGTATCTGAGCTTCAAAGATTTGGAAAACCTGGAAGTTGAACTTCCAAACAGAGAGCTACCTCCACTTGAAAAAGTACTCCAAAAGATTTCACAAAGCCCTTCACTCACGATAGAGGAGGCAAAAGAGAGGATACAAAAGAGTCTTCTTGAACTGAAAAAACTCCAAAACGAGCCCGACCCCATACTGAAGGTGGGATATTACAACAGAAGCTCTTTTGAGGACTACATATCTATGGGGCTGGCCCTCTCTCTTCCCATTTACGGCACGCAAAAGAGCAAGGAGGAGGAGCAAAGAGCCAAACTTCTTGCCCAAAAGCAGAGAGTTCTCGACAAAAAAAGAGAGATTGAAGCGAAAGTAGAGGCTCTTTTTGCAAAAGCAAAAAGCAGATATGAAGTTGTGCAGATCATAGAGCGGGAGTCTCTTCCGCAGGTAAACCATATGTTCGATCTGATCAGAAGCGATATAGCCGCCGGAGGAGATCTATATAAGTTCGTCGATCTTGTGGAACAGAAACTAAAACTCGATGCCGAAGCTATATCGGCACGGGCCCAATACTATATAACAGTAGCGAAAATTGAAGAGATTTTGGGAGAGAAATTATGAAAAAAGTGTTGATTTTGATACTGCCGTTTTTACTATTCGGGGCAGAGAAGCCGAGTGTGGAGCAGTTGTTTAACGTACAGATTGTAAAGGTTCAAAAGGTTACTGCAACTTACGAAAAGAGTTTCTATGGACTCATAAAAGCCGACGAGAGACTGGTTACCGAAGTTGTTCCAAGATTCGGCGGATATGTTGTGAAACTATATGCCGACACCACTTTTGAAGAGGTAAAAAAGGGTGAGATACTTGCAAAAGTCTACTCTCCGCAAGTTTACAAGGCAAAAGAGGAGTATCTGAACTCTCTGAACTTCCTAAAAAAGAGGGGAGACTCCAACATGGTCGAGAGTGCCAGACGAAAGCTTCTGCTTCTTGGAGTCGACAAAAAGGAGATCGATGCCATAAAAACGAAAGGGCGCGTAGACCCCTACACAACCTTGCGTGCACCCTCAAGAGGTTTCATCTTTGAAAAGAGCCTTCTGCAAGGGAGTGCCTTCAAAGCGAAATCTCCACTCTTTAAGATAGTGGGGCTGCAGAGGGTGTGGATAGAGGCGAAGGTGAGCGAACCGGATCTTCCGCTCCTGTATGAGGCAAAGAGTTTCGAAGTGGAAACAAAAGCCGTAAAGGGGCGACTTAAGGCGAAAAAACCGGTAATATACCCGACAATTGACCGGAAAAGCGCACTTGCCACAATCCGTGCGGAGATTGAAAACCCAACTTTGCGCCTGATGCCGGGAATGTTCGCCACCCTTTTTGCAAAAAGCGAAAAAGAGACTCTTTTAACCCTTCCAAGAAGTGCGGTTATTCGTAAAATGGGTAGTTGGTACGTATTCAAAGCCGGAGAGTTCGAAGGAGAGTATGAGCCCGTAGAGGTTGAAGTCAAACCCTTGGACAACGAAAACTACGCGATACTTTCAGGCCTTGAAGAGGGTGACGAGGTGGTAGGCAGAGCCTTGTTTCTCATAGATAGCGACGCACAGATAAACGGACTCTTCTGATGATAGAAAAGATTATAGATTTCAGTGTAAAAAACCGTTTTCTGGTACTTATGGCTACACTATTTGTCATCATGGGTTCATACTGGGCCGTCAAAAATACACCTCTCGATGCCCTGCCCGACCTCTCGCCTCCACAGGTTATCGTGCAGGTGAAGTGGAGCGGTCAGAGCCCAAATATCATCGAAGATCAAGCCACATATCCGCTGATAACAAAGTTTCTGGCAATAGCCGACATAGAGACAGTTCGCGGCTTCTCCACTTACGAAAACGCTCTTATATATATCATATTCAAAGAGGGTACCGACCTATACTGGGGACGCAGCAGGGTTCTCGAGCAGCTGGCTGCCATCCAAAGCTCTCTTCCTTCCGGTGTGGAGGTCTCTTTGGGGCCTGACGCTTCCGGAGTGGGATGGGTTTACGAATACGCTTTGGTGAGCGAAACGAAAGATCTAGCCCAGCTAAGAACGCTGCAGGATTATACATACAAATATGCTCTGATGGGAGTCGACGGGGTAAGCGACGTAGCTACCGTCGGAGGATTCGTCCCTACATGGCAAGTGACCGTAAGCAACGAGGCACTCGTACGCCACAATCTCTCCATAAACGATGTGGCGAAAGTGCTCAAAGCCAACAACAACGATACCGGCGGCCGTATAGTCATCCAAAACGGTTACGAGTGGATGGTGCAGGCGCGCGGTTATATACAGGATATAGAGGATATCAGAGAGCTGAAGGTTTCAAACAGAGATGGCGTACCGGTCACCATAAGCGATATAGGGCGGGTAGAGATACTCCCTGCCCCAAGAAGAGGAGTTGCCGACCTAAACGGCGAAGGGGAGGTTGTAGGCGGAATCGTCATGATTCGCTACGGTGCGGATGCATACCGTGTCATTCAGAATGTAAAAGAGAAGCTTAAAAGCCTGAAAGTCGATGGTGTAGATATAGTAGAGACATACGACAGAAGCTCTCTTATAGAAAAAGCGGTCGATACTCTGAAATCTACACTTATCGAGGAGAGTCTCATCGTGGTTGTCGTCATAGCCCTCTTTCTTGTTCATCTTAGAAGCTCTCTTATCGTTTTGATAGTACTTCCGCTTACGATAGGGATAACCTTTCTGCTTATGAAGATGTTCGGTATAGGAAGCAACATCATGAGCCTTGGCGGAATAGCCATAGCCATAGGTGCCATGGTCGACGCGAGTATCGTGATGATTGAAAACGCCCACAAAGCGATACACAAAATCGTCGAAAAAAAGGGTTCCATAACAGACAAAGAACGCATAGCGGCGATCGTAAGCGCATCGAAAACGGTCGGGCGTCCTATATTTTTCGCTTTGGCACTCGTAGTCGTCTCCTTTTTGCCAATCTTCGCACTATCGGGTCAAGAGGGGCTCCTTTTTACACCGCTTGCCTTTACCAAAACTTTCGCGATGAGTGCCGGCGCTCTTCTTGCAGTCACTCTCGTTCCCGTGTTGATGGTGTGGTTCGTGAAAGGGAAGATTCCAAGTGAAAAGAGAAACCCTCTGAACAGATTTTTTATCTGGCTCTACAATCCTCTTTTGATAATGGGAATGAGACTGAAATATCTCGTACTGGCCGCAGCCGTAGCCCTTTTGGTATGGATGGTACCCATCTATCAGAAACTGAAATGGGAGTTCATGCCGATGCTGAACGAACAGACTTTCATGTATATGCCCGTCACCCCATACGGCATAAGCGTCGATCTGAGCAAAGAGCTGACCCAGAAAACGGACAAGATAATAAAGAGTTTCCCGGAAGTAGAAACGGTCTTCGGCAAAGGCGGGCGTGCAGAGACTGCAACCGACCCTGCGCCTCTTGGTATGATAGAGACGATCATAACTTTCAAACCGCAAAGCGAGTGGCGTGAAGGGATGACATACGAAAAGCTTCAGCAAGAGCTAGAGGATGCACTTCAGGTTCCGGGACTTGTCAACTCATGGACATACCCGATAAGGGGACGCATAGATATGCTTCTTTCGGGCATCAGAACCCCTCTTGGGATAAAACTATACGGTGACGACCTGGCCACACTTCAAAAGATCGGTTCTGAAATAGAAACCAAACTCAGGGATATGAACGAAACTATGTCGGTCTTTGCCGACCAGTCCGATGCCGGGTACTATATAGATATCGATCTGGACGAAAAAGCTCTTGCAAGATACGGGGTGACCAAAGATGAACTTCTTGGCTACACCTCATCAGGCATTGGCGGCATGAAAGTAAGCACGATGATAAGAGGGTTGGAGCGCTACCCGATAGCTCTTCGGTACGAAGAGGAGGATAGGCACACCATCGAAGCTATCGGAAACATACAGGTGAAAACACCCTTTGGATTCGTACCACTCTCTTCACTTGCGCAGATAAGATACAAAGAGAGTGCCTCCGTCATAAAAACGGAGATGGCAAAACCGGTAACTTTCATATACATCACCCCAAAAAGCGGTGTCAGTCCGGCTGAGTACAAAGAGATAGCGGAGCGAAAACTTGCAGATATGAAGATGCCTGCAGGATACTACATAGAGTGGGCAGGACAGTCGGAGTATCTTCAAAGTGCGATGGAGAAGATATCATGGATCGCCCCTATGGTACTGCTGGTGATATTGGTCCTTATCTACTTCGCTCTGAAAAAGACGGTACCGACACTCATCGTCTTTTTCACCCTACCCTTCGCTCTTCTTGGAGGGCTGCTCTATATAGATTGGCTCGATTTCAACATGAGCGTAGCCGTGATCGTCGGATTTCTGGCGCTTCTTGGAGTCGCTGCCGAGACGGCTATCGTGATGATAGTCTATCTGCAAGAGAGCGTACAGGAGTATAAAAAGAGGTTTGGAGCGCTGAATGCAAAACAGCTTCGTTCGGCTATCTTCGAGGGGGCCGTTCAGCGTGTTCGCCCCAAACTGATGACGGTCTTTGCGATACTGGCAGGACTTCTTCCCATAATGTATAACCACGGAGTAGGAAGCGAAGTGATGCAGCGTATAGCGGCACCGATGATAGGAGGAGTGGTGAGCTCGGCCGTACTGAGTCTGCTCATAATTCCGATTCTTTACGAAATATACGAAAAGAGAAAAATAAATAATCATAAAATTGACAACGATTATCAAACAGGCTAAAATAGAACCAAATAAGAAATAAATCATGGAGGCTCAAATGCGCAGAAGAGCGGTTTCTATACTGTTGTTGATGTCGCTTTTTCTAAATATAGCGCATGCAGCCGTCATCTCCTACGCAGACTCTTGCAATCACGAAAAGGTATGCGAGTATGTTATGGAGGTTGACAACGGAAGCGATTGCGGGGATCTTTGCGAGATTCACCATATGTTTCATCTTAATGCAATCACCATCTACTCCACCCCTATCATATCGGATCACAGCTGCTCCTTGAAGATCGATTACTATAGAGAGTATTACGACTCACTCTCCATGGATCGATCCTTCAGACCCCCTATAATATAACCTCTTCAAACCTATACGACTCTTATAAAAACGGTCATGCGTACCGGCTATGTACGCCCATATTGTTGTACCATGCAACAAAACTTTTTATGCAGCATGAATCAAAGGAGAGGAAAAAGTGAAAATTTTTCTGATAATTATATCTATAACTATAACCGCTATGGCACTTGAGTACAGAAGTTTCGAGGCTGAAGCGCTAAAGAGCTCGCCGCTGCTGAAATCTGCCGAGATCGAGAAAAGAAAAGCCCTTTTGGAGGGCGATTTGGCACTGCGGTACGAAAACCCTTCCATAGAGGGTGAACTGAGCAGTTTCGACCCTGATGGGGCAGCCAAAGAGAGTGGCTGGCGTTTGGGTCTCTCTCAGGAGTTTAGAACCCTGAGTTTGGGAAATGATCTGAAAAAATATGCGGATGCACTGAGCAGAGCAGCCAAAAACAGCTTCGAGAAGAGGCGTTCGACAGTTATAGCGATACTTCGCTCAAAATATACCGACTACGTAAGAGAGGTCAAGAGAGAAGCGCTAATAAAAGAGGAGATAGAGCTTGCCGAGAGGCTTGAATCGATCGCAAGGGAGCGTTTCAAGAGCGGAGCGGGTACAAGGGCTAAGCTGATGCAGGCATCTTTGCAAAAGATAGCGGCAAAGACAAGGTTGAGCAGGCAGATAGAAAAAAGGGTCAAGAGCTACTACTCCCTGCTTGAAGCGGCCGCTTTGGAAAAAATGGATCTTGAAGCCGCTTTTTTATACCGTGTTGAAAGAGCAACGGCTTCTTCAGATCCCGAAAACTTCGAACTTCAAGCTTTAAGAGCCAAAAAAGAGCTTCTTGAGGCAAAAGCCAAAACCGAAAAAAGAGTGATAAAAGGGTTTAGACTCTTCACCGAGTATGAAAAGGAGCCGGACCAATCGGCGGCGCGTATCGGAATAGAGACGGCCATACCTCTTTTCAACCAAAATATGGAGGAGGCAAGAATCACCGAATTGAGAGCCAAACAGAGCGCTATCGAGGCGGAGCTTCTAAAAAAGAGGCAGGCTCTCGAGATAGATGCACTATACAAGCAGATATCTGCTCTTGCAGATCGGCTCGATATGTTGAAGATGCAGCTTAAAAAAGCCAAGGAGCTGCTCAGCCTCTTTGAAGAGGGATACAGATCCTCACAAAGCTCACTTCTCGATCTTATCGATACGAAAAACTCTCTCATAGAGACGAAACTTGAAATCCTGAATACAAAATACCTGGCGAACATCTACACGATACGCCTGAACTACCTTAAAGGGGAACTAAAATGAAAAAGTATGACTTTTACGAAAAAGTGTCTAGAAAAACTTTCAAAAGAGCTATAAAAAGATCCGTTTTGACCCTTCTGGTTCTTTTCGTACCGGCATTTTCAGCCGACGTTGTGTTGGATAAAGCGTTTATGAAACCTTTCGGAAAAACTCTGCATGTAAACGCCAAAATAGTGCAGCTTTCCAACCAGAAACAGATGATCGTCTCAAGACTCGGAGGACATTTGGAGAAGTACTTCGTAGAGCCGGGAAGCGAAGTCAAAAATGGTGACCCCATCGCCAAAATCGAATCTTTGGAACTTTCGAGAATGAGTTCCGAATTTTTAGCTCTGGTCAAAAAGGTCGAAGCGGCGAAAGAGAGACTCCAATCTACGAAAAAACTCTTCGAAAAGGGGCTCGCTTCCAGGCAGGATCTGAACCGTGAACAGATCGCTTTGGCCTCAATAGAGGCAAAACGTGATACTCTCGCTTCACAGCTTGCCTCTTTGGATATCGAGCCTGAAAGTTTGAAAAAACCGACAGACACCATAATAGTTCGCGCCCATGCAGATGGAGTGGTGAGTCGCCTTCTCGTACCGCTCCATACAAATCTGGGCGCTCAGACTCCGATTGTCTCACTTGTGCAAAAGAGCGGATACTACGCCATTGCCTACATTAGTGTAAGAGAGGCCTTGAATCTTCCCAAAAATCTCAAAGGAGAGCTACAGATCGGTGATGAACGCTTCAGCTGCAGGTATCTCTACCTTATGCCTAAAGTCGACGAAGAGACTCAGCGAGCACAGATGCTTTTCTGGATAGAGAGCGGCACGAAACCGCTTCTGCTTAACGCTTTCGCACAGATGGAGATAGATGCGCCTCCATATAAAGAGTTTGTAGCGGTCAAACGCTCCGCACTCACTATGTTCGAAGGGGAGTGGGTCGTTTTTTTGCCGCATAGAGAGCCGGGGCATGCAGATCACGAAGAGGAGGCAGAGCATGGTTCACATGAAAATCATGCGCACCATGAGGGTCACGACCACCACGATAGCGACGAAGAGCACGGCGACCATGAAGAGGGTGACGAAGAGAGTGGGCACGGTGAACACCATGAAGAGAAAAACCCCTTTGAGGCGCGTTCCGTAGAAGTTGTCGCTACTTTCGGAGAGTATGCTGCCGTAAAAGGGTTGAAACCGGGCGAAACATACGTTTCCGACGGTGTCTATTTCGTAAAGTCGCTGATGCTCAAGTCCGAGCTCGGCGGACATGGACACTAGGGAGAAGAGTATGGAAAATTTCTTCAAACTCCTCATAAGGTACAAGTTCCTTGTACTGGCATTTTTCATAGCCGTCGCAGGGTTTGGCTATAAAGCCTACAAAGAGATTCCCGTCGACGCCTTCCCTGACATAACACCGAAGCAGGTGGTGATATATACAGAGAGTCCCGGCAATACGGCGCAGGATATCGAAAAGCTCATAACCTACCCCATCGAATCGGCCATGGCCGGGCTGCCCGGTGTGAAGATGATCCTCTCCAACTCCATCTTCGGACTCTCCTATGTTTCTATATTTTTTGAGGATAGATACGACACCTACTTTCTAAGGCAGCTTGTTACGGAGAGGTTGAACGGTGTAGACATACCTAAAGGGTGGGGAAAGCCTATAATGGGTCCAAACACTACCGGACTCGGGCAAGTCTTCTGGTACAGGCTCGAAAACGGCGGGACCAAAGAGGATCTCACAAGGCTCAGAGAGTTGCAGGAGTATGTAGTGGCCCCTATGCTCAAATCTGTCGATGGTGTAGAGGAGGTCATCGGCTGGGGCGGCTTCGAAAAGCAGTATGAGGTTTTGATCGACCCAAAAAGATTACAAGCACTCGATGTGACCTACGACGAAATAGTGGACGCCTTGCAAAGAGCCAACCGAAGCGCCGGCGGCCAATATCTGGAGATGAATCGTGAGCAGTACCTAATACGCGGAAGCGGTTTCTACCAAAATATCGAAGATATAGCAAACACCGTCGTCAAAGCGAAAGAGGCAAAAGCGGTCACGATAGGGGATATCGCTGAAGTGAAAGCAGGCAAAGCACCCCGTTTCGGCGCCGTGACGATAAACGGTGAGGAGGCTATGTTCGGTATGGTGCTGCAGCGAAGCGGTACGAATGCAGCCAAGGTGGTGGAGGGTATAAAGAAGATGCTCCCTCTGGTCAATGCAGCACTTCCTGAAGGGGTGAAGATTGTGACCGAGTATGATCGCACAGAGATCACCCATAAAGCGGTCAACACTATGACGAGCGCTCTTTTAAGCGGGGCCGTTTTGGTGGCTATAATCCTCTTTCTATTCCTCTTCGAACTACGAAGCGCTTTCATAGTGATACTATCCCTTCCGCTTTCGCTTCTTATCGCCTTTCTTTTGATGAAGGAGTACGGCATAAGCGCAAACCTGATGAGTCTGAGCGGACTGGCTATAGCCATAGGAATGATCGTCGACGGCACCATCGTCGTGGTAGAGAACGCTTTCAGGCTTCTTCACGACAAACCTGAAGCCTCAAAGCTGGAGATCATAGCCGAAGCTACTGCAGGGGTCGCAAAACCGGTCATATTCGCACTTTTGATAATAGCGGCCATCTTCATACCCCTTCTCAGCCTTGGAGGGCTCGCCGGAAAGCTCTACACCCCGATGGCTATAGATATCGTTTTCGTAATGCTAGGCTCGCTCGCCGTGGCTATGCTGCTCGTACCGGTACTGAGCTATATTCTTCTAAAACCGGCCAGACACGGTGTGAGTCCGGTAATGCGGGGTATAAAAGCCATCTACGTTCCAGCACTCGGCTTCACTCTTCGTCACGCCAAAAGCGTAACGGTCGTAGCGGCTCTGCTTTTTGCGGCAACCGCCTGGATGCTGAGCCAACAGGGGCGTGAGTTCATGCCCGAACTAAACGAAGAGTCGATCATGTACAGAGTCATAGCGATACCGGGAACTGCACTTAGCCAAAATATCGAGACGGCGAAGTCTATGGAACGCTATATACTAAAAAAGTATCCAAAGCAGGTAAGCAGCGTGTTGAGCATGATAGGAAGAAGTGAAAAGGGCGAAACGGCACAGGCCAACTATATGGAGGTACTCTTGACGCTTAAACCGGACATAGAAGATCTTCCCACGCTTGCCCGCGAAATGACCCACGACCTTCAGGAGCGTTTCGACTATGTTCAGTTCGTGCCTACCCAACCTATAGCGATGAGGATAGAGGAGCTGCTCGAAGGGGTAAAAGCGGAGCTCGCCGTAAAAATTTTCGGAGAAGATCAAAAAGTGATGGACTCCATAGCTTCGCAGATACAGGGTGTGCTAAAGGGTATAGAGGGGCTTGAACACTCGGAAATCGAAACCCAGTTGGGGCAGGCCCAGATAACGATACGGCCCGACTTTTTGGCACTTTCACGCTACGGAATAGGAGTCGATGAAGTTATGCGTGTCATCAGACACGGTATCGGCGAAGAGCCGGTAACGGAGAAGATAGAGGGTATACGCCGCTTCGGAATCGTCCCCAAAATAGAGGGAGCGAAAAATGATATAGAAGCTCTTAAAGGCGTAATGCTTAGAAGCAGCAGCGGGAAGATGGTACGCCTAGATGAGGTGTGCGATATATCCGTAGTTCAAGGTCCATCCTTCATAAAGCGTGAAAACCTTAGCCGCTACATGGTCATCTCCATGGATGTGGAAAATCGCGACATCGCCTCTTTCGTCAAAGAGGCGCAGAGCAAAATAGAAGATAGCGTGGATATTCCAAACGGCTACTACACAAGATGGGCGGGAGACTTCAAAAATATGGAGGAGGCTACTCAGAAACTTATGGTTATTATACCGATCACTCTTCTTATAGTCATACTGCTTCTGTACACTGCCTTCAACTCCATGAAAAAGTCCCTTCTGATTCTGCTTGGGGTACCTATGGGGCTCATAGGAGGCATCATAGCTCTCGTAGCGAGCGGAGAGTATTTGAGTGTCTCCGCAATAGTCGGCTTCATAGCGATCTTCGCGATAGCTGTTTTAAACGGAATCGTACTGGTAAGTTTCATAGACGAACTTAGGGAGAGATTTCCCCATGTAGAGCTCGAGAACCTTCTGAAAGAGGCGGCATCCTTGCGCCTTAGACCGGTTCTCATGACAGCTTTCACGACACTCTTTGGCATCTTGCCCCTACTCTATGTAACGGGAGTAGGAAGCGAGATACAGTACCCGCTTGCCGTCGTCGTAACCGGAGGCATCATAAGCTCTACTCTTCTGACACTTCTGGTGCTTCCGGCACTCTACCTCCTCTTCTACAAAAGAGAGCACTAACAACTACCTGCGGTGGTATAATAGTACCGAAACAGCCGCCGCAGGAGGTAAAATGTCACTTTCCAACAGCGAGATAGCGGATATCTTCAACCAGATGGCAGATATGCTGGAGATAAAGGGGGAGAACCCATTCAAGGTGCGTGCATACAGAAACGGGGCCAGAACCATCCAGAACCTCGGAAAGAGTCTTGACGATCTCGTCAAAAGGGGTATGGATCTAACGAAGCTTCCGGGTATCGGAGCCGATCTTTCCGATGCGATTGTGGAGATTTTGAAAACCGGAAAGTTCGCCAAACTTGAAAAACTGAAAAAGGAGATGCCCGAAGGGCTCGACAAACTGCTGGCCATAGAGGGGCTGGGACCCAAACGGATTCGGCAGCTTTACGATAATTTTGGCGTAACATCGCTCGAAGAGTTGGCAAAAGTGGCCCAAAAGGGTGATATATACCGACTCAAAGGGTTCGGCCCAAAACTTGTGGAGAAGATTTTGAAAGGGGTAGAGCTTGCCAAAAAGGCTGGACATCGGTTTCGTTTCGATGTGGCAAAACCGTTCGCCGAGGAGCTCAAAAGTTATCTGCAGAGTTACGAAAGTGTTTTGAATGTGGAAGTGGCAGGAAGCTACAGGCGCAAGAAAGAGACGGTGGGGGACCTTGACATTCTGGTGGTGGCAGATAATTGGGAAGCGGTTACGGAGTGGTTCGTAAAGTACGAAAAGGTAAAGGAGGTTGTCTCAAAAGGGCCTACACGCTCCACCGTGATTTTGCGCAACGACCTTCAGGTCGATCTTCGAAGCGTAGCCAAAGAGAGTTACGGTTCTGCCCTGCACTACTTTACAGGCTCCAAAGCTCACAACATAAAGATCAGGAAGATGGCCGTTGAGAGGGGTTGGAAGATAAACGAATATGGTGTTTTTGAGGGTCAAAAACGGCTTGGAGGAGAGAGCGAAGAGGAGCTTTACAAACTTATGGGGATGCAGTACATAGAGCCGGAACTTCGTGAAGATCGGGGAGAGGTAGAGGCTGCAATCTCTTCGAAACTACCAAAACTGGTGAAACTTGAAGATATTAAAGGAGATCTCCATACCCACTCTAGTTGGACGGACGGCCACGCCTCGATAAAGACGATGGCAAAAGCGGCGAAAAAGCTTGACTACGAATATATAGCCGTTACGGACCACTCACGCCATCTTAGCGTAGCAAACGGGCTTGACGAAAAACGGCTGAGAGAGCAGATGGAGTTTATAGATAAGCTGAACGAAGAAATTGACGGAATAACGATTTTGAAAGGTTTGGAGTGCGATATACTCGAAGATGGGACTCTCGACCTTTCCGACTCCGTGCTCAAAGAGCTAGATCTGGTCCTGGGGGCAGTCCACTACAAATTCAATCTATCCAAAAAAGAGCAGACAAAACGGGTCATAAAGGCGATGCAAAACCCCTATTTCAACATTCTGGCACACCCTACCGGCCGCATAATAGGCCATAGAAACGCCTACGAAATAGATATGTCGGAACTTTTCAGAGCATGCAAAAACGAATCTGTATACCTTGAGATAAACGCCCAGCCGGAG
>Ga0256833_1002677_pt1 | contig 12396 bp, 9 predicted proteins | sample 356284metaG_FD_190535 | JGI IMG/M metagenome (GOLD analysis project Ga0256833, IMG submission 190535) | Hydrothermal vent microbial communities from Mid Atlantic Ridge, Atlantic Ocean - 356-284 | ecosystem: Environmental > Aquatic > Marine > Hydrothermal vents | place: Atlantic Ocean: Mid...
TGGACCCGCCCCACGCCCTCATGGGCATGACGGTCTATGTCGAGAGGCGGCGCCGCCTCTACAAGGCGAAGATAGTGGACTTCCCCCAGGTACAGCCCACGAGCAAACCCCCCGCCTAGGTTTTTAGCCCTACGATTCCGACCCCCGGGGGGTTCCAAGCCACGCCCCGGCAGAAAAGAGCCGAAGAAGGGGCGGCCCTTACAGAAACGGTGCGATGGCCCATGAGGACGGCTATGGAAAGGATGTATCCGGCCCCCTACTGCTCTACCACTTCCTAGCAGTCGTGGGGCTTGCCCTCCTCTTCGACATGGTGCGGAGGTAGGTCTCCGGGGGCCCCGGCGGGCTCGTGCCGCCTGTTCACCGTTTTTCAACCCTCGCGGCTACCGGGCTTCACCCTGCTGGAGGCACGTGAACCCCAGGGGAGCCATAGGCGGGCCGTGGTGGACGCGGGTCTGCGTGCGAGGTGCTGATGGTTTTGGCTGAGGAGCTTAGCCCGGTCATAGGCCTCGAGGTCCACGTGCAGCTTACCTCGCTCCGCACCAAGCTGTTCTGCAGCTGTAGCGCCGACTACCGCGGCGCGCCCCCCAATACTCATGTGTGCCCCGTCTGTCTCGGCTTCCCCGGCGCCCTCCCCGTGGTCAACAGGAAGGCGGTCGAGCACGCTATCCAGGTCTGCCTTGCCCTCAACGGCCGCGTGGCTGAGCGGCTGAGGTTCGACCGTAAGCACTACTTCTACCCCGACCTCCCCAAGAACTACCAGATAACCCAGTACCTGGAGCCCATCTGCAGCGGCGGCTACGTCGAGATAGAGACGGGCGCGGGCTCGAAGAAGGTGAGGATACGGAGGATAAACATGGAGGAGGACCCGGGCCGGATAGTCTACCCTGCCGGCAGCCCGCTTGCCAGCCCCTACGTCCTCGTCGACTATAATAGGAGCGGGGTGGCGCTCCTCGAGATAGTCACTGAGCCCGACCTCTCCAGCCCGGAGGAGGCCGTGGAGTTCCTGGAGAAGCTGCGCAGTATACTCGAGCACCTGGGCGTGTGCGACTGCGGCCTAGAGGGGGCGATGAGGGTCGACGCCAACGTCAGCATAAGAGGCGGGGACAGGGTGGAGATAAAGAACATCGGCAGCTTCCACGAGGTTAAACGCGCCCTTGCCTTCGAGATAACGAGGCAGCGCGACCTCCTCATGAAGGGCGTGGGGGTGAGGAGGGAGACACGGCACTGGGACCCCGTGCGCAAGGTCACGCTCCCCGCCAGGGCCAAGGAGACGGAGGAGGACTACCGCTACATGCCCGACCCGAACCTGCCGCCCGTCATGATACCCCGGGGGCTCGTGGAGGAGCTGCGGGCTAAGCTCCCGGAGCTGCCGGACGCCAGGGCCAAGAGGCTGGCCAGCCAGTACGGGCTCCGCCCCCAGCTGGCGAGGGTCCTGGTGAAGAGGAAGGTGCTGGCCGACTTCTTCGAGGACGCCGCCCGGCTCTACCCCCACAGCCCCCAGAGGATGGCCAACTACCTGGTCAACGACCTACTAAGCTGGCTCAAGGACGAGGACCTGCGCGGGCTCTACGTGAAGGTCAAGCCGGAGCACCTCGCGAAGCTGATACAGCTCCTGGACCGCGGCGTGATAAGCATACGCCAGGCCAAGGAGATGGCGGAGCACCTGGCCAGGAAGGGGGTAGACCCCGAGAGACTCGTCGAGGAGCTGGGCTACACGAGGATAACCAGCCCCGACCAGCTAGCCCCGGTGGTGGAGGAGGCTATACGCGAGAACCCGAAGGCCGCGTGCGACGCGAAAAAGAACCCGAAGGCGGTGAACTTCCTGGTAGGCATGGTTATGAGGAAGACGAGGGGCCGCGCGGACCCAGCGGTGGCGCGCCGGCTGGTAGAGGAGCAGCTCAGCCGGGTAGAGTGCTGACAGCCCGAAAGGGGGGCTGGGGGCGGCCGGGGGCCCCCGGGAGGAGGCTGCCGCGCCCCCCTCCCGGGGGAGGTGTTTATGCGCCGCTGCGGGGCTAGAGGCCGAGACGGATAAGCTCCACCTCGATGCTCTTCGCGTACCTCTCCGCGTCGTAGCTGAACTCGTAGGCTGCGGCCACCGGCACCACTTCCTCTACCCCCAGCTTCTCGGCCCAGTCGCCGGCCTCGTCGACGAGTACGTCCACGTCCTCGACGTCTATGAAGGGCTTCGCGTAGAGGTAGAACGCGAAGCCCTGGAACACTAGCACCGCCTGGGCCGCGGGGAGCCCGGCTTCGCCGCGCCGGTAGTCCTCTAGGAGGCGGGTGAAGCGGGCGCCCTCGAGCCCGGCGCCCAGCAGGAGCGCGTTTACGGCGGTCCTGACGTCGGCCATGAAGCGTATTAGGCTTGTGTGGCTCAGTGGCTCCTGGGGGCCGGCCTCGTGGAGGGCGTGGGCTAGGCTCGCGACCGCCTGTTCTTCTACTACGAGGCTCACGCGTCCCACCCAAACACAGTTATTCCTCCAGCTGGGTGAGTATAGGTGTGAGGCCCTAGTGGGACACGGGTATAGCTCCGCCGCTATACCCGGGGCGTACCCCGGTAACACCGAAGCCGCTGCTCGGAGGCTGCAGGGCCTTGGCCGCCTGTGGGCGGGTCGAGGAGCTTGGCCTCGAGCCACGCCTCGAGGGGCTGGTCGACGCGGCTAGGAGTGTTCTTCCGAACAGCTATGCGCCGTACAGCAACGTCCACGTCGCCGCCGCGGTTCTCGACGAGAGGGGCCGCGTCCACGTCGGCGTCAACGTGGAGAACGCCAGCTACGGGCTAACCGTCTGCGCCGAGAGGAACGCTGTGGCCGCGATGGTGGCCTCGGGCGGGCGCCGGGTGGAGGCCGTCGCGGTCGTGTCGGATATGCCGGAGCCGCTTCCGCCGTGCGGGGCCTGCCGCCAGGTGCTGGCAGAGTTCGGGGGCCCGGAGACGCGTGTCGTCTCGGTATCGGCGAGGACTGGCCGCGCCTGCTCCTGGAGCCTGGGCGAGCTGCTGCCCTACGCGTTCACGGCCGGCCACATAGAGGAGGCGGGGAGAGGCTAGGGGCGGCGGGGCTTCGGCGGCTACCGTCACTCCCCGCCGCATCCCCGGCGGGGGTCGGCACAGGCCAGCCTCCACACCGCCCCGGCCACGGTTTCTGGCCCCGCCGCTCCCTTGAACGGCTTTACCCTGCCACCCGCGCCGCCCAGGGCAAGGCTTAATAGGGCGCCCCTGCTTCTGTGGTGAGATGACTCCGTAGCCCGTAGGAGACTGGAACCCATGTCCGAAAACACGCGCGAGAAGAATACGAAAATCTCCGACCTCAAGCCCGGCATGGACAACGTGAACGTCCGCGTCCGCGTTCTCGAGGCCGAAGCCCCGAGGACCATTAACACGAGGCGCGGCGTCCGCACGATAAGCGAGGCAGTGGTTGGCGACGAGACCGGCCGCGTCCGCCTCACCCTCTGGGGCAACGCCGCCGGCAACATAGAGCCCGGCACAGCGGTCGAGATAAAGGGCGCCTGGACCACTGCCTACCGTGGCCAGGTGGTTCTCAACGTCGGGAGCCGCGGCGAGATAAACACGCTGGACGACAACGAGGCCCCGCGCGAGGAGGACATACCCGAGGAGACCCCCAAGGCGCCCCCCGACTGGAGGCCCCCGCAGAGGAGCAGCGGCTTCCGCGGCTTCAGGACACGCCGCTACCCCCGGTACTAGGCACCCGGCCCCGGGGGGCATGGCCCCTAGAGCGTAGCGAGGTGTTTTAGCAGAAGCCCCAGGCTCGGAGACCGGGGCTCCACTCTCTGCATCGACGCCGCCCAGGCCTCCCTTATCCTGCTCCTCGTCCGGCGCGGCGCTCAGCTTATCCACGCCTCCGGGCCCGGCGCGTAGAGCCACCTGGGGGTGCGCGGCGCTTCTTGAGGCTCAGCACAGCTAAGAGCTACATCTACGCCGGCATGGCGCTGCTGGTGGCGGCCCTCCTGCTCTCCCTGGCCTCGCTCTACCCGTCCGAGTGGAGGGTCAGTGTCGAGCACAGCCTCGGCCCCGGAGGCCACCTGGCTGTTGTCTCCCTCATACCCGGCGGCTACGCGGGGGCCTCCCAGCTGCGCTGGGCCCTGGTCAGCCTCTCAACGAACTGTAGCAGCGGTGCGCGGGTGCTCCTCTACCCGGGCGGCGGGGGTAAGGCGTCGTACGTGTCCCTGCTGCCCGGCCACACCGTGGAGGCGAATATGACTTCGGCCGGAGTGGTGGACGTGGTGGAGGCTGGGGATGGGTGCAGTGTCTCGTTCCGCGCCCTCCTGGTTGGGCGGAGCTACCCCTACCGTTGGCTTAGTCTCCCCGCCCTAGCCCTCATGCTTGGGGGCACCGCCGCCCTGACCCTTGGGGCGGTGCTGAGGCTCGCAGGCCTAGAGGAAGCCTAGAGGGTGAGTCTGCTATGGCTCGGCTTGCGGCCGTGCTGGCCGCGGTGGCGGTGTTTGTCGCAGCCTACGCCGCCTCGGGGCTCCCGTTTCTCAGGGAGAGCGTCCCGGGCACGGTCTGGGGCAACGTGTCCCTCCGGGTAGAGAAGGCACTCCTGTCAAGCAGTGTTGGCGTGAAGGGTGTGGAGGTTGTCTACCGTGGCTGCAGCGCCGCAGGCTGCGACGGCATCGTCTCGCGCCTAGTCGAGGCCAGGGCTGGGGCCAGGCTCGTGCTGGGGTGGGCTATAGTCGAGAACATCGGGCTGAGGCTGCGTGACGGCTCCTATCTTCCCGCCAACCTGATAGACTCTCTGGGTGGCCGGTGGAACGTGTCGTGGTCGTACACGGCTGCCAGTGGCTACGCCGTGCTGGGCATAGACGTGGAGTCGCCGAGGGTTTACACGACCCGCTGCGTCGGCCACCGCCTGTTCGCGGCCGTGGCTAGCCGTGGGGGCGGCTGCGTGCTCGTGCCCAGAAGCCCTTCCCCCCTGGTCGAGGTCCTGCCTGACCCGGTTTACGGCGACAACGGCGCCCTCTCGGCCGCCGCTGTGCTCTCTAAGCCTCTCCGCCTGGCTGTCGCCGCCTCGGCCGCCGCGGCCGTCTTCGCGGTGGTTGAGACGCGTCGGCGGCCCCCTCTGGCCGCCCCCTAGGCCTTCATGGCTGCGAATCTGGTAGGAGGGGACTGACTGTGTGATAATGTATCCCTTATAGTTCTTGTTCTCTCATTATTGTGTTTGTGTAATACATGGCTCTGGTGGATTCTATTCTCCCCCACCCTGAGGCTGGGAACACTTTTATTCCCCTGGTGGAAGCGTTATTCCTTAACGAGAATAGAGGAAGGTGGACCCGCCATGAGGCGGCTAGCTTCTCTCCTAATACTCTCGCTCATGCTGCTGCCCACCGTCGGCGCTGCGCTGGCGCACGCGCAGGCCCAGAAGGGGCCGGCGACGAACAAGGTCGAATGGATGGCGATCGACCTGAAGGACGTGGTGAACGCGCTCGAGAGCGGCCAGATAGATGTCTACCTGTTCGGCCTCAGGCCGTCAGCGGCGCAGCAGCTAGCCAACAAGCCCAACATCAAGCTCTACCAGGCCCCCAGCGGCCTCGTGGACATAGGCCTCAACCCGGCGCCAGTGATGATAGTCCAGCTGCCCGGCAACTACGACAAACAGGCCGCGGCCAAGGAGCTAGGCATCGACCCGGTGGCGGTCGAGTACGCCACCTACATACCTAAGGACGCGAACCTGACCGAGATAAACAACAAGCCCTTCATAGGCATACCGATTAACAACACCGACGTCACAATAGTGGAGCTGTGCGCCAAGCCCCTCCACAGCCTGCCCGGCGACGCGAAGGTAATATGGGAGAGCAATAAGCTCGACATAAACCCGTTCTGCTTCCGCCAGATACGCTTCGCGCTCAACTACGTGGTAGACCGCGACTTCATAGTGAAGAACATCTACAAGGGCTTCGCGATACCCAAGTACGCCTGCTACGGCCCCGACGACCCCACCTACGTCGACCTGATAGACGTGGTGGCTAAGTACAAGTTCAGCTACAACCCCGACCTGGCCAAGAAGCTGGTAAGCGAGGTCATGACGAAGGTTGGCGCCAAGTTCCAGAACGGCCTATGGTACTACAACGGCAAGCCCGTGAAGGTCATAGGCATAATAAGGCAGGAGGACGAGCGCTTCGACATAGGCAACCTGTTCGCAGACCAGCTGGAGAAGGTTCTCGGCATAAAGGTTGAGCGCCAGATACTGCCCTTCACAGAGGCCATACCCAAGGTGTACTTCACCGACCCCAAGGACTTCGACTGGGGCTTCTACACCGAGGGCTGGGGCAAGGGCAGCCTAGACCGCTGGGACCCCTGGACGCTAGCCCAGTTCGGCGCCGCCTGGCTAGGCTGGGCCCCCGGCTGGGGCGAGGTAAGCTACTGGAACTACCGCAACGCCACCATAGACAAGTACAGCAAGCCCGCCGCGCTGGGCGCGGTGAAGAGCAAGCAGGAGTTCATCCAGGACCTCCGTAAGGGCCTCGAGCTCGCCATACAGGAGAGCATAAGGATATGGATAGCCGCCACCGAGAACAGCTACGCAGTCAGGTCCGACGTGAAGGGCATCACCCTGGACCTGGGCGCCGGCCTCAGGAACCCGTTCTTCTACCGCGGCATGAACATACCCGGCCGTGATACGATAAAGGTAGGCCACCTACACGTCTTCACCGCCGGCACCGTCTGGAACCCCTACGGCGGCTTCAGCGACGTGTACAGCGTTGACCCCGCCAGGGCGACCTACGACCCCTTCGTGTGGCGCCACCCGTTCAACGGCGAGCCCATACCGTTCCGCGCCACCTACACGGTACAGACCGCCGGCCCCAACGGGAAGCTCAAGGTCCCCGATGACGCCATCTGGTGGGACCCGGTGCACGACAAGTGGGTATACGCCAAGGACCTGAACCGCACCCAGGCGGTCAGCAAGGTAGTGTTCGACCTCTCCAAGCTCACCGGTACCAAGTGGCACGACGGCCAGACAATAACCTGCGCCGACGTGCTAGCCCTGTGGGCGACCTGGCTCGACCTGACCTACGACCAGAACAAGGCCAGCCTAGAGTCCAGCATAGCCGGGCCCCAGAAGGACACCTTCGACAAGATAGTCGCGATAAGGCCGCTGCCTAAGGAGCACAAGCTAGAGGTCTACCTCAACTACTGGCACTTCGACCCCAACTACATAGCCGACTTCGCTACTCTAACGCTACAGGTGCCCGCCGAGATAATGTTCGCCATGGACTACCTGGCGTTCCACGCCAAGACCTACGCCCTGAGCGACACCCGCGCCAAGAGCAGCGGCATACCGCAGCTCAACCTGGTGCTGAAGAGCCACGCCGAGGCTATAGTACAGGCGCTGGACAAGATAAACTTCGACGAGATGTACAAGAGCTACATAACCCTGCCCGACGGCAAGGTGCCGGTGCCTGGCGGCGACGCTGACGCCTGGTGGCAGGCCCGCGTCCAGGCCGTCAAGAACTGGGTCCAGGAGTACGGCAACGCCTGGATAAGCGACGGCCCGTTCAAGCTCGTAATGTTCAACAAGGATAAGGACATGCTAGAGCTCGAGGCGTTCCGCGACCCCAGCTACCCGTTCGGCCCCACCGACTGGGTGTTCGGCATACCCACCCCCACGACCATAACCGCCGTGAACGTGCCGCTGGTGGAGCCCGGCAAGCCCGCCACCGTGACGGTCAGCGTGAGCGGCCTGCCGCCGATACACGTCAAGTTCCTGCTGCGCGACCCAGTGACGGGCAAGATAGTGGCGACCGGTGAGGCCAAGCCCGGCCCCGCCGGCTACGTGATAAAGCTGCCGGCCAGCCTCACAAGCCGGCTAGCCGAGTACGCTGCCTACGAGCTAGACGTGATAGCCTACAGCGAGCAGGTGGCGCTGCCCGCGGAGAAGACCGTGGTGCTGCAGACCACTGCAAGGGTCTCCCAGGTGGTGGGCCAGCTGGAGACCCAGCTACAGCAGACCCAGCAGCAGGTGCAGCAGCTACAGGAGCAGCTACAGAAGCAGGCGCAGCAGCTGCAGCAGCTAACGCAGCAGCTGGCTCAGCTGCAGCAGGCGTTCGGCAAGCAGCTCGCGGAGCAGCTGCAGCAGCTGACCACCGGCATAACGAAGACCGTCCAGACGCTCGGCCAGCAGGTGACAAAGGTTGGTAACGCAGTGGCCCAGGTGGGCACCAAGGTCGACGCTCTCGGCAACAAGCTGAACAACCTGCAGGGCCAGCTGGGCCAGCTAAACGCTATAGCGAAGAACGCCAAGGACGCTAAGAACCTGGCCCAGGAGGCCTACAACGCCGCAGATGCCGCCGCCAGCAAGGCGAACCTGGCGGTAATAATAGGCGTGATAAACCTGATACTACTGCTAATAGCGCTCGCGATGCTGTTCAAGAAGCAGTAAGCAGCGGCGGGCATCGCCGTCTGGCGCCTCCCCCTCGGCCACGTTTTTCTACCCCTGTGCGTTTTTGGCGCGAATGCTTGTTCTCGTGCCTGTTCTCGCCGCCCTCTGTCACTGTCTGGAGGTTCTCAGCGCGTGCTATGGGTTGTTTCTTGCTTAGTTTCGGGGTGGCGAGGGTTTTAAGAGGGACGGCTTCTTCCCATGGTGCCCCGGGCTTCCTCATGGCCTCCTCCAGGGTCGCCTCGGTGCTGGTGAAGAGAGGCATATTCCTCTTCGTAGCGTTAGTGCTGATAGTGGTCCTGGCTGCCGTTATAATAGGTGCGACGGGGTACGACAAGAAGGTGCTCCAGGCTATTATCGAGGGCCAGGTGAGGGCGTACAAGCAGTCTCTGCAGCAGAAGGGGCTGCCGGCTGAAAGGATAAACGCGCTCGTAGAGAACTACACGAAGACCCTTGAACACATCTATGGCCTCGACCGTCCCTGGTATTACCGTGTTCTCCCCTTGGCGTTTCGCACGCTCACGCTCGACCTCGGTAATGTGACGCAGAACCAGGTTGCGGAGGTGGTGGGCGAGCAGCTGCCGCTGCGCGTCAGCACCGCTATACTGGAGGTGTTGCCGCGCACAATCATAATGATAACTATTGCCGAGCTGGTGTGCGGCATAATAGTGCTGTTCATGGGTCCCCTCATAGCGTACCGGCGTGGGAGCCTCATAGACAAGGCCGCGATAACCTACGCCGCGATAATGAACGCGTTGCCGGTGTGGTGGCTGGGCCTCATAGCGGTGTTCTTCTTCGGCTACTATCTACACATAGCGCCTACGAGGTACCGCGATGTGATATACTATATCAACAACTTCTGGTCTAGCCCGCTGCACAACCTGGTGGAGATAGCGAAGTACGCGTGGCTGCCCATGGTTATCGTGATAATCTCGTTCCTTGGCAGCTGGCTGTACGGTGTCAGGGCGATAGCGCTCCGCGTAGTCGGCGAGGACTACGTGGCTGTCGCCAGGGCTAAGGGGCTCCCGGAGAACCTCGTTATACGCCGCTACGTTCTCAGGGTGATAGCGGGCCCCGCGCTCACCATAGTGATACTGGGACTTGCGGGCAGCCTCGGCGGCTTCATTATAACCGAGAGCGTGTTCGGCTGGCCAGGCATGGGGTCCCTCTACTACGCGGCTATAATGAGCGGCGACTCCGCCACGATACTCGGGCTGATATATGTGACGACCCTGGTCTACATAGTTGCCCGCTTCATATTAGAGGTGCTCTACGTTTGGCTAGACCCCAGGGTGAAGTTCTAGCCCTGGGCACCGCCATCGATTAGCGTTGTTTTTACATGTGGCTTATGTGTCTGCTCCAGGCGCGCGTGTGGCGCAGAGGGTAGTGGAGGGTGGACAGGTTGGCCGCGAAGAAGGGGAGGGGTCTGCTGGGTGAGCGTCTCCGCGGCGTAGAGGAGGTGTTTGCAGAGGTCCGCGGCCAGCTCATGGGGAAGATAGGGATAGGCCTCATAGTGTTCTTCGTCGCCGTCTCGCTGTACGCGCTGGCCACGGTGCCTCTCAGCTTCGCCAACAAGTGGCTGGATCTAACCTACTGGTCCAAGTATCCTGTCGTGGTGCCGCCTACCTGGGTCTCTCATTTCGGTACGCCGGTTGCGCCCTTCCTCGACAAGGTGATAGACGGGCCGGACTCGGTGCAGGTCCAGCCGGTGCCCCTACAGTACCATGGTGTCAGGCTGTTCGGCGTCGTGGAGAGGTTTAGCTTTGACTACAACCTAAAGCAGCCGGCCTTCCCGCAGGGGGTGCTGGTCTACGCTAGGGACGTCGAGCTGGAGAACATCACTGCAGGCGGCCGGCTGGTCACGCCGGGCGAGGTTTCCCTCACTGTCGCGGTGTTTCTCCACCGCCCGGATAATCTGACTATCCTCATAAGCGACGCCTCCGTGACCACCCTGAAGGACTTCGTCTCCAGTGGCGGTGTGGTGCGTTTCTCCGACCAGGCCGTGGCGCAGCAGATGGTGGAGTACTACAGGAAGAAGGGCATCAACATGTCGCTCGGCTATGCCCAGAACAATGCAGCGAGGCTGGCCTTCGGCGTCTATGACCCTAAGACGCGTGAAATCAAACCCCTCACCGGCACCTACACCATAGAGGTGGTCTTCAACTACCTTGCTCGCGGCGTCAACCCCGGCCGGCTTGTGGGCGAGATAAATGCTGGGAACATCGGCGTGCAGAGCATCGAGGGCGTCGTCAAGGGCTCCGCCTACGGGCTGATGGGTACCGATAACTATGGGCGCGACCTGTACCGTGCGCTGCTGTTCGCCTTCCCGATCGAGCTGCTGATAGGCTTCGTGGCGGCGGTAGTGGCAGTAGTGATAGGCCTGGTAGTTGGCGTGGTAAGCGGCTACTATGGCGGCTGGGTTGACGAGGTCATACAGAGGAGTATAGACGTGATAGGCAATATACCGGTGCTGCCCATACTGGTGCTGGTTGGTGCCGCGCTGCAGGAGCGGGGCGCGAGCGGCTGGACAATGCTGTTCGTGATAATATTCCTCCTGGTGATCTTCGGCTGGGGAGGCCTGGCGCTGATAGTGAGGTCTATGACGCTGAGCATAAAGTCGGAGCCCTACATTGACTCCGCTAGGGCCATCGGGGCCTCTAACACGAGGATAATATTCCGGCACATAATGCCGCAGGTGATACCCTACGCTATGGCTAGCCTCGTGTTCAACGTGCCCTCCGCCATACTCACCGAGGCCGGCCTAAGCGTGCTGGGTATACGCCACAACCTGCCGACATGGGGCACGGTGCTGGCGCAGGCCAGGGACTACATCTTCTCCGGCGGCCGCTACGACATATGGTGGTGGATACTGCCGCCGGGCCTGCTGATGGGGCTGATGTCTATAGCCTTCGTGTTCCTCGGCCTAGCCCTGGAGACGGTCGTCGAGCCCAGGCTCCGGAGGAGGTGAGTAGAGATGCCGGCCTACGTGGTTAAAGCGGAGAACCTGCGGGTATGGTTCCCGGTGGCCAGGAGCTTCCTCGACATGCTGAGGGGAGGCCGCCGGCTGTTCGTGCACGCAGTGGACGACGTCAGCTTCGAGGTCCGGGAGGGCGAGACCTTCTGCCTCGTGGGGGAGAGCGGCTGCGGCAAGACCACCACCGGCAGGACGCTGGTCCGCCTCACGCCCAGGGAGAACGTGCTCGGGGGCCGCGTGCTGTTCAGGCCCTCCGAGAAGCTCTACAACGAGGTGGCGCCGCAGCTACCCGCTAGAGCGGTGGTCGAGGAGGAGAAAGCAATAGACATCTACGCCGTCCCCGATAAGATGCTTAAGCCGCTCCGGCGGGAGATGCAGATAGTGTTCCAGGACCCCTTCGGCAGCCTCAACCCCCGTATGAGGATAAGGGAGATACTTGAGGAGCCGCTCCTCGTCCACGGGGTAGGAGGCAGCTACGAGGAGAGGCTCGAGTACATACAGCGGGCGCTCGAGGTAGTCAAGCTGACGCCGCCCGAGGAGTACCTTGACCGCTACCCCCACCAGCTGAGCGGGGGCCAGAGGCAGAGGGTCTCAATAGCCAGGGCTATAATACTCAACCCGCGGTTCCTTGTGAGCGACGAGCCGGTCTCGATGCTCGATGTCTCGATAAGGGCCGAGGTGCTCGAGATACTCGACGAGCTACGCAAGAAGTACAACATGGCGCAGGTGTTTATCACGCACGACCTCGCACTGGCGCGCTACGTCTGCGACAGGATAGCGGTCATGTATATAGGGAAGATAGTCGAGATAGGTGAGGCCGACGAGGTGATACAGAACCCGCTCCACCCCTACACGCAGGCCCTCATAGCGGCCATACCGGAGCCCGACCCGGAGAACCGTCTAAGGAAGAGGCAGATACGCATCAAGGGCGAGGTAACCTCCGCGATAAACCCGCCGCCGGGCTGCAGGTTCCGGCCGCGCTGCGTGGCCTACGACGAGAACGCCTGGGTCAGGCCGCGCTGCGAGAAAGAGGAA
>Ga0256833_1002678_pt1 | contig 12394 bp, 12 predicted proteins | sample 356284metaG_FD_190535 | JGI IMG/M metagenome (GOLD analysis project Ga0256833, IMG submission 190535) | Hydrothermal vent microbial communities from Mid Atlantic Ridge, Atlantic Ocean - 356-284 | ecosystem: Environmental > Aquatic > Marine > Hydrothermal vents | place: Atlantic Ocean: Mid...
AACCAAAAGTTTTTGTCTCTCTAGTAAAAAGAGTATCGCCGCTGCGATTTCATCTTCGCATACAGTCTCAAAGCTATCTACATTCTCTACTATATATGCTAACGTGACTGCTGAAGTATCACGTACGGCTATACCATCTGCTATCGTACGTACAGATGTGGTATCTATAGGATTTTTAGCATCATAAGATTTTTTCATCGCTGGTGCACCTGCAGATGACACACCAATTATTTTACACTTTGGGTTCATCGCCTTAGCCGCTACACCCATACCTGAGATAAGACCACCTCCACCTACAGGGACTACAAGTGCATCCAGTCTCTCTTCTTCAAACATTTCCAACGTCACTGTACCCTGACCTGCCATCACTTCATCATCTGTAAAAGGGTGTACAAAGGTATAGTTATTTTCTTCTGAGAAGGTTACAGCGTATGCATAGGCTTCATCATAGTTGCTCCCATGTAAGATGACATTTGCTCCAAACTCTTTAACACCCAGTACCTTTGTCAGTGGGGTAGACTCAGGCATAATAATCGTTGCCTCTATACCAAAATGTTTCGCCGAAAATGCCACACCTTGTGCATGATTACCTGCTGACGCCGCTACGACACCACCTTTTTCTCCAGCTTCTATCAATGTGGCAACTTTATTGAAAGCCCCTCTGAGTTTAAAAGCACCTGTACGTTGAAGGTTCTCTTTTTTTAAGTAGACTTCATAGCCACTTAGATCACTTAATATAGGGGCATAAGAAAAAGGTGTGCGATGTACGACACCTGATACTCTTTCATAAGCTTTTTTTATAGTATTTAAGTCTAACATTATCTTTCCTGCGTAATAATTGGTGAAAGTATAACACAATAAGGATACAAACACATGGAATGTGAACTACCAAGCGTAAACTCAAATCCCCAAGAGATGAAAAAATATTTTGAAGCGGCTAAAACCATTGCTGTCTTAGGGGCTTCACCAGACCCCAGCAAAGCCAGTCATCATGTCGCAGAGTATTTAAGAGATGCAGGCTACAAGATGATACCTGTCTATCCAAAACACGATGAAATCTTAGGTCAAAAAGTCTATAGAAGCCTCGCAGAGATTGATGTACCTGTAGATATGGTCGTAGTCTTTAGAAAACCTGCAGCTCTCGATGCCATAGCCGATGCCGTCATCGCACGTGGAGATGTAAAAACTTACTGGACACAACTCGAACTCATCAACAACAATGCGGCAGAGCGTGTCAAAGCAGCAGGTATCAATGTGGTACAAAACCACTGTGCTATGGTAGAACATAAAGCACTTTTTAATTAAAGAGCACTCATCATAAAATTCAATACTTACGAAAGTATTATTTTTTTCTGAAAAATATAAAGCCTTTATTTCCGTACCAAAAATACCCCAGACTCTACATGCGCTGTATGTGGAAACTGGTCATACATCGCAGCATCTGTAACGCTGTGTGTTTTACTTAGCACCTCTAAGTCTCTTGCTAGGGTATCTGGGTTACAAGAGATATAGATGATATGCTCTATTTGCGAAATCAACGCTATTGTCCCTTCATCTAATCCTGCACGTGGTGGGTCTACCAATACCGTAGAAAAATCATAGGCTTTCAAATCAATATCTTTTAAACGCTCAAATGCACGTACCCCGTTCAATGCCTCTGTCATCTCTTCTGAAGCGAGTCTTGCGAAGGTGATATTGTTTATATCGTTTAATGCACAGTTTTCAAGTGCCGCATGGATAGAACGCTTAGAGATTTCTGTAGCCAAGACTTTATCGAAATAGCCAGAGAGTGGTAGGGTAAAATTCCCTAAGCCGCAATATGACTCCAAGAAGTCTCCATGCCCTACTTTTTTAGCCTGTGTTATCGCCCACTCTATCATCTTTACATTGACTGTGGGGTTTGGCTGGGTAAAACCACTTTCATACTGTACATAGGTAAATGTTTTGCCGTCTATGTTTAATTTTTCTGTTACATATTCATCAGAGAGAATCACCTTTTGTTTACGGCTTCTACCCATCATTTTACAATCTAAAAGTGTTTCTATCTCTTTGGCTTCCTCACTCCAAATATCATCTAGTTTTCTATGATAAAGCATCGTGATAAGACACTCATCCGTTGTTGTAGCCAAAAACTCTACAGCAAAGAGTCTCTTTTTGAGTACCTCTTGAGAAGCATTGATTTTTTCTAGCAGTCTCCACATACGTTTTTCTATAGGGATGATGACCTTGGGGCACTCCTCTATGTTAATCGCTCCATTTTTAGTGATGTTACCCATGGCATAGTCACAGCGCTCTCCCTCATGCCAAATACGAAACTCTGCTCTAGCTCTATAGTGTGAGGTAGGAGAGTCAAACACTTCTAAGGTACCTTCAAAAAAAGGGCTTAAAAGTCCACGCACTCTTTGTTCTTTAGCTTTCAATTGTGCTTCATAGCTTGTATCATATAGCCCACAAGAGCCACAAGTCCCAAAATGTTTACATGTCAAATTTATGCCTTTAATTACAATTAGGTATAATCGCAATACTAATAATATATTTATCATTTTATCTAAAAGGTTCTAAACATGTCACTATCTGTCGTTATACTTGCTGCTGGTAAAGGTACCAGAATGAAATCTGATACACCCAAGGTACTTCATGAAATTTCTGGAAAATCTATGCTGTTTCATGCTATAGACGCAGCAAAACAAATATCTAATGATATTACCATTGTGCTTTATCATCAAGCCCAACGTATCCAAAAAGAGATAGAAGCACACTATGATGATATACACTTTCATATACAAGATGTAGAACAATACCCAGGAACAGGTGGTGCAATGAAAGGTGTAGATATCAAACATACCAAAGCACTGATACTCAATGGTGATATGCCATTAGTAACGATGAGTGCCTTGAAATCCCTCATGGATGGCAATGCAGATATCAATATGTCAGTGATTAAACTTGATAATCCATCAGGATATGGACGTGTGGTTATTTTAGATAACAAAGTACATGAAATTGTAGAAGAGAAGGACTGTATTCCTGCACAAAAAGAGATACAAACCGTCAATGCTGGTGTCTATTGTGTCAAAAAAGAACTGCTAGACAGCTATATTCCTGCACTCAATAATCATAATGCACAAGCAGAGTATTACCTCACAGACATCATAAAAATGGCAGTAGATGATCATAAAATTGTACATCCTGTTATCGTAGATGAAGAGGCGTTTAAAGGGGTTAATTCTAAATTAGACCTCGCACACGCTGAGGAGATTATGCAAAGACGTATCAAAACAGAGTGGATGAAAGCAGGAGTAACTATGCGCCTGCCTGAAACGATTTACATTGATTCTCGTGCTACCTTTGAGGGTGAATGTATCTTAGAGAATGGCGTGAGCATTCAGGGGGCTTCACATATTATTGATTCACATATCAAAACACATTCTGTTGTAGAGAGTTCATACATCCAAAACTCTGATATAGGACCTATGGGACGTGTACGCCCAGACTCAAAGCTCGTAGATACACACATCGGTAACTTCGTAGAGGTAAAAAAATCTACCCTCACAGGTGTCAAAGCAGGACACCTAGCCTATATCGGTGACGCAACAATAGAAGAAGGCACCAATATTGGTGCAGGTGTAATCACGTGCAACTACGATGGTAAAAACAAGTTTCAAACCAAGATAGGTAAAAATGTCTTTGTCGGGTCAGACACCCAGCTTGTGGCACCTGTGACTATTCCTGATGATGTGATGATAGCTGCAGGTACCACCGTCACCAAAGATGTAAACTCTGGAGAACTTGTCCTCTCTCGTACGCCACAAAAAAGTATTAAGAATTTCTTCTATAAATTCTTTGGAAAGGCATAAAGCATGCAAATCAATCTAGCAGGTAAATCTGTACTCTTAGGTGTCACAGGAAGTATCTCAGCATATAAAGCCTGCGATGTAGCACGTCTTTTTATCAAAGCAGGTGCACAGGTACACGTAGTGATGACACCAAGTGCTGAACGCTTTGTCTCTGCACTAACTTTCGAGGCACTTACCCGTAATGCTGTACTAACAGAAGATAGCGAAAGCTGGAGTTCCGAGCTTAACCACATTGATATAGGTAAGAAGTGTGATGTGTTTGTCATCGCACCTGCCACTGCCAATACACTCAACAAGCTCTCTAAAGGTATCGCGGATAATATTCTGACCCAAACAGCATTGGCTTTTAAGGGTGAGATGATCGTAGCACCTGCAGCCAATACCCAAATGCTTGCCAACCACTACACAGCAGGAAGCCTCAAAATGTTAGGGGTCAATGACTATATCATCGTCAATCCCCAAGAAAAACTGCTTGCTTGTGGTGATATAGGCAATGGTGCATTGGCAGAACCTAGTGAAATCTTTTTTGAAGTTGCCAAAGCACTACTCAAAGATCCATTTTGGGAAGATAGACGTATCGTAGTTACAGGTGGTGGTACCCGTGAAAAGATAGATGAAGTACGCTATATCTCAAACTTCTCTTCGGGTAAAATGGCAAAAGCTATCTGCTTGTCATTATATCTTAAAGGTGCGGATGTCTGTTATATTACGACTATGGGCAACGATGGTTTGCCTGCAGATATCTATACCATTGATGCAGAAGATGCAGAAGAAGTCTTTGACTATACCAAAGATGCTATACGTGTTTCCAAAAAAGGAAAAATGTCCAAGCCATCCATGAATGCAAGTGACCGTCATCTTATTCAAAAAGAGCCCTACCTCTTTATGGTTGCAGCCATTGCAGACTTTAGCCCTAAGTTTCCGCAAGAGGGTAAACTCAAAAAGTCTATGCTTGGAGAGAGTTGGAATATAGAACTCAAACAAACCACGGATATACTCTCAAATCTTGATAAAACAGACATTAAAACTGTTGCCTTTAAAGCAGAGATGGATAGCCAAGAGGGGCTTAATAACGCGATAAACCTTTTAACACAAAAACAAGTAGATGCGGTGTGCTACAATTTACTTCAGGATGCAACAAGTTTTGGTGGAGATGAAAATGAAGTTGTCTTTATTACCAAGGAGTCACAAACAGCTTTAGGAAGAGCAGATAAATTCATACTTGCCAACAAGATACTCAATGAAGCAAAAAAACTTAGCACCAATGAAAACTTTAATGTCAATACACATATAGATACACCAGAATGAAAGAGCTAGCATTAAAACATCTTGCTATCATTATGGATGGCAACGGGAGATGGGCAAAAGAGCGTGGTCTATCCCGTACCAAAGGGCATGAAAAAGGTGCCAATGTCATACGTGATATTACCACGTATTGTGCTAAAGATCCTGAGATAGAGAGTGTGACTTTTTATGCTTTTAGTACTGAAAACTGGAAACGTCCTAAACTTGAAGTAGAATTTTTAATGAAATTGCTTGACAGTTATCTCAAAAAAGAGCTTAAAACCTATCAAGACAATGGTGTACGATTTCAAGCCATCGGTGATATCAATGCTTTTTCAGCAAAATTACAAAAACGTATCCAAGATACCCAAGATGCCACCAAAGAGAATACCAATCTTACACAAATGCTTGCTCTAAACTATGGTGGTCGTGCGGAAATCATTACTACAGTCAATGCGCTTATTGCAAAAGGGAAGATGATACTCAATGAAGATGATATTTCAACACATCTTCAAACACCCTACAGTGATATTGATTTACTCATACGTACTTCCGGAGAAGAGCGTATAAGTAACTTTCTTTTATGGCAACTGAGTTATGCTGAATTTTATTTCACCCAAACTTTATGGCCTGACTTCACAGCTAAAGAGTTAAAAGATATAATATCACAATACAAAACACGTACACGAAAATTTGGAGGTTTAGCATGACAGGTATATTCATAGGGAGTATGGTATTTATATTAGGTATTTTGATAGGTTCTTTTTTAAATGTAGTCATTTATCGTATACCCAAAAATGAAAGCATTGCTTTTCCTGCATCAAAATGCCAAAGTTGCCAAACACCTCTAAAGTGGTATCACAATATCCCTATTTTTTCCTGGCTGTTTTTAGGTGGGAAATGTGCTTTTTGTAAAGATCCCATTGCCAAACAGTATCCTATTGTAGAGTTTATCACAGGTATCATTTTTTTTACCCTCTATCTAAAACTAGGACTAGTCTGGCAGCTACCCTTTGTTGCAGCCTCTTTTGCTGCACTTTTTGCTTTAACCATGATAGATTTCAAATATATGGCTGTGCCTGACTCTGTTAATTTTGCAGCACTCCTCTTTGCACTTATACAACCAGACTTTTTACATGCTGCGATGTATGCTGCCCTTGCAGCAGGTGGGCTCTACCTCATTGGACTTTTATCTTCGCTTCTTGCAAGAAAACAAGCAATGGGAGGTGCAGATGTCATTGTAGCAGGAACTATGGGTGCGCTTCTTGGATTTCCTAACTTTTTTGTTGCTATTTTTCTCTCTGCTATACTTGCAATGATACCTGCTATTATTTGGAGAGATAAAGGTGTGCCTTTTGTACCATTTTTGGCTTTGGCTACTTTTTTAGTGTATCTTTATGATACGGAGGCAACACAACTATTGGATAGACTCATTTATGGTTAGTGTCAAAGGTTTTATTTCATCCAATTTCACCAAGGCATTCTTGACTATATTTTTACCATTTTTTCTTATCTTTACACTCATCTACCTAGTCAAGATATCTGCACTTACCTCAAAAATACAAATAAGTTTTGTTGAATTACTACAACTTTATAGCTACTCTATCCCAGATATCGTCTTTTATACACTTCCTATTTCATTTATCACTGCTTTAGCCAATGTTTTACTCAAACTCTCACAAAGCAATGAGCTTATAGCCCTGTATGCATTGGGATTAAAAGCCAATAAAGTCTTAAAGTCCTTACTTGTGCTAGGCGTACTTTTTTCTATACTTCTGGCGACTATCTCATTTCTGGCTATGCCCATAAGTAAACAACTCTATAAAGATTTTAAAAACGCTAAAAAATCTGAAGCAAAATTAAACATCGTTGCGGGAAAACTTGGACAGAAATTTGGAAATTATTATATCTATGTAAAAGAGAATAAGCATGGTCTATTCCAAAATATTGTTATCTACAACCGTACAAATAGAGATGAAGAGCAGTTCTTTTCATCGCAAAGTGGGAAACTCAATAAAACCAATGGTGTGACCTCATTACAGCTCAATGATGGCTATGGCTATACCTATGCAAATGGGAAATTGCAACAGTCCAATTATAAGCGTTTAGAAGTGTTTGATAAACAACAAAGTAAACCTTTTGAGTTTGAAGATATTGTTGCGCACTGGAGCAAAGCCAAAACAGAAATAAAAATGCTTCATCGTGCACTCTTTTTTATTTTTGTAAGCCTTATCCCTATACTTTCTGTCTATCTCATCGCTTCTTTTGCAATGATTAACCCTCGCTATCAGGAAAATCGTTCTTTTATCGTGATTGCTATCACGGGTATAGGGCTCTATTTGATTGCTTCATTTTTAGAAAAATGGGGCACATTCCCATTGCTTATAGCTATTATCATCGCAATACTCCTATTGGGTAAATGGATGTTTGATAAACGTGTCGCCAAGTATTTCTAATGTCTAAGTCTACTCGTGTAAAAGCGGTTATATCCTATGATGGAAGTGCCTACTATGGGTTTCAGAAACAAAAGAGTACCAAGCAAACCATTACCTATGAGATAGAGCATGCCCTTGCTTCACTACAGATAGACGGAAGTATTGTAGGTTCTGGTCGTACCGATGCAGGCGTACATGCTACAGGACAAGTCATACATTTTGATATACCTCCATACTGGCACGACTTGGACAAACTCACACTAAACCTCAACAGAAAACTAAGTGCTATACGTTTCAAACATATCACTTTTGTCGCTTCTGATTTTCATGCACGTTTTCATGCCAAAAAACGTATCTATCGTTATATCTTTAAAACCAAGCAACCCTCCCTTTTTGAGCAAAAATATATCTCTTACTATGCAGCATTTGACACCATGTTACTTTATGATGCACTCAATAGTTTTATAGGAAAACATGATTTTAATATGTTTCGTAAGACAGGCACAGATACACACACAAGTATCAGAGAGATATACCAAGCACGTCATTTACAAAGAGAATCATACCACTACATCTACGTTGAAGCCAATGGATTTTTACGTGCCCAAGTACGTATGATGATAGAGACAGCTATGCAAGTAGCACAAAAAAAATTACCCCTTCAAGCACTCATCGAACAACGCAACTGCAAAAGACAACATAACACAAAACTTGCACCAGCAGAGGGTTTATATTTGGCTAGGATTATTTATTAATTTTTATCTTTTTTTGACTTTTTTTGGCTAAAATATAGGTATGAAATTGATACTTATGCTCACACTATCCCTTTTGTCTTATGCGACATCTGATATGGAACAGATCTATCTCAAAAATGCCTGTAACTCCTGCCATGGTATGTATGCAGAAGGCATGGGATCAGCACCTAGACTGCAAGGCAGAAAAGAGAAAGTGCTACTAGAAAGACTGAAAGATTTACAACAAGGCAAAACACGTACCTCCGCTGGGGCAGTGATGATATCTTTTGCAAAATCATTAGACAAAAACCAAACCATTCAAATGGCTAAATATCTCTCTACACTAAAAACGGTAGTAGCAGAAGATCGCTATGATGAAGCGTATGATCCCAATGATGATGGAGGATCATAAAATTATGCTAAACTATATAAACTTTTCTATCTTAGGAGTATTACCTTGCCTACATCTTACAAAAAGTTTTTAGGACTTATTTTTTTACTTTTTTCAGCTGGGTTTGCAGTGTGGTATCCACTTGCAAACCTATTATAGGAAGATGCAATGTCTAAAGCAAAACGTTATATACCGACAGATAAACCCGCACTAAAGTATCCAAATGCCACACTTTTGTATATATTTTTAATACCGCTTTTTTTAGCGACTATCCTTGCACTTATCAGTATCGATATCAAAGCTTTTATACTCTCGGGGATCTCTTTTGTACTCTTCTTGACAGTCGCAAGATTGGCAAAAAAAGGATTAATATTAGAGCATGAGTATCAAAATAAAACATTGACCAAGGCACCCAAAGTTCCCTACAAAACAATAGCTGGATATCTTTTGGGCGCTGCTACATTGTTTACCGCCTATGTCGCAGGAGGAGAGCCCTTTACAAAATCTATTTTTTTGGCACTTATTGCTACCATTGGATACTTTATGCTCTATGGGTTTGATCCTAAAAAAGACAAACTCGATAACCTTGGTGATATATCAGCAGAATTTGTGTTAGAAACTATCCATGAAGCCAAAACCAAAATAGCATCCATTCAAGAGGATATGCAAGAAATTGGAGATACTCTTTTAAGAGACAAACTCTCCAATGCTGTGCACAAAGCAGAAAATATTTTACAAACCATTCAAGAAGATCCCAAAGATATCAGAGTAGCAAGAAAATTTCTTATTGTCTATATCGATGGACTAGAAAAAGTTACCAATGCGTATACAGAGTTAGATGAAAAAGATATCACTCCCCAAACCAAGCAGAAGATACATACCCTCATGGATGACGTAGAAAAACGTTTTGATAAAGAGTTGTCACGGCTTAAAAACAATAATCAATTTGACCTAGATGTACATATAGATACACTCAAAGAACAAATCAAACACTAAGGAAGAAATATGGAAACCAAAACAAAAGAGATCATAGAAACCGCAATAGAAAAAAAATCTGAGACCGTACCAGAGGTCATGGAACATGAAGTCACTGCCCTTCAGGATGCACTCAATGAACTAGATATCAATGATAGAAAATCGATTATCTACTTCGGTTCATCTGCCCAAGAGAAGCTCGATGAGATCTCAAACCGTATGATAGAGGGTGTCCAAAATAAAGATGTAGGTGCCGCAGGTGCCGCACTCAATGAGATGGTTGCTTCTATTCGTGGTTTTGATATGGATGAGTTTAACCCCAACAAAAAGCTCGCATGGTGGCAAAAACTTTTTGGAACGACTAAACCACTGCTAAAGTTTATCCAAGAGTATGAAAATGTACGTGATCAAATAGACAGTATCTCTAACTCTCTAGAAAAACACAAAAGCCAACTGATGACAGACATTGTTTCTCTGGACAAACTCTATGATGCAAATTTGGATTATTTTAGAAAGCTCGAGCTCTATATCAAAGCAGGTGAAACCAAACTCGAAGAGCTAGAGGAAAAAATCATCCCAGAGTATGAAGCCAAAGTAAGAGACTCCAATGATGATATGATGGCTATCCAAGAGCTCAAAGAGATACGTGGATTTAGAGATGAACTAGAGCGTCGTGTGCATGACCTTAGACTCTCACGCCAAGTCACCATGCAGTCTTTACCAAGTATCAGACTGATACAAGAAAATGATAAATCACTTATCTCTAAGATTACCTCTACCTTGGTCAACACGGTGCCACTATGGAGAAACCAACTGGCTCAAACGGTGACTATCTTTAGAAGTCATGCTACCGCAGGTGCTGTCAAAGATGCAGCGGACTTGACCAACGAGCTCCTAGAGAAAAATGCTGAGGGGCTTAGAGAAGCCAATGCTGAAGTACGAACACAAATGGAACGTGGTATTTTTGATATAGAGAGTATCAAAAAAGCCAATGACACCTTTATCGCTACACTGGATGACTCATTACGTATCGCCCAAGAAGGCAAAGCAGCGAGAAAAGAGGCATTGCTAGAATTACAAAAAACTGAAAAAGAGCTCAAAGATGCACTGCTTGCAGTCAAAGCCAAGGCCCAAGAAGTGCCTGAAGTGGTGAAAGAAATTACAGATACAACGAAGGAGGCATAGTATGGGACTATTTGATTGGGTATTCGGACAATTTATAGATGTCATTGAGTGGACAGACAATTCACAAGATACCATGGTCTATCGCTTTAACAGACAGGGAAATGAAATAAAATATGGTGCCAAACTTACCGTACGAGAATCTCAAATCGCTGTCTTTGTCAACGAAGGAGAAATAGCAGATATACTGGGACCTGGTATCTATGAGTTGGAAACAAACAACATCCCTATCCTTACAAGTTTACAACACTGGGATCATGGATTTAACTCTCCCTTTAAAGCAGAGGTCTATTTTTTAAATACCAAAAGATTTACTGACCTTAAATGGGGTACAAAAAACCCTATTATGGTACGTGACCCAGAGTTTTCTATGGTACGTCTACGTGCTTTTGGTACCTACGAGATACGTATCGCTGACCCTAAAAAGTTTTTGAATGAAATTGTAGGTACAGATGGGCACTTTACGACCGATGAGATAGAAGCACAACTTACCAACCTCATTACTTCTAAATTTGCCACAGTCATGGGTGCAGATGAAACCCCTGTGCTTGACCTTGCTGCAAATTATGAAAAATTGGGGGCATACATTACTGAACATATAGCCCCTTCTTTTGATGAGTATGGACTCGAACTTACCAAAATGCTCGTAGAAAATATCTCTCTCCCTGAGGAGGTAGAAAAAGCCATAGATGCACGTTCTAGTCGTGAGATTACAGGTGACTTAGATGCTCATATCAAGTACCAAAGTGGACAAGCCTTAGGAAACTCCGAAGGATCTGCTTCTGATATGGTAGGTATGGGTGCAGGCATGGCTATGGGGCAACAGATGGCAAATAGTATGCAACAACCCAATAGCACATCCACCCCACCACCACTCCCTAATCAAATCGCACAGTACTTTGTAGCCGTTGATGGAGAATCTGATGGACCCTATTCATTAGAAGCTGTAGAAAAAAAGTTACTCTCTGGAGATATTACAAAAGAGACGCTACTCTGGACACAAGGTATGGATGGTTGGGAAAAAGCATCTTCTGTACTCTCTGCTACCTTTAGACAAACACCTCCACCACTACACTAATTTATGCAATTTACGGCGATTAACTTTACCTGCCCCTCTTGTGGGGCTCCACAAAAATTTTCACCTGCTACAGGTACACTCGTATGTGAGTTTTGTCAAACAAAAACGACGATTGAAGTCTCAAATGATATCATACATGAGTATGAATTTACCGAAGCAATAGCAGCACTCAATACCCAAAAAAACCAAATCATAGAAAAAAATGTAAAATGTAAAAAATGTGGTGGTTCCTTCACTCTGACTCCCTACTCTTTTTCATCCAACTGCCCCTATTGTAATACACCCGCCATTACTGATTTTATACATGAAATCACACCCAAATCACTCATACCCTTTAGACTTACGCACAAAGAAGCACAGAAGCGCTTTAGTAAATGGGTAGGCTCTCGATGGTTTGCACCCAGTGCCTTTAAAAAATACCTAGATGGTGATAACACACTTACTGGATACTACCTTCC
>Ga0256833_1002680_pt1 | contig 12389 bp, 13 predicted proteins | sample 356284metaG_FD_190535 | JGI IMG/M metagenome (GOLD analysis project Ga0256833, IMG submission 190535) | Hydrothermal vent microbial communities from Mid Atlantic Ridge, Atlantic Ocean - 356-284 | ecosystem: Environmental > Aquatic > Marine > Hydrothermal vents | place: Atlantic Ocean: Mid...
GCTCGGTATACCCCTTTTTGGCTTCGTCATTTGTGACGATCGCAAAAGAGAGCTTCAAAATTTCAGGATGCTCTTTTATAAATGCGTTCAGATCTTCAAGCTCGAGCGCTTCTATAAGCTTGAGCTCCTTTTTGGAGTATCCTAGACCCAAACCTTTGTAGTACTCGTTGAAAGCACGGCCGAGTCTTTGGGAGAGGGTCTCGTTTCTAAGTGGTTCCGAGCCTAAAAGAAACATCTTCGCATCCTCAAGCTCTTTTGAAGTTACACCTTTTTTTACAAACTCCTCTACGACCTCGGATACGATCTTTTTGGCATCCTCTTCATTTTCGAGTTTCGTTTGCAAATAGCCGCTGAAGTAGCTGCTGCTTCTATTTAGAACTATACGCCCGTATGCGGAGTAGGCAAGCCCTCTTTTGACCCTGATCTCTTCCATCAGGCGGCTTCCGAAACCGCTACTCCCCAAAATGAAAGCGGCGACTTTGGCTTTGTAGCTCTGCGGATCGTCGGCATGAAGGTTGAAAGGTGCACCAAAATAGATATAAGCCTGCTCGGTCTCTCTGCTCTCTTTTGCGACTTTCGCCCTGTCGCTTGCCGTAAAATAGGGCAGAGGCTCGAACTTGCCCACTTTTAGATTTTTCAACGCCTCTTTTGCATACTCTTTCGCTTCATCGAGCGTCATGGAGCCGACGACGACTATCGCCCTGCTTAAGACGAGGTGTTTTTTCAAAAACTCCTCAACCTCTTTTAGAGTGAGAGATTTGATATCTTCGACGGTTCCGTCGGCCGGATTCGCCAGAGGCGTACCTTCGAAAAGCAGCTTTTTAAGCAGCAGGCTGGCTTGATAGTCGTAGTCGCTCTCTTTTCTCATCAAAGAGCCTATAGTCGTAGTCTGCACCTTTTTGAAGCTCTCTTGGGTGAGGTTTGGCTCTTTTAGAAGAGAACTAAAAAGCTCCACACCTTTTGCAAACTCCTCTTTGAGGCTACCAAGTTCAAAGACGAAAGTCTCCGTACCGGTATGGGCGCTCAGACTTATGGCTCTTTGCTCGAGCGCTTTTGCAAAACCGACACTTCCAAGAGTTTTTGTACCTTCGTTCATCATACGCGCCGAAAACTTAGCAAGACCGGGCCTTCCGTCATCCGCCAGTGAACCGCTATACCTGAAGACTACCTGCATCGAAGCTATCGGCAAAAGCCTCTCCTCTTCGAAAATCAGCGGAACTTCGACTCCGTTTATATCTACCTTATCTAAAACCGCACTCATCAACACTCCTTGAAATATCGCAAAAAAGAGTAAAATTTTCTTCATATCAAACAGCTCCTAGCCTACTTGTCATCCAAAAGAGGCGCCGAGTATTCACAGCACGACTCCGTCACGCATCGCGATACGCTCGATAGCTCTACTTGGATCCTTAGCGACCACTATATCGATCTTCTGCTCACCCAGGCGCTCCTGCAAACATATCCGCATTCGGCTCCGTTTTTTCAAATTCTCCTCGCTTCCTGCAGGAGGCGTCACATAAAGGTCTATGTCGCCTCCTCGCCTGCTCTCGTCGACACGACTGCCGAAAAGCCGTACTACGACTCCATCGCCGAAGGCCTCTCTTGCACACTCCTTTATAGCATCTATCTCCCATTTTTGAAGTCTCACAAAAGCCTCTTTTTAGCTGCCGACTCTTCGATACGAGAGATGATCTCATCAATTTTCGGCAATGCCTCTTTGATCTGTGAGACTATCAGTTTCGTCACTTCCGGATCATCATCGTAATTATGGGCAATCTCATTGCGTATATCTCTTACACTTTTCCAAAAAGATCGCTCCAGCAGATGCCACTTTTCAAGTTTATTCAATATATCGATCATAGTCATAGTCTCGTCCATCTCGCCAACTATAGAGAGGTAGGCCCTAAAAAGCTTCTTTCCCATAGCATCTTGGAGTTTCAAGAAACGGTATATCAGCTGATCCGTGCATGGAACACTCTCAGGCTCTCTATCGAGACACTCGATAGCCTCACCTATTCTGCGCCTATGCCTCATAACCTCATGCATCGACTCTTCATATAGTCCATACTCTTCGGCTTGCACTAAAAAACCTCTAAAATCTCGTATGCGGTATTTCGTTTCGCAGGCTTTTCACCCACATCTTTTATGAGGCGTATCATCTCCTCCTGGTTCATCCTGTTCGCCGCACCAGCCGCTTTTACCACATTCTCCTCCATCATAGTGCTTCCGAGATCGTTGGCTCCGTAAAGCAGGGCCATCTGCCCTATATAGCTTCCCTGGGTAACCCAGGAGCTTTGAATATTCTTTATGTTATCCAGAAAGAGTCTGCTGACGGCAAGGAGTCGCAGATATCTGTTGGGGCTTGTTTTGTGAGTAACGATACCCTCTTTTTGCAGTTTCGTGTTGTATGGCTGAAAACTCCACATTATAAAGGCTCTAAAACCTCCCGTCTCATCCTGCAACTCTCTTATATGCTCCCAATGCTCCACTATCTCCTCGTCCGTCTCCACCGTTCCGAACATCATCGTAGCGGTAGACTTTATGCCGTTTTTATGAGCGAGTCTGTGGACATTGAGCCAATCTTTGACGTCGATCTTTTTAGGAGCTATTATGTCACGCACTCTGTCGCTAAGTATCTCCGCACCGGCACCGGGAATCGAGCTAAGACCCTTTGTGGCAAGTCTTTTAAGCACCTCTTCTACGCTTATTTTAGAAACTTTGGCTATATAGTCTATCTCGACGGCACTGAAGCCGTGTATCGTTACTTCGGGATACTTCTCATGTATATGTTCGACCAGATCTTCGTACCACTCGATTTTTAGCTTCGGATGAACCCCCCCTTGAAAGAGTATCTGAGTGCCGCCTATTTCAAGCAGCTCCTCTATCTTTCTATCTATCTCTTCGAAACTCAGAACGTAAGCGTCGTCATCTTTGGCGTGACGGTAGAAGGCGCAGAAGTTGCAGTCGACCCAACAGACGTTGGTGTAGTTTATGTTTCTGTCTACGACGAATGTAGTTATCTTTTGAGGGTGCAGCTTCGCTTTTACTTCACTGGCCATCTTTCCCAAAGTTTTAAGGTCGCCCTCTCTTATAAGTTCGAGCGCCTCCTCTTTGGTAAGACGGCTCATTTTGCCTTCTCCTTGGCAGACTTCTCTATCGCATCCAAAACACCGTTAACAAACTTTGGGGAGTTGTCGCTTCCAAGCTCTTTTGCAAGCTCTACCGCTTCGTTTATGATGACCGCTCTGTCAAGATCGGTATGAAGAAGCTCGTACGCTCCGAGCCTTATGATAGACTTGTCGATATGGTCGAGCCTCTCGAAATCCCAATCTTTCAAATGCTCTTTTATCTGCTTGTCTATCTCGTCAAGATGCTGCAAGACACCTTTGTACAGCCCCATGGCAAACTCTCTCTGCCTGTTGCGGATCTTCTTCTCTTCAAGCAGATCTTCACTGAAATGCTCTACCTCGGGATTTCCTATGTCGTGGGCGTAAAGAAGCCCTATGACTGCACTTCTGGACTGGTGACGAGTCGCCATTACCCCTCCATCACTCTGTAGAGATCTATCATCTCGATGAGTCCCGTCATCGCTTCAAAACCCTTGTTTCCTGCTTTTGAACCGGCTCTCTCGATCGCTTGCTCAATCGTATCGGTAGTAAGTACTCCAAAAGATACGGGCTTGCCGTACTTTAGAGTGGTGTTTGCCACACCTTTTGTAGCTTCAGCCGCTACATAGTCGAAATGGGGAGTCGAACCGCGAATGATAGCCCCTACGCAGCATATAGCGCTATATTTGCCGCTCTCAAGTGCCTTTTGAAGCACAAACGGAATCTCGAACGCTCCCGGCACCAGAATGAGGTCGAGATTCTCTTCCATCCCGCCGTGCCTTAAAAAAGCGTCTTTGGCACCCTCTACAAGCCTGTCTGTTATTATGTGGTTGAAGCGACTTGCGATTATCGCGATACGCTCAGACCCGGTAAGCTTCAGTCGTCCTTCTATAATATTCATAAAACTGCCTTTATTTGATTTTCGCTATTTTATCATAAGGGGCCACCCACCCCACATCCATCATCCATCATCCATCTTCCATCATCCATCTTCCACTATCTCACCGATTCTCTTTATCTGCTCTATCAGTTTCGAGAGATTTTCAAGCCTTATCATATTTGCGCCGTCACTTAGCGCTTGCGAAGGGTCGAAGTGGGTTTCGAAGAAAAAGCCATCCACTCCCGCTGCCGCTGCCGCACGGGCCAAGTAAGGCACGAAAGAGCTGTCGCCTCCCGTTTTACCGCCTTGCCCCGGCATCTGAACGCTGTGCGTCGCGTCGAATATCACCGGAGCGAAGCGGCGCATTATAGGCAAAGAGCGCATATCCACGACAAGGTTTCCGTAACCGAAGGTCGAGCCGCGTTCGGTCAGCCAGACCCCGGCACTCTTTGAAGTCTCATAGTCGGCACTCTCAAACCCTCTGCTCTTTAGAACCTTCAAAACGGAGTACTCCATATCGGAAGGGACCATGAACTGCCCCTTTTTTATATTTACTATGCACTCAGTTTTTGCGGCTGCAACGAGCAGGTCGGTCTGTCTGCATAAAAAGGCCGGTATCTGCAAAACGTCCACCGTCTTTGCTACTAGTGGAACCTGATGCGACTCGTGCACGTCCGTTAGAACTTTGTAGCCGAAACTCTCTTTGACCTCTTCAAAGATTCTCATTCCCTCTTCCAAGCCAGGGCCTCTGTAACTCTCCAAAGAGGTGCGGTTAGCCTTATCGAAGCTCGCTTTGAAAAAGAACTCTATAGACTCATCTTCATCATACTCTTTGAGAGCCTCTGCAATCCTCATAATACTCTCACGACTCTCTATAACACAGGGTCCCGCTATCAAAATCATATCTCTGTTCCTTCTTTGTCGAATATCACGATCTCTTTTCTCTTTTCTTTGGCTCTTGAAAGAGCATCTTCCGCAAGCCCAAGCATACGGTTTAGGTGTACCTGCTTTCCATACATCGTCACCGCTCCGTAGCTTCTTCGATAATCTATCTGTTTATCACCCACTACAAAAGGTTCTCTCTCTATCTTCTCCTCTATCCTCTCACTAACAGTTTGGACATTTTCCGTATCGCACTCTGAAAGCAAAACGAATATTCCCGAACCTCCAAAGCGGCCAAGCACATCGCTCGTTCGCACTACCGAGCGTATTGCATCGTTAAGATGCTTCAACACGGCATCTCCGGTTTTGAAACTGTAGCGAAGATTGAGACTCTCAAGCTGATCGATATCTACGATCATCAATGTAACGGGCCATTTATGGCGTCTGGCCATCTTTATCTGCAGGTTGGCCATCTTCACGAAAAAGTGATAGTTGTAGGCACCTGTAGCTTCATCCAAAGAACGGACGCTCTGAATCTCTTCATTTAAAGAGTCTATCTTGGCCCGACTCTTTTTAAGCTCTTTGTTGCAGCGACCCAGCATAACGCCTTCGGCTACAGCTACCGCAAACAGAAGCGCAACCGCCCCGTAAAGGATTTCAAAACTCATCCGCTTGTCCTGCTATTTTGTCTCTATGACACTGCCGGGCTTTTCGGCAGCCTTGTCCATCGCTTCGTACGCCAACTCCACAAGCCGCTTCGCTTCAGCCGCTGCAGGCTCAAGCGAAGCGACTCCGCATTTACACTCAAGTTTGTAAGTGTTGCCCTCAATCGTAACATATCTGGATGAAAGGCGCTCTTTGAAACGTTCGGCTATCCTTACCGCATTGTCTTTGCTGCAGTTTTGGAGAAAAACGAGATACTCGTTTTTAGCGAAACTTCCAACCTGGTCGCTGCATCTTGCATACCTCTCCAGCTCATTCACTACTATCTCTTTAATTTGCGAGCTGATATCTACTCTTTTGCTTTTATGGCGGTTTATCGGCTCGATATAGAAGGCGATCATACTGACACTCCATCTGTTTCGCTTGGCCAGATAGATCTGTTTTTTCAACATCGTGTAGAAAAACTGCTTGTTGTGGAGTTCGAAAATCATCGAAGTATCCAGAATCTCGTCACATCTCCTCTTCTGAATGCGTGCTTTTATAAGTTCCGTAACAAAAAGGTATGATACCATTGCCGAAACTAAAAATAGTATCGCATAGGAGATGATTTCAGATTTTGGATGGGAGTAGCCCATTTGCTCGAGAAGATTCATCAACAGGGGCATCCAGGCAACGGCACTCGTTATGAAAAGCCCGCCTATCAAGCCTCCCAGGATTTTGTATCGTTTTCTATTGGCTACACTGTTCACTTCAAAAACCTTCTAAAACACTATGCATCTATGTTACACGCTGCAGATCTTTTAAAACAAGAAAAGCTCCAACCCATTTCCCACTATCGTTTGACTTCTCCGTCCTTGTTTAACGGGAAAAAGTATCTAAAGTCTTATACTTTTTGAGAATAGAATTACTTTATCATATTTTCTCTTAAGGAGTTCTCTAAAGATACGATAGACCCTCTTCTACTTCGATTTCGCGACTGTCACTCCCGCTATAACTATCAAAGCTATACCCAACCATGTTAAAATTCCCGGGAAGGGATCTCCTATGAAGAGTCCCAGTATAATCGAGAAGAGTATATTGCTGTAACTGACGGCACCTACTATGCCGGCTTTCGTAGCACCGTAGGCTCTGGTCATATAGACTTGAGCCAAGGTAGCGAAAACCCCCATCACTACAACATAGACCCACTCCATCCCTTCCGGCATCACGAAAGTGCCAAAGAGCATATCGAGCTCCGGCATATCTACATAGGGGCTGACAGCCATCAGAAGCAGAGGCCCAGCCGTTCCGATACCCATGAAAGAGAGAACTATAGCCCTTGTATCGTAGTAGTTCTTGAGCTCCCTCACCGCCGTGTAGGCAAGAGCGGCACCGGCACCGCTGAAGATACCGAGCCATACGGTTTTATCTATATGAAACGCTGTAGGTTTGGCGATGAAAACTATACCGACAAATCCAAGCAGCAGAGCGATCCACCCTGCATACCCAAGCTTCTCTTTGAGAAAGAGCCAGGCAAAAAGGGCGGTGAAGATCGGAGAGGTTTTGGAGTATGTCATGGCGTCTCCGAGTGGAATATGGGCTATGTTGTAAAAAAATGCCAACAGTGCCAAAAAGCCCATCAATCCCCTGAAAAAGAGAAGAAGCGGTTTGCCCCCTTTATGGGCCATCGGCTTTTTAAGAAGCGTAGCCGCTATGATCGCCACACCGAAGAGGTTACGAAAAAAGACCACCTCCAAGGAGGGCATCGAGTGGCTCAATAGTTTTGCGAAAACTCCCATCAGCGCGAACATGAAAGAGGCAAAAAGCATATACCTGACGCCGGCATCGAGCCCCTCTACTCTACTTCTCAAAACCCGCTATTTCTTCTCTTGAAAGTTGACGATTTTTCCGCGAATGTCCCCGAACATTATCACATCTTTCAAAAGTGCCTTTTGCACGACGAACTTATCGTTCAAAGAGAGGTAAAGCTCACCCCCTTTCGACCCGAAAAGTTTTTGAAAGATCGTAACTTTCAGATAACACGGCTCATTTCCCAAAGAGCGCTTCAGCTTATCTTTCGCGCCTCCCGTTATCGTCTCTACACGGACTCGCCCCGTTCTCTTTTCGGCTCCTACCGCTTTTAGATCTTTTGCGAACGGCTCACGACAAGAGCCGATTATCTTTTCGACGTTGAAATATAGAGATAGTATATCGTTTTTAGCATAGTAAGGCAGTGTCTCGTTCTTTTCATCTTTTAGTTTGCCATCTTTGTAATTCTCTTCGTGAAAGGTCACCCTTTTTCTTTCATGGTCGAAAGTGTAAACTTTGATTCGACGCTTGTTGGAGCGCTTAATATCCTTGCTGAAACTCTCCGGCACCAAAACCCCGTCTACGACTCTCCCTTTGCTTCCGTAAACCTCTACACGACCTCCGCTCAGCACTTTGGCAAGGCCGGTCGCTTTCGCCACCATCTTGATCTCGTAACGCCCATCCTTTTTCGTCAAATAGGCATCCGCAACACCCATCTTTCCGAAAATCCCATACTCTATCTTATATGTAGCGTGCATAGATGAACCGAACAGTAAACCGCCAAGAAGTATCGTCAAAAACAAAACTCTCTTCATACTCTTTCCTTTTCGCTATTTAATCACATTTTGGATAAAATATATAGTAAATTATCGAAAAAAATCGTGAATCAAAGAGAGATATGAAAAAAATAGCAATTTTGGGGCAGCCAAACGTAGGGAAAAGTTCCCTTTTCAACCGTTTCGCAAGAAAGAGAATCGCCATAACCTCCGATGTCGCAGGGACCACGAGGGATGTAAAGAGGGAGTTCATAGATTTTGACGGCAAAGAGGCCCAAATCGTCGATACGGGCGGTATAGACGATAGCAGTGAGCTCTTTAAAAGCGTTAAAAACAAAGCTATTGAAGCGGCAAAAGAGGCCGATATAATTCTCTATATGGTAAACGGCAAAGAGCTGCCGGATGAAAGAGACAAAGAGCTTTTTTACAAACTTCAAGCGTTGGACAAACCGATCGCTTTGGTCGTAAACAAGATAGACAACGACAAAGAGGAGGAGAGAGCATGGGAGTTTACGGAGTTTGGTGCAGAAAATCTCTTCTCCATATCCGTCTCTCACAACAGACGGGTCGGGCAGCTTGTAGAGTGGGTTAAAAGCCATCTCGATGAGGCTGTACCGGAGTTTGTAGTAGAAGATGAAGATGCGCTCGAAAATCTGATAGAGCAGTTCGACGAGAGCGGTATCTTGCACGAAGAAGAGAGTCTAAACGAAATCGGAGTGGCCATAATAGGGCGCACAAATGTGGGAAAGAGCTCTTTGTTGAATGCACTTCTAAAGAGTGAAAGGGCCGTAGTAAGCGATGTTGCCGGTACCACTATAGACCCGGTCGACGAAAAGATGATCATAGGTGACAAAACCGTCACCTTCATAGATACTGCCGGATTGCGCAGGCGCGGAAAGATAGAGGGCATAGAGCGCTACGCGCTGAACAGAACGAAACAGATGCTGGAGCGTGCCGATATAGCCCTTCTGGTGCTCGATGCAAGCGAACCTCTCAAAGAGTTGGACGAGAAGATCGCCGGCCTTGTGGACGAGTATAAACTTGGATGCATTATAGTCCTCAACAAGTGGGACGAAGCTATCGGAAGTTACGATGAAATCGTAGAGGAGTTAAGGTACAGGTTCAAGTTTTTAAGCTGGGCTCCGGTCATCACCGTATCTGCAAAATCGAAAAAGAGGGTATATAAGATATACGATATGATTTTGAAGGTTTTTGAAAACTACACCAGACACATACCGACGAGAGAGTTGAACGAAGTGATAAAAGATGCTACCATCAAGCACCATATACCCAGTTACCGGGGCAAGCCGGTCAATATACTCTTCGCCTCCCAATATGCGATAAAACCGCCAAAAATAGCCCTCATCTCAAACCGCCCCAAAGGGATACACTTCAGTTACCTTAGATATCTTGCCAACAGGCTCAGAGAGAGTTTCGACTTTACGGGAACGCCTCTTATTCTGATTCCTAAAAAAAGAGGTGAGCGCGAAGAGGAGAGCGGGGAGGTGTAAGTTATGAGTTATGAGTGTTGAGTGGTGAGTTTGAAAGAGAAGGAGTAAATTGGTTGCAGTTGCATATCTTAACTCTCTTTGCCGAACACATACCTGCCCACAAGAGAGAGTTGACACTCTTTGCCTGTCAATACGTAGCATAGCTCGTTCATATTCTCCATAATATACTCCACATCCTCGAAGGCCTCCTTGTTTCCCGCAAGAAGAACCTCATCTCCCTCTTTTATGGCAAAAGTGTCATCGGGCAAGAGTATCTCCTCCTCTCCTCTTCTTATATATAGCACTATCACTCTGTTCTTTTTTCTGCAATCGTCCCTTCTTCTGTAGAGTACCTCGTAAGAGACCTCCTCTTTGGACTCACGAATATGATTGACAAGAGCGAAAGCGTGCTCCTCGTCGATTACAGTCTCAAGGGTTTCCGGGTTGTTTCCTATCTGCTCTTTCAGTATCTCCACCACTTTTTTGCCCCACTCTTCGCCTCTATACATCATCAAACGTATGAAACGGTCCGCCAACGGTCTTGCAATGATATTGTAGGTCTTTTTTACCATGAGAGTCTCTATCGTGATGACCCTGTCGATTCGTGCCGCTTTAAAAACGATAGCGTCGTTTATATGGTTTTCACGGGCGACGGTATAAATGTCTGGATTGATTCTTTTGGCGGACATTATGATGGAGAGGTTCAGCAGGTCATCTTTCGTAGCGGCTATGATGCAGGATGCCTCCTGAACGTCGGCTTTTAGCAAAATCTTTTTGTCGTCGGCATCTCCCACTATCACCTTCTCTCCCCTTTTGGCTTTTGCAGCCTTTTTGGGACTCGCCTCTATGAAGATGTAGTCTATGCCTGCCCGCTTCAATCCAACCTCCAAAGCGGTACCCATTCGACCGTAGCCGCAGACTATGTATTTACCCTCTTTCGGTAGTCTATCTTTTTTACGCAATACAAGCGGGTCGCCGTAAATCCACTGCTCCAACATAAGTAGAGAGGGAGACTTCAACGAGAGGTAGATCCTTTTGGCGACTATTTTGAAAGGGTTCTCCACGATATCTGCGCCTATAGTTTTCAGGTTTTGGGCATACTCCTCTTCGGTAGCCTCCACTATGACGGTTACATGTTTGTTCATGAGTTTGGCCGAAAGGGCTACGTGAAGGTTCATCACATCGTCGTTAAAAAGCGATACCACAGCCTTGCAGTTGTGCTTGTGAATACCGGCCGTCCTAAAGACGTTTGGGTCTCTGACGTCGCCTACAAGCGCTGGCACTTCTATCGTGTAGTTTTCCAGAGCGAGCATCTTTATCTTCTCTTCCTCTTTCTCTATGACGACGCTGCGTATCCCTTCACTGGTGAGCTTGTCTATGATCGCTTTGGTCATAGAGTTGTATCCTACGAAGATGATGAACGGCTCGTCCATCTTCTTGATTTTGCGCTGAAACTGCGCAAGCGCTATCTGTGCGGCGAGCACTTTGTCCTGCACGAGGGTTATGATGGAGCCAATCGCATATAGCCACCCTATGACGGTAAGGTATATACAAAAACCTACCCAAAGCTTCTGAGGGTAGGTAAAATCGTAGGGACTTTCGCCAAAACCTATCGTCGTAGCCATATAGGAGACAAAGTAGAAAGCATCGAAAAATGTCAGGTGATAAGGGTTTCCCTCATTGTCCATTCCTGGTATCAAAACCATACCGAGAATCGAGATGGAGAAAGTGACTATCAATACGTACATCGGAGTACGCATTCGTTTGATAATCAGATAGAGCGAATTGTTACGCAAAAAGCATTACCTCTTCGATTTTAAAACGTCACCGGTAAAGAGAATAACGGATACTATGTTGGCCAGCAGCGCTCCGCCCGAAAGTGAGACTATGGCTGTCACCATCTCGGTATTGAGCCCTGTTACATACTCCCCGAGAGCCCATACCGAAGCTGCTGCGATAAGCTGAATGTCCGCGACCAGACTAGTTGCCAGCAAAACTGCTCCAAGATGGGTTTTGTCGCCGAGTTTGTATATCGTAGCTATCAGGTTGACTATGATGGCTACGAAGAGTTCGTAACGGTTGTGCTGCTCCAAAACGGTAGGGTCACCATAGAAGAAACCGAAGTTCATAGTCAGCGCCAGAATTATGAAAAATCCCGAAATAACCTTTTCCAGATTCATTGAAAGCCTTTTTTCTCACTTATACCGAAATTGTATTAGCATGTCGATTAAACCACACTAAAACGGCGTTCGGGTATAATTGCCCAAAAAAGGAAGGACTCGATATTTATGCGTATAGTCAGCGGTATGCGACCGACGGGAAAACTTCACCTTGGACACTACCTGGGTGTTCTAAAAAACTGGATAGAGCTGCAAAAGAGCAACGACTGCCGCTTCTTCGTAGCGGACTGGCACGCCCTCTCTACCAGCTACGAAGATAAACTCAACCTCAAACTTCTCGGCCATGAACTAGTAAAGGAGTGGGTCGCTGCCGGGATAGACCCGAACCGATCCACCATTTTCGTTCAAAGCGCAGTAAAAGAGCATGCGGAGTTATATGTTCTGCTAAATATGATAACCCCTCTTGGATGGCTCGAGAGAAATCCCACCTACAAAGATCAGATAGTACAGATGCAGCACAAAGAGATCCATACGGCGGGCTTTTTGACATACCCTGTTCTCCAGACTGCCGATATCATCCTATACAATGCAGACGCCGTTCCTATCGGAGAAGATCAAAAACCGCATCTTGAAATCGCAAGAGAGATAGTGCGCCGATTCCACCACCTCTTTGATTGCGAAAT
>Ga0256833_1002681_pt1 | contig 12387 bp, 8 predicted proteins | sample 356284metaG_FD_190535 | JGI IMG/M metagenome (GOLD analysis project Ga0256833, IMG submission 190535) | Hydrothermal vent microbial communities from Mid Atlantic Ridge, Atlantic Ocean - 356-284 | ecosystem: Environmental > Aquatic > Marine > Hydrothermal vents | place: Atlantic Ocean: Mid...
TGGGGGCCTTCCACCACGATGCGCATGCGGGCGATGGGCAGGCAGGTGGTGCGCACCTCGTAGGTCAGCGTTTCCCAGAAGTTCCAGCGGGCGTCGGCGTGCAGCGGGGCGACCACGATGTGGGGGGCGGGGTTGGCGACGGTAAAGGTGTGGCGGTAGGCGGCCTGCAGGCCGGCGGCGTCCCAGGCTTTCAACACGGCCTGATGGCTGCCGGAAGGCCAGGCGCGCAGGTCGGGCTGCAGCGACCAGCGTCCCTGGGCGTTGAGGGTGAGGGGGAGCCAGGTCGCGCCGTCGTCCCAGGAGAGGGCCGCGCCGGCGACGCCGCTGCCCGGCCCATCGTCGAGGGTGCCGCTGAGGGCCGAGGTGCAGGCCAGGGGTTGCTGCCAGGCGGGGCCCCAGGCGGCGCGGGGCGGGGTGGTGTCGAGGCGGACCTGTTCGGGGCCGGCCTGGGCGGTGTTGCCTGCGGCGTCGGTCAGGCGGAAGCGCAGGGCGTACACGCCGTCGGCGGCGATGGTGAGGGGGGCGGGCTGCCAGGGGCCGTTGTCGAGGGCGATCTCGGCGGCGGCCACCCCGCTGGTCGCATCCTGGCCGCCCACCTGGACGATGAAAGGCGAAATGTGCCAGCCGTTCTGGCCGTCGGGTGGAGGGATGGAGGGCGCAATTTGGGGCGGGGTGGTGTCGACCCGCACGGCGGTTTGCGCCTGGGTGATGTTGCCGGCGGCGTCGATGGCCTGCAAGAGGAGGGTGAACTGGCCGTCGGGAAGGGTCCACGGGCTGGGCTGCCAGGTGGTGCCGCCGTCGGGGGAGATGCGAAGGGCGGCGAGGCCGCTGGTGGCGTCGCTGCCGTGCAGGGTGAGGGTGGGGGCGGTGACGTACCAGCCGTTGTGGCCGTCCGGCGCGGCGGGGCTGAAGGCGAAGGTGAGTTGGGGCGGGGTGGGGTCGTATTGCCAGGGCTGGTCGCCCTGCGCCTGGCCGTATTGGGAAGTGGCGGTGACATGGGCGGTGCCTTGGCCTTCAGGAAGGGGGACGGTCGCGGTGCAACTGCCGCTGCCCTGGCAGTGGATGGAGGTGGAGGCGGGGTCGCCCAGGCTGCCGTCGACGGTGATCTGGCCGCCGGAGGGGTCGGTGCCGGTGGCTTGGAGGGTGCCGCCCTGGCGGCACCAGCCGCCGATGCCCCACGTGGCGCACTGGAATTCCAGGGTGAGCACGGGCGGGGGCGGCGGGGTGGGGGTGGGGAGGTCGGTGCAGCAGGTCACATCGTGGGGCACCAGTTGGCATTGGCCGTTGACCACGCCGCAGGCCACCGAAGAGGTCAGGCAGCCGCTGGTGCAGGTGAGGGTGGCCTGGTTGTAGCCGGTGGGGCGGCATTGCCCGCCTTGCCAGGCGCAGCCGGTGGGAATGTCGTACCGGGTGGTGCCCATGCAGCACCCGGAGGGGCAGTAGGGGTCCTGGTCGGGAATGCAGCCTGCCCAGGCGGAAGAGACGCCCAAAGCGTGGCTCAGTTTACAGAGAGGCCTGTCCCCCCCCCCGCAAAACCGTGCCAAAACCCACCGCGGCGACGAGCACCAGCGCCGCCAGGACGACGAAGAGCCGAGGTCGTAAGAATTTGCCCATGTTGCACCCCTGTGTGATGCGCTGAGTTTTCCCGCTATTGTGCCGGTTGGGCGCGAACGTTGATGTTATTGTACACCATTGTGGGAAAATGTGCAGGCGAAAAAGGCTCTGAGACGGTACTGCTTTCATCCGCGTCTGCTGGCTGGTATACTATGGCTATCTTACCACCAGCCCTCTCGCTGAAATAGTTATGCTCACGAAACGCGACCGCTTGTTGCCTTGCTTGCTTTTCCTGGTTTTGTTTGTCACGGCCTGCACCCTCCCCGCGGGCGGGGGGGCGTGGTGGCCGACGGCCACGCAGACCGTCACGCCCACGGCTACGCTGACGCCCACACCCACCGTCACGCCCACCCCTACGCCTACCCCTACGCCCCAGCCTTCCGGCTGGCTGGAGGCCGGGCAGCGCGCCCTCTTCGAAGGCGATTGGGAAACGGCTCAGAAGGCCTTTCACCAGGCGCAACAGCAGAGTACGGAGCCGCAAATCCAGGCCGCAGCCCAACTGGGGTTGGGGCGGCTGGCGCTCCTTTCCCGCCACTATGCCGATGCCCTGACCACGCTGCGTGCTGTGATCACGTCCTATCCTGACACGACGGCGGCCATTGATGCCTACTTTTACCTCGGCCAGACCTATCGCGCCCTGGAACGCTACACCGAGGCTGCGCAGGCTTTCCAGGGCTTCTTGCAACACCGCCCCGGCTACATCGATGCCTATCTTTACGAATGGATGGGAGACAACCGTTTCAACGCCGGTGACTACCACGGCGCCATCTCTGCCTATCAGGCTGCCCTCGAGGCTTCTCCTGCCGAAGATCGCGTCTATGGTATCAAACTTGGCATTGCCCGCGCCCATCATATGCTGGGCGATCTGACCACCGCGATCGCCGAATATCACGCCCTTTACCAGAGCGACGCTAACGGCTACCGTCGCGCCGTCCTCGATTGGTATCTCGGCCAGGCCTACACCGCTTTGGGCGACACCGAACATGCCCATCAGGCTTACCTCGACGCTGTGGACAATTACCCTGCGGCCTATCAGGCGTACCTGGCGCTGACCCAACTGGTGAAGGGCAGCGTGCCGGTCAACGACCTCCATCGTGGTCTGACCGACTATTTCGCCGGGCAATACGGCGTGGCGGTTCAGGCCTTCGACCGTTATATTAGCGCCCAACCCGGTGGCAGCGATACCGCCTTCTATTACAAAGGGCTGGCGCTGCGGGCAATGGGTAAATACCTCGACGCTACTACGGCCTGGCAAACGCTGATTACCCGCTACCCCCAAAGCCGCTTTTGGGACAAAGCCTGGGAGCAAAAGGCTTATACCGAATGGGCGTATCTTGATTTGTACGACCAGGCCACCGAAACGCTGCTGGCCTTTGTGCAACAGGCGCCTGCCCACCCGCGCGCTGCCGAGTTTCTCTTCGACGCGGCTCGCGTGCAAGAACGCGCGGGGCATCTTGCCCGCGCCGCGGCGCTGTGGGAGCGGCTTGCGCAGGAATACCCTACCTCTAACTACACTTTTCGCGCTCTCTTCCTCGCCGCCATCACCCGCCATCGCTTGGGCAGCGATGCCACCGCCATTGCCACCTTGCAAGAGGCTGCCGATCACGCCGCGGGGGCGGAAGATGTGGCCGCGACGTCGTTTTGGCTGGGCAAACTTTATGCCGCCACTGGCGACCGAAGCGCTGCCCGCGTCGCCTGGCAGCGCGCCGCAGCCGCCGACCCCACCGGTTACTACGGCGTGCGCGCCCGCGACCTGTTGCACGATCGCCAGCCCTTTACCCCGCCCCCCGCGTACCACCTCACGGTGGATTGGGAAACCGAGCGCCGCCAGGCCGCCCAGTGGGTGCAGGCCACTTTTCACCTGAACGACGCCCCTGCCAGCCTGCTCTCCCCCGGCCCGCTGGCCAGCGACCTGCGCTTCGTGCGCGGCAGCGAATTGTGGCGCCTGGGGATGTACGAAGAGGCAAAAGCCGAATTCGAAAACCTGCGCCACGCGGTGGCCGACGACCCCGCCGCCACTTTCCGCCTGGCCGAGTATTTCCGCCAGATTGGCCTCTACCGCAGCGCGGTGTTTGCCGCCCGCCACGTGCTCGACCTGGCTGGCTACGACGACCAGACGGCGCTCACCGCGCCGCCGTATTTCTCCCACCTGCGGTTTGGCCCTTTTTACGCCGATTTGGTCGTGCCCATCGCCCAGGCTTACGATTTCCATCCGTTGTTCTTGATGGCCGTGCTGCGGCAAGAGTCGCTCTTCGAAGGTTTTGTCCGTTCCTCGGCGGGCGCGCGTGGTCTGATGCAACTCATGCCTGCCACCGCGCAGGAAATCTACCAGCAGACCCATTGGCCGCCCGATTTCACCACCGCCGACCTCTACCGTCCCAAGGTGAGTATCACTTACGGCGCTCACTACCTGGCGCGTCAACGCGACTACCTCGGCGGCGATTTGTTCGCCGCCCTGGCGGGCTACAACGCCGGCCCCGGCAATGCTGCCGCCTGGCAGAAACTGGCCCACGGCGACGACGACCTGTTCCTCGAAGTCGTCCGCTATGACCAGACCCGTGACTATATCCGCCGGATTTACGAAACCTTCGCCATCTATTGCACCCTCTACGGTGCCCTGCCGCCGGGTTGATGGGACTGGGTGCACTCAAATGTTGTAGATAAGGCCATTGTATGGCCAGATCTCTCCCCACTCCCTGGCGGAGGCGTGTCCTTCGTTGACACTCAGGACAGCCTCCGCCTTCCCCCTCCCCTCCCTTCAGTAAGGGAGGGGAGGGGGAGGCCGCCGTAGGCGGCGGGGGAGGGGTGAGATCCTGAGAAGTGCTTCTACGACATTTGCTTGCACCCGATGGGACTTTTCGGGGATGTTGCCCCGCCGTTGCTGGGGTAAAATATGCTATACTCTAAGCATCATCTTCCCGTGCCTTCGTCCGACCTGAGCGGCGCGGGGTGGGTTGGTTAACCATGGACACCGAGGACACAACCCTCATCCTCCAACGCTGGGCGACGGCGTTGCGGCAATACGGTTTGGCCGGAGGGGTGGACGCTTTTTTGATGGCTCTCGCCCCGTTGCGTCCCCTCAGCGCGGCATTGTTTGCCGGCGGCGGGTTTTTGCTCTCGCCTTGGCTTTCCCAGCATGCCCTTCAGGCCGTGCAAGCCATACTCAGCGATGAGGAGGCCCGACGCACTTTTCTGGAAACCCTCCACTCCCCAGGAGCCGCCTCATGATCTCTTTGACTACCGGCTTGACAGGCGTTCTTGGGCTGGCCTTTGTGGTGTTGTTTGCGCTTTTGTTGGTCGTCCTGCGAGTGGTAAAGGAGCCGCGGCCAGGGCGCGACCTGCGTCCCTTGCGGGCTTTTACCCATCTGCGTCATGCGGTCAACCTTACCGTGGAATCTGGCAAGCGGCTTCACATCTCCGTGGGCCGCGGGGAGATCACCCACCCGCGAGTGGCTTCTGCTTTCGCTGGGTTGAGCGCTGCCCATAAAATGGTGGAACTCAGTGCCGCGAGCGACCGTGCGGCCATTGTGACCGCCGGCACTGGCCCCCTTGGTATTTTGGCGCGCAGCACTTTGCACAGTGCCTATCACACGGCAGGCCATACCGGGCGCTACAAAGCCATCTACGGCCAGGTAAGCGGACTGACGCCTTTTTCGTACGCTGCGGGCGCGGCTTTCACGGCAGGCGCTGACGACGTTGCTGTCAACTTCCTGGCAGGGAGTTTTGGCCCTGAGGTTGCTCTGATTGCCGAAAACGGCGAGCGCCATCAGGCGCTTACCGTGGGTGGGAGCGAGAACATTGCCGCCCAAGCCGTCCTCTACGCGGCTGCCGAAGAATCCCTCATTGGTGAAGAGGTCTTTGCCAGCGGCGCTTATCTCCAGGCTGGCGGTTTGCACGGCACCAGTTTGCTGACGCAGGACATTTTTCGGTGGCTGCTGGTTGTGGTGATTCTGGGCGGCGCGCTCGCCAAACTCGTGGGGGTGCTACCATGAAAGCCCCGGTGGCTACCGCTGTGGCCATGGCTGTTGGCATCGTCGTGTTGGTGGGGTATTTCATCCCGTTGAGTATTTTTACCGGCCTGCGCATGTTGTTGCTCCAATGGGCGATCATCCTTGCTGGTGCAGCGTTGTTCGTGGGGATGGTCAACCTTAGCCAGCACCACTGGGCACGTATCCGTGCTCGCCGCGGCGTCGGCAGCGCGTGGCTGGTGTTCAGTCTGTGGGCTACCTTTTTCATTACTTTCTACTTTGCCCCTGCCAGCCTCCCTACCCGGTGGCTGTTCGATGCGATTTTGTTGCCTGCCAGTGTCGCCCTGCTGGGTGTGCTGGCCGTGAGCCTGACCGTGGCAGCCGTGCGGCTACCGCGCCGTCGGCCAGGGTTGTTCACCATCCTTTTCCTCACTACAACGGTGCTTATTTTGCTGGGAAGCATTGGGATCCCTGGCGTCGGCAGCCTGCCTTTTGTGAGTAACCTGCTGCGCCCCTGGTTGGCGCAGGTGCCTGCAGCAGCCGGTGCACGCGGCATCCTGCTGGGCGTCGCTTTGGGCACTGTCGCCACCGGCTTGCGCATCCTCTTGGGAAGCGATCGGCCTTATAGTGAATGAGATGAGCGATCAGATCCGTTGCCCCATGTGCGGAAAACCCAACCCGGCTGACGCTGAAGTCTGCCGCTATTGCCACGCGCGCCTCAAGCCCATCCAGCCTGGCGACCTTCCTCAACCCAAGCCTACCGGCGCGTTGGAGGCCATGTTGCCGCCCTGGATCCGAGAACTGCGCGCGGAAAGTGAAATGGAGGAAGAAACCCTGCCTCTCCCGGGGGAGAAAACGGAGGCCGATGGTTCAGAGGGTGCCTTCCCGGAGGGCGAATCTGCATCGCCGGAGCCCGACGCCGATGACCCGCTGGCGGCATTATGGGCTGAAGAGGAGGAAGACGAAGACCTCCCTGATTGGCTGAAATCATTGGGGACGGAGGAAGAAGCATCGGCTGTTGCTGCCCTTGCTGAAGAGCAAGCGGCGCCCTCCGCCGGGGAGCCCCCAGAAGCTGCTGAGCCCAAAGGGGCGGCGGAGGAGGAAGAGAGCGCCCTGCCCGATTGGCTGGCGGGGGAGCAATCCGCGGCGGAGGCGGAGGAAGCCGTGCTGCCCGATTGGCTTGCTGAAGGGGTGGTCGCCGAGCCTGCCGGGGAGCCCGCGGAGGCCGCTGCGCCCAAAGGGGCGGCGGAGGAGGAAGAGAATGCTCTGCCCGACGGGTCGGTGGGTGCATACCAGCCTCCACTGGTAGAGGCGCCCTCTGAGTCTTTGTCTGCTTCTCCATTTGTCGAGAGCGAGGAACTGGCCGAGGCATTGCTTGGCGAAACGCCAGACTGGCTGCAGATGCTTGCGCCGGAAGAAGAATCAGCATCTGGAGAAAAAAGCCCAGCCGAGGAAGAGGTGGCCCAGCCGCTTACGGAAGGAGAGCTGCCATCGTGGTTGGAAGCCCTGCGCCCCGTGGCTGCCGCCACCTCCGTGCTCGCCACTGATGAAGAGGAGCCGGTAGAAACCCAGGGGCCATTGGCTGGTTTGCGGGGCGTCATTGCGCCGCCTACTCTGACCACCCTCCGCCCTGGCAAAGTGGGCGTGCTGGGTGGAAAACTCAAACTGAGCGATGAAGAAGAACGACAAGCCCGCATTTTACAGGACTTGATTGCCGAATCGTCCCGCCCCCTGCCTCCATCGTCCCTGCCAGACAAGAAAGAGCAGAAAGTCCTACGGTGGAGTGTGGGTTTGCTCATGCTGCTGGCGGCATTTTTGCCGTTTTTCCTGCCGTTCCTGCGGGCGCCTCTTCCGCGTAGGGTTTTACCTGCGGCCATTGCTGCCCAGCGGTTGATAGATGATGTTCCCCAGGGTGCACCGGTGTTGGTGGCTGTGGATTATTCCCCTGCCTTCAGCGCCGAGATGGAAGCCGCCGCGGCTCCCCTGGTCACCGATTTGCTTGCCAAGCATGCCCGCATCGTTGCTGTTTCTACGCAACCCACTGGCCCCGACTTGATTTCTCATTTTTTTGCCGCGCTCGGCAGCGATTATCGGGAGAGCGAGCATTATCTCAACCTGGGCTATCTTTCAGGTGGCACGGCGGGGTTGTATGCCTTTGCCCGTCATCCTCGCCTGGTATTTGGTTATGCAGCCGGTCATGACCGAATTTGGAACACCTCCTTCCTGAGCACCATTCACACCGCGGCTGATTTTTCCCTGGTGTTGGTCATTACCGAGGATCCCGAAACGGCCCGGGCGTGGGTGGAACAGGTGCGCCCGGCGCTGGGAGAGCACACGCCGCTTTTGATGGTCATCAGCACCCAGGCCGAACCCCTGGTAGAACCTTATTACGAGACGGCCTCTCAGCAGGTCGGCGGTATCGTGACCGGCATTGTGGGTGGATTGGCGTATGAGGCCATCCGTGGACGCCCCCTTACGGCTGCCGCACAAGCCCAATGGGGCGCTTATAGCAATATTGCCCTGATGGGGCTTATGATCATCGCCGGGGCAGGTCTCGTCAACCTTGTGCTTGGCTGGCGAGAGCGCCGCAATGCCCCCACCTTGCCGCAAGACGAAGACCTGGACGACGAGGAAGCATAACATGGCCTCCCTGCTTAGCGCCCTGGTTGCCTTTATCATTACCCTCAGCGTGCTGAGTTACGTTTTCTTTGGCGACTGGGCTCTCTTCCGAGTGGTAATGTATCTTTTCATCGGTGCCGCCGCGGGCTACGGTGGGGCAGTTGCCCTGCGTAGCGTGCTGTGGCCGATGCTTTTTCGCCCCTTGATCTTCCAACGTCAGCTCTTGGCCTTGGTACCCTTGCTGCTGGTAGCCCTGTTACTCACCAAAGCCCTGCGGGGGAAGGTGAGCCGATGGGGCAATGTGGCCGTGGGTTATCTGGTAGGTGTAGGCGCGGCGGTGGCTGTGGGGGGGGCAGTGCGAGGCACGATCTTTCCCCAATCCGTCGCCACAATGGACGCCCTCAACCTCCATCTGGCGGCGCAAAAGGGCATCAGCCCCTTCGAGTTCCTGGTCACCGGCGCTTTCATGCTGGTGGGAACGGTTACCACGCTGGCTTACTTTCACTTTGGCGCCCGGCCGCAACGCAACCGCCCGCCGCAACGTGCCGCATGGATCACTGCCCTGGCCACGGTGGGGCAATGGTTCATCGCGGTGGCTTTTGGCGCTCTTTTTGCTGGCGTGCTGCTGGCTGCTGCAACCGCACTGGCCGCCAGTATCGGCCAGCTCTGGCAATTTCTGAGCATCCTGCTCCCGCACTGATAGAGGTCTCATGGCAACTTCGCTGGTGGATGCCGACAGCCTGCTCGCCATCGACATTGGGCATACGCATACTCGCGCCATCCTTTTCGATGCTGTAGAAGACCGCTATCGCGTGGTCGCTATCGGCATTGTGCCCACGCGCCACGACGACAGCCTGCTGGAAAGCATCCGAGGAGCAATTGGCGAGGTGCAGGAAATCACCCGGCGGCCATTGTTGGATCTTGAAGGGCAACTGGTGATGCCCGCTGGAGATACCCAGGGCGTCGATCAAGTGGTGCTCACCCTCTCTGGCGGTGCGCCGTTGCGGGTGGTCATTGCTGGCGTGTTGCCTCAAATTTCCCTGGAGAGTGCGCGCCGCCTCGCCGAAACCACCTATGGCAAGATCGTGGCCCAATTTCACCTCAACGATCGCCTGCACATGGAAGGGCGCATCAACGCCATGGTGCGGGCGCGCCCGGACGTGATCATTATGGCGGGCGGTTTGGAAGGTGGAGCCTCCCAGAGCGTTTTGCAGACGGCTGAGGCTATTGGTCTGGCGGCTTACCTCTTGCCCCCCGGTCAACGCCCCGAGGTGCTGTATGCTGGCAACAGCCGCCTCCAATCGAAAATCAAAGAATTACTGGAGAGCATCGTCCCCCTTCGGATTGTGCCCAACCTTCGCCCCTCGGCAGAACAAGAACAGATAGCCCCTGCCCAGGAAGCACTTCTGGATGTTTTTCGCACCGTGCGGGAACGCCAAATGCCTGCCTTGCAAGCGTTCCTTGCGCCGCTCAAAGGACACAGCGTTTTCTACCCCACAGCGTATGGTTTTGAGCGTGTCATCCGCTTTCTCAGTCGCATTTACGACCCCTCGAAGGGTGTGTTGGGTGTTGATCTTGGGGCGGAAACGACGACGATCGCAGCCGCCTGGAACGGTCGGGGCATTTTGAAGGCACTACCCGAGTTGGGGTTGGGGCAGAGCCTACCCACCCTTCTCCGCCGCACACCGTTGCAGTCTATCCTTCGCTGGCTGCCGGTGGACGTCGACGAAGATACGGTTGCGGATTACTTGTACAACAAGGCGCTCTATCCAGATAGCGTGCCCTTGACGGCAGAAGAACTGGCTATCGAGCAGGCTGCGGCGCGGGAGGTGCTGCGGGAAGGGATGCGCAAAATTTGGCGCGATTTCCCACAATCCATCCGGCAGCAATTTGGCGCCCTGTTGCCTTCTTTCGAGCCGGTGCTGGCCTCTGGCAGCATCCTTACCAAAGCGGCCAGTCCGGCGCAGGCGCTTTTGCTCTTGTTGGATGGCATCCAGCCCAGCGGCGTGACCACCTTTGTGCTGGACACGAACCACCTGCTGCCCTCATTGGGGGCTGCTGCCGACCTCAACCCCATCCTTGGGGTGCAAACCCTGCAATCCCATCACTTCGTTCCGTTGGCCACCGTGATTACCGCCGCTCACCGCATTCGTAAAAGCGGTGTACCCATCTTGCGCCTGAAAGTCAGCGTGAGCAACGGTGAAAAAGGCTCCCTGGAGATCAAAACCGGGCAGATCAAAGCCCTCCACCTCCGCCCCGGCCAAACTGCCGAGGTTGAAGTCCGCCCGCTCCATGGCGCGGACGCGGGTTTTGGCCCTGGCAAGCGCGGCCTGATAACTGTTCACGGGAGCACGTTGGGGCTGGTCATGGATGGCCGAGGGCGTCCGGTGATCCTTCCCACCCGACCTGGTAAACAACGAGAGCAAAACAATCATTGGCTCCAGGTTTTAGGTGGATAGGCATACTTCTTGCAAGGTCAATCGCAGGAGCAACGCATGAACCTCATCCGACCCACCCGGCGGATTATGCCCCTTGCCACCGTTCAGGTAGAACGAATGCTTCCTGTTCCGGGAAAAGTCGTCGTCAATCAGGGGCAACTTGTCAAGGCTACAGAGGCCGTTGCCGAAGCCTATCGGGAGCCGCGCTATCATTTGGTTGATGTAGCGCAGGCGCTGGGGATATCCCGCGAGGAGGCGGATCAGTTGCTGCGTTGCCAACCGGAAGAGACCGTGCGTAAGGGCGACATGCTGGCGGAGAAAGCAGGGCTGATCCGTAAGGTGGTCAGTGCCCCTGTGGATGGTAAAGTGCTGCTGGCTGGAGATGGTTACGTCTTGCTTCAGGAATATCGTCCGCCCTGGGAACTGCCAGCAGGGCTGCCTGCAAAGGTGCTCAAGGTGTTCCCGGAGCGCGGCGTGTTGTTGGGCATCACGGGGGCTATTCTGGATGGTGTTTGGGGCAATGGTCGTCTGGGATATGGCCTGTTGCATACGGTCTCCAAAACGCCGCGTGACGCGTTGACGCCTCAGGTGTTGGGGGTAGAATTGCGCGGGTTGGTTCTGGTTGCGGGGCATGTGGACAACCCTCGCGTGTTGGAAATAGCAGAAAGTCTCCCTGTTCGGGCACTCATTGTGGGCACGATGCGGGCTGCGCTTCTCCCGGCAGCAGAAAAGGCCACGTTCCCCATTCTGGTACTTGACGGTTTTGGCGAAAGCGGCATGGACGAAGCGGCCTTTCGGCTGTTGAGCACCAGCGAGGGGCGCGAAGCCGCCGTGTTGGCTGAAGCACCGAGGATATACAAAAGAGAGCGCCCGTTGGTGGTCATTCCTTCTCCGGCGGCGCAAGCACCATCGCCGCCTCCTCCAGTCGATGAACTTAGCGAAGGGATCACCGTGCGCATCGTTCGCGCACCTTATCATGGCATGACGGGGCGGGTGGTCGCCTTGCTGCCCGGCCTGACACGCTTTCCTAACGGCGTGCGTGCTCGCGGTGTCGAAATCCGCCTGGAAAACGGCAGCCGGGTGCGCGTACCCGTGGCAAATGTAGAAATTCTGATACAATGAACGTGTAAGACCTTTCACCACTCAGGAGAGGAAACCATGGCTTTCTATGACGATGATGAATTCACCGCTTTTCCGGAAGACGATGATACCCCTACGGCGGCACCTGAGGAAGAAGCGCCCACGGAAGCCGGCAGCCTTTTCGATGAATTCGATGAAGACGAAGGAGAGGCGGTTCCCGGTAGCGCACCCAATAACAACAAAACCTTCCTCATCGCCGTGGCGGGGCTGATAGGCTTTTTGGTGCTGGCAATGGTGTTACTGGCCGCGTATGCTCTTTTCAAGGTGCCCGCCAAGCGGCATGCTCAGGAAACGGAGGTGGCAGCGCGTAATGCTCAAAACACCGCCATTGCCTTGGGGTTGACCGCAACTGCGGAAGCCGCTTCCTGGACGGCGACACCCACGGCTAAGCCTCCAACGCCCACCCCGGTGGAAGGGCTTGGCGCGGCCACGCCAACTGCTACGCCTACGCCGGTAGTCGCTCAACCGTCCGAAACGGCGGCTGTGGCTCCCATCGACCCTACGGCGTTTGCGTTGACCGCCACGGCTATTGCTGCTACCAATGAGGCCAGCAACAATCTGCCTGCCACCCCCACCGCCTTAGCCGAGACCGGCTTTGCCGACAACGT
>Ga0256833_1002682_pt1 | contig 12385 bp, 10 predicted proteins | sample 356284metaG_FD_190535 | JGI IMG/M metagenome (GOLD analysis project Ga0256833, IMG submission 190535) | Hydrothermal vent microbial communities from Mid Atlantic Ridge, Atlantic Ocean - 356-284 | ecosystem: Environmental > Aquatic > Marine > Hydrothermal vents | place: Atlantic Ocean: Mid...
GCGCGGCAGCGAATGCAGCAGGATGGCGTCCGACTTGGCCTTGTTCATCAGCAGATCGCGGGTGATCTTGTAATTGTCGGGCGTGGTGGGCACTTCGCCCTTGCGCTCATCGCGAGACTTGGTGTAGTCAGGCTGGACCGTGGGTTCGACCAGGATCACGTCGGCTTCGCCGATGACGTCGCCCACATGATCCGCGAACTGGAAGTCGAGGCCCGCCTGGGTGAAGTCATTCTTGTATTCTTCGGGCATCTCCATGCCGGGCGGCGCCACAAAGGTGATGGGGCAGTCGAATTGCGTCAGGGCATGGCCCAGGGAGTGCATGGTGCGCATGCGCATATCGCCCACAGCCACCCAACGCAGACCGTCGATGGTTCCCTTCTCTCGCAGCACCGTGTACAGGTCGGTCAGGATCTGGGTGGGATGCTCGCCCCAGCCGTCACCGCCGTTGATGATGGGAATCGAGGCCCATTTGGCGGCCTCGTGAGGCGCGCCCTTCTGGAAATGGCGCATGACGATGACATCGCCGTAGAACTCCAGCATCTTCACGGTGTCTTTGATGCTTTCCTGATAAAAATCGCCAGCGCGGGTCATCTTGGCGTCGGAAAAACCGGTGACCTGGCCGCCCAGACGGATCATGCCGGCCTCATGGGCCAGACGGGTGCGGGTGGAAGGCTGATAGAAGGCAGTGACCAGCGTCTTTTCTTTCAGGATGTCACTATTCCTGCGATTCCGGGCGATGGGCTCCAGCTCTTCCGCCACCTCGAAAACGCGGAAAAATTCATTACGTTCGAAATCTTTGAGAGACAGGATGTCTCGACCAGCAAAACTTCTCATTACAATACTCCAGTGAATGTGAAAGAATGGGATTTTATGACAAAAGCGTAGCTTGCCATAAAACTACGCCTTGCGACGAATAAGACGAAAACGAATTAAATCATCCCGGAAATAAGAAACAGCTTTGATGATGGGCTGATTTTCCGAGTTGTATCCGATCTCATCGAAAGAGAGGAGGGCGGCCCCCGCCGGCACGTTCAGCACAGCCGTCAACTCATCACTGGCTATCACGGGGACGATATCGGACAGATAGTAAAGAATGTGTTGGCGGCAACAGGAAGCCAAAAACTCATAAACAGGCTTTCGCACCCGCTCGCCGCTGACATCGCCCGAAACATATTGTTTTGGGATTCTGTTACTGGTGAAAATAACCGGCGTTGCATCCTCAAGAAACACTTTTTCGATCACCAGAAGCGGATCTCCGACGGATATCTCCAGCGCCTGCGCCAATGCTTGATCTGCAGTTTCTTCGCTGATTTTCCGCACCTGCACCGTGGGCGTAAAACCATTGGCCCGCAGCACATCTTCATAGGACCATATCTCATCCAGGCGCCACTTAATGCGCAATCCCTGCTGATTGACAAAGGTGCCCGCCCCCTGCTTGCGGATGATGGCTCCCTCACTCTCCAGCTTGCTCAGTGCGTCCCGCACCGTGGTTCGGCTGACGCCCAGGGCGCTGGCCAGTTCCGTTTCCGAAGGGATGCGCCCATCACTGAACTCATTGTTGAGAATGCGCTCTTTGATGTAAAGCTTGGTTTGTTCTGTGAGGGAAGGACTGCGTTTGAACATGATAATTGGTCTGGTTGTATGATTGTATGACGAATTATACAGCGAGTCTCGCCGCATGTCAATCTTTGAAGCACCTAAACGCATGAATCCATGTCACACCTATGATACAATTGGCGTGAAAATCGTCACGGTTCAGATCCTTTTCGCCTGCCACAGCTTGACAGGTGTGAGAGCAAAAGAGCAGCCCACCTGCATAGGGTGGCCATTACATGAAATCAATCTTTTTCATCAAGGAGTGCAGATCATGAAAAAAAATCTTGTTATCACCCTGACAGGTCCTGATCAGGTGGGCCTGGTCGAGCGATTTACCCGATTGGTGCTGGATTACCAGGGCAATGTGGAAGCCAGCCGTATGGTGAGACTGGGCGGCGTTTTCGCCATGCTGGTCCATGTCAGCGTTCCCGAGTCGAACCTGAATGACTTTCGCGAGCGGGTGCGAGGCCTGCGCGCCGAGGGCTACAAGCTGACCACCAATCTTTCGGAGGCGTGGGACGCCGGGGAGCGCTTGGGGTGGATGCCTTATCAGATTTCTCTACGCGGCGCCGATCACGAAGGCATCCTGCATGGCGTAGCCCAGCATCTGGCGGAGAAAGGCGTTAATATCGAAACGCTGGAGACCAATGTGGTGCAAGCGCCCATGAGCGGCGTCATGCTGTTTATGATGGATGCAGTGGTGTTGGCCCCGCCCCATGTGACCCTGCATGAATGTCAGGAAACCCTTGAGGAGCTTGGCGATCAAATGAATGTCGAGATCCAGGTGACGCCTTATGTAGGGTGATCGCTCCCCTCGCTCACAAACTGGCGTCTGGCGAAAATCATATTGGCCGCGTGACAGCGTATTTTAGCCACAGATTATACGGATTCCCACGGATTTTTCCTTTGATCTGCCTGATTTTTCCGTGAAAATCTGTGTAATCCGTGGCAAAAGCGGAAAACGCCTGTGTCCAGTCACAAATTCATCGCTATGAAACTGATCCGACCAACAACATCTCCCCCCCTTGATCCTGACTTCCGGCCCGCTGTGCTGGCTAACCGCGCTTTTCGTCGTGACGCCGAGGCCGCGGGCGGCGTCCCCCTGGTTATCGCCCTGGAGCGCACCCACGGCGCTGTTTCCCGCTACGAAACCCTTGTCTTTCCCGAGGATCATCCCCGGGCCGAAGAAAATCTTTTTTACGCCGAACGCCTGCTGAAATTCCTGCTGTGGCAACGGGGCGGTTGGAAGATTACAGTGGGCGGCCCGCGGGCCATCGGCGAGCACATCCGGCGTCTCTATGCGCCCGACGGCCAACGAGCCTTCGATCATCACTTTATGGGCGAGCAGGTCTACCGGCAGCCTTTCAGTGTGGTTATCTGCGAGGCCGAAGACGCACCCACGGCCCGCGAGCGCAGCCAGCCCCTGGGCCGCAATCTCGACGGCTATCGCATCGGCTTTGACTTGGGCGCTTCCGATGTCAAGGTGTCGGCGGTGGTGGATGGCAAGCCCGTTTTCAGCGACGAAATCGTATGGGAGCCGGTGGAGCAGACCGATCCCGATTATCATTATCAACGCATCATGGCCGCGCTGAACAAGGCCGCGGGTCATCTGCCCCGGGTGGACGCCATTGGCGGCAGCTCTGCGGGCGTGTATGTGGACAATCAGCCGCGAGTGGCCTCTCTCTTTCGCGGCATCCCCGAGGCCCGCTTCCATGAAATCCGCGGCATGTTCCAGCGCATCCAGCAGGCGTTTGGCGCACCGCTGCAGGTGACAAACGATGGCGAGGTGACGGCGCTGGCGGGCTCCATGTCGCTGGGCGTCAACGCCATTTTGGGCATTGCCATGGGCTCCAGCGAGGCGGTGGGCTATGTGAATCGGGCGGGGGCCATCACCGACTGGCTGAACGAGCTGGCCTTCGCGCCCGTGGATTATGCGCCCGCCGCGCCCGCGGACGAGTGGTCGGGCGACCGCGGCGTGGGCGCGCTGTATTTTTCGCAGCAGGCCGTCTTTCGGCTGGCCCCGCGCGCGGGCCTCACGCCCGAAGGCGACACCAAAGCCGCCAAACTCAAGTCAATCCAGAAATATCTGGAAGCGGGCCACGAAGGCGCCCGGCGGATTTGGGAGACCATCGGCGTCTATCTGGGCTACGCCCTGGCCCACTACGCCGATTTTTACGACATCGACCACGTTCTCATTCTGGGGCGGGTGACATCAGGCGCGGGCGGGTCCATCATCCTGGATACGGCTCAGGCTCTCATCGCCCGCGAATTCCCCGAATTGAAGCACATCGCCATTCAGTTGCCCGATGAAAAGAGCCGCCGCGTGGGGCAGTCCATCGCCGCGGCCAGCCTGCCCGCCATCGAAAGGAGATTGCCGTGAAAACCATCGGCCTCATCGGAGGCATGAGCTGGGAGTCCTCCATCGAGTACTATCGCATCATCAACCAGGAGGTGCGGAAGAAGCTCGAGGGATTGCATTCCGCCAAGAGTGTCATGGTCTCGGTGGATTTCGCCGAGATCGAGACGCTGCAACATGCGGGCGAGTGGGTTGCGCTCACGGCCCGCATGATCGCAGCCGCCCGGCAGGTGCAGGCGGGCGGGGGCGATTTCGTCGTGCTCTGCACCAATACCATGCACAAGATGGCCGACGCCATGGCCGCGGCCGTCGATATCCCATTGCTGCACATCGCCGACGCCACCGCCGCCCGCATCAAGGCCCGCGGCATTACCACCATCGGCCTGCTGGGCACGCGCTTCACCATGGAGGAGGATTTCTACAAGGGCCGCCTCATGGCAAAACACGGACTGAACGTGCTGATTCCTGACGAGAACGAACGGGCGGATGTGCATCGCATCATTTACGAGGAGCTGGTGGTGGGCGACATTCGCCCTGAATCCAAAGCCCGTTATGTCGGGATCATGCGACATCTGGTGCAACGCGGGGCGCAGGGCGTCATCCTCGGCTGCACCGAAATCGGACTGCTGGTGGGCCAGGACGACATCGACGCCCCCGTTTTCGACACCACCCTCATCCACGCCCAGGTTGCGGTGGAAGCGGCGCTGGGCGAGTATGAGATAAAGAATTGATAATCCATGACGCTTACTTATTCCCCTGCATTGGCTCAAAGATATTACCATTCCGCTTTTCCCATACTGGACACTGGCGTTTTTTGCTTTGAACGCAGTTTTACCCAGATTGCTACGGATCATCTCTCTCGTGGAGACGAAGATAGACGAAAATGGACGATTTTCTTCGTCAATCTTCGTCCTTTCGTCTAGTTTCGTCAGCAAATTGGATATAACACGTACAAATCCAGGCACAACTTCATTTTCGCCAGACTCCAGTCCCATATCTAAAAGGACACTGCTATGAAATTGCATCAACCAGCCGCCCAACTCTACATTCCCGATGGTGCGCCCGAGGTCGAGGCCCTGGCCCGCACTACCCATCTTGCCATCGGCGCCCACCAGGACGATCTGGAGATCATGGCCATCGACGGCATCCTCGAGGCCTTTGGCCAGCCCGACAAATGGTTCACGGGCGTGGTGATGACCAATGGCGCCGGCAGCCCGCGGGCGGGCGTCTATGGTCATTATACCGATGAAGAAATGCGCCGCGTGCGGGCGCTGGAGCAGAAAAAGGCGGCGATGATCGGCGAATACAGCGCCCAATTCCTGCTGGATTATCCCAGCAGCGCAGTGAAGGACTCGGCCCGGCAAGAGCCTGTCTCCGACCTCATCGCCATCCTCAAGGCTGCCCGGCCAGAGATCGTCTACACCCACAATCCCGCCGACAAACATGATACGCACATCGGCGTCGCGCTCAAAACCCTGGCCGCCATCCGCAGCCTGCCCCCCGAGCAGCGCCCGCGCAAGCTCTATGGCTGCGAAGTGTGGCGGGATCTGGACTGGATGGAGGATGAGGACAAGGTGGCTTTCGACGTTTCGCGCTACGAGAACCTGCAATTGGCCCTGGTCACTGTTTTCGATTCCCAGATCAGCGGCGGCAAGCGCTACGATCTGGCCACCATGGGCCGGCGCCGGGCCAACGCCACCTACTACGCCTCCCATGCCACCGACGCAGCCGAACTCATGGATTTCGCCATGGACCTGACCCCGCTCATCGAAGATGACGCGCTGGATATCGGCGACTTCGTCGCCCGCTTGCTGCAACGTTTCACCGATGATGTGCTCGGGCGACTGGCGTCTATGCGTTGATGACCAACGAGTCGCAACAAAAATCCCCGATTGGCGTTCAATCGGGGATTGCGGACGCCTCGCACATTCAAAATGCGAGGCGTCACTTGTGTTGAGGGCCGAACTTTCGACAGTTAGCCGGGACGGACGCGGTCGCCTACTCCTTGTGATACGGCAGGCCCAGCGCCTCGGGCTTGGTGGCGCCCCAGCGGGAGCGGAACCACTTGGAGGAAATGAGGGTGAGCACCAGAATGGTCATCATAAAGGGAACCATGCGCCAGATATAGCGGGACGCCAGGCCCGGGAAGAACATCTGTGGATTCAGAGCCAGTTGCCACAACAGACCAAAAAGCACAGCGCCGCCAAATAGCAAATAGGAATTCCACATAGAGAAGAACACCAGCGCCAGGGAGATAAAGCCCCAGCCCATGAGGAAATTGTAATTCCACACCGGGTTGTAATAAAGCGCATACACCGCCCCCGCGAAACCGGACATCATGCCGCCAAAAATGACGCTCATGTAACGGATGCGGGTGACGCTGACGCCCGACACCGCGGCCACGCCCGGACGCTCTCCCACCGAGCGGATTTTCAGCCCCAGGCCCGTCTTGCTGAGCACAAACCACACCAGCACCACCATGATCACCGCCAGATAAACGAAGGGCGAAACGCCGAAGATGGCGGGAATCTGATCCAGGCCCAACGGGCCGGTGTAGGGGTTGCCGATGTAGGTGGTCATGCCAAAACCGAAAATCCAGATGCCCATGCCGCTGACCACCTGATCCACGCCCAAGGTGATGGAGAAAAAGCCGTGCAGCAGGCCCAGCAAGGCGCCAATGCCAATCCCCACCAAAAAACCGAGGAGATAATTGCCAGTGGTTTTGGCCGCGATGAAGCCCAGCGTGGCGCCAAACAGCATGATGCCCTCCAGACCGACATTCAGAATGCCCGCCCGCTGATCCACCAGCTCGCCCAGCCCGGCGAAGGTGAAGATCATGGCGGCCTCCAGGCTTCTAATCAGAAACGTCAACATCGAGCGCTCTCTCCTTTTTGGTTATCAGAATCTGGTAATTGTAGAAAAACTGGAAAGCGACCAGCGAGATCATCAACATGCCCATCAAGGCGTAATCCACGCCAAAGCCCAGATGCAACTTGCCCTGGGCGTAACGTCCGCCGATAGAGAGCCCGCCGAACAGCAGGGCGATGAACAACGCCGCAATGGGGTTGCCCAGCGAGATCAGTCCGCAGATGATGCCGTAGAAAGACAGATCGCCGAAATAGCCGTAAGTGCGGGCGATTTTGTAAACGCCCGGCACCGCCGCAAAATAATGATACCCCGCCAACCCGGCGATGGCCCCGCCCAGCGTGAAAACCAGCACCGCAATCACAAACGGCTTGATGCCGGCGTAACGGGCGGCCAGCGGGCTTTTGCCAAAAGCGCGAATCTGATATCCCAGGCTCATGCGGGAGAACAGAACCTGCAACAGGATGGTGAGGATGAAAACGATCCACAGGGTGATGGGAAAACCGCCGGTCATGGGGGCCCGGGCAGCCTCCGGCAGTTCGAAGCTCTCGCCCCGCCCGCCCAGATTCATGAACGGGCCGCCATCCTTGATCATAAAAGCGACCAGGTAGAAGGCGATGAAATTCAGCATCATCGTCACCACAATCTCATTCACACCCCATTTTCCCTTCAGAAAACCGGCAATAGCGCCATACGCCCCGCCCGCCAGCATCGAAGCGGCCAGCATCAGCAGGATGATGATCGGCGCAGACAAAGCCAGATCGCCGCTCTTGCCGCCCGCGAAATACACGACGCCAAAAGCAGCCAGCGCTCCCAGATAAAGCTGTCCGGGCATGCCGATATTCCACAAACCGGCCTGAGCGGGAATGATAAACGCAAAGGAAGCCAGCGCCAGGAAAATAAAGCGGTTGATAGTCAGATGCAGCCCATAAGAATTGAAAAAGGCGTAACTGAAAATCTGTTTGTAAATCTCCAGCGGATCCTGGCCCGCCTGCAAGAAGATAATGCTGAAAAGGACAAGTCCGAAAATGACTGCCAATATCGAAAACAGGGCCGCCTTCCAGCCGGGCAACGCCACTCGTCGCTGAAGTCGGACTTGATAGCCGCCTAATGTCATGATTCACGCTCCTGCTGATGCACGCCGGCAATCATGGCGCCGATGACCTCCTTTTTGGCCTCTGCCGCGGGAATAATATCGACCATCTCGCCCTCATACATGGGCGCAATCCAGTCGCTGAGAGAAAGAATTTCGTCCAGATCCTCCGAGATGAGGATGACCGCGGCTTTTTGCTCTCGGGCCGCCAGCAACTGCCGCTGCACGAACTCGGTCGCTCCTACATCCAGCCCCTGAGCGGGCAAATTGGCGATGACCAGTTTGGGATGCCGCGAGAGCACCCGTCCCAGAATCACCTTCTGCAGATTCCCGCCCGAAAGCGTGCGGATATTCACATCCGGGCCCGGCGTCGCCACATCAAACTCATCGATGATCTGCTCGGTCAAGCGTCGCAGCCCGCCATAATCCAGCAAGCCGCGATGATTGAAGCGGGCGTCGAAATAATAATTCATAGCGACATTTTCGATCAGCGAAAAATCAGGGATAGAGCCCACCTCCGTGCGCTCCGATGGCGTGTAACCCATGCCCAGCTTCCAGCGCTCCTGCACCGACGCCCGGGTGATATCCCGGCGCAGGAACAAAATGCGCCCGCCCTCGATGGGGCGCAAGCCGAACAGCGCCTCAGCCAGCTCATGCTGGCCATTACCCGCCACGCCGGCAATGCCCAGAATCTCGCCCTCGCGCACGGTGAACGAAACCTGGTTCAGCGCCATCACGCCCTTGTTATTGCGAGCGGAAAGATTCTCCACCTGAATCACCGGCTCGCCCGGCTCCACCGGCTGCTTCTGCAGATCGAAAATCACCGGACGCCCCACCATTTTCTGCGCCAGAATCTGCTCGGTGGCCTCCGCCGTCTTCAGCCGATCCACCACCCGACCCCGGCGCAAAATCGTCACCTCATCGCTGATAGCCAGCACCACCGGCAGTTTGTGGGTGATGAAAGGCACCACCCCCAGCGCGTCCTGCGTCATGCTCTCGATGGATTCCAGCAAACGGTCCGTCTCCAATGGCGTCAGGGCCGAGGTCGGCTCATCCAGAATCAGGATTTTTGCGCCCCGATACAGCGCTTTGACGATTTCCACCACCTGTTTCTCACCTTCGGTGAGCTGCCAAACTTTGGCCCGGATGTCGATCTCGAAACCATAGCGCTTGGCCAGCGCCGCCACCTCCTCCTCCGCTTCCTTCAACTTCATCACCCCCTTGCTCCGGGGATGTCCCAACAGGATGTTTTCCAACACAGAATGGGCGGGAATCAACTTTCGGTGCTGATGCACCATGCCGATGCCCATCTTGATGGCGTCTTCGGGCGAACGAAATCGCACCTTCAATCCCCGGATGTAAATCTCCCCCTCATCAGGTTGCAAAAGCCCAAATAAGATGCTCATCAATGTGGTTTTACCGGCGCCATTTTCACCCAGAATGGCGTGAATCTCCCCTGCCTTCACCTTGAAGTCGATATGATCATTGGCTAAAACGCCGCCGGGATAGCGCTTGGTGATGCCTTGAGCGTCCAACACCACCTCGCCCGGCTGAATGTGCTTCCAGATATCGCCATGCAGTTCGATAGTCTCGCCTCGGGTTTTGGCGTTCGTCATACGTTACCTCATCAAGTCAGAATCAGGAGATCAATCAAGTCAGCGCGTGGAAAAATGAAAGGGAACGCAACCATTTTGCGCCCATTACATGCAAGCAGTGGGGTGAAGCGCACTTCACCCCACTGTCATAGGCACTGAGTCCTGCATTCGCATCAAGCTACAGCGATGCTATTCGAGAATCGTCACGCCTTGCAGATCGAAATTGAACTGAGAAAGCAGCCATTCCACAGTGGGCTCTTCTCCTGCAGGTTTTACTTCTTTGCCCTTCTCGGGCACAGGATTGCCGTCCAAATCCAGGCCCGTGCCATTGCTCACAAAAGCGTGGGCGGTGAAGGGATCCCATTCGCCCTTCATCATCTGCTCGCGGCGTTGCGCCACCAGATCCTTGATCTCCTGCGGCACCTCGGCCTTGGGGCTGATGGCGTCCACGCCCACCTTGCCGTCATTCATAATGTCCACCGTGGGCTCCACCGTGCCGTCGGCCATGGTGAACGTGCTCTCCATGCCCGGATACATGATGGTCTCGGGCGCTTTGCCCGCCATATAAGCCTGCACCATGGCGTCATAAATGACCTCCCAGCGGGTGTCGAAGGAAATCGCCACCGTGTCGGTGCTGGACCAGCCATACTCGCCCACAATGTCCATATCCTTGCCCACATACCAGATGCCGGCCTTGGAGGCCACATCCAACGGCGAACCGGAATCGGACTGCTGGGTCATCACATCGACCTTATACTGATCGATAAGCGTCTTGGCGATCTCGCTCTCCTCCGAAGGATTGTACCAGTCGCCTACATACTTCACATAGATGGTCACATCCTTGTTCAGCAGCTTGGCGCCATCCTGCACGCCCAGGGTAAAGCCCGCCTGGCGGCGGATGACCTGCACCGAGGGGAATGCGGAAACCACGCCGATGTTGCCGGTTTTCGTCAAAGCCGCGGCCACCAGACCTTCCAGATAAAGCGCCTGATACTGGCGGGGGAAGTAACGCACAAAATTGGGCTTGGTGGTGAGATCGCTGGCGATGACCGAGGCGAAAATAACATCGGGATATTTGTCTGCGATGTCTTTCAGGGGCAGGCCCATGAACTCGGCGTTGCCGGCGACGATGTTGGCGCCCTCGGAGATAAGCTCTTCGGCGAAGGGCACTGTGCTATCCGGGCCGACCTCCTCACGATAGATATATTTCACATTGGGATATTTCTCCGCAATGCGCTTCCCCGCCCGATCATGCGCTCCCGACCAGGTCGTCCCCTCGATGACGCTGAAATGCTCGATGGCCAGCGTCACAGGCTTTGCTTCCGGAGCCGGCGCCATGGTGGGCTCCTCTGCTTTCTTCTCCTCCGTAACTTTTGTGGGTTCAGGCGCAGGCGCCTCGGTAGCGGCGGGCTGGGAACAAGCGGCCAGGGTCAGCACCAACAGCGCCAGCATGAAAGCCGCCACAACAGGACGCAGTAAACGCATCCCCTGAATCTTGAAACTGCCTTGGTTCATAATCATGACTCCTTTTGTCCTTGAACGGGTGGGTGGGAAGGAACGGTGAGAGATGAGTGAGAGAAGCAAATGTAAGGTGTATTCAATTATCGAATGACATTACCATATTTTTCGCTGTTTTGTCAATCCCAAAAGTGAGCGCAAATTGCAAACGATCAGAATGCTTCAGGTGAATTTCGTCCTCAAACCTGTCTACGTAAGCAGTTGCTTTTTGTTCTGTTTACAAGAATTTCGATGATAAGATATTCTCCTCATTTGCACATTTTCCCATCTGGTTTATGATAGATCATCATGCCCGCCGCCCCAGCCCCGCTCGACGCCCGCTCCATCAGTCTAAGCCTGCCCGCAGCGCCTGCCCACCCCCTGCCGCTGCGCGTGCTTTCCGTGCATCGTCGCGTCCTCAACCTGTTGGATGACGCTGAACGCATCATCGCAGTGGTGACGCCCGAGGTGGGCGACGGGCCTTTTCACATCGTATTGCAACAACCAACCTCCTTCGGCTTCGCACGGCCCGACATGGCGGGACAATGGTTGGGGCAAAACCTGATGCTGGGGGATCAACGCATCGATTGCTTGCAGGCCCGGCGCTGGAATCCCGCCCTGGCCCCGGCGCCGCTGTCCCCCCGCGCCCTATCGGCCCTGGACGCATGCGCCCGCGCAGCCGAAGCCTTTCGCAATCGGTGGAAAAGCATGGATAGGGCAACCGTCAAGCGCATGCAAACAGGCGCAGCATTGATAGCCGAAGGTGTGCATCAGTCGGATGAAAGGGCGCTGCATCAGGGCGTTTCATTGCTGATGGGCCTGGGGCCCGGCCTGACGCCCGCGGGCGATGACTATCTGTTGGGCGTCCTGGCCCGCCTGCACATGGACGCGGCCGGGCCTGACGCCGACGCCATGGCGCGACTCATCACCGCAGCAGCAGCGACGACCACGCGGCTCAGCCGGGCCTGGCTGCAACACGCTGCTCAAGGACGCTTCGACGCCCGCTGGCACGGCCTGCAAGAGGCGCTGCTGGCTGCGAATGAAGAGGACGTCTGCCAGGCCATGCAACGCATTCTCAACGTTGGCGTCAGCTCCGGACCCGTGGCATTGTCGGGCTTCTTGCAGACATAATGTGGCGACCTTGTTTTTCCCCGCCAAAATTGGTAAAATAAAAGATGTGAAAATCCCCATCCTCTTCGCTCCCCGGAAAACGCTTTGATACGTCCTTTTCGATTGCGGGACAGCTATCTGCTGCAAAAGCTGGCAAGGCAAAGCGTTCCCCTGCACCTGGAACGCCATCTCACGCAGCCGCATCGGCCGCTGTGGACGGCTCTGGGGGCGCCCGTACCATGGTATGGCAGCGGGGCGGCGACATTTGTAAAC
>Ga0256833_1002683_pt1 | contig 12384 bp, 8 predicted proteins | sample 356284metaG_FD_190535 | JGI IMG/M metagenome (GOLD analysis project Ga0256833, IMG submission 190535) | Hydrothermal vent microbial communities from Mid Atlantic Ridge, Atlantic Ocean - 356-284 | ecosystem: Environmental > Aquatic > Marine > Hydrothermal vents | place: Atlantic Ocean: Mid...
GCCCACGGCCACACCCCAACCGCCGTCGCCCACGCCGGTTCCCCCCAGCCCCACCCCCGCGGTGTGCGACCCGGCCCCCAACGCCGGCTACGAAAACGAGGTGGTGCAGCGCATCAATCAGGCCCGGCAAGACAACGGCCTGCCGCCCCTGCAGGTCAACGCCGCGCTGCAAGCCGCAGCCCGGGCCCACACGCGCGACATGATTTGCAACGACTTCTTCTCGCACACGGGTTCCGACGGCTCGCAGCCCTGGGACCGGGCCAGCCGTTACGGCTATGCGTGGAGCTGGATTGCCGAGAACCTGTTCATGGGCTGGGGGCTCACCCCGGCCACGGTGGTGGATGGCTGGCTCAACAGCAGCGGGCACCGGGCCAATATGCTGGCCCCCGAGGCCGTGCACATCGGTGTGGGCTACATGTACGACGCGGCCGAAGGCGTGTGGTATGTGACCGCGCTGTTTGGCCGCCCGCGCTGATTACAGCCCCGGAAGCAACCAGGTGAGCACGGGCACCAGCAACAACAGCAGGGGGAGGCCCAGGCGCACATAATCCCGGGGGCGGTAGTGCCCGGGGCCCAGCACCAGCAGGTTGACCGCGTGCCCTGTGGGCAGCACGAAGGCCATGGACGCGCCCAAGGCCACGGCCATGCTCAGCCCCCGCACGCTCAGGCCCCGAGATTCGGCCAGGGAGATGGCCAGAGGCGCCAGCACTAAGGCCGCCACCTGGCCGCTCATGACCTGCGCCAGCCCGGCCGAAAGCAGCAGCATGAGCGCGCCAAAGAGCCGCGGGGGGGCATGGTGCAACGGCGAGAAAATGGCCTGCACCAGCCGCGCGGCCGCGCCCGTGCGGGTGAGGGCCAGGCTCAGGGGGAAGACCCCGGCGATGAGCAGGATGGCCCGCCAGGGCACCGCGCGGTAGGCGTCTTCGGGCTGCACGATGCCCAAACCCAGCACCACCGACGCGCCCACGATGGCCGCCACCGGCAGGGGGAAAACCTGCAGCGCGGTCAGAGCCAGGGTGAGGGCCATGGCCCCCGCCGCGACCCAGGGATGCCAGGGCCGTTGAGGCCGCCGCGGGCGGGGGTGGCGCAGCAGCAGCCAGTTGGGGTCGTGCTCCAGCAGGGCCAGCCGCGCCGCGGGGCCCAACAGCAACAGCACATCGCCCATGCGCAAAGGCAGACGATGCAGGCCGTGGTGCAGCGAGCGGCCTTCGCGCCACACGGCCAGCACCAGCGCGCCGTAGCGTTCCCGCAAGCGCAGAGCCTGCGGCGTTTGCCCCGCGGCCTGGCCCCGGGGGTGCAGGGCTACTTCGGCCAGGCCTTCTTGATTTTGCAGCGCCACCCACACATCGGGGTCCGTGGTGGGTCGCAGGTCATAGGCGGCCCAACGCTGGGGGTCTTCCCGGCCCACCACCACCAAAATGTCGCCGGCCCGCAAGGGCAAATCGCGCGCCGTGAGCTCGGGCATGAAACGCCACTGGCCCAAACGCTTGACGCCTACGGGCGTCAGGCCCAGCTCCCGGGCCAGGTGGGGCCGCTTGGGCGAGCGGCCAATGAGGGGCGAGTTGGGCCCCACTTCCAGCACATGCACACCGTGTTGCAAGTCATAGGCCTGCAGCACTTCGGCCAGGGCCTTTTGCTGGGGGAAAGGCTCCGCGTGGGCCGGCCGCGCGGGGAGCAGCCGCCGCCCCCACACGGCCATGTAGGCCATGCCCACCAAAGTGGCCGGCACGCCCAAAGGCAGAAAATCGAGCACGCCAAAGGGCCGATAGCCATGGCTTTCGAGCGCGGCGCTGACCACCAGGTTGGCCGTGGTGAGCAGGGTGGCCATGCCGCCCAGCAGCGCGGCATAGGCCAAAGGCAGCAGCAAGCGCGCGGGGGAAAACTTTTGCCGGCGGGCCAGCTCTAAGGCCGAGGGCAGCACCACCGCGGCCGCGGCTGCGGTGTTCATGAACAGGGAAAGCAGCGCGGTGGCGGCCATGACCACCAGCAGGGCCCGGGTTTCGTTCGCGCCGGTCATGCGCTCCAGCCGCGCGGCCAGGGCATCGGCCACGCCCGAGGCCTCGAGGCTTTGGGCCAGAATGAAGATGAAGATGAGGGCCACCACCGCGGGCGACGAAAAGCCCTGCAGCGCATCCGCGGGCGAAAGCAACCCCCACGCCACCACCGCGACCAGGGTCAGCAGGCCCACCACTTCGGCCCGCAAGCGGCCGCTGAGCAACAAGGCCACCAGCAACGCGGTGAGCAAGAGGGCTTTGGTGGCGGGGTCCCCCCCGACGAAAGCGGTCAGCATGTTGGCGTTCAACGGCGTTGTTCCCACAACCGGGCCGCCTCGCGAATCAGGGCCCGGATTTCGGGATTGGGGATGTCGTCCACATGCGCGTAACGCTCGGCATCCACATGGATGAAGAGCTGCATGACATCGGCCGCGTAGCGCAGGGAAACTTTGTGCGGCAGCCCGCGCTGGATGAGCAACTGCTGCAGCACCGCGTCGATTTCCTCATACATGCTCACCACCGCGGCGGTGGAAAGCTGCGCGGTCTTGGCCCGCGAGCGCGGTCGTTCGGAATCCGTGGCCGGCGCGCTACCGCTGCCCGGTTCGTCGAACCACTGAATGAGGCGATGCAGATAGCGCTGAAACTCATAGCGCGCCTTGTCGGGCAGGTCCCACGAGCGTTTGTAAGCCTTGCCCTGGAAGAACACCCGCACCTGGTGCTCTGCGTCGGGTTCCCAGCGCACATAAAGGCCCTGGGGCGGAATGACCTCGGGGGCGTCCGACGCTGTGGCCGGCGTTTCGGCCTCCTGGCGTGCGTACCACCAGGCCACCGCGGCGCCTAAGGCCAGGCCCAGGACGAAGAAGAACAGCACGGCCAAGAACCATCCCAGCACGGGGTTTACTCCGAGGGCCAGGGTTGACAGCGCGGACAAAAGTGGGTGCTGCGTTGGGCCACCCGCACCCGTTGAATGGGCGTACCACAAGTATAACAAAGTTGCCCGGCCCGGCCATAGACGCGAAACTCGTTTTGGAATTCGCCGCCCCGGTACATCCAGTCGATGCTCGCGCCGTTGCGGGCGATGCCTTCCTGCAGCACCTGGCGCAGGGCCTGCCACAGGGCTGCGATTTCGTCGGGGCTTAGGGTGTTGGCCGGGCGCAGGGGGTGAAGCCCGGCCCGGTGCAAGGCTTCGTCGGCGTAGATGTTGCCGATGCCGGCGATGACGCGCTGGTCGAGCAGCAGGGCCTTGAGCCGGGCCCGCCGACCGCGCAGGCGTTGGGCCAGGGCCTGGGGGGTGAAGTCGGGGGCCAGGGGTTCGGGGCCCAGGGGGGCCAGAATGCTTTGCGGGTTTTGGGTGAGCCACCAGCGGCCAAATTTGCGCGGGTCATCGAAAACCAAGCGGCGGCCATCGTCCAGGTCCCAATACAGGCGGGTGTGGCGGGGCAGCATGGCCTCGGTGGGCAGCACCTGCAGGTCGCCGCTCATGCGCAGGTGCACCAGCGCGGTCCAGCCGGCATCCAGGTGCAGGAGCAGATATTTCCCCCGCCGCGCCACGCCGGTGATGACCCGCCCCTGGGCCAGGCGCTCGAAGGCACGGGGGCCGGGTTCGGCCACGGTGGGCGGCCAGAGCACGCACGCGCTGCGCACCCGCGCGTGCACAATGGGCCCCGCGCCCCGGCCGCCTTCGCGCAGGGCGCGGGCAATGGTTTCCACTTCGGGCAGTTCGGGCATGGGTTCCTCGCAGCGTGCGGCCGGTCTTTCGCGGAGCCTTTCCCCCAAACCTCAACGGCCACCGCTCAACCACGGCGCCAGAAAGCACAAAAGCCCCTGGCCCTGGTCGCCGCATAGGGCCTCTTCCCACGAGTTGGGGGTTTGGTCCAGCAGGTTCAGGTAGGGTTCCACCACCTGTTGCAGGCCCACGAAAGGCTCGTGCAGCTCGGTTTCGCTGAGGGGAATGGCCACCGGCACTTTGAGAGAGATGGGGATGCGGGTGTCGACGGGCACGATGGTGTCAACGGGCACGACGATGGACAGGTGAATGGGCAATTCGGTGCCCGCGGGGAGGATGATGTCGGCCGGTGCGTCTTGGATGATGAGGCCGCCGGTGCGCAAATCGACGCGCGCGCCCTGGATGAAGGTGTCTGCGCTCAGGCGCACGGTGGTGGTGGTTTCCACGGGCAGGTCGAATTGCACGGGCAGCTCGAAGTTGACGGGGATGATGTCGTTGACCACCACCTCGGTGCGGATGACGGCCTGGTCCATCTTGCGGAAGTTTTCGGCCAAGCCGCCCAGCACCTGGTTCCGCACCAGGGCTTTGAGGGCGAACAGTTCTCGGGCCACGAGCAACAAGGCCACAATCAAGACGATATTGAGAACGACGGAGAGCAGCGCGCCCACGGTCCAAAACGCGGGGCCGATTTTGCCCTGCCACAGCCAGCGGGCAGGGGAAGGGCCCTGGGCCTCATCCGTCGGTGGTTCGACGGCCGCGGGCGCGGGGTTGGCGGGAGGCCAGTCCTCGTCGGGGGGCAAAGCCTCGGCGGGCAACACTTCTTCGGGCACGGGGGGTTGTTCGGGCTGCTGCGCCATGGTGCACCTCCCTACAAGCGCAGGAAACGGCCAGGGGCCCGGAGCGAATACGAAAGGGTTTATTCGTTGAACAGCGCGCCTACGCTGCGGCCTTCGTGCACCCGGCGGATGACTTCGCCCAGCATTTCGGCGATGGTGAGCACTTCCAGGCGGTCGCCCAGGCGCTCCCGCTTGTGGGGCGGAATGGGCACGGTGTCGGTGGTGATGATGCGTTTGAAGTCCAGGCTGCTGAGGCGGTCGATGGCCGGGTCGGAAAACACGGGATGGACGAAGGCCAGGTAGACATCGCGCGCGCCGTGGCTTTTGACCGCGTGATAGGCGTTGACCATGGAACCCGCGGTGTCGACCTCGTCGTCGACGAGGATGACATCCCGGTCTTGCACATCGCCCACCACGCTGAGGACATGGGTTTGCTTGCCGTCGGGGTCGCGGCGTTTTTCGACGAAGGCAATGGGCAGGCCCAGCGCGGCCGCGAAGTTGCGGCCCTTTTTGGCAAAGCCCAAATCGGCGGTGACCACCACAGGGCGGTGCAACTGGGGCACCAAGCGTTGGGTGTAGTCGATGAGCAAATGGAAGGCGGTGAGCACATCGCCGGGGATGGAGAAGAAGCCCTGGATTTGCCCCGCGTGCAGGTCGAAGGTGATGTAGCGGTCCGCGCCGGCCACCTGAATCATATCGGCCACCAGGCGGGCGGTGATGGGTACCCGGGGCTGGTCCTTTTTGTCGGAGCGGGCGTAGCACAGATAAGGGATGACCGCGGTGACCCGGGCCGCGGAATCCAGCCGCACGGTTTGCAGCAAGATGAGCAACTCCATCAGGTTGCGGTGCACGGGTGCGGAGGTGGTCTGGATGATGTAGACATCCTGCCCGCGCACGCTGCGGTGCAGGCGGGCGAAGAGGTTTTCGTTGGGGAATTCGATGAGGTCCACCCCTTCCAGGGGGATGCCCAGATAGCGGGCGACGCGTTCGGCCAGTTCGGGGGTCGAACTACCGGCGAAGAGTTTGATGTCACCGTACATGGCCCCACCTCGGCTCTGGGGATGCAGCAGGGAGCGGCTGGGGAAGATTATACCATGAGGGAAGAGGTTGGGGGTTGGAAGTTGGAGGATGGAGGATGGAGGATGGAGGATGGAGGATGGAGGATGGAGGATGGAGTGACTATACGCATTAAAGCAGTCGGGGAGGGTGACTTCTGGCAGGGCTTCAGTGCTCAGCCGCCTCCCGTAGCAGGGCCTCGATGGCGGCCTTGTTGGGCAGCAGCACCTGCGCGCCCCCCGGCGTCACCCACGGATGCACATGCTGGTGCATCCTCATGGTATAGCGATACACCGCGTCTGGGTCGGCCCGCTGCAGCTGGGGCAGCCACTGGAGCACCTGTTCCAAACCAATGTTGGTCTCGGTCACCAGGCCCCGCAGCTGGGCATACAGCTCGGGCGCGCGGCGCAGCCCGTCCAGGCTCAGCAAGCGCCGGGCCAGGGCCTGTAGCATTTCCTGCTGCCGGCGATTGCGGTCCAGGTCGTTGGAGTTTTTGCGCGCCCGCACATACCACAGGGCCACATCCGCGTCCATGCTCACCGGACCCGGGCCCACGCACAGCCATTGGCCGTTGGTGTACCAGTCGCAATAGCGCCGCCCCACCTGCACTTCTACCCCGCCCAGCAAATCGACGATGGCCTTGAATTGCCCGCGCTTGATGAGGATATAATAACGCGGGCGCAAGCCGAAATTTTGCTCCAAAGTGGCGGCCAGGGCGTCGAAGCCGCCGTAGAACATGGCCGTGTTGATGCGGTTGTAGCCCACGCCGGGGATTTCCACATACAAATCACGCGGGAAGGAGATGAGGCTCGTGGCGCCGGTTTGGGGGTTGTAGGAAACCAGCAGGATGGTGTCGGTGCGGAAGCCCCATTCCCAGGGGCGCTGGTCCGAGCCCAGAAGGAGTACATTCAGCCGGGGGGCATACAATTCGGCGATGCTGGGCAGCGGCGTGGGGGTTGGAGTAGGCGTAGGGGTAGGGGTGAAGGTGGGCGTGGGCAGCCAGGTGCCCGTGGGGCGTAGGGGTAGAAAGGGCGTGGGCGTGGCCGAACCCGGCGGCGGGGTGACCCAAGCGCCATACGCGGCCGGGGCCGCGGCCACAGGCATGGCCCCGCTGTGGCCCACACACGCGCTCAACAGCAACAACCCAAGCCACAGCCCCAGGCGGGCCGGGCTACGCTTCGGCCACCTCATGGCTCGTCTCGGGAACCGTGACCGCCTCAGGGCCCCCCACGCGGCGCGTCGGGATGAGGGCCGTGACGGTGTTGCCCTGGCCGTCACGCGCGGGCGTCATCCACAGCGCACCCTGGGCAGCCAGCAACTGACGCCGGGCCAGCCGCAGGCCCAGATTGGTGCCCATATCATCGCTACCATCGGCCATGGGCTCCTCGTCTTCGGTGGCGAAGAAGATGTGCACCTGTTCCTCTTCCGACAGCACCGGGCCCCGGTCCGTCACTTCGACCATGACGCCCAGGCCGCCGGGTTCCATTTGCACCACTTGCCCCTGCACCAGCACCTCGCTATGCTGAGGGGAAACCCACAACGCGCGGGCCAGGATGAAATAGAGGGCGTGATAGGCCGGGGTTTCGGGGGCCCGCCAGGTGAAGACCTCGTCGGGCAGGGCCAAAATCAGGGTTTGGTCCCGGGTTTGGGCAAAAATGCCCAAGTCTTCCAACACCCGGTTCCAGATGTGGGCCCAGGGCATCCAGTCGTCGGCCGGGGGTTCGCCCCGGGCGGCCAGGCTCAACGCGTGTTGGTGGAAATGGGCCACGGCCTCCAAACGCAGGACCGCGTCGCGCTGGGCGGGGGAAAGGCTGCGCCACACGCCGGCCAGGCTATCCAGCGAGGCCTGCACCGTGCGCAAAGTCTCGGCAAAAGCCTGCCAAAAAGGGTAGCCCCCGCGAGCGCACCAGGCCGCGTTGCGCGGGCCCCGTCCGGCCAGGGTCGCGGCCCGCCGGGAGGCCAGCTCGGCCTCGGCCTCTTCCAGACGGGCCCGGGTCTGCTGCCAGCGGCGCTCTAAGGTCTGCAAGCGCTCTTGCCATTGGCGGCGTTCGTCTCGCCACCAGGAAAACACCTCGGGCCACCACAACAGCAGGGGGTAGGCCGCCAGTTCGGCCAGGCGCACCGCGCCGCGCCAGTGCCCCAGGGCCACGCCATCGGCTACAAAGCCTATGGTGAACAGCCCGGCCAGGGTGAGGGGCCACGGCGCGGCCTGGGGCCGCATGACTGCGGTGGCCGCGAAGCCCCCGGCCGATACCAACGCGCCGACGATGAGCCACATCGTTTCCAATGTGCGCCAACGGGAAGGGCCCAAGGGATGCAGCACCAGCGCACCGGCCAGGCTGACCAGCATGAGCAAGGCCGCGGCCCCGCGGTACCATTCCATTTCGCGGCGCGCTTCCTCCTGGCTGTGCATCCAGGCCCACAACAGGAAATAGGCCCCGGCCACCTGCACCGCGCGCAACATCCACCAGGGGGTGTAGCGGCCGCTACCGGCCAGCAGCCACCCGGCCAGCAGCAGCCCCACGGCCTGGCTGAGGACCAGGCCGCCGGCGGGCACGAACCAGGCCCGCCAGGTTTCCCGCCAGCGCCAGGCCTGGTAGGCCCACCACAAGGCCAGCAGGGCCAGCCACCCCTGCACCACCTGATAAGTGGGCGGGTGGTAGAGAAAATCGGCCAGGGCTTTCCACAGGGCCAGCAGCATGTCGGACCTCGCGCTCAGATGTCCAGGTTGCGCACCTCTTTGGCGTGGCGCTGGATGAAGTTGCGCCGCGGGGGCACGGCCGGGCCCATAAGCATGTCAAAGGTGCGGTCCGCCTCGGCCGCGTCTTCCACGGTGACCTGCAGCAGGGTGCGGCGCTCGGGGTCCATGGTGGTTTCCCACAGCTGTTGGGGGTTCATTTCGCCCAAACCCTTGTAGCGCTGCACCCGCACCTTGTCGGCCGGCGCGTTCAAACGCCGCAAAATGCGCTCTTTTTCTTCCTCGCTGTAGGCATAATGCACTTGTTTTTTGTATTCGATGCGGTACAGGGGCGGTTGGGCGATGTAAAGGTGCCCGGCCTCGATGAGGGGCAGCATATAGCGGAAGAAGAAGGTGAGCAGCAGGGTTCGGATGTGGCTGCCGTCGACATCGGCGTCGGTGTTGTGCACGGCCAGCCCGCCCAGGCCGCAGAAGAAGTTCCCCGCGCCCTGCACGGTGAGGTCGTAGAACCAGGGGCTGGAAGGCGGGACCTCCCGCACTTCGCGCACGGGCACCGCGACCAGGTCGCCTTGCCAGGGCATCAGGGGCCGGTTGATGCCCCCGCGGCCCTGGCCCACCAAACGCCGCTGGAGCTTGGCGCTCGCGGGATGGTCGCGCCACACGGGTTCCATCTGGCGCAAAAGGTCTTTGGCCGAAATGCCCAGCATGTAGACCGAGTTTTCGGTTTGACCGCGGCGCACCCGGCGCATGGTGAGGGAAGCCACAATGCCCAGGGAAGCCAGCAGATAGAGCAGCTGATTGGCCAGGTCTTCGGACGCGGTGGTGAGGTGCAGACCGGTGAAAGAGATGGCGCCATCGCCCAAGAAGTAACCGCGCAAAAAGGCCTGACGCAACCGGGCCGGCACCCGAAAGGCCAGCGAAGGAATCATGTGCTGGGGGCTGCGGTGCAAGTCATAGCCGGCCCACGCGGCGAGTTGCTCGCGCAGGCCTTCGCCTTCCACCAGCAACGCGGCGCCGCGTCCGTTTTGTCCGCCCACCACCCGGGGCTCGACGCCAAAAGTGGCCTGGGCCGCGGCGCGCAGCTCTTCCACCCGGGCGGGGCCTTGGCGGCCCAGCGCGATGCGGAAGCCGCGGCGGGTCCAGCTGCCATCGGCGCTCAAGAAGCCCAGCAGGGTGAGCGCGGCCTCGGTGACGGGGAAGGGCCCCGCGGGGATGTGCTCCGCCACTTCCCAGCGGCCCAGGGTGAGCAGCCAATCGCCGGGGCGCACCTCGTGTCCGGCCACCAGCTGCAGCATCTTCCCCCGCAGCACGAACACGCTGTGGCCCCGACTCACCCGCACCCGCCGACCATACGCGGTGCGCAGCTCATACACCGGGCCCTCGGCCGTGTGGCGGGTGACTTTTTCCAGGGGGTGGAAGGCCACCCGCCCGCTACCGGGGTCGAAGGCCAGCACGCGGTAGTCTTCGGGGCGGCGGGCGTCGTCTTCCAGCAGGGCGTCGACGAACGCGCCCACTCGCCGGGCCACAATGCGCCCATCGGGCCCCTGCACCAGGATGGGTTCCGCAGCATCGACGCTCATGATGATGACCCGACCATAGCGCAGGTTCTTGAGGTCGAATTGCTCGCCAATGCCGGTGCCCAGGGCCGAAATGAGGGCCTTGATTTCGCTGTTGGAGAGGATTTTGTCCAAACGGGCCCGCTCGGTGTTGAGGATTTTGCCCCGCAAGGGGAGCACGGCCTGGAAGTGCCGGTCCCGCCCTTGCTTGGCCGAACCGCCGGCCGAAACGCCTTCCACGATGTACAGTTCGGTCTTCTCCGGGTCCCGGGAAGAACAATCGGCCAGCTTGCCGGGCAAGGTGAGGCTTTCGAGGGCCGATTTGCGAATGACCAAATCGCGAGCCTTGCGGGCTGCGGCCCGGGCCCGGGCCGCGGTGAGGCATTTTTGGATGATGGCCCGCGCGGCCGAAGGGTTTTCCTCCAGAAAGGTGCTCAGGGCCTCGCTGGCAACCTGCTGCACATAGGTTTGCACCTCGGGGTTCATGAGCTTGACTTTGGTCTGGCTCTCGAATTGCGGGTCCGGGTGCTTGACGCTGACCACCGCGGTGAGGCCCTCGCGGGTGTCGTCGCCGCTGAAGTTGGGGTCCGAATCTTTCAGAAAGCCGTGCTTGCGCGCGTAGTCGTTGAGGGTGCGGGTGATGGCCGTGCGCAATCCGGTGAGGTGGGTGCCGCCGTCGACGGTGTGGATGGTGTTGGCAAAGGCATACACCGACTCGGTGAACGCGTCGGTATATTGGATGGCGATTTCGACGCCCACCTGGTCGATGGTTTTCTCCGCGTAGATGACGGGGTGCAGGGGCTTGCGATGGCGGTTGAGGTAACGCACGAAGGAGCGAATGCCGCCCTCGAAGTAGAAATTCATCTCCCGGCGCACCCGCTCGTCCACGAAGCGAATCCACACCCCGCGGGTGACGAAGGCCATCTCGCGGAAGCGCTGCACCAGGGTATCGAAGCGGTAGTCGATGTCGGTGCCGAAGATTTCGGGGTCGAAGCGAAAGGTGGTGCGGGTGCCGGTATCGTCGGGGCGGGTGGTGCCGATGACTTTCACCGGAGTGACGGGCCGGCCCCGCTCGTAGCGCTGGCGGTAGATTTTGCCTTCGCGCTTGACTACGACTTCGCACCATTCCGACAGCGCGTTGACCGCGGACACGCCCACGCCGTGCAGGCCGCCCGAAACTTTGTAGCCCCCGCCGCCGAATTTGGCCCCCGCGTGCAGGGTGGTCATCACCACTTCCAGCGCGGGTTTGCCCGTTTGGGGGTGAATGTCGACGGGAATGCCGCGACCGTTGTCTTCGACGGTGACGCTGCTATCGGGATGGATGGTGATTTCGATGCGGTCGCACGCGCCGGCCAGGGCTTCGTCGATGGAATTGTCCACCACCTCGTAGACCAGATGATGCAAGGCCCGAATGTCGGTTCCACCCACATACATGCCGGGCCGACGGCGTACGGCTTCCAGGCCTTCCAAAACTTGAATGTCCGACGCATCGTAGTGCAAGGCTGCGGGTCGTTGCGTGCTCACAAAGCCTCCTTCCCAACCAGGGGGGCCGAACGCGAAAAAGTAGCGGCCCCGAGATGCTTCTCCGGGGGTCTTGCGGATGCTTTATTTTACCACACCCCCGCTGCGCGGTCGGGCCAGGTCATATTATCTTCGTCGGCGAAGATACAGAACGGGTATAATCGCGGTTTGTGCCGGGGCCCCCCAGGGGCTGCGAGGCACATGTTGCCGCGCGGCCTTGGCCCGGCGGCAGGACGGTAGCGCGGCCTGAAGCGCGCACCGCTGCGCTACAGCACCCCAAGGAGGAAGCAAGTGCTGCGTTGGAACGCTTTCTGGCAACGGCTGAAGGCCCGCTGGCCCCACTATCCGCGGCAGTTCTGGCTGTTGGTGGGGGGCATGTTTCTGTCTTCGGCCGGCACCAGCATGGTGTGGCCTTTTCTGGCCCTGTATGTCAGCCGGCGGCTGCAAGTACCTTTGGCCCAGGTGGGGTTCCTCATTACCCTGCAGGCCGCAGCCGGTGTGGTGGGAACCATCCTGGCCGGGCCCGTGGTCGACCGCTGGGGCCGCAAAACGGGCATGATTCTCAGTTTGTTGGGCATGGGCCTGGGGTATTTGGGCCTGGCCTTTGCCCGCGCTTTGCCCCAATTCGCGCTGGCCATGGGCGTGGGCGGGCTCTTCGCGCCGGCGTATCGCATCGGCGGCGATGCCATGACCGCGGACCTCATTCCGCCCCAGGGCCGCGACGAGGCCTACGCGCTGATGCGCACCGCGAGCAACGCCGGCATTTCCATCGGCCCCGCGGTGGGCGGCTGGCTGGCGGTGGTCTCGTATCGCTGGGCCTTCTTTGCGGCCACCGGGTCGTTGCTGGCTTATGTGCTGCTTTTGGCCGTGGGCGCGCACGAAACCCGCCCCACCGCGGCCCTCGCGACCGCGGAAGCGTCCAACGACCTGGGGCAAGCCTGGCAGGTGCTACGCCGCGATGGCCGCCTGTGGGCGTTCCGGCTGCCCATGCTGCTCA
>Ga0256833_1002684_pt1 | contig 12383 bp, 10 predicted proteins | sample 356284metaG_FD_190535 | JGI IMG/M metagenome (GOLD analysis project Ga0256833, IMG submission 190535) | Hydrothermal vent microbial communities from Mid Atlantic Ridge, Atlantic Ocean - 356-284 | ecosystem: Environmental > Aquatic > Marine > Hydrothermal vents | place: Atlantic Ocean: Mid...
AGGTTTTACATACATAGGGACAATAGACGGTCATAATTTGAAAGATTTAGAAGAAACATTAGAAAAAATCAAAACGATAAGAGGACCTGTGTTAGTTCATATTATTACTCAGAAGGGAAAAGGTTTTAAACCTGCTGAGGAAAATCCAACACCATTTCACGGAATATCACCATTTGACAAAATTACAGGTACACCGATAAAGAAAGCTATAACTAAACCTAGTTGGAGTAAAGCGTTTGGAGAAGCATTAATTGAACTGGCGGAAAAGGATGAAAAGATAGTAGCAATAACACCAGCTATGAGAGAAGGCTCCGGGCTAACAGAATTTTCAAAAAGATTTCCTAACAGATTTTTTGATGTTGGAATTGCAGAACAACATGCTTCAACATTTGCAGGAGGTTTAGCTAGAGAAGGATTGAGACCTGTTGTAGCTTACTATTCAACATTTCTACAAAGGGCATATGACCAAGTTATACACGATATAGCATTACAGGAGCTACCGGTTGTTTTTGCAATTGATAGAGCAGGATTAGTTGGAGAAGATGGACCAACACATCACGGAGTTTTTGATATAGCCTTTTTAAGAACTGTCCCGAACATAATTATTACTGCACCTAAAGATTGGCAAGAGTTAAGGGATTTACTATACACAGGAATATATTCAGGAAAGGTTTTTGCAATAAGATATCCTAGAGGAACAGTTATAGGAGAGAAAAAGGAAGGTTTTAATAAATTAGAAATTGGTAGTTGGGAAGTTTTAAAGGAAGGAAAAGATTTAGTTATACTAGCTGTTGGTAAGTATGTTAAAAGGGCATTAGAAACAGCAGATATACTAAATAAGTATGGTTTTAAACCTACTGTGGTTAATGCAAGATTTATTAAACCTATGGATTATAAACTATTAAATCAACTCTTAAAAACAAATGAGTATATTATCACAATGGAAGATGGAGCTTTAAATGGCGGTTTTGGAAGTGGAATTGTGGAGTATATAGCAGATAACTTTTACTTTAACAAAGTTTTAAGATTTGGAATTCCTGATAGATTTATAGAACATGGAAAAGTTGAGTTGTTGGAAAAAGATTTAGGATTACTTCCTGAACAGATGGCAGAAAAAATAAAGAGAATGCTTTTAAATTCTAACTATAAAGTTGTAGGTTAAAACTGAATATCAAAGGCATTAAAAACTGGACCTTCATAACACACCCTTTCATATTTTTCTTCCTTTACATTTTTTATTACGCAACCTATACATATACCAAAACCACAAGCCATTTTACTCTCAAGAGATAGATATGTTGGTATATTTATCTCCTTTGCAACCTTCACCACTGCCTTCATCATACCTTTAGGACCACAAACCATTAAGGCAGTATTTTCTTTCTCTAAAGCCAACTCCTTTAAATCCTTAGTTATCAATCCCTTTATTCCATAACTTCCATCTTCTGTGTAAATTAAAGTTTTATCCTTAAAACCATTTTCCTCAATCCAATCTAACATTGATAGCTGTTCTCTTCTTCTAACTCCATATAAGGCAGTAAAGTTTTTCCCTTTCTCTTTTAACCTTTTCATTAACAGTGATAAACCGGCAAAACCTATACCTCCACCAACAAGTATATAGTTATCAAACTTATCCTCTGGGAAAAATCTCTTACCTAACGGTGCCAAAATATCTATAAACTCACCTTTTTTTCTATAAGTTAATGTTTTTGTTCCTTTACCATACACGTCGTAAAAGAATAAAACTTCATCTCCATCAATATCCGCTATAGCAAAAGCTCTTCTCATCATAGGGTCAAACTGACTGTCATATGTAGCTTTAATCATAGCAAATGCTCCAGCTGGTGAGCTTTTCAAATCGGGAGCTTTAACCCTTAAAAGCCAAGTTCTTCCAGAAATATATCTGTTTTCCAATATCTCATACTTTTTATCAAATATCATCAATCTCTTACCTACCCTAAAAGTTGAAATACCTAACCTTAAACACTAGTATTATATACTGTTATTCTAAAATTTTGATTTTAAATGAAGGTTAAAACCTTTGAGAAGGAAAAATAGATTAAAAAGTTTTATAAAATTTGTTTTTTATACATTTTTAATAATTTTTTCTATAGGTTTGTCCTTTATTATCTACTATATATCTAAAGCAATACAAGATATTCCAGATGTAAGACAACTTGAGACATTTAAACCTCGTCAGGTTATTCAAGTATACGACTACAAAGGAAAACTAATAACAGAGTTCTACTATCAAAGAAGAAAGTATGTTCCCATTAAAAAAATTCCTAAGATTGTAAAAGAGGCTTTTATATCTATAGAGGATAAAAATTTTTACAAAAATAATGGTATAGATATAGAAGGTATAGTTAGAGCGGCTATAAAAAATATATCAACTGGTAGGATTGTTGCCGGTGGAAGCACAATATCACAACAGCTTGTAAAAAATCTATTTTTAACTCCTAAAAAAAGTTTTAAAAGAAAGATTAAAGAAATGTATTTAGCAATAAAACTGAATAAAACTTATCCAAAGGATAAGATACTAGAAATGTATCTTAATTACATATACCTCGGGCATGGAGCCTACGGCGTAGAAGCTGCCTCACAAGTTTATTTTGGAAAACATGTATGGGAATTAAACTTGTGTGAAGCTGCTACCATAGCCGGTTTACCTAAAGCTCCAAGTAAGTATGACCCATATAAAAATCCAGATTTAGCAGTAAAGAGAAGAAATTTAGTTTTAGATAGAATGGTTGAGGAAGGGTATATTTCTCCACAGCAGGCTGAAAAGTGTAAAGAAAAAGCTATAAAACTTGTTGGAAAGGAAAAAAGTAATAGAAGATATGATGATTATTTTACAGAGGAAGTAAAAAAGTGGTTCATAAAAAATTTTGGTATAGACGCATTCTATAAAGGTGGATATAAAATTTATACTACTTTAGATTTTGACCTACAGAAAAAAGCTACAAAATTAATTCAGAAACATTTAGAAAAATTACAGGAAACTGTTGGTTTTCCAAAATTAACTGTAGGTGAAAAACGAAAACTTTTGAAACTTTATAAACAGGAAGAAAATATAAAGGAATTAAAAAAAGGAAATATATATGTTGCACTTATTGAAGATATAGATTATAAAAACCACTTAATAAAGTTTAAAATTTATAATTTTAAAGGGGAAGTTAAGTTTAATGGAAGTTTAGTTGAAGCTAAAAAAGGTTTACCTTTCTACGTTGAGTATTTAGGGAAAAATAAATTTAAATTTGTTCCTTTTTTAGAAACTGCGTTAATCTCAATATACCCAAAAACAGGAGCAATAAGAGTGTTAATTGGTGGATACTCATTTAAGAAAAGTAAATTTAATAGAGCTACTCAAACAAAAAGACAACCCGGTTCCGCATTCAAACCTATAGTTTATGCTATGGCAATAAAGAAAGGTTATACCCAAATATCTTATGTTTATGATGAACCTATAGGATACTGGGACATAGGGAGCGGTAGAATATGGGTTCCTAAAAACTATGACAAAAAATATAGAGGTAGAGTAATTCTCAGATATGCTTTAGCCCACAGTTTAAATGCTGCAGCTGTAAACCTCTATCATAATGTAGGTAAAAGAAATGTTGTTAATTTAGCACATCTTTTAGGAATAAAAACTAAACTTTATCCTGTTCCATCGTTAGCATTAGGAAGTTATTCAATTAAACCTATAGAGTTAGCTACAGTTTATTCCACATTTGCAAATGGTGGTGTAAGGTGTAATCCATACTTAGTAGAGGAGGTTAAAGACTTTACAGGGGAAAAAGTATACTCACATGAGCCTAGATGTTATAGTGTTTATCCTGCTTCTGAAAATGCAGTTGTTATAGATTTATTAAAAGCCGTAGTTAAGGAAGGAACAGGAAGAAGAGCTCTTTCTCTGGGCTTTCCGGTAGCGGGAAAAACTGGAACAACAAATGAGTATTCTGATGCTTGGTTTGCCGGTTTTTCAACGAAAATTACGACTGTTGTTTGGGTTGGCTACGATGTAAAGAAAAAGATAGGAGAAAAAATGACAGGCTCTAGGGCTGCCCTTCCACTCTGGATAAAAGTTATGGATGTAGCCCATCCATTTAAAAACAAGGTCCCAGACTTCACTCTACCTGATGGAGCTGCATACTATACTATAAACATGAGTTATCTAGTTTTAGCAACTCCAGCCTGTCCTGTAAATAACAAAAATTTAGTTTTTGTAAAGGGAACACAGCCGGATATAACATGTAGCGATTTACACATAAAACCTCAAAATACACAAGAAAAGTCTGTAGAGGAATTAGAAAAAGAAATAGAAGAGTTTGAAATACAAAATGAAGAAGGGTTATTCAAAAATGACAGAGAAAAAGAAGACAAGGAGAAAATTGATAAAAAGCAAAATAATAGTGTAAATTAAAATCAAAATGGGAAAAAACATTAAAGGAGTTAAAAATGGCAGATGAAATCAAAGTAATAATAACAGGTCATTTTTCCGCAGGAAAAACTCAATTTATAAAAACTTTGGTAAATAATGTTGTATCTACAGAGGTTCCTTTAACTAATAAGGAAGAAAAAAATGAAAAAGATTTAACAACTGTAGCTTTAGATTATGGAAATGTTGAGATAGATGGAAAGAAGGTTCATTTATTTGGAACACCGGGGCAGGATAGATTTGATTTTATGTTAGATGTTTTATCTAAAAATTTTGATGCAGTTATTATTCTCCTTGATTCTACAAATAGAGAAGGTATTGAAAAAACAAAAAAGTTTATAAAGTATTTTATAAATTATAAAAAACCATTAGTTATAGCTTGTAATAAACAGGACTTAGATAATAAATTTTCAATAAGTGAAATATCTAAAATGCTAAATATACCCGAAAAATATTTAAAATCCCTTATTGCTACTGACAAAACTAAAACCTCTACTTTATTGAAAGAATTAATAAGTTTTGTTGAGGAAAAAAATAGATTAAATAAGGTATAGGTTGATAAAAATCTGAAGGCACATACTATTTTAGTATTATAAATTTTTGTAGAGAGGATAATCTATGAAAATTCTTATTCTATCAGGGGGAAGTGGAACGAGATTATTTCCATTATCAAGGGAGTTGTATCCAAAGCAGTTTTTAAAGTTTGGGGATAAATACTCATTTTTCCAAAAAACATTTTTAAGAAATATAAATTTAGTTGAAGATTATAGAGACATATTAATACTTACAAATGAAAAGTATAAATTTCTTGTAAGAAATCATCTAATTGAATTGATAGGTAAAGAAAAAGTAGAAGATAAAATTAAAATTTTGCTTGAACCTGTTAAAAGGAACACAGCTCCAGCTATAGCCTTTGCAGTTAAATATCTTTTGGAAATTGAGGAAGTATCTCCTGAAACAGTTTTATTTATATCTCCATCAGACCATCTAATAAATCCTGAAGATAAATTTGTTGAGTATGTTAAATTTGCTGAAAGTATAGCTAAAGAAGGTTATATAATAACATTTGGAGTTAATCCATACACTCCAGAAACAGGCTATGGTTATATAGAAGCTGATATAAAATCTCCACTAAAAATGGATAAGGCATTCCAAGTTTTTAAAGTAAAAAAGTTTCATGAAAAGCCATCTTTAGAGTTGGCTCAGAAGTATATATCTACTGGGAACTATTTCTGGAATAGTGGAATGTTTATGTTTTCAATAAAAACAATTTTAGAGGAGTTTAAAACCTTTTCACCAGATATATTTAGATTAATAACAGAAAACTCGTTTGAAGATTTAATAAAGAAATTTATAGAAATGCCAGATATATCTATAGACTATGCTATAATGGAGAAAACAGAAAAGGCTGTTGTTATACCTCTGTATATTCAATGGTCAGATGTAGGCTCTTGGGATAGTGTATATTCAATATATCCTAAGGATAAAGATAATAATGTAAAGTTTGGTAATGTTTTTACAATTGAGACAAAAAACAGTTTATTAATGGGAAATAAAAGATTGTTAACAACAGTTGGAATAGAGGATTTAGCTATTATTGAAACAGACGATGTTTTACTAGTAGCTCATAGGGGAGATACTCAAAAAGTTAAAGAGTTAGTTAAACAGCTATCGAATAATGAAAAAACAAAGGAGTATGTTATACACCATACTACAGTTTATAGACCTTGGGGAAGTTTTACGGAGTTAGAAGAAGGTAATAGATATAAAATAAAGAGACTGACAGTTTATCCCGGAGAAGCTCTAAGTCTTCAACTACACCATCATAGAAGTGAACATTGGGTTGTTGTTAAAGGAACAGCCAAAGTTTATCTAGAAAATATTGAAACAGGAGAAAAGAAAGAAGTATATGTCCACGAAAACGAAAGTATATATGTTCCAAAATCATTTAAACATAGATTGGAAAATCCGGGAAAAATAAATCTTGAAGTTATAGAAATACAAGTGGGAGAGTATTTGGAGGAAGACGATATTATCAGATTTGAAGATAAATATAAAAGAGTTAAATAAACTGATACAAAATCTATTCTTTTTTATTCCTTCCATTTAAAATTTAAAGCAATCTAAAACATTATAAAATGGAGTGTAAATGAGAAATAAAATACTAAAAGTTGGAGTTATAAGTTTAGGATGCCCTAAAAATTTAGTTGATACAGAGTTATTGTTAGGTAAATTTAAAGTTGCCAATGTTGAATTTGCGAATAGATTAGAAGATGCAGATATAATAGTTATCAATACATGCGGTTTTATAGAGCCTGCAAAAGAAGAAAGTATAGATACAATATTAAACATTTCAGAGTTAAAGAAGAAATACCCAAATAAAAAAATCATAGCCACAGGTTGTTTAGTTGAAAGATATAAAAAAGTATTAGAAAGTGAAATTCCGGAGGTAGATTTTTTTGTTCCTTTAAAAGAAGAATTACAGATACCTGAAAGATTAGGTTTAAAAGTTGCTAAAATAGATAATCCATATACAACACGAGTTATATCTACTCCAAAACATACCGCATATCTAAAAATATCTGAAGGTTGTGACCATACATGTAGTTTTTGTGCAATTCCAAGTATAAGGGGTAAACATAGAAGTAGAACTATAGAAAGTATAGTAGATGAGGCTAAATATTTAGCAGATTTAGGAGTAAAGGAAATTAATATAATCTCTCAAGATACAAGTTATTATGGTATAGATATATACGGTAAACCTATGTTATGGAATTTAATAGATGAGATTGAAAGTATAGATAGTATAGAGTGGATAAGACTTTACTATCTATATCCTTCCACTGTAAATGAGGATTTTATAAAGGAGTTAGCAAACAGAGAGAAAGTAGTCAAGTATATTGAAATGCCAATCCAACATTCTGAGGACAAAATTCTAAAAGATATGCAGAGAGGATATAGAAGGAAAAAGTTAGAAAAAATTTTGGAATGGAAAGAAAAATATATTCCGGAGCTTGCAATAAGAACGGCTGTAATAGTAGGTTTTCCAACAGAAACAGAAGAAGATTTTGAAAACTTAAAAGATTTTATTAAATATTCTCAATTTGATTGGTTAGGAATTTTTGAATATTCCCATGAAGAGGGAACACCAGCTTACAAATTATTTAGTGATAATATACCAAAAGAGGAAAAGATTAGAAGAAAAAATGAGATTTTAGAAATTCAAGAAAAAATAACTGAAGAAAAAAATAAAAAACTTATAGGGAAAGAGTTTAAAGTTTTAATAGATGGATATTCTGAAGAGTGGGAAACCTTACCTATTGGAAGAACATATAGAAGTGCATATGATATAGACGGAATAACATATATAGAAGCAACTGAACCTGTAAATATAGGAGATTTTGTAAAAGTAAAAATAAAAGATGTTATTAATATAACTGATACAGTCGGAGAAATTATAGATTAACAATAATTTTCACTTGACGATGTAAGAATAAATAGTATAGTTTAATATTAAAATTTAGAAAGGGAGGATAGGAAGATGGAACCTTGGATACCATTTATTATTATATTAATAGCATCGGCAATAACAGGGGCTATTGCTTTTTTTGCAGGAGCATTAAAAAAGGAAGAATAATTGGAGTATTTTAAACAGAGTAAGATAGGAGATATATTTTTCTTTTCCTTCCTTCTACTGTCTCTATTTTTTGGCTATCTGATTTTTGAACCGTTCATTAAAATTATCATAATATCAATATTAATAACTGTTATCCTCTATCCTCTAAAGGAAAGATTAAATAAATATATAAAGAATGACTTATTAGTATCTTTAATATGCACCGTTATAGTTTTTATATTTATAATAGTTCCATCGTTAATACTTATATTATTTATAACAAATCAAACTTTATATTTATATCCTAAATTTATATCATTAATATCACAGGAAAACCTTATAGAATATATTATTCAAAATCTTCCATTTTCAGAAAAACTGACTAGTTATATTGGAGATATTGATACTAGCTTAACCGTTCAATTAGAAGAAATCATTAAAAGTTATGCACACACAATTTTTGAGTTTATTTTAGAGCAAAGTAAAACTATACTTTTAAACATAGCCTTTGTCCTTGTCGGAATATTCTTTATGCTCCTTTTAATATTTTTCCTATTTAAAGATGGAAAAAGTTTTTATAATAGGATTTATAAATTGGTTCCTTTATCTGATAAAGATAAAAACTTTATAGTCTATAAAACATATCAAGCTATACAGGGAGTAGTATTAGGTTCTGTTCTTACAGCTATAGCTCAAGCTATACTTGGATTTATAGCTTACTTCTTTGCTGGAATAGAATTCAGTATATTCTGGGCATTTTTAACATTTATAGCATCATTTATTCCTATAGGTGGTGCTTCTTTGGTATGGGTTCCTTTGGCAATATATATATTTCTAACAGGCTCATTGGTAAAAGGAATAGTATTTACCATATGGGGAGTGGCTGTTATATCAATGGTTGATAATTTTATAAAACCTTGGGTTATAGGTGATAAAACAGATATTCATCCTATAGTGTTGTTCTTTGCTATTCTCGGTGGATTAAATTTATTTGGATTTTTAGGTATATTTTTAGCTCCAATAATAATAGTTCTAGTAGATAATCTTTTAAAACTATATCAAGAAAGATATCATATATCAGAGTAAGTATAAAAAATCTATGATTTAGAATATATTTATACTTGAAAATAGATAAAAAAATAATTAAAAATTTATATTAAAGGAAACTATAGATTTTTAAAACATCATTATTGAAGTTTAGTTAATATGTATATTAAGATTTTTGAGTAAAATAAAAAAATCTATAGTAAAGGAGGTCATTTCTATGGGACAAAATACAGCTATCAGGTGGATCTTATTCTTCTTCTTCCCAGCATTGTTCGTCTATGGATTACTTCACATTTACTCCTCAAAACCAGCACAAGCTAAAAAAGAGGCTGACTTGACACCACAGGAAGAAGCAGGTAGGAAGGTTTTTAACAAATTCTGTGTAGGTTGTCATGGTCCAAATGGTGATGGTCAGACAGAGGCAGCAAAGTTCTTTAAAGACAAACCACCAAACTTCCATACTGCAGTATTCAGATGGAAATCTACACCTGAAGGATGTTTACCTACAGATGAAGACTTTATGAGAATTTTAACTTGGGGCTTACCTCAAACACCAATGCCATCTTTTAAGTTAATGCCTGAAGTCCAAAAGAAAGCAGTAATAGCCTACATTAAACATTTTGCAAAGGATAAGTGGGAAAAAGGACAACCTGACCCTGAAAAATGCCAATCTGTTTATAAAACAATCAAAAGACCTGCGAACTTTGGCTCACCTGAGATGATTGAAAGAGGAAAAAATCTATTTGCTCAAAACTGTACTGCTTGCCATGGTGAAAAAGGGGAAGGAGATGGTCCACTTGCATCAACCTTACCAGTTCCACCAACAGATTTAACTTATCCAGTTAGAGCAGCAGGTCCAAAACCTGAAGATACATTTAGAGTTTTAACAGTTGGATTAGAAGGCTCACCTATGCCATCATTTGCATATCTTCCTGAAGAGGACAGATGGGCGTTAGTTTCTTACATTGCATATCTAATGAATAAAAACAAATAATAAAGGAGGGTTTGAAAATGGCATCCAACAGCCAAGAGCTTCAAAACCTTGTTAACTATGGGCTAGTTAAAGCCCATGTTGCAATGGGTCTTATCTTCTTCATAATTGTAGCAACAATGGGATTTCTTTACTCTTTACAATTAGATGGTATCTATCCTTTCACCGGAATTGAGTTTTTATCTCCAGGAAGAATTAGAATGATACACACAGCAGGAGCTGCTTATGGTTTCTTAGTCAACATGTTTACAGGTCTATTATATTGGGCGGTTCCAAGGTTTACTGGTTATAGAATTTTAAGTGATAAACTTGGATGGTTTATGTTCTTTGCATTACAGGCAGCAGTTTTAATAACTGTTATAGGTGTTTTATTCTTAGGAATGGCTGACAATGTTGAGTGGGGAGAAACACCTTGGTGGTTAGACCCAATAATAGTTTTCTGGTTATTACTACATCTAATGCAATTTGGAGCACCTTTATTTAAAGCTTCTCAAAGGGGACCTTTATATGTTTCAGGTTGGTATATATCAGCAATGTTAATATGGACACCTCTCGTTGTTTTCATGGGAAATATGATACCTAGATTTTGGGCTGTAGGTTCTGGAGCAGGTGCAGTTCAATCAACATTTATCCACGACCTAGTTGGATTATATGTTACTCCAGTAGCTTGGGGATTAATGTATTACTTTGTTCCAGTTATAATGAAAAAACCAATGTGGTCTCACGGATTATCCTTATTAGGTTTCTGGGGATTAGCATTCTTCTATCCAATGAATGGAGTTCACCACTTCTTATGGTCACCAATCCCAATGTTTGCTCAATACTCAGCGGTTTTTGCAACAGTTGCAGTTGAGTTTGCAGTTACTTCAGTTTTAATTAACTTTATGATGACTTTAAGAGGTTCAGCAGAACAGCTCAAATACAATGTTCCATTAAGATATATGTATACAGGAGCTATCTTCTACTGGATTACTTGTTTCCAATGTGCATTCCACGTTACTTTAACATTCCAAAAGGTTATCCACTTCACAGACTGGGTCACTGGGCACGCACACCTAATAATGTTTGGTACATTTGGTCTATGGGTTCTAGGAATGGCTGAATATATCTGGCCTAAACTATTTAGAAAAGAAACAATGTATTCTAAAGGATTATCTGAAGGTGCATACTGGTTATTAATGATAGGTGTTTTAGCTATGTTCTTTGACTTAACTGCTGCTGGGCTTGTTCAAGGATTTGACTGGATAGGATTAAACCCTTGGATTGATAGTGTTAACTTCTCTAAACCATTCTGGTACTTCAGAAGTGTAGCTGGAATAATGATGATAACAGGTCTATTAATGTATGCTCTTAACTTCTGGAAAACAGCAACTGCTAAAACTGGACTTTCTGCAGAGCTCAGAGCTGAAACTTAATTCTCTAAAAATATAGGGGCTTTTGCCCCTTTTTTTAAAAGAATAAAAGGAAGATGGAGGTAAATAAATAATGGGAAAGATGGAAAGGTTCTCCTTTGTGGCACTTGTGGCGGGGATACTGTTCTTCCTATTTGCAGACTTTATTTCTTGGGCATTACCAATGTTCGTTCTAAAGGATATACCAAAGAAATCAGTTGAAGATTTAGCAGCTGAAGCTATATCTAGAAACTCTACAGCTTGGTCAGATTTTAAAAAATTAGCTAGATACTATCCAGAAACATTCAAAAAATTATGTCAATATGAAGAAGCATTTAGTGGTGCAAAAAAAATTCCAGAAAATGAATGTAAACCGAATGGAAAAACTTTAGCAAAGGCATTAAGAATTGGTCATAGATGGTATGTAGCGGAAGGATGTTGGAACTGTCATTCACAAATGATAAGACCTGTTTCTAATGAAACTTTAAGATTTGGAATACCGGGAGTATCTAACACAGTATCTTACCCTTCTGAATACAACAACGAATTACAGGCACCTGTATTATGGGGAACAAAAAGAATTGGTCCAGATTTAATAAGAGAGGCTGCTGTTCATAATGTAGGTTGGCAGGTTGCTCATTTATACAATCCAATCTATACTTCACCAGGTTCAAATATGCCACCTTATCCTTGGTATTTCACAAAAGACAGCAAGGGTAATATAGTTCCTAACGAAAGAGGTTTTGGATTATTAACTTATATAATGTGGTTAGGCTCTTGGGAAGTGAAACCACCTAAAGATTTTAGAATTAACATTAAAGCTTCTAACTCTGCTAAAGTTGAAGAAAATGGTAATAAAAACTTAGCTGAAGCTAAATAAAAAGGTTTTTGGGGTTTTCC
>Ga0256833_1002685_pt1 | contig 12382 bp, 12 predicted proteins | sample 356284metaG_FD_190535 | JGI IMG/M metagenome (GOLD analysis project Ga0256833, IMG submission 190535) | Hydrothermal vent microbial communities from Mid Atlantic Ridge, Atlantic Ocean - 356-284 | ecosystem: Environmental > Aquatic > Marine > Hydrothermal vents | place: Atlantic Ocean: Mid...
CTTGAAGAGAATGGAATTAAGCACATCGTCGCAAGAGTAAACCATCCACAAACGAATGGTAAGATTGAGAGATTCTACGGAACTCTTGAAGATAAAGCCAGATACTTTGAAACTCCGGTTGAGTTTGTAGAGTGAATCACAAAAGACTTCACATGAGTCTCAAATCTGGAAGAGTTAGAGACTCCTTATCAAGCATTTTTGAGAAAACTCTTACCTTAGAGAGTATTGGGTTACTGCTGGAGGTGGTTTAATGACGGGAAATAATTTTAGGAAATCACAAACAAATTTAAGACCATAAGGTTTATTAAATGAACTGCTTTTAAACTTGACTATGTTTACCATACAGCTTCTTTATATTTAAGTAAATATTCCAAGCATTTATTAAGACTTGTTCCAATTAAACCCTTCGTTGCCAACGTTAAGATCACCGAAAATTGCAACAGTCGCTGTGTTACTTGCAATATGTGGAGATATAGACATGAGAATGAATATAGTACTCAAGAACTTGAAGATATTATGGAGCAGATGAGAGATGTTGGGATAAATACTCTAATTTTCACGGGCGGCGAACCTCTACTCAGAGATGATATTAGCATATTAATAAAAAAGGCAAAGGAAATTAGTTTTAAGGAGATAACGGTCCAAACTAACGGCTTACTGCTTAGTAGTAAGGCGGAAGAACTTGTTGAAAGTGGCGTTACAAGTATATGCGTCTCGGTTGATGGTATAGGTGAGACAAATGATGTTATAAGAGGAGTCAAAAATGCATACAGCTGATCAATTAAAGGAATTAAAGCTGTTACGCGAATTGCTGAGGAGCGTAATAAAAGAATCCGTGTAACTGTAGTCACAACACTTAACAAGAAAAATATTGTGGAAGTTCCTGAACTTCTAAATATATGTAGAGAACTTGGAGTAAGTTGGAGTATAAATATACTCGACAATAATCCTTACTTCTTTCAAGGAATCGATATATCGGAATTATTGGCTAATGATTACCAGATTATAGACAGGACAATAGATTATATCAAAAAAGTTAAAAAAGAGGAGCCTGGACTTATTAGCATAGATGGTAATTCTCTTGAATATGTAAGAAATTATTACAAAGGTAAAGTTAAAGAACCACCTTGCGTGCTTGCATATACATGCATCTATCTTGGCTCGAAAGGAGAAGTCTACTCAGGATGTTGGGTTCTTAAACCAGTCGGCAATCTTAGAAAAAACAAGTTGAAGGACATACTCCAGTCCAAAGAATATAAAAAAAGAGCAAAAGAAATGTTTATGAGAAAATGCCTAGGATGCACCTGTGGATACAGTACTAATGTACGAGTTGAAAAACTTCCATATACAATAATAGAAAAACTTCATACAATAATAAGGAATTACACATAAATGAAAAATTAACTTAATTCTAGTTGAACAAAGTATATAAAGCAAAACAGCCAATATGGGCAGTAATGAATGTAATACTAGTGACCATAGACTGTTTGAGGGCCGATCATCTGTCCTGTATGGGATACATTAGAAATACTAGTCCATTCATCGATACTCTTGCTAAAGAAGGGATGGTATTTAGTGAGGCAATCGTAAACGGTGCTGGGACTTTTGCATCTTTTACTGCTCTGCTGACCTCCACATATCCTTTTATGAGGGGCGGATTTGAGAAATTAAACCGAAAAACTATAGCAGAAGTTTTGAAGAAAAGAGGTTATAGGACTGCTGGATTTAACGATAATGGCTTCTTGTCACCATATTTCGGATTTGATCGAGGTTTTGACTATTTCAATTGTTTGAGTGTTCAGCAAAAAAAGACCCAAATCGGCAAGTTGTTAGATAAGTTCAGAAAAGTTGTGGGCGACATTGCTCAGATGACTTTTGGCAGTGACTGTAATATGAATGGTAAAACAGTGACTAAACTCGTGTTAGACTGGCTTAAAGAAAATTACAAGTACGATTTCTTCTTGTGGATACATTATATGGATGTTCATGGACCTCACTATGCTCCAAGAAGCTATTATACAAAAATAGGTGTTAAACCACCATCTTTAATCGAACTTTATAAGTTAAATAGAAAACTTGGTAACAATCCTTCGGAATTATATAAAAAAGGTGAAATAAGCAATAAAGATATAGAACTTTTAAAGAATACTTATGATGCAGAGATTAGATATGTAGATGATTGTGTATCAAAATTATTTAATACATTAGATTCTCTTGGAATAAAGAAAAAAACCACATTAATTATTGCAGGTGACCATGGAGAAGAGTTCTTTGAGCATGGAGGATATCACTCAAATTTAAACCTATATGATGAGATGATTAGAATACCTCTAATCATATATGGGCCCAATGTGCCAAAAAAACGGGTAAACACGCAAGTAAGGCAAATAGATATAGCTCCAACTATCTTGAAGATTTTAAACGAAGATTGTGAAATAGATTTTCTCGGAAAAGATCTGATAGATAACGCTGGGAGTAAGTATGTTATAACTGAAGCTGCATACTATAGTATTTCAGGTGATAGAAGTGGCAAAATAGTTGATATTGATTTCAGTCTAAGAAAGACTTCAATAAGGGCGGAGATAAATGGACAAAAGTGGAAGTATATCTATTGTATGAAACATAAGGTGGAAGAATTTTATAATTTGACAAAAGATCCATTAGAAAGAAACAATTTAATTAAAAGTAAAAAAAATACAATTGCAAAAGAAATTTTAGAAGAATTAGAAAATATCCTAATGTTACATTTAAAAAGAGAAGAAGAAGAAAAACGTTTGAAAACTAAATTAAAACTTTTGAAAATTAAATAATATAAAATTATGATTATGGTGTAACTATGACGAGCAATAAAAGAAAAATAATCTTGATAATTAGCGTGTGTTTAGAACTTATGTGGGGATACATTAATACAAATAACTATACTCGCATAAAAATGCTAATTAATGATACCACTCATGGGAAACAAGTGGTAGAAGAACTCTTAAAACTTTTTAATAAATATGGTATCCCTGTTACTTGGGCTACAGTTGGGGGTTTATTTCTTGAGAAACACGAGATAGATGAAATTTTAAATCAAATGAAACTTCCTGTAATACTAAAAGAGTATAACAAGTTGAAGATAGACAATATGCTGTATGGTAAAGATTTAATTGAAAAGATTATTTCAAGTAACATCAATCATGAAATAGGTTACCATACGTTTACACACACTGTTTTAGCTAAATGCTCTGAAGATGTTGCTGAGTTAGAAATACGCAGGGGGGTTGAGGTAGCAAAAAAGGAGTTTGGCCTTCACTTACAATCATTTGTTTTTCCAGAGAATAAAATTTGTTATTTAAATTTATTAAAAAAATATGGATTTAAAGTTTTTAGAGGTGAGAATATTTGGAGGTTAAAAGAATCTACTTTTCGTGGTAGATTATTTAACTCAATCCTCGCAAATAAAGTGATACCTTGGCGGGAATATAACGGTCTTTTAAAGATACCTACATCTATGCTATTTGATAATCCAGTACCACTTCCGATATTGAAAGCTGTGAACGGCATAGAATGGGGTGAAAATGGCTACATCTTTCACATTTCAATGCATCCTGAAAGCATTTTGACTTATAGGAACTCCTTAAAGCTCCAGTTAGAGCTCTTCTTAAAATATGTAGCAAGAAAAGTGAATCAACGAAAAATAGATGTTTTAACTATGGGTGAATTACCATTGTTTGGGGGAGAAATATGAAGATTGTTGAAAGAAAAGTTTCAATATTCAAGCTAAAACAGGTATTTTTTAGTGATAGACCATATGACATAGATGATTGCGATGTAGTTATGTTCTCTTATTGCAGAAACAGAGTGGATGTCCCAGGATTCCATCGACAGGAAGCGTATACATCCGTCATCGATTTAACCAAAAATCTGGACGAGATCTGGAAGAACATGGACAAGAGCTCGTGTAGGTACTCAATACGAAAGGCAGAAAGAGATGGGGTTGAGATAGTAGTAAATAAGCACTACGATGATTTTTATAAGATATACAGATCATTTAGACAGAAAAAAGGTCTAGAAAGTGGATTAATAGGATTGCTTGGTATGGGTTCTCTCAAACTTGAGGAAATAAAAAAATACGGTTTGTTATTTGTAGCAAAGCATGAGGATGATGTTCTTGGTGGACATTTGTATTTGCATGACGACAGCTCTATAATTTTCTGGCAGGCTGCTACTAAAAGATTAGATGTTGGAAAAGATAAAGCAAAACTAATTGGAAATGCTAGTAAACTCATACACTGGGAGGCAATTAAATATGCTAAGGAAATGGGAATTGAGGAATTTGATATGGGTGGATTATTTCCTGAGGAAGATGCAAAGAAAGATATATCAAAGTATAATATTAATTTCTTTAAATTAAGCTTTGGTGGAAAAATTATAAAGGTATATCACTATAAGAAAATATACTCAAAATTATATAAATTTGGTAGTAATTTATATAATATTATAAAATGCTTAAGGTGATTTTATGAAGCGTAGAATAATGGATGGTGAACTTAAGAATATTGAAGTTTTTTCTTCTGAAAAAGTTGTAGGGGAGTATTCTCAAAAAACTAAATTGTTTCCTCAGGAATCTAAAATTATTAAGAGATATTTTACTAAAAAAGGAGCTAAAGTATTGGACTTGGGATGCGGTACTGGTAGAACCACATACCATTTTTATGAAATGGGATTTGATGTTATTGGTGTAGACATAAGTAAAGCGATGATTGCTGAGGCTAAATCTAAATATCCATATATTGATTTTAGAGTTGGTGATGCTTGTGAGTTAAATTTTAAAGACGAAATATTTGATTATGTTTTGTTTTCTTTTAATGGTATCGATTATATATTTCCGGAGAATAATAGAATAAAAGCTATAAAAGAAATTTATAGAGTTTTAAAAAGTGGGGGACTTTTTATATTCAGCACTCACAATTCATGGTTTCTGATTCCAGAAAAAATAACTGGCTATTATTTTTTACTAAAGTTTTGGTTTCGAAATCTCGTAGAAAATAGAATATTTTCAAAATATAAGATTTCAGAATGTCAATATGGAGAACTTTTGACATATCATATAAATCCAGTACAACAGAAGAAGCAATTAGAAAATTGTGGATTTGAATTATTGGAGATAATAGGTAGGTTTGACGATATCAGAAAATATTTTGAACCTTGGCTATATTATGTAGCTAGGAAGAGGTGACTTTATGGTGAAGTTGCTTGTTATTGGTATTGATGGCGCAACATTCGACATAATCTTGCCAATGGTGAAAAGTGGTAAGCTTCCACATATTAGTAAGTTGATGAAAGAAGGAATATATGTAGAAATGCAGAGCGTTTTTCCTCCGATAACTTTTCCAGCATGGACATCCTTTAAAACTGGAAAAAGTCCATCAAAACACGGTGTTTTTGGATTTATAGGGGATTATCCATATATTTCAGATAAATCTAAGGTGATTTTATCAACGGATGTTAAGGAAGTTTCGTTTTGGAAAATTCTTAGTAATAGTGGATATAGAGTTGGTATTGTCAATGTACCTACTACATATCCTCCAGAAAGAGTTAATGGTGTAATGATTTCAGGATTAGGAACCCCAAGTCTGAGTTCTGAATTTGTTTATCCAAAAGAGTTAAAGAAAATACTTATTGAAAAATTTGATTATGAATTTGATGTAATACCTGTTGAATTTGGGGAAGAGGACGAGTTCGTCGAAAAAATAACAAATGCTACTAAAAAACTAACAAAAGTCGCTTGTTATTTGTTGGATAATCAAAAATTTGATTTTTTTATGTTAAACTATATGGCAGTTGATATAACCCAACACTTTTTTTGGGGATTTAGGGATCCAAAACATCCATGGTACTGTCCAGAGAAGTTAAAATATTCTAATACTATCGAGGAAATATATGGGCTTATAGATACCCAAATAGGTAAATTACTATCTAAGATTGGGAAAGCAAATGTTTTTATTGTTTCCGACCATGGATTTGGTCCAGCTTATAAAGAAGTTTATTTAAATGAATTTTTCATGAAAGTTGGATTACTTAGTTTAAAAAATAACTTAAACTCCGTATCTAGAATTACGAAATATAAAGCTATGTTAGCTTCAACCATCCTTAAAAGTAAAAAAATATACACTTTACTAGATCGTTGTGACAAACTAATTCCAAAACAATTAAAAAGAAAATTAAAGCAATTAAAGCAATGTTTACTTCGAATGTCTTCAGAAAGTGAGATGATTGATTGGGGTAATACTAAAGTTTATTCGGGAGGATTCTTTGGAAGGGTTTATGTAAATTTAAAAGGTAGGGAAAAAGAAGGGATAATTAGTCCCGGCGAGGAATATGAAAATATCATAAAAAAGGTTGAGGAGATATTGAGGGAATGGAAAGATCCAGAAACGGGAGAAAAAATCGTGAATGAAATCTATAGAAAAGAAGAAATTTATCCAAATGGTAAATACATTCATCTAGCTCCAGATCTTACAGTTATATTGAAAAATATGAGTTATGTTGATTACCCTGGTATAAAAAATGGAAAGATTTTTTATCCTCCACGAAGGAGTGGCGATCACAGACTTAATGGAGTATTTATTGGTTGGGGACCTGATATAAAAAGGGGGGTAAAGCTGGAAAACATAAGTATATGTGATATGGCACCAACAATACTATATATGTTTGGATTGGCAGTTCCAACAGATATGGATGGTAAGGTTTTGTTAAATATATTTAAAGAAACTTCTAAAGCGTCAAGAAAAATGTTGACGTTCTCCAAATCGGAGATTGAAAAAATAAAAATTTCTGAGAAAATTAAAATACTAAAAAAAGAAAATAAAATTTAGGTATACTATGAAAGTTGTAATTATAGGTCCATATGGCAGAGAAGGTAGCGTGAAAACTATAACTGCAAAACTTGCAGAACATTTATCATATAATAATAGAATTTATGTGATTACTTATTCACTAAATTTACCAAAATTTAGTTTAGTAAATGGAGTAAGTATCTACAATATTTATAGTAAAAAAATTGTTAATAACCCTATACTAATTAATTCATTAGTAAATTCGATAAAAACTACTATCAATGAGATAGATCCTGATATTATTCACCTTAGTAGCACTTTTGCTCCATATTCTATAGCTGTTACGAATCTTTCAAACAGATATCCATCATTATTGACGTTGTTTGGACTTCTTAGCAAGGTGACAAAATTTCGAGGACTACCTAGAGACTTTTATGGAATGATGAGCTTACTTGGTGAAAAGTATACAATTTCAAAAATACAAAATATAGTTGTGGAATCTAAATATAATATGTATGTTCTTAGAAATTTTATAAGAAATGATTTAAATATTTTTGTAATACCAAGTGGTGTTGATTTTAAAGAAATTAAACTACTTAAGAATGAAATAGATAAAAGCTTAGATGAGAATTTAGATATTCTTTATATTGGAAGATTATCCAAAGAAAAAGGTGTTGATGTTTTAATTAAATCAGTTAAAATAGCTGTTAAAAAGAAACCAGACATCCGTGTTGTTATTGCTGGCAAGGGTCCTCTAAAAAATGAATTAATCAAAATTACTAAAAAATTAGATTTAAATAGAAATATAAAATTTGTTGGTTATATCTCAGATTTGGATAAGTTTAGATACTATCGGTTATGCAAGATTGTAGTAGTTCCGTCTAGATGGGATTTTTCTCCAATAACAATCCCTGAAGCAATGGCTTTTAGAAAACCAGTTATAGCATCTAATATGACTAATTCAGATTTAGTTATTGATGGGAAGACGGGCTATCTTTTTAATTCAGAGAATTTCTATAATTTAGCAGAAAAAATTATATTGTTACTAGAAGACGAAAGCAAAAGAGTTAAACTCGGAGAAAGGGCTTATAAACTTGTAAAGAGATTTGATTGGAAATCTATTGCACACGAATACCTCAAAGTATATAAATCCATATAGTAAAACCGTAAGTGTGTATTCAGAACGTATTTGGACTGAACGCTTCCATAAATATGGGCATACGGGCTATGGAAGCGGATTAATCTATATCTATGATCAATATCTAAGACTGAACGCCACTCTTAAAGCACTTGATGCAGTAGGTGTTACTTTTGATGGTATAAGAGTTTTAGATGTAGGTTGTGGAGTTGGTGATTTTGTTATGGAGTTTGCACAGCGAGGCGCTAAAGAAGTCATAGGGGTTGATATTAGTGAGGACGTCATTAAGTTTGCCGAAGAAAGGCTTTCTAATTTTAAAAATATTAAATTGATTCCTGGTAAAATTGAAAAATTAAAATTTAAATCAAACTACTTCGACTTAGTGACTAGCATAACTGTTCTTCAACATATAACAAATGAGAAAGCTTTTTTTAGAGCAGTAGATAATATAATATCCGCTACCCGATTCGGTGGAAAAATTTTAATTCTAGAAAATTCACCTACTAATAGTGAATATGTTGTGAAAGTTAAGAAAAATCGTAATATTGTTATTAGAACCAGAGAAGAATGGATAAATATTTTTTCAAGCAGAGGTTGTCGTCTAATATATGAAGGAGGTATACCTCAAATTGGCACTCGTTTTTTATCTTATTGTGATTATATATTTAATCTGATGAATATAAAACATTTTGTTGAGCATAGATTTTTTAAACCTTATGCTAACCGCCGAGATTTAATGTCGGGTAAGTTAAGTGTTATTATAAAGTGTGCGGTCAAGGCAACTTTATTATTTTTTCCACTTACTGCTAATTTAACAAAACTGAATATTTTGATTTTTGAAAAAAATTTATGGAGGTGATGACTTTATGTCTAAGAAAATTTTGGCTAATTTTTTATTGAAGTCTGGAGCATACTGGGGATATTTGCGTTTTCTAAGTTTTATTTCTAGGGCATATTTTACTTTAACAAAACCTAAAAGGGTTAGAGTAGTAGATGAAGACTGGGATTATCTTATAATCTTAGATGCCTGTAGATATGATTATTTTCAAAAATATATCTATAAGTTTTTAAATAATGGAAAATTAGAAAAAAAAATTAGCTTAGGTTCATGTACTTATGAATGGCTTGTAAAAAATTTTTATGAATATTACGATGATATAATTTATGTTTCCGCAAATCCATTTATATCTAATATTAATTTTAAAGGTTTTAAAGCTACTAATCATTTTTTTAAGGTTGTACCGGTTTGGAGTTACTGTTGGGATGAAGAAACAGGTACTGTTCATCCACAAAAAGTTGCTGAGTTTGTACTATCTGTAAAAGATAAATTTCCAGATAAAAGAATTATAGCACATTTTCTTCAGCCACATGCACCCTATATTGGTAGTACTCGTATTTCACAAAAAGAAATCTGTCTGAAAGATATGACAAACAAAGAAGATACTATAAACAGAATCTGGGAAATGGTAAGAAAAGGTGAGATACCAATTAGCAAGTTAAAGAAGGCATACGTAGATAATTTAGAGTTAGTTTTAGGGGTTGTTAAAAAATTAGTATGTAACTTAGATGGTAAAATTGTTATAACGTCAGACCATGGAGAATGTTTTGGAGAATTATTTGTTTTTGGTCATCCACATTCTGTGTATATTAAGGAATTAGTAGAGATTCCATGGTTTGTAATAGAGAAAAATAATAAATATATGAATATAAATAAGGAAAAAGAAAAGATTAGAAAACATGTGATAAAACTTAAAAATCTTGGTAAATTGTAGTGATTAAATAAATCTCTTCAAAATTTTTCTAACCCTTGATAAATCTATACCTAGTCTTTGTTCTATTGCCAGCAACATCATCATATCCTCTTTATCAAAACTTCTCGTTAAAAGAAGTGAGAGGAAGTAGATTGCCAAAAAGAGCACAAACAGCAAAACCAACGCCAAACAACTAACGTAAAGGTGAGTAATTCTTGAAATTAAGTAAATTAATGTAGCTGCGACTGATGATGTTATTGCTGGTTTAATGTAATTTCTTGTAAATGGATGTATTCCGTAATTTTTGTAAAGTTTAAGTGATATAAGTATATTTACAGTAACATACGTTAAAGCTGATGCTATAGCAGCTCCATTTATGCCAAATAGAGGTATTAGAATCAAGTTTAATACAAAATTAACTATGGATGCAATACTACTTGCAACAGTAAGATATCTTACATCTCCAGTTGCTATGAGTGTCATACCGTTTGGTCCAAATGTAATATGTGTGAAGAAACCTAATGCAAGTACTTGAAGCGCGTAAGCTGCTGGAACATAGGCATTGCCATAAAGCAGCCTAAGGACAGCATTGGGGAAGAAAAATAAAACAAGAAATATTGGTAGTGATGCAGACATAAGCCATTTTGTTATTATAGCATAAATTTTACCCATTTCATTAATTTGATTCTTTGCGTATAATTGTGATATGAGTGGAAAATAAATAAAATTCATAGCAACTAAAAAATTTATCATAAGTTTGGCGAGGGGCAGTACTCCACTGTAAAGACCGACATCAGAAGGTGTCAAAAAGTAGCCTATCATTAGAGTGTCTGTCCAATTCATAATCATGCCAAGCGTAGACTGAAAAAGCAATGGCAATGAAAATAAAATAAGAATTTTAATATATTTATAAATATTTTCAGATGTTTCTAAACTAACTTCTCTAAAAAAGTAAATAAGAAAAATAATTCCAGAAATTATAAAAGCTAAAGAATAAGCTACTACGATCCAGTAAAAAGATAAAGATAATATAACAACTACGACGACTAGTAAAATTCTTAAAGTGTTAGGCATTAAATCGTTAAATATTACTTTAATATTTACTTTTTCATATACCTGAAAAATTGATAATATTATTTTACTTACAATAACCATTGGGAGGGCAAGTAGTAATATCTTAAGTATCCAAGAAAGATCAGGCATTTTAAAGAATTTTGAGAGTGAGTTTGACAACGCAAAAAGCCCAACATCTGCAATGAGACTTGATATTATAGCTAAGACCAATCCTGCTTTGAATATTGCTACAGTTTTTTCGTATTCATTTTTTCCGATAAAATAAGACGCTTGTCTCGTTAAACCATTTGGCAATCCTAAGCTTGTAAAAATACTTACCATTGTAAATATTGTTAATGATAATGATAATAAACCAAATTCAGCTGGAGATATGTATCTTATTACAATAATTCTGCTGACAAATGCAATAAGTAAACCAAGTATTGTTCCGGTGAAATACACAGCTGCACCTTTTGTTATCTTTTTTAGTGAATCTCCAACAATATCCATGCCCTAATCGGTTTTGATAATTGTTTTATAAATTCTGTGTTAAAGAGCTAATATTGCGTAATTTAAACTTGGGTGATGAGATTTTTAAAACTAAATTTTTAAGACTAAAAATTTAAAATTTATAAGAACTTCATAGAGAAAATGAGCAGAGAGGGATAACATGAATGTGACGTAAGACAAAAACATAGAGTTGGTTTGGAATTCCTAAAAGAGAATGTTGAATACTTCGAGAAAAAGGCGAGAGAAGCTATGAGAGAGACCGAGGTTCGTGCTGTTTTTTATTGAGCAAGCGATTCAGCTCTACATAAAGTATATCTTGGCAAAGACTTTTGAGGCTTAAGGTTTTGCTGCACGAACTTTCAAAGATTTATAAGAATGCTGAGAAATTCTATGAAGATTATGCAGACTTTTTGGACTTGGCAGAGGAGGGCGTATATAACCACAAGATACCTTGGAAAAATACAGCGAGAAAAGTGCTAAGAAAGAAATGCTCGAAAGGTTTAAGGATGTGTTTAAGAAGTGGTTAGTTTAATGGGTTTTTAGATTGAAGTTGTTAGAAGATTTGAGAAATTCAGAAAGAATTTTGTTGAACATGCGAGGAAAATAAAACAACTATCTTTTCAGACTTTTGGAGATGTGAATGTTTACGTTTTCGGCAGTGTAGTACGAGATGAATGTTATCCGATGAGCGATGTGGATGTGGCTGTAATAGTGGGCAGAAACGTGGGAGAAGAGGAGAGAGTTGAGTTTTACAGGAAAATTAGAGAGGAGTTCGGAATTCTGCATCCGTTTGAAATCCACATCCTCAGTGAAGAGGAGTGGAGCATTTATAAAAAATTTGTAAAAAATGATTTTATAGAAATTTAGTTCTACTTGAAAAGAAATGGCCAAAAAGGTTGAAGACTTTAGATTGTATTAATTAATTCACCATCGTATTCAATGCAGGCTAAACTATTTCTAATATGACGAAACCTCTAAGTAAAAACAAATTCAACCGTTCGACTGATGATATGAAAAACTTGCTAAATTTTAAATTTTAAAATGCAAGTGAGTTCGAAACGTGGGTAGTGATCCAACTTCTTCGAGAACTTACCTTGATACACTCTACT
>Ga0256833_1002687_pt1 | contig 12379 bp, 7 predicted proteins | sample 356284metaG_FD_190535 | JGI IMG/M metagenome (GOLD analysis project Ga0256833, IMG submission 190535) | Hydrothermal vent microbial communities from Mid Atlantic Ridge, Atlantic Ocean - 356-284 | ecosystem: Environmental > Aquatic > Marine > Hydrothermal vents | place: Atlantic Ocean: Mid...
GGGGGCGCCTCTTGACCTCGAGCACCCGATCCCCGCTTCCCAGCACCCCCTTTGGAGCGCGGTAGGCCTCGGCCCGGAGCTCGAGCGTCTTCTCGCCGTTCCACTCCGAGAGCACCACCCCGGCGGCGACCTCGACCTCGCCCTCTAGCCCCTTTCCGGAATCCCGCCAGCGCACCACTCGGATTCCGTTTAAAAAGAAGCTCACGTGCCGCCCTTCGGATAGGGGCCGTACCCGCTCGGGCACCCCCTTTAGGTAAAAGAGGGGCTCGGGGTTTCCCTCGCCGATGGGCTCGAGCTCAAAAAGCGCGGGCCAGACCTCGGCGAGCTCGTCCCGAAAGAGCGGCCCGTCGAGCAGAATCTCCGGCGGCCTCGGCGGGTGCGCCCGCACGTAGGCGTGGATCGCCTCCCGGAAGGCAGGGATCCTTTCCTCCAGGATGGAAAACCCCGCGGCCTGGGCGTGCCCGCCAAAACCGAGCAGGTGTGCGGAAGCCGCCCGCAGCGCCCCCACCGCGCTCACCCCCGCCGGGCTCCGCACCGAGCCCTTGCCTTTCGCGATGATGAAGACCGGCTTCCCGGTCTTTTCCAGGATCCGGCTCGCGACGATCCCCATCACCCCGGGATGCCCCTCGGGGTCGTGGACCACGTGGGCGGGGTCCTCGGGGTTTAAGTCCGGCAGGACCCGCGCGAGCATTTCCTCCTCGATCCGCTGGCGCTCGGCGTTGAGCCGGTCGAGCCGCTCGGCAAGTTCGCTCGCCTCGAAAAGGTCCTCGGTCAAAAGCAACCTGAGCGCACTCATCGGCTCCCCCAGCCGGCCGGCGGCGTTGATCCGAGGGGCGATGCGAAAGGCCACCTCGATCGCCGTACCCCGGGAGAGGAGCCGTTCGGCGAGGAGCCTGAGGCCCAGGTGAGCCGAGTTCCGTATGCGCGAAAGGCCCGCCTGCACCAGCGCCCGGTTGATCCCAAGGAGCGGCGCCACGTCGGCGATCGTCCCCACCGCCGCGAGGTCGGCAAACTCCAAGGGCGGCGGAAGACCCAGCCGCCTCCGCACCTCCCACAGGAGGAAAAACGCGACCCCCGCCCCGGTGGGCTTCGGCCGGCCCTCGAGGGCGGGGTCGTAGGCCGGGTGCACCACCGCCCCAGGCGGCGGGGTATCCCCTGGATGGTGGTGGTCGGTGACCACCACCTCGACCCCGTCCTCCACCAGGCTCTTGAGCTCGGCGTGATTGGTGATGCCGCAGTCCACGGTGACGAAGACGTCGGCGGCCTCGGCGTGCTCGGACACCCGCTTGTGGCTCACCCCGTACCCCTCGTCCCGGGTGGGAATGAAGGGGTGAACGTCGGCGCCAAGGGCAGAAAGCCCCTTGACCAGGATCGCGGTCCCGGTGATGCCGTCGGCGTCGTAGTCCCCGTGGACCCGGATTCGCTTGCCCCCCTCGATCGCGGCCACCAGCTGGCCGGCCGCCTCCACCATCGCGGGAGGGCGCCATGGGGAAAGCGGTGGCGCCAGGTCCTCCGGTCTCCGAAAACCCCGGGCGTAAAGCGCCGCCGCCACCAGCGGGTGCACCCCGAGCGCCTCTACCAGCGAGAGCAGCGCCCTGGGCTCGGGCCAAGGGCGGGCACGCCAGAGGGCGTTCATCCCTCGACTTCGCGGTCCGGGATGCGGGGCACCTCCTCGGGGTGGGCCTTCCTGAGGTCCTCTAGCTCCTTTTGCACCTTGGCGAGCTCCCGCCGAAGGCGCCTTTTCTCCGCCGCCGCCCGCAGGTGCAGCGCGGGAAGCCAGACGAAGACCAAAAGGGCCCCAAGTAAAAGCGCGAAAAGGAGCCAGCCCCAAAGCGGGTAGGGGCCGAGCCCCAAGACCCCGAAACGGGCCTCGGGGTAAAGCGCAGCGAGTAGGGCCACCATCCCCGCCGCGAACCCGAGGAGCAGGGTGAAGATCCAGCCGGCGACGCGCATCCCAAAGAGTATACGGCCCGGGGAAGTCCCCCGGGCCGCTTCGGCATACCTCCTAAGCCCGCGCCTTCTTCCCGGCAAGCCGGGCCTGCCGACGCTCCTTCCACCAGGTGACGAGCGCCCCTACCACGTAGATCGAGGAGTAGGTTCCGACCACGATCCCCACCACCAGCGCGATCGAGAAGTCGCGAAGCACCGCCCCGCCCAAAAAGAGCAGCGAAAGCAAGGGCAGCAGGGTGGTGAACGAGGTCATCACCGTGCGGGAGAGGGTCTGGTTGATCGAAAGGTCCACCATCTCCCGGTAGGGCATCCCCCGCACCGTGCGCTGGTTTTCCCGGATGCGGTCGGAGATGATGATCGAGTCGTTGATCGAGTAACCGATGATGGTGAGGAGCGCGGCCACAATCGGGATGGTGAACTCAAGGCCGAGCAGGCTAAAGACCCCGGCGGTGATCGCCACGTCGTGGGCCACCGCGATCACGCTGGCCACGCCGAAGACCCAGTCGAAGCGGAAGGCCATGTAAACGAGGATCAGCGCAAGCCCCACCAAAACCGCGAGGATCGTGTTCCGCCGGAGCTCGGCACCGATCGCCGGGCCCACGGTGTCGGAGCGGAGCACGGTGGCGTCGAGCTTCTTTTCCAAGAACTTGGCGAGCCGGATCCGGGTCTCCTGGTCGAGGAAGGGCACCTTGACCGAGAACTCCCGGTGATCGGCGGCGAGCCCCTGGACCTCGGTGATCACCGCCTTCTTTCCGGAAACCCCCGGAACGTCCGCCTCGTCGAGCGCCTTCCGCACGTCGGAGACGGTGACCGTTAGGGGCGTCCGGAGCAGGTAGGCGGTGCCGCCGGTGAAGTCGATGCCGTAGTTGAAACCCTTGGTGAAGACAACCCCGGCCATCAAAAGGGCGAGCGCCAGGGTCACCGGGGTGATGATCCGGGCCTCCTTCAGGAAGGGGATCTTGGTGCCCCAGACGAAGTAGGGCGGGATCACCTCGCGCACCGCAGCGATTCGCTCGAGGAGCCAGCGGCTAAAGACCAGGTTGGAAAACACCGCGGCCACGATCCCGATCGCCAGCATCACCGCGAACCCGCGCACCGGCCCGGTGGCGTAGTTGTAGAGCGCGGCGGCGGCGAGCAGGGTCGAGATGTTGGCGTCGAGGATCGTCACCGTCGAGTGCCGAAAGCCGTCGGGGATGGCCTGACGGAGCTTCTTGCCGAGTTTGAGCTCCTCCTTGATGCGCTCGAAGGAGAGCACGTTCCCGTCCACCGCGGCACCCAGGGTGAGGATGAAGCCGGCGATCCCGGGAAGGGTTAGGGTGGCCCCAAGCCCCGAGAGCATCCCGAGCACGAGCACCGCGATGTAGATGAGCCCGATCGCGGCCACCCCCCCGAACCACAGGCCGTAGTAGAGGAAAAGGGCGACAAAGATCAGAGCCGCACCGATCAGCGAGGCGACGATCCCCGCCTGGATCGCGTCCTTACCCAGGGTGGGCCCAATCGCCCGTACCTCCTCGACTTCAACCCCGACCGGGAGCGAACCCGAGCGCAGCACCAGGGCGATCTCGGTGGCTTCCTCCACCGAGGCAAGCCCCTCGATCACCGCCTGCCCCCCGGTGATCGCGCTCCGGATCACCGGGGCCGAGTAGACCCGGTTGTCGAGAACGATGGCAAGCCGCTTGCCGATGTTTTTCCGGGTGATCTCGGCGAACTTCTTCGAGCCCTCGGGGGTGAACTCGAGCGCCACCTGGGGCCGGCCGAACCGATCGAAGACCACACGGGCGGTCTTGAGCTCGGCGCCGGTCATCAAGACCGGGCCCAGGTCCTCGGGCTTTAGGAGCCTTTGCTCGAGCTCCTTACGATCCAGCCGGGGGTTTTCCCGCAGCATCTGGTTGATCTGCGAGACCGTGAGCCCCTCGGCCCCTTCCTTGACGATCCGGAACTCGAGGACCGCCCGCTGGCCGATGAGCTTGAGGGCGCGCTCCTGGTCCTCCGGGGTGAGCCCCGGGAGCTCGATCACGATCCGGTTTTTCCCCTGAACCTGGATCACGGGCTCGGCCACGCCCAGGGCATTGATGCGGTTTTCGAGCACGGTGCGGACCTGCTCGAGCTCCTCCTGGGTGGGGTTTTCCACCGTGGTCTTGAGTACGATCCTGAGCCCGCCCTGCAGGTCGAGCCCGAGCCGGAAGCGGGGCTCGTCGGGCGGCGCCCAGGGTTTCCAGATGGCGGCGACGGCCGCCAAAAAGACGATGAGCAAAAACCAACCGGTCCACTTTCCGGACTGCATGCTTACACCTCCTCCTTCTTGCTCAAAAGCCAAGAAGCCTCGCGCCTACCGAAAGCGACGGGACCGGTGGCTAGCCGCCCTCGAGCAAAAGCCGGGAGAGAAAGAGATACCGCCGGCGCTCGGGCCGGGGCGGGGGGAGGCGGAGCCGGGCCCTAGGGGTCCGCCGCCAAGCCCCTCCCCCAAGCCCGCCGGCGGCAAGCGCCAGGGCCGCGAGCGCGCCCCCCGCGAGCCCGGCTTTGGAAACGAGCTCGGGCCCCGGGGCGAAAAGGCCGCTTGGGCTAGGGGGCGGAGACGGCGCCGGGGTCGGAAGCGCAGCAAAGAAAAGCGCCAGGGCCACAAAGAGCGACCCCAGGCGCACGTGCTTGGCTCCGCCCGACATACCGGGCCCTATGTTAACCGGTCAGGCCCGGGCGACCTCGACGACCTCGAGGGCCTCGAGCACGTCCCCTTCCTCAAAGTCGTCGAACCCAGCGAGCTTGATCCCGCACTCGTAGCCGGCGGGCACCTCGCGAACGTCCTCCTTGAAGCGCTTTAAGGACTCGATCTTGCCCCGCCAGACCTCCTCGCCCCCCCGGAGCACCCGGACCTCGGCGTTCCGGGTGATCTTGCCGTCGGTGACGTAGCACCCGGCGACCCGGGCGCCCTTCGGGAGCTTGAAGATCGCCCGCACCTCGGCGTGGCCGAGCACCTCCTCCCGGATCTCGGGCTCGAGCTGCATCTGGACGAGCTTTCTCACCTCGTCGATCAGGTCGTAGATCACCCGGAAGGTCTTCAAGACCACACCCTTTTGCTCCGCCTTCTTCTTCAAGGAGCCCGGCGGGTTCACGTTGAAGGCGAAGATCGCCGCGTTCTCGGTGGTGGAGGCGAGCAGGATGTCGCCCTCGGTGGGCACGCCGAGGTCGGCGTGAAGGATGTGGATCTTGACCTCGTCGGTCTGCTCCCGGGCGAGGATGCCCTTGATCGCCTCCAAGGAGCCCTGGGTGTCGGCCCGGAGGATGAGATTCACCTCCTTCTTCCCCGACTCCTGCATCTGGCGGAGGAGATCGGCGAGGTTTTTCGCCCGCGCCGCCTGGCGCTCCTTGAGCTCGCGCTCGCGCTTTTCCTCCTTGCGCTCCTCGGCGATCTCCTTGGCGGCCGCCTCGTCCGGCACCCACTCCACCTCCGTGCCCGCGGGCGGGACCTCGCGAAAACCCAGCACCTGCACCGGCTTTCCGGGGCCCGCCTCCTTGACCTGGCGGCCGCTGGAGTCGGTCATCGCCCGGATCTTGCCCCAGACATCGTCGGCGAGAAGGTAGTCGCCGACCCGGAAGGTGCCCTGCTGCACCAGAAGGGTGGCGAGCGGCCCGGCCTTCTTGTCCATCTTGGACTCGAGGATCACGCCCCGGGGCTCGGCCGCCGGGTCGGCGCGGAGGTCCTCCATCTCCGCCACCAGGAGGATCATCTCAAGGAGCTCGTCCACCCCCTGGCCGGTCTTGGCGCTGATCGGGACCACGATCGCGTCGCCGCCGTAGGCCTCGGGAACGAAGCCCTCTTGCATCAGCTGCTGCATCACCCGGTCGGGATTGGCGGTGGGCAGGTCGATCTTGTTGATGGCGAAGATGATCGGCACGCCGGCGGCCTTGGCGTGGGCGATCGCCTCCTTGGTCTGGGGCATGATGCCGTCGTCGGCGGCGATCACGATCACCGCGATGTCGGCGACCTTGGCCCCGCGCTCGCGGATGGTGGTGAAGGCCTCGTGCCCCGGGGTGTCGATGAAGACCACCGTGCCTTCGGGGGTCTCCACCTCGAAGGCGCCGATGTGCTGGGTGATCCCCCCGGCCTCCCGCTCGGCCACCCTGGTCTTCCGGAGGTAGTCGAGGAGGGTGGTCTTTCCATGGTCGACGTGACCCATGACCACCACCACCGGCGGGCGCTTGGGCAGGGCCTTGCGTCTTTCCTCCTCGGCCCGCTTCCGGGCCTCCTCCCGCTGCTCGTAGACCAGCTCGCGCACCGCCTCGGCGGTCTCCTCGTCGAGGGTGGAGGCGTGGGACTTGTACTCCACCCCCATCTCGTCGAGGACCTCGAGGAGCTCCTTGGAGTCCATCCCGAGCTCGCGGGCGAGCTGGTAGATCCTAACCTTGGCCATCTTCTCCTCCCAAACGCGCTTTTAGCATCCGGGCAAGCTCGCCGGCACGGGCGCCGGCGAAGCGCCGGAGCTTTTTCTCCTCCCAGCACGCGGGGTTATCGGGGCAGACGTAGGCCCCGCGGCCGGGAAGCTTTCCCCTCTCATCGAGGATAAACCCTTCGGGGGTGCGCACGATCCGGAGGAGTTCGTGCTTCGGCCGACGACGCCGGCAGACCACGCACATCCGGATGGGAACGTGCTTCCCCCGGGCCAAGGTCTACCCCTCGCTTTCCTCTTTTTCGGAAGCGTCCACGAAGAGGCTCTCGAACTTGGCCTTGGCCTCCTCGCTGACCTTGATCCCCTCCTCGGCGCTGGCCGCCCGGGCGAGGGCCTCGTCCAGGTCCCCGATCTCCTCGGACTCGACGAAGTCGATCTCGTAGCCGGTGAGCTTGGAAGCAAGCCGCACGTTCTGCCCCCCGCGGCCGATCGCCACCGAGTGCTGATCCTTGCTGACCCAGACCTTGGCCCGTTTTTCGTCGGGGTCGAGCTCGATGCGGCCCACCTCGGCGGGGGAAAGCGCGTTCTTGATGAACTCCCGGGGATCGGGGCTCCAGGGAACGACGTCGATCTTCTCCCGGTTGAGCTCGGCGGAGACCGCCTGGATCCGCTGCCCTTTATGGCCGATGCAGGCGCCGATCGGGTCGACGTTGGGGTTGTGGCTCATGACCGCCACCTTGCTCCGGCTCCCGGGCTCGCGGGCCACCGCCTTGATCTCGACGGTGCCCTCGGCGATCTCGGGAACCTCCTGGCGCATGAGGTACTTGAGCAGCTCGGGGTGGGCCCGGGAGACGATCAGGGAGGGGCCGCGGGCGCTCTTTTTAACCTCTTTCAGGTAGACCTTGACCCGCTGGCCGGGGTGGTAGCGCTCGGTGGGGATCTGCTCCCGCGGCGGCATCAGCGCCTCGGCGCCGCCCAGGTCCACGTAGACGTTGCGGCGGTTGTCCACCCGGGCGACCTGGCCGGTGAGGACCTCGCCCTCCTTGTCCTTGAACTGCTCGTAGATGCGGTTGCGCTCGGCCTCCTTGAGGCGCTGGGTGAGCACGTTCTTGGCGGTCTGCACCGCGATGCGGGAGAACTCCTCGGGCTCGACCGGAAACTCCATCTCCTCGTCGAGCTGGACCTCGGGGTCGTACTTCCGGGCCTCCTCGAGGCTGATCTCCCGCTCGGGGTTCTCGACCTGCTCGACCACCTTCTTGATCTCGAGCACCTCGATTACCCCGCTCCGGGGATCGAGGTTCACCTCCACGAGCGGCCCTTTCCCCTCCTCGATATCCTTCTGGCGGTAGCCCTTTTGCCGCAGGTAGGCCTTCGCGAGCGCCTCCTCAAAGGCGGCGATCAGCTCGTCCACGCTGACCCCGCGCTCGAGCGCCACGGTTTCCAGTGCGTCCACGAACTCCTTGTTCATCCTCTCACCCTCGTCCTTACCTGGGTTTCTCCGGCCACTCGGCGAGGTGGGCCTCGAAGCTGCCGAGCTCGAGCTCCTCCGCCTCCCCCGAGGGCAGGCGGAAGGTCACCGTGCGCTCGCCCACCGACTCGATCCGCCCGGTGAACCGCCGCTCCCCGGTGCGCACCTTGGCTTTCAGCCCCTGAAAGCGCTCGAAGTGGCGGCGGGTGATGAGCGGCCGGTCAGGGCCCGGGGACTCGACCTCGAGCCGGTAGGCGCCGGGGATCGGGTCGGCGCGGTCGAGCTCGAGGGAAAGCACTCGGCTCGCCCGCTCGAGCTCCCCGAGGGTGATCGGGGTCTCGTCGGCGTTCTCGAGCCGGACCCGGAGCACCCGGTTCTTCCCGGTCCCCTGCAGCCGGACCTCGAGGACCTCAAAGCCTAGCGGCCCTAGCACCTCCTCCACCAGCTGCCGGAGTTCCTCGTCCTTGGTCATCGCCCTTCACCTAAAAGGGGGTGGGTAAGCACCCACCCCCTTACGGGAGCTAGCGATACCTAGTATACGCCTTTGCCGAATCCCGGACAACCCAAGCCTTAAACGCCTCGATGCAGAAAAATGCATCTTCCCTGACGTTTTTCGCTTGACACCGGTGCGATCCGAAGGGTATCGTACCTCTTGGAACGAACGCTTTTCGGGAGGTGAAGCATATGAAGAAAGGCAAGCTGTTCCTTGCGGCGGTCTTAGCCCTTGCCCTGAGCGGCACCGGTCTGGCCGCCAAGGTCTTCCTGACCATCGGCTCCGGTTCGGTGACCGGTGTCTACTACCCGGTCTCGAGCGGCATCGCCAAGATGATCAACACCTACCTGGCGAAGGAGGGCATCCGCGCCAACGCCCGCTCGACCGGGGGCTCGAAGTACAACGTCAAGGCCATCGATCAGGGCCAGCTCCAGGCCGCTCTGGCCCAGAACGACGTGATCTACTTCGCCTACAACGGCCTCACCGAGACCTTCAAGAACAAGCCCATCAAGTCCATCCGCGGCATCGCCGCCCTCTACCCCGAGTTCATGCACATCCTCGCCCGCCCCGGCTCGGGCATCAAGACCATCTACGACATGAAGGGCAAGAAGGTCTACGTCGGCGACATCGGCTCCGGCGTGGAGGCCACCACCAAGCAGATCTTCGCCGCGGCGGGCATGAGCTTCGACGACCTGGCCCAGGCGGTGCACGGTAAGGTCGGCCAGGCGGTCGAGCTCCTGCAGGACGGCAAGATCGACGCCCTCTTCTACACCGTGGGCGCGGGCTCGGCGGCGATGCAAAACGCCACCACCATCGCCAAGGCCTACTTCGTGCCGCTTCCCCTCGACATCATCCAGAAGCTGATCAGCAAGTTCCCCTACTACACCCAGGTCATCATTCCGCCGAACACCTACGAGGGCCAGACCGTTTCCGTGCCCACCATCGGCGTGAAGGCCACCTTCATCATCCACAAGGACATCCCCGCCGACGTGGTCTACAAGATCGCCAAGCTCCTCTTCGTGGATAAGGTGGACGAGTTCAAGAAGATCCACCCCGCGCTCGGCACCTTCTTCGACGTCAAGAAGGCCCTCGACGGCATGACCATCCCCATCCACGAGGGCGCGGCCAAGCTCTACGAGGAGCTCGGCATCGAGATCCCCGAGATCGCCAAGCCGGTCAAGTAACGCTCCGCGCGTATCCATGAAGGCGAAGAACCCGGCCCCCTCGGCCGGGTTCTTCTTTTAAACTTGCAACGAAGGGAGGAAGCCGTGGCCGAAAAGCCCCAGAAAGACGACACCCGTGTACCCGAGATCGACGCCGAGCAGCTGATGATCGAGACCGAGTACGGGGGGCGCAACCCGGCCAACTGGCAAAAGCTCCTCATCTTCCTGATCGCCGTCTCCTGGTCGGCCTTCCAGCTCTTTGCCAGCTGGCTGGGAAAGATCGACCCCCTGGTCCTCCGGGCGGTGCACCTCGCCTTCGCCTTCGCGATCAGCTTCCTTGCCTACCCTTCGAAAAATGCCCGGCGGGATATCTGGCTCTTTTTGATTGGCTTGGGATACGCCCTTTATTACCTGAGCCCGCGGGTCTTCAACCTGGGGACCTTCACCGTCGGGGCCTATGAAGTTAGCTGGAACCTGATCGTCATCATGGCGGCGATGGGGGTCGTCGGGCTTTGGATCACCCGGAAGACGCCACCCAAGGGCCCGGTGGAGAAAATCCCCTGGTACGACTGGGCGATTCTGGCCGCGGGGCTTGCAGGAACGCTCGCAATCCCGATCTTCCTGGAGCAGATCATCGTCATCCAGGGCGGCGTGCCCACCCTGCGCGACATCGTGCTCGGAACCCTGACCCTCTTCGTGCTCACCATCGCCGGCCTCCGGGTAGTGGGGCCCGCGCTGATGATCATCGCCTGGTTGATGATCATCTACGCCATGACCGGCCCCGCCGGCGTCTTTAAGATCGAGCTCCCCGACGTCCTCTACCTCCATAACGGCGCCACCTGGGACAACATCACCCAGCAGCTCTACCTCACCGACCAAGGCTTTTGGGGTGTGCCCCTCGGCGTTTCCGCCACCTTCGTCTACCTCTTCGTGCTTTTTGGCACCCTGCTCGATAAGGCCGGCGCCGGCAAGTATCTGGTGGACCTTGCCTACGCCGGGCTCGGGCACTTCCGCGGCGGACCGGCCAAGGCGGCGGTGATCGCCAGTATGCTCACCGGCATCATCTCCGGCTCCTCGATCGCCAACGTGGTGACCACCGGCACCTTCACCATCCCGCTGATGAAGCGGGTGGGCTACCCGCCTGAGAAGGCCGGCGCCACCGAGGTCGCCTCCTCGGTGAACGGCCAGCTGATGCCGCCGGTGATGGGCGCCGCCGCCTTCATCATGGCCGACTTTCTCCAAATCCCCTACTCGCGGCTCATCGTCTACGCCTTCGTGCCCGCGATCCTCACCTACTTCGGCCTCTTTTTGGTGGTGCACCTCGAGGCGTTGAAGCTCGGGCTCAAGGGGCTTCCCCGGAGCGAGCTTCCGAACTTCCGGGAGGTGCTCCTCTCCGGTCTCCACTACCTGATGCCCATCATCTGGCTGCTCTACGAGCTCGTGGGGCTCGAGCACACCCCGTCCCGCTCGGCGCTCAACGCGATGTTCCTCTTGATGACGTTGATGTTTTTCCAGTTCGCGCTCCGGGACAAGATCCGGCTCCTCGTCGCCTCGATCCTGACCTTCTTCGTGGCGGTGCTGCTCTACCTCTTCGGGGTGCCGGGGCTTCAGGGGAAGGAGCTCGAGCTCAGTAAGGGTGTCTTCATCGACTTCACCCACCTCGACGTGATGTACTCCTCGCTCCTCGTGCTCCTCGTGGGCATCGTAATGGTCGCCCTCTTCGGCCGGTCCCTCGGGACCAACCTCAAGGACACCCTGCGCGACTTCGTGGTGGACGTGCTCGCCGCCTTCGAGGCCGCCGGCCGCAACATGAGCACGATCGCGGTGGCCACCGCCGCCGCCGGCATCATCGTCGGCATGGTGGCGATCACCAACGTCGGCTACGGCCTCACCCAGATCGTCGAGGCACTCTCCGGCGGCAACCTGCTGGTGGCCCTTTTCATCAGTATGCTAGCTTCCTTGCTTCTCGGCCTCGGGCTCCCCACCACCGCGAACTACATCGTCATGGCCTCGCTGGTGGCCCCGGTGCTCATGCACATGGCCGAGATCCACAACCTCGACGTGCCCCTGGTCGCCATCCACCTCTTCGTCTTCTACTTCGGCATCCTGGCCGACGACACCCCGCCGGTGGGCCTCGCCGCCTACGCCGCCGCCGCCATCGCCCGCGGCGACCCGGTGAAGACCGGCTTCCAGGGCTTCGCCTACGACATGCGAACGGCGCTTTTGCCCTACGTCTTCATCTTCTACCCGCAGCTCCTGCTGCTCGAGCTCAGGAGCCCGCTCGAAGGAGTCTGGGTGGTGCTCACCGGGTTTATCGGCATGACCGCCTTCGTAATCGGCAACCAGGGCTACTTCCTCACCCGCATGCGGGGCGTCTTAGGCTGGGCCGCCCGCATCGCGCTCATGGTGGCGGGCTATCTGCTGCTCACCTCCCGGCTTAGCTACGACCTCCTGGGCCTTGGCATCTTCGCCCTGGTCTTCCTCTGGCAGCTCTGGGAGCGCAAACGCCAGGAACCGGCGCTCGCCACCGCTTAAGCCTTCGCCTCCCAAGGGGGGCCGGGCACCCCGGCCCCCCGCCCTTTTAGGCGGGCACCGGCGCCGGACGCCCCACCGGCACCGCCTCCTCGGTGGGCGCGAAGGCCACCTTGACCGCCCGCCGTTGCACGGCCGTTCGGATCGCCAAGGGCCAAGCGGAAAGGGGGTAAACCCCGCCGACCAGGCGCTCAAGCCCCGTAAGTGCAGGGAGCAGCGCCACCGCGTCGGCGAAATCCTTTTTGCCGTAGGTATAGCTCCCCACCCAGGTGAGCTCGGAGAACCAGTGGGGGGAAAAATCGTGGCGCACCTCCCCGGCGGCACCGAGAAGCAACACGAGGCCGCCCTCCTCGGCCCCCCAGGCGGCCTCGTCGAGGCTTCTTGCGCT
>Ga0256833_1002688_pt1 | contig 12373 bp, 11 predicted proteins | sample 356284metaG_FD_190535 | JGI IMG/M metagenome (GOLD analysis project Ga0256833, IMG submission 190535) | Hydrothermal vent microbial communities from Mid Atlantic Ridge, Atlantic Ocean - 356-284 | ecosystem: Environmental > Aquatic > Marine > Hydrothermal vents | place: Atlantic Ocean: Mid...
CGTAGACCGCGGGCACATTGCAGCCAAAGCCCAAGAGTAGGGGCAAAAAGGCCTTGCCGTGCAGCCCGAAGACCCGCATGGCCCGGTCCATCACAAAGGCCACCCGGGCCATGTAGCCGCTGTCTTCCAGCCAGGCCAGGAAGAAGTAAAGCAGCGTGAGGCCGGGCAGGAAGGTCAGCATGCTGCCCACCCCGGCCAGGATGCCGTTGACGAGGAGCGCGCGCAGCCACAGGGGGGCCTGGACCCGGGCCAACAACCACAGCAGGCCATGCCGCACCGGGCCCTGGATGAGCGCGTCGGTCCAGTCGATGAAGGGCGCAGCCACATTCACTACCAGGTGGAACACCAGCAGCATGACGCCAAAGAACAAGGGCAGGCCCAACCACCGATGGGTGACCACCCGGTCCACGGCCTGGGAAACCGCGAAGCGGGCCGCGCGACGGCTGGTGACCGTGGCCCGCAGCACGCCCTGCACCCAGCCGTAGCGCGCGTCGGCCACCAGCAGCGCGGGGTCTTCGCCCCATTGGCGGCGGTAGGCGTCTACCCGGGCGCGCACCTGGGCGGTCAGGGGTTCGGCCTGCTCGGGGGGCAGCAAGAGGGCCAGCAGGTCGGTTTGGCCTTCGAGCATTTTGAGGGCCAGAAAGCGCAGCCGGCCCGGGGGCCAGGCGGGCAGCGCGGGGGCCAACAGCGCCTGCAGGTCGGCCACGGCCCCTTCTACCCGCGCGGGGTAGCGCGGGGGACGCCCGGGCTGGGGCCCGCTTTGCAGCCAGGCGTCTAAGCGCTGCCTGAGCAGGGAGACCCCGCGCGGGTCGCGCCCCACGGTGGGCACCACGGGCACGCCCAACAAGGCTTCCATGCGGGCCACATCGATGGCGATGCCTTCCCGGCGGGCCACATCCCACATGTTCAGCGCCACCAGGGTGGGCAGCCCCAGTTCCAGCACTTCCGCGGTCAGGTAAAGGTGGCGGGCCAGGTGCGACGCATCGACCACATTGAGCACCGCGTCGAAGGGCGTGGTGAGCAGGGCTTCTAAGGCCAGGCGCTCTTCGGGCGAAACCGCAGCCAGGCTGTAAGTGCCGGGCAGGTCCACCAGACGCACCGAAGTCGTGGGTCCGTCCCACAAGCCTTCTTGATAGGTCACGGTTTTGCCGGGCCAGTTGCCCACATGTTGGTGCTGCCCGGTGAGCGCGTTGAACAGGCTGGTTTTGCCCGCGTTGGGGTTGCCCACCAGGGCCAGGGTGAATTGCGCGCTATCGAGGGCCGGCAGGGGCGCGGCGGTGGCGCAACGGGGGCAGGTCGTCACTGCGGCGTCTTTCATGGCGTGGGTTCCTGCGTGGAGGGGTGTTGTTGGGGCAGGGGCCGCACCCAAATTTGGCGTGCCGCCTGACGGCGCAGCGCCAGCCAGGTATCGCGCACCCGATATTGCACCGGGTCGCCTAAGGGCGCGGCGTGCTCGACATATACCCGTGCGCCGGGCACGAAGCCCAGGGCATACAAACGGCGGCGCCATGACGATGGCCCCTGGACGCGCACGATTTCGGCCCATTGGCCGGGCTGCAGGTCGCCCAGGGGCACCACTTCGGCGGTGGAGGAGGCGGTCGTGGCGGTCATGATGGTTTGGAGGCTCCCGAATTTAGTAGATTTGCTTTTAGTTTATCATGGGAACCCGTCCCGTCAAGGGGTGCGCGGCGCGCGTATGACGATGCTCAAGTCGGTTCCTGCTGGCAACGCGCGAAGCGGGGCGCGCCCCGCACCCCGCTTCGCCAATCTGGTGGGTCCAAACCGGCAGCTCAAATCCAAAAGGCCTTCTTCAGGTCGGCCACGATTTCCGCGGTGGGGCCTTCGGTCTTGTTGCGGCCCAGGTCCAGGATGTAGACATAGTCCGCGATGCGCAGCGCGTGCCGAATTTCCTGGTCCACCAGGATGATGGTTTTGCCTTCCCGGTCCCGCAGCTCGGTGAGCATGTCGTAGACCTCGCGCTTGAGCAATTTGGCCAGCCCTGCGGTGGGCTCGTCGACCAGCAGCACCTGGGGGTCGGTCATCAGGGTGCGGGCCAGTTCCACCATGCGCTGTTGGCCGCCCGAGAGTTCCCCCGCGGGTTGGCGGCGTTTTTCCCGCAGAATGGGGAAGCGCTCGAAGTTCTCTTCCAGCTTGCGCTGCAGGCGTTCCTTGTCGTGGCGAAAGGTCCAGCCGCCCAGCAGGATGTTGTCTTCCACGCTCATCCAGCGGAAGATGCTCATGCGCTGGGGGATGTAGGCCAGGCCTAAGGTGATGCGCTGATAGGTGGGCACATCGTTGATGCGCTGGCCGTTGAGGAAGACATCACCGGCGTTGGGCTTGAGGAAGCCGAAGATGGCTTTGAGCAAGGTCGATTTGCCCACGCCGTTGGCCCCCAGGATGGCCGTGAGTTGCCCCCGCCGGGCTTTCATGTTCACCCCTTGCAGGATGTTCAGGTCCTTGTAGTAGCCCACATACAGGTCGCGCACTTCCAGCGCGTACTCGGTTTGAGCCGTTTGCGTCGTCATGGTCGCCTCCGCTCAGGGGTTACGCCGCGGTGGGCAGGAACTGGTCTTCTTCTTCGTCTTTGCCCAGGTAGGCCTCGATGACTTCGGGGTTCTCTTTCACCTCTTCGGGCGGGCCATCGGCGATGAGGGTGCCAAAGTTGAGCACCAGCAGCCGCTCGCTCAGGGTGAAGATGGATTCCATGTCGTGGCTGATGAGAATGATGGCCTTGCCCCGGGCTTTGACCCGCTTGATGTAGTCGTAGATGGTGCGCTGCAGTTTGGGGTGCACCCCGGCGAAGGGTTCGTCGAGGATGATGAGGTCCGGGTCCATCATCAGCAGACGGCCCAGCTCCAGCAGTTTCTGCTGCCCACCCGAGAGATTGCTGGCATATTCCCAGCGCAGGTGGTCCATGGTGAGGAAGCGCAAGATTTCCATGGCTTCTTCTTCCAGCTGGGCGCGACTTTTGCGATTGCCGAATTTGGCCAGGCCGGGGGTGAGCAGGTTTTCCAGCACGGTCATGCGCCGAAAGGCCCGGGTGACCTGGAAGGTGCGGCCAATGCCCCTGGCCGCGATGACATAGGGCGGCTTGCCGTCGATGCGTTCGCCGTTGAACCAGATTTCGCCCGAGGTGGGCTTGAGGATGCCCGAGATGAGGTTGGTGAGGGTGCTTTTGCCCGCGCCGTTGGGCCCGATGAGCCCCACCAGTTGGGAGCCCTCGATGGTGAAGGAGACGCCGTTGACCGCGGTGAGGCCGCCGAATTGTTTGACGACTTTCTTCAATTCCAGGCGCATGTCACTGCCCTCCCTCGTTGGGGCTTTCGTCCACCACCAGTTTGTCCACATCGGCCAGGTCTTTACCGGCCTTGGCCGCCCGCCCCCGGGCCACTTCTTCTTTGGCCCGGGCCTGCATGATGCGCTCCAGGATGGGCGACACCAGGCCGTTGCGCCAGAAGCGCAGGGTGACCATGAGCAGGATGCCGAACGCGACCATGCGCCAGGCGTTGGTCTTGAGCCCGGCCTCGCCCAGGCCGAAGCCCCAGGCTTCCAGGGTGGCCTGATGGGCCTGCAGCCACGACATGAGGGCGTCCGGCATGGGAATTTCCTGCAGCCATTCCAGGGCAAAGTGCAGGAACAGCGCGCCGATGGCCGCGGCCATGAGGTTGTTGCTGCCGCCGATGACGGCCATGGCGATGACCAGGCTCATGCGGCCGATTTGCATTTCGTCGGGCACCACGATGCCGATGCCCGGCGAGTGGTGGAACACCGCGCCGGCCAGACCGGCAATCATGGAGCTGACCACGAAGGCCAGGATGCGCACCCGCACCACATGCACGCCCAGCGCAGCCGCGGCTTCCTCGTCTTCCCGCACCGCGCGGAAGAAAATGCCGTAGCGGGAGTTGACCAGCGCGTACATGACGACCAGGGAAAACAGGAACACGGCCAGCATGGTGTAGTACATGGGCGCATAGGTCGAGGCGTATCTGGTCAGGCCCTCCAAAAAGGGCAGGTTGAAGGTCTTGAGGTACAGCCCGTTGGGGCCGCCGGTGAGGTCCACCTCGGCTTTGAATACCAGGCGCAGAATTTCAGCAAAGGCGATGGTGAACAGGGCCAGATAAGTGCTGCGCAGCCGCAAGCACAAATAGCCGATGAGCAGGCCCACCACCCCGGCCACCAGCACGCCAAAGGGAATGCTCAACGCCGGGGACCAGTTCAGGGCCCAGATGCCGGCTTCCCGGCCCACGATGCCGCTGGCGTAGGTCGCCAGCCCCATGAAGGCCATGTGGGCGAAGGAAAACTGCCCGTTGTAGCCGGCCAGCAGGGCCCAGCTGGAGGCCAGGATGGCGTAGAACAGGGCGTTGGCGCCCACATACACCCAATAGGGCGATTCGCGTTGGTAAAAGGGAAAGACCAGCAGCCCGAACAAAAAGGCGATGCCCAACGCCCAGGGGAGGTATCGGTCGTAGTAGGCCCGCATGGTGTTCATAACTTCCTCCCGAACAGGCCGGTGGGTTTGACCAGCAGCACCAGGGCGAAGATGACCAGGCCGAACACATCCCGATAGGCCTGGGCCCGGACCGGGTCAGGGAACAGGCCGGTGCCCAAGGATTCCACCACGCCGATGATGAGCCCGCCCAGCAAGGAGCCGGGGATGGACCCCATGCCCCCCAGCACGATGATGACGAAGGATTTGCTCGAGGCGATGACGCCCACCCAGGGAACCCACGAATACACCGACACCAGCACCGCACCGGCCAACCCGGCCAGCATGGCCCCCAGGCCAAAGGCTAAGGTGTTCATGTTCATGGGGTTGATGCCCACCACGGCCGCGGCCTGACGGTCCTGACTGGTGGCCTGCAGGGCCCGGCCGGTCCAGGTTTTGAACATGAAATACAGCATGGCCAGCAGCGCGAGGAGGGCAATCAACCCGGCAATCAGGCGTCCGGCCCCCAGGGTGATGTTGCCAATTTTGAGCGAGGCCTTGGTGGCCTGTATCAAGCCGGCATCGAAAACCGGTAAATCAAAAAAACGACGGGCTTTTTTCGGGAAGGGCCCCATAAGGCCAAGCATGAGGTATTGCAGGAAGAACGCGAGGCCGAAGGTGGTTAAAATGGCATATTCGTTGGGCCGGTCTACTTCTCCCCGGGCCATGGGCTGCAGGAACAACCGCTCGAACACCACGCCGATGGCGAAGGTGACCAGCATGGCTGCCAGCAGCGCGCCTATCCCTGTCAATGCGCGCGGCAGGCTGTTTTGGAATTTCTGCAGGAAAAGATAGACTACATAGCCGCCAATCATGTAGAACTCGCCGTGGGAGAAGCTCACGATGCCCAGGACGGAAAAAATCAGCGTCAGACCCAATGCCATAAGACTATAAATCAGGCCAATCAACAAACCTTCGGCCAACAACCGAAGGATGAACTCGGGCGTGATAAGCCACATCTGAGCAGGCACGAAATGCAAAAGGGTTGCCACCATAATGTTGGCCTCCTTCCCACAAGTCCGAACATGAAAATTTTATCGTTGATGGTGGGAGAAAAAACCTCCCCAGGAGCTTTGCGGCCCCTGGGGAGGTATCAGGCTGTTATTCCGTCGCGGGTTCGGTACCGGGAACGAGGTAGTCAGTTCCGCAGGTTTGTTGATCTGCCGGCCAAATCACGCAGGCCTCTTCCAAGTGCTGGTCAACCTTCCAGTATTGCAGGAAGAACACCTTGGGTTCGGGCCATTGGTGCCACATCCAGGCCGGCTGGTCGTCGGGAACGGGATTGTGGGAGCCATAGGGGAAGTAGTATACCCCTTGCGCCAGAGCAACGCCGTTTTCGGGGCTATCGAAGGATTCCAATGCTGCGATGATGTCTTCGGCCTTCAGGCTCTGGGCCTTTTCGATGGCCTTCACCACCAGCATGAAAGCATCATAGGCCTCGAAGGCATAGCGTTCGGGGAACCGATACGGATCGTTCCAGGCGTCTTTGTAGGCCTCGATGAATCCCTTGGCCTCTTCGCGTTGCGCCATCGCGAAGGGCGAACCGCCGCCCACCCAGCGGAAGACCATGTAGTTGCCATCCGGCACATTCTGCCAGAAGTCCTTGGCATTGGCAGCCACCTGATTGGCCACGAAAATCAGGTCCTCGCTGGGTTCCAGCCCCCCTTCCACCGCTTGTTGCTCGAAGTTGTACGAGGTTTCCCCGGTAATCAACACCAGCACCGCTTTGCGGCCTTCATATTGGGTAATATCCTGGGCAATGCGGGAAACCAGGGCCGCAAATTCTTGCGTTCCGATGTCGGCTTTGTAGATTTCAGATTCGATGCCCAACTCGGCCAGGCGCTTCTGGGTCGATTCCGAGGCCGGAATGCCATAGTCGGTGTTCTCGGTCACAATGGCAACCCACGAGACGCCCATGTCCTTGAAGAACTGGGCATCTCCTTTGGCCACCATGGAGGAGGCCGGCGCGATGCGGAAGACCTCGGGATATTGAACCGCAGTAATGTCGTCGTTCCAGGTCTCGGCGAAAATGGCAGGAATGCCGTACTTGTGGGCCACTTCCTTCTCGGCCATGCCGGCCGCGGAGTGGTACTCACCGGCCACGGCCACCACGCATTCCTGGGTAATCAGGTATTCCATGGCCGCGGTGCCCCGTTCGGGCAGGCCCGAGGTGTCGTAGAAGATGGGCTTGACCGGGTATTTGCCCAGGATGCCGCCCTTGGCATTGACCTGGTCGGCCGCAATTTGCACCGCGGTCATCATGGCCCGCCCGCCGGCCACCGAACCGGGCGCGGACAGGGGCACGGGCACGCCAATCTTGATGACCCCGTCTTCACCCAGTTCGTCGAAGGATTGGGGTGCGCACGGCCCGCTTTCCTTCTCGACCTGCACTCCCTGCGTCACCACCACGGTCTCCGGCGCAGCCCCACCGCCCCGGCACGCGGCCAGGGCCACGGCCAATACCGCGACGGTCAGCAGCAACAACCACCAACGCTTCATATCTTCTCCTCCTTCGGAAGGGTTAAAGCGGACGAGGGATGGATGTGCCGCTTATTATAACACGGGCTGCGTCCTTTTGGCGCGCATTTCCGCGGAAAATCATCATCCGGCGCTTTGTGCCTCGTTTTTCGGTCGATTAAGTAGCCAAAGCCAGCGTAAACCGTCCAATGTGAGCCATGGATTGACGATGTCGATGACCGGGGTGGCCTCCGCGAAGCGGGCCGCGTAGCCGCCGGTGGCGATGACCTTCATCTCGGGCCCCAGCAGCCGGCGAAAGCGGGCCACCATGCCTTCCACCAGGGCCACATAGCCGTAGAACAGCCCGGCCTGGATGGCCTGCACGGTGTTGCGTCCTACCACGCTGGGCGGCTGGCGCACTTCCACCTTGGGCAGCTTGGCCGTGCGGCGAAACAGGGCCTCGGCCGCCACCTCCAGCCCGGGGGTGATGGCCCCGCCTAAGTAATCCCCCTCCGCGGTGATGGCGTCGAAAGTGATGGCCGTGCCAAAATCCACCACGCACGCGGGACCGCCATATTGCTGCTTGACGGCCACCGCGTCCGCGATGCGGTCCGCGCCCACGGCCTTGGGCTCTTCGTAGCGAATGCGAATGCCCGTGCGCACCCCGGCCCGCACCACGAAGGGCGTGTGCCCCACATAGCGTTGCACTGCCTGCATCATCTTCGCCGTCACCGGGGGAACCACCGAGGCCAGGCTCACGCCTTCCAAATCCTCGGGCCGCACCCCGGCCCAGTCCAGCAACCCGCGCAGCTGCAAGCCATATTCGTCGGGCATGCGCTCGGCCGCGGTGGCAATGCGCCAGTGGTGTCGCCAGCCTTGCCCGTCGTGCACGCCTAAGGTGATGTTGGTGTTGCCGATGTCGATGGCCAAAAGCATGGCGGCCTCCTGTGGGTGGGGGAACCAGCGTCGGGCGTGGCCTGGGGGCGGGTGCCGGGGGAACTGGCGGGGGCCGGGCTCAAGGCCCGGGCGGCCAGGGCCCCCACGCGGGTCGCGGCGGGGGCTCGATGGTCCAGGTGAGGTTGTAGGCCACGCACGCGCCCTGAAAATGCGGTTGCGTACAGCCCTGCAGCGCTAAGCGCACCCGCTTGTCGGTCAGGTCCTGCCGGGTGCGGGCGGCCACGGCCACTGTGCCTCCCGGCGGAATTTGGGTGCGCACCTTGCCGCAGGTGGGCACGCCTTCCGGGGTTTCGGTGCGATACACCGCGCCGGTGTCGAGCACGGTGAGCACGATGCGCATGGAGCGGATGGGCTCGGGGCCCAGGTTCTTCACCTGAAATTGTAACGCAGGGCTGAAGAACGCGGGGCAGAAGGGCAGCATGAGGGGCCACTGATGGCGCAGGGGCTTGAACGCGCCGGGGGGTGGGGGCGGAGGTGTGATTTGGGGCAGTTGGGCCGGGTCCGGAGCCGCGCCCTGGGTCCAGCGTTGGTGCACCCAGCAGCGGGTGCCGTCGGGCAGTTGCACGAAGCGCCAGTCGTAGAAGATGCGGTTGCCGCCCAGCAGGGTGACGGTTTGGCCGGGCTGCAGGATGGTGCGCGCGGGGTAGTAGATGCCGGGCCCCTGGCGGCAGTGGAGGCGACCGGTTATCCGCAGTGCTACTCCTATACCCGGGGTTGGAGTGCGTATAGCCAAAACAGTGGGCTGCGCGGGCGGCGTAGACGGGGTCAACTCTGGCTGAGCCGTGGCCGTCGGGATGGCGCGCGGCGTTGTCGTTGGCCGCACGGTGGGCGTGGCCGTGTTGCTCGGGCGCGCGGCGCGCGGCGCGGGCGAGGGCCCCACCCACCAGGGCGTGCCGTAAGGCGTGGCCGTGGGCGAGGCTGCCGGGGCCGGACCCACCCCGCCCGCGGCCTGGCACGCGGCCAGGGTCCACACCAGCCCGGCCAGCAAGAGGAGCCGCGCGAGCCACGCGGCGCGGCCCGGCCGTTCGCGGAGCCTTTCCCCCAAACCTTTATTCATAGCGCAATGCCTCCACGGGCTCCAAGTTCGCCGCCCGGTTGGCCGGGTAGAACCCGAAGAAAATGCCCACCCCCGCGGAGAACAGGGTGGCCAGCAGCACGGCCTGCAGGTCCACCACCGCCGGCAGGGTGGTGTCGAACCGGGCCGCGATGTGTTCCACCGCGGTGGCCAGCCCCCAGCCCAAGGCGATGCCGATGAGCCCGCCCACCAGGCTCAGGGTGGTGGCCTCGGTGAGGAACTGAATGAGGATGTCGCGCTTGCGCGCGCCCAAGGCTTTGCGCAGGCCAATCTCGCGCGTCCGCTCGGTGACCGACACCAGCATGATGTTCATGATGCCGATGCCGCCCACCAGCAGCGAAATGGCCGCGATGCCGCCTAAGAAGATGGTCAGCACGCCGGTGATGACCTGGAAGACTTGCAGGAATTCCTGCTGGGTGAAGATGGAAAAGTCGTCTTCCTGGTCCGGCCGCAGGCGGTGGCGCAGGCGCAGAATTTGCCGGATTTCCTCTTTGGCGCTCTCGATGGCCTCGGGGCTGACCGCGGAAATCATGATGCCGTCGACTTTGCCCTGCATGTCGGGGAAGAGCCGGGCATACATGGCCGTGATGGGCATGACCACCCGGTCGTCCTGGTTGGGGCCGAAACCGCCGCCGCCTTTGGCTTCCAGCACGCCGATGACCCGGAAGGGGTGGCCGTTGATGTGCACGGTTTCGCCCACCAGGCCCTCGGTGCGGTCGAAGAGCACCTGGGCCACTTCGGGCCCCAGCAGCACCACGGGCGCGCGGCTCAGCATGTGGGTTTGGGTGAAGAACTCGCCTTCGGCCACATTGTAGTTGCGCACGATGCGATATTCGGGCGTGGTGCCAAAGGCAATGGTGTTGTGGTGCCGGTCGCCTTTGCTCACCCGCACGCTGCGTTGCAGCAGGGGAACCACCCATTGCACCGAGGGCGCGGCCGCGGGGTCCTGCAGGGCCAGCACATCCTGCCATTTCATGGGCCGGGCGTTGCGGGCCGCGGCCGGGTCCCGGGTGTTGCCCGGCGCGACGAAGATGAGGTTGGTGCCCAGGCCCTCGATGGAGCCGGTGATGGCCGTTTGCGCGCCCCGGCCAATGGCCAGCAGGGCGATGACCGCGGCCACGCCGATGACGATGCCCAGCACCGTCAGAAACGAGCGCATTTTGTTGGCCACCAGGCTGCGCAGGGCCTCGGTCACGGCCAAATAGAGGGTGCTAAGCATGGGGAACCCCTCCGGTGGGGACCGGCCGCGCGGCCGGAACTTCTTCCTTCACCAGCCGACCGTCGCGAATGTGCAAGATGCGCTGCATTTGGCGGGCCACTTCGGGGTCGTGGGTCACCACGATGAGGGTGGTGCCTTGTTCCCGGTTCAGGCGCAGCAGCAGGCGCATGATGTCTTGCCCCGATTGGGTATCTAAGTTGCCGGTGGGCTCGTCGGCCAGGATGATGGCCGGGCGGTTGACCAGGGCCCGGGCAATGGCCACCCGCTGTTGCTGGCCGCCCGAGAGTTCGTTGGGCTTGTGATGCAATCGGTCGCCCAGGCCCACGGCTTCCAGGGCCTCTCGGGCCCGTTGGGCCGCGCCCCGCAGCACCCCCGCGTAGCGCAGGGGCAGCATCACATTTTCCAGCGCGCTCACCCGGGGCAGCAGGTTGAAGGACTGGAACACGAAGCCCACTTTGCGGTTGCGAATGACGGCCAGCTGGTCGTCGTTCAAGTCGGCCACGGGCTGGCCGTCGAGGATGTACTCCCCCCGGGTGGGCTTGTCGAGGCAGCCGAGGATGTTCATGAGGGTGGATTTGCCCGACCCCGAAGGGCCCATGATGGCCACGGCCTCGCCCCGCTGCACGGTGAAGGAAACGCCCCGCAGCGCGTGCACTTCCACATCCCGGCCCGGGCGATAGATTTTGTGCAGGTCGTGGGCCTGAATGACGATGTCTGCGGTCATGGGGGCCTCCTCAGGGGCCGAAGAAGCCGGCCGTGCTGGGCGGGTTGAGCACGATGGGGTCGCCCTCGGCCAGGTCGCCTTCCAGCAGCACGCTATATTCGCCCGAGGTCGCGCCTAAGCGCACGGTCACGGGTTGGGGCTCACCCCCGCGCAGCACATATACCGTGGGCTGGCCGTCCACCACCCGCACCGCGCGGTTGGGCACCAGCAGCACATCTTCGTAGGTCTGGGTGAAGATGGTGACCGCGGCGGTCATGCCGGGCCGCAGCCGCGGGTCCGGGTCCGTGAGGCGCATGCGCACGGGGAAGTTCATGGCCCCCGAGACAGGGTCCGGCACGCCCACGGGCGCGACTTCCTCCACCACCGCGTGGAAGGTCTGATAGGGCAGGCCGTCGAAGGTGACCTCTACCTCCTGGCCCACCTCCACCGTGGGGATGTCGAACTCGGTGATGTCGGCCACGACCCAGAGGGTGTCCAGGTCGTCGATGCGCAGGGCCAGCGTGCCGGGCTGCACGGGGGTGCCTGCAGGGGTTTCCACCTGGGTGACCACGCCGGCGAAGGGCGCGGTCAGGCGGGTGGTTTCGAGGGCCCGCTCCAGGGCCTGGATTTGGGCCTGCAGGGTGGCCAGTTCCGGCGGGTTGCCTTCCTGCCATTGCTGATACACGGCCTCGGCATATTCCCGTTGGGCCGTGGCCAGGGCCTTGGCACTTTCGTAGCGTTCCAAGGTGATGTCGCTGATGACTTCGCCTTCGGCAATCTGGTCGTACAGACTTTGCAGGTTTTGCTCGGCCCGGTCCTCCTGGTAGCGGGCTTCCGCGTACTGGTTCCAGGCCTGGGCCAGGCCCACCTGCTGCAGGCGCGCCAGCTGTTGGCGCAGGTCCAACAGCTGGGCCTGGGCCTGGTGCAGGCTTTGGGGCCAGGAATCGGGGGCCAAGGTCATGAGCACTTCGCCTTGCTGCACCCGCGCGCCGACTTGCGGCGCGGTTTCCACCCGGCCGGTGGTTTGCCACACCAGGCGGGCGGTGCGATGGGCTTCCACTTCGCCGGTGGCGCCCACGGTGGCCCGCAGGTTGCCCCGGGCCAGGGGTTGGGTTTGCCATTGGGGTTGGGTTTGGGCCGGGGCGGCGTTGCGACCCCGCCACCACCAGGCCGCGGCCAGCGCGGCCACCAGCACCAGGCCGAAGAAGACTTTGCGCATGGTTGGGCTCCGTGAAAAAGTTTAGGTTGCTAAACTAAATAGCCACAAGCATCATAGCCGGGCCGGGGGAATTTGTCAAGGGTGCACGCGGGGTAGGCGCGGCCCGGCAGCTCGCCCAGGAATGAAACCGCGGATGAAGGACGGCAGACAGCAGTCAACCCGGTAGGGGCGCAGCGTGTGTTAGCCGGTGTAGGGTTGTACCCCACTGTCCGTCAGGCTTTTGTACCCCTTTTGCGTCTGGAAGGCTTGACATAGGC
>Ga0256833_1002689_pt1 | contig 12373 bp, 8 predicted proteins | sample 356284metaG_FD_190535 | JGI IMG/M metagenome (GOLD analysis project Ga0256833, IMG submission 190535) | Hydrothermal vent microbial communities from Mid Atlantic Ridge, Atlantic Ocean - 356-284 | ecosystem: Environmental > Aquatic > Marine > Hydrothermal vents | place: Atlantic Ocean: Mid...
GATTTTTATTTTCAGGATATATTTCCTTCAAACTCCCTGTCATATACTCCACATAATCTGGAATCACATCCCTCAAAATTACCTGATGAGCTGGATGAGATCCAACATTTGTTACAACCAGGAAGTAGGTAAAAACATCTCCAGAATGTACCTCTCCAACAGTATCTGCTGAAGAATATTTGAAAAGAGAAACCTCGGGGGGAACAACAAGTGTGGTAACCTGATTGGTATAAACAGTGGCAAGGTTATCTGTTATCATGTAGGCTTTATTTTTTATAACCGTTCCTGCAGGAACAGGGAGAACGGAAACAGTTAATTTTGCAGTATAGTATTCCCTGCTCCCAAGATCACCCACATTCCACGCAACAGACTTCGTACTGTCAAGATAACTGCACTGGGGGGAACACCCAACAAATGAAAGATTTTCACTGAGATTGTCAATTATTGTCAGATTCTGAGCCACATCACTGCTCTTGGGAGAGGTATTCGTGACAAAAATTGTATATGTCATCTCCTCACCCACACCAATTGTGGGAGCAGTTACCTCTTTAGTTCCTCTAATAAAAGTTTTTGCCACGGTGAGGGAATCAACCGGGTTCATTGTAACACCAGCGTAAACGCCTCTTGCTCTGGAATAAACAGTGTAACTCTGATCAGGAAGATTGGAGGAGAAGTGGAGTGTGAAAATCACATGCATTTCCTCATTGGAATTCAAAACTTCATTGAGATTCCAGGTGAGATATGTGTAATCAGCATCACTGGTAATGGCAGGATCGTAACTCTGAGTTGTGCTATCAGGATAAATTATCTCTCCACTCAGAGTAACATAACTTATCCCATTAGGGAACCATATTTTCACAGTCTCAACAGTTACAGGCAGGTAATTACCGGTGGAAATAGCCGCATCAAAGGTTACATCTCCACCATATGAGGAGACACTATACTTATCAGCGTCAAGGGAAATATCAAGGATGGGAGAAATAAAACTCTGGGAGAGAGGCAAAATTGAATAACCAAGATCAAGATATGGTGTTGATGTACCTGCAACTTCAGGATCCTCACCATACACTGCAACAAAGGGATTATCAGCCACAATGTGGGTACCTGTATTATCGTTATCATTTGGATCGTAGATTTTCAGATAATCAAGGTCACCAAGGATATAGGGACCTGCGTCGGGGTTACCATCACCATCCGTATCAATCTGATCGTAGTTACCATCGTTGTCAAGATCAACTTTTACTTCGGTACCAGGGATAGAAGCAGCCACAAAAACAGGTGAACCATTTGCAGAGAGATCCTCGCTTCCCGGTGCCCAGGATACATAAGTCTCAGATTCAAGAAGTCTGGTGGGTATGAGAGAATAACCCCAGTCATACATAACACTGGCGTAATCAAATGCCACAACTCCCCAGAAGAGATGATCACTTCTTATTCTCACAGCGGAACCTTCAGGGATATTTTCACCTATTTCTGTTGTATAACTGGTATTCTGGTAAGATCCGAGAGAAAATGTGTAACCATCAGGATGATTTTTATCAAAGATTGTTATATCAATGGGTGAAGAGTTGGGATTAAAGAGGTAGAGATTCGCGGGATACTGGGAAGTACTGACAACAGGAGCAATATAATCTCTCCCCCAGACTTTTATAGGTAGAACATCGAAAAACCTCGTCTGATACTGACCAAATGAACCGGTCAGCATTGAAATCTGAATCTCTTTATTGGAAATGACCTTCATACCAGCCAGGACCCTGATTCTCTTTGAAACATCGGTGGTGTCATTCACATAACCAAGGGTGTTATAGACGTCCCCTTTATTCAGATGAATGGTTAATTGTTCATTCCCGTTATCAAGAAGAACAGTGGTATCATCCTTAAAGGTAAGAATTTCAAGTGCAACATACTTGAAGATTGAAAAATCCCCACCATTTGTGTCAAAGGTATCCTCACCGAAGGGAATAATATAGTTGTAATACCCTTCAAAGGCAGCTTCAGGGTATATCTCAAAAGCTCCACCAATATAGGTTTGATTGTGAGGCCATACGCTGTGAGCTACATCCACAGGACCACCAATGGATATAATTCTATCTCCCCCATCATATCTCAGACTTTTTCCCCTCACCAGCGTAGGTACACTTCCATTTATAGAATCTACATTTCCACTGTTGCTTTCGAGAGACAAAATTTCTCCTCTATTCAATGTGTAAACTTCGGTAGATGGCTGGGTGGGATTGAGGGGATATTTCTCATATCCATCCTCCCAGTGGTCATATATAATCTTCTGTCCATCAAGGGTAGCCGTCAAAGTTACAACGGAGTCCAGGTAATAAGATAAATCGTCAGAGGTGTTCTCTCTGACATTTATGTAGTGAAAGAATCTCCTCAGCTGATACTCCCTTCCCACAACGATGTATTCTTCAATTCCGGCAGGAATCTTTTTTGCTGGAGTGGATGGAATCAAGACCAGACTCAAAAAAAGAAGCAAGGGAAAGAAATATTTTATTTTTCTCATCTGGATACTCCCCTTTTCTTTATTTTTGCAACAAACATACCAAACTCCCCCAGACCCTGTAATAATTATACCTCACTTACAACTGTTTTTAAACAATTTCAATTCCTGACATTAACTTGCCGAACACTCACTATAATGGTATGATAATGTAAAAGGGTAGAGCTCATGAAAGGTAATGATGGAAAATATTTAACAATCCTTGCAGAGCTTGAAAATCACTACAGAAACCTTGGAATTGGCTGGATTCATCCTGCCCTTCTCCTCAATCTACTGACCTACAGAGAAAAGGCTCTCTCCACCCTCAAAAGACTTATTCAGGAAAGCAGGGGGACAGGTCAGAAGGTGAAATTCTACATGGGGGTTTTCAAATTTCTCAGAGATACCATCAAGATGGGGGCACCCAAGGAGATATATGAACTTAAAGAAAAAGGGGTGGAAATAAATACCCTCAATTCCTTTTCCCTTTATCTCAATATCATCAGAGTCAATGTGAAAAAGATAATTTCTTTCGCAAGATGGATCAAAACTGTTGATGAACCCGAGAGAATTGAGTTGATCCGCTTTCTTGCAAACAGAATGGATAACCTGCTTTATGCAAAAGTTATTGAGGAAATGATCTTTTTAGAATCACAGGAGCTGCTTGAAAATATTTCCACAGTCATTAAAAAAGTTCCATGTACACCCTTTTCAGTGGTAATTTTAAGGGAATATCTGAGATCGGGACTCTCTTCAGGGTATCAGGATAAATTTCGTGAGATTCTGAAGGGTTACAGCAGGAAAGATTGTGCAATTCCTTCATATACATTCAATGAGGAGGACCTTTCCCGTTTCACTGTATATTCCACACCTCCCACCATGAGCGGGACGCAGGTTTTCCTAATTGCACGAAAGGAGAATATGGGGAGTGTTGATCTCTTTAACCTCACAGTAACACCAAGCCTGGGAATAACAGCCTTCTCCTTTCAAGAAAATGTACCCAGTGTTCTGTACAGGGATTTTGAAGAGGATAACAGCAGAGAAATGGAAAGGGTCAAACCAGACTTCCTTGTGCAGATCCTTCAGGATTCCCTCCTCAACATGAAACTCCTTTCCCTGGAGAGGAATCCCGACTTCGCATTCTACAGGAAATTTATGGGAGAAGAGGCACTTACTCCCGCACCCTTTCAATTTTCTGATGAGGTCACTGTAACTGAAATCAATGGAAAGGGAAAAATCTTCTACAACCCATACATAAGGAAATGGATCTATACATCTCCTCTCCTTAAAAAGATTCTTGGCAATAAAGAAATCAACACTTATGAAAAATTGAAAGAGGAATTGATAATTCACAGTGATATAATTCTGGACAGCCTAAAACGTCTCACCGCCTGGGCAAGAAGTGCAGGACTTCCAGATTATATTGAAATCCTTCATCTCTACAGACTCTCACAGGATCGGAAAAAATTTATTGAATACATGACTTCAGAAATCTGGCAGAACAGAATAAACTTTTACATGGCTTCAGGATAGATGAATTTTACCGTTTCCATAATAGGTGCTGGTAGCTTCGGAACCTCTCTATCACTTCTCTTTCACAACAGAGGTCATTCAGTTATACTGTGGGGACATGATCCTGAAAAAGTAAAAGTTATTGAAAAAAGGAGGGAAAATATCTTTTACCTTCCGGGTTTCACTCTCCCGGAAGAGATAAAGATAACTTCCTCACTTGAGGAAGCCATCTCTCACGGGGATCTGGTAATATTCGTTACACCTTCTCAGGTGTTGAGAGAAATTGTGAAAAAATCACTTCCACACATCAAAAAAAGTTCTCTTCTGATGATTGGCAGCAAGGGAATTGAAGTTTCCACACTGATGACTCTGGATGAAGTGATAAAAGATGTGGCTGATGAAGAAATTTGCGAGAGAACGGGGTTCTTTTCAGGACCAACTTTTGCCAGAGAAATAGCAGCAAAAATGCCAACTGCAGCTGTCGTTGCGTCAAAAAATGAGGAAACTGCAAAGAGAATCCAGCAACTCATCTCCCATTCCTACTTCAGAGTATATACCTCTGATGATGTAAAGGGGGTTCTGCTGGGTGGAGCTTTGAAAAATGTTATAGCCATAGCGGCGGGGATAAGTGATGGGCTGGGGCTTGGATACAACAGCAGAGCCGCCCTGATAACAAGGGGGCTGGCTGAAATCACCAGGCTGGGAGTAAAGCTTGGAGCCAGACCTCTGACATTTCAGGGACTTGCAGGGGTGGGTGACCTTGTTCTCACCTGTACAGGATCTCTCAGCAGAAACAGAAGCGTGGGTCTCCGCCTGGGAAAAGGGGAAAAGATTGAAGAAATCACCAGCTCAATGAAAATGGTAGCTGAGGGGGTAAAAACGGCAAAAGCCGCCTACGAATTATCCAGACAGCTTAAAGTGGAAATGCCGATAACAGAAGCTGTCTACAGAGTAATCTATGAAGGGATCTCTCCCACAGACGCGGTAAAACTCCTCATGACACGAACTCTGAAACCCGAGATATATGGGTATTGATATGGACCTTTTTTCCGAAAGCGCCAATGTAAAAAAAATAATCAGAGAAAGGGAAAAATGGCTGGAAACTCTCAACATACCCGACAGAGAAGAAACCCTCTTTGCCATAGAACTTTTCCTGAAAAGTGTGGACAGATTTTTTAATCTGGAAAATCATCCACAAACCTCTGCGGACCCCGTGACAAGGAATTTCTCTGTAGAAGTCAGAATCATCCGTGATGTAATAAGGGATCTGAAGAGATTATTTGATGAAACCCTCGCTGCAGAGGATTCCAGTGCCTTTGTGTTCCAGAGATACATAGAAAGCAGACTTCTCCCCGATTCTGCGAGGGACAAATTTTATGAAAAATATTTGAAACAACCCACCCCCCGAGACAGTCTCTATCTCCTCATTATCAGTTTCGAAAATATCTATGAAGTTATCAACAACATTCTGATGTTACCAAAGGTAGGTTTATCACTTTTCCAGTCTCTGGGACAGATAATCACCAGAAACATCATGATCAACAAATACTTCAATCCATTCATTTACAAGGGTTTTTCCCCACTCTACGACAAAATCACTAATCCTGCTATCAACAGGGTGGTAAAAAACATAACAGATCCACAGCTCAAGAGGGTTGTATCAATTTTGATACTCACCTTCAACAGATTTCTCCATTATCTCAGGTACATCAACATGGATGAAAAGTCACTGGAACTTCTCAGAAAAAACATCGTCATTTTTACCCTGATAAATTCGGAATTAAAGTCATTTCTGATCTTTTTAGAGAAAAATGTTCCGGATATTCTCTCTGTTGACAATCCATCAGATTTCACCTCTAAAAGAGGCGAATTCCTCGATTTAGTTGATTCCATAAACTTCCAGATAACTCTTGAAATGAGGAAAATCAATCATCAAATTTTGAAGAATTTCTGCCAGCTCACGAACATTCTCAGAATCAGAAGTGCCCTGGAAAATGCACAGGGTATCCTGAAAAACTTTTTTCAGCAGAACATAGTTCATATTCTGAAGATATTTCAGCCTGACCTGGATGGTAAAGATGTTTTCAGGGACTTTATCTCAAGGTTAGAGGAATCCCTGAGGCTGCGGGAGGATGTTTACATTTTCATAAAAATTGTAGAAAAACTGGTTTCAGTTTTAGAAGATCCAGATGCCAGAAAAAGTGAAATCAGAGATGTAATCAGGGGACTAACTGATTTTATCGCATATTTTCAATCCCTTGCCTTCAAGTCTGTAAGGTACAGTGACCATGAGAAATTTGTTGAGTTTTTCGACTGGTTCGCCCGACAGGAGTGGGAAGAAATTATTGAGAAAAAAGGAATCAAGCCTGAATTAATTCAATATCTCAAGGGATTTCAGATATTCCTGGAAACCGTGCTTGTTCAGATAGGCAACAGGAGCGAATTGCAGAATGTACCCTTTGAAAGGGAACAGGCAGAAATAATTTTAAAACAGTTTATTTCCTGAAACAGGGAGGGAAAGATGCTTCAGGTAAAGGTGAGAAAAGAAGATGTTCTCGAATATCACTCCAAGGGGAGGAAGGGTAAACTGGAGGTGGTTCTTTCAAAACCCTGCCTTACTCAGCGTGACCTTTCAATGGCTTACACCCCAGGTGTTGCTTATGTGTGCCGTGAAATTGAAAAGAACAAGGACCTGGTTTATGAATACACCATAAAAAGCAACCTGGTCGCAGTTATAAGCAATGGGACGGCGGTTTTAGGTCTTGGGGACATCGGGCCACTTGCAGGGAAACCTGTAATGGAGGGGAAAGCTGTTCTCTTCAAGAGGTTTGCAGATATAGATGTTTTTGACATTGAGATAGATGAGAAGGACCCGGAAAAAATGGTTCAGATTATCAGGGCCATTGCACCCACTTTCGGGGGAATTAATCTGGAAGACATAAAGGCTCCCGACTGTTTCTACATTGAGGAAAAACTGAAGGAGTCTCTTGATATCCCGGTCTTTCACGATGATCAGCATGGAACAGCCATAATAACCACCGCAGCCCTCTTTAATGCACTGGAGATTCAGGGAAAGGACATCAGAGATATAAATGTTGTAATTTCTGGAGCAGGAGCAGCTGCAATAGCCATTGCAAAAATGTTCGTTGAATCGGGAGTTAAAAAAGAAAACATCACAATGGTAGACAGTAGAGGGGTGATTTACAAAGGAAGAAAAGAGGGAATGAACAGATATAAAGAACAATTTGCAGTTGAAACAGATAAACGAACCCTCGCCGAGGCAATGGTGGGAGCCGATGTGTTCGTTGGTGTTTCAGTCGGGGGGATCGTAACACCGGAAATGGTAAAATCAATGGCACCAAAACCCATAATTTTTGCACTGGCCAATCCAGATCCTGAGGTACCATACGATGTGGCCAAGGAAGCTGTTCCTGATGCCATTGTTGCAACGGGGAGAAGCGACTATCCAAACCAGGTAAATAACGTGCTTGGATTCCCCTTCATTTTCAGAGGAGCTCTTGATGTTCGGGCCAGAACAATTAATGAGCAGATGAAACTCGCCGCTGCCAGGGCACTGGCTGATCTGGCAAAGGAGGATGTACCTGAAAGTGTCCTTAAAGCGTATGGAAACATAAAATTGAAGTTTGGACCAGACTACATTATACCAAAACCCTTTGACCCCAGGGTGCTCCTATGGGTGGCTCCCGCTGTAGCAAAGGCAGCAATGGAAAGTGGCGTTGCAAGGGTGGAAATCAGTGATTTCGACAGGTACAGAGAGGAACTTGAAAGGTTACTCGATCCATCCAAGGAAATAATGAGATGGACAATAAATAAGGCAAGGAAAATTAAGAGGAAGAGGATAGTTTTTCCTGAAGGTGACAATGAAAAGATTCTCAAGGCGGTTCAGATCATAGTGGAAGAGGGAATTGCTGAACCCATACTTCTAGGAAGAAGAGGAAAGATAAAAAACATGCTGAAAGAAATGGGGCTTGAAATTGAGGACAAAGTAACCCTCATAAATCCGGAGAAGAGCGAAAAATATGATGAATACGCTCACAAACTATTTGAAATGAGATGCAGAAAAGGTATGACTCTATCCGAAGCATACAGAATTCTGAAGGATCCAAATGTCTTTGGTGCAATGATGGTACACATGGGGGATGCAGAGGGAATTGTTACAGGTGAAAATATGTTTTATCCAGAAGCCATAAGACCACTTCTCCAGATCATAGGAAAAGAAGAAGGCAAAAAAATTGTCGCTGGCCTTTACATGATGATCCTAAAAGACAAGATCCTCTTCTTTGCAGACACAACCATCAACATAGAACCCTCTTCAGAGGAACTGGCGGATATAGCAATCATGGCAGCTGACACGGCAAGGTGGTTCAACATAGAACCGCATGTTGCCATGCTGAGTTTTTCAAACTTCGGAAGTAACAAACATCCCCTTGCCGCCAAGGTGAGAAAAGCTGTGGAAATAGTGCGGGAAAAGAGACCAGACATAGATATTGACGGAGAGATGCAGGTTGATCCGGCTGTGGTGGAGGAGATAAGGAAGGATATCTTCCCATTCAGCTACCTTCAGAACAATGCCAATGTTCTGATATTTCCCGGTCTTGAAGCTGGAAACATTGCATATAAGATTCTATGGAGGCTGGGAGGAGCGGCAGCCATTGGTCCCATTCTCATAGGAATGAAAAAACCTGCCAATGTGCTTCAGCGAGGAGCTGGAGTGGATGAAATTGTGAATCTGACTGCTATCACTGTTCTGAAGATTGCTGAAGATTAAAAAGGAATATCATCTTCCTCATCTGGAGGGAGGTCTTCTGGAAGCTCATCTGAAAGAGTCTCTTCCTCAACAGGAAGATTTTGATTGGCATCACCCTTTGGAGAGAGAATAACTATTTCCCTTGCAATAATTTCCACAGTGGTTCTTGTTTCACCATTTTTGGTGGTCCACTGTCGGTTTGACAATCTTCCATCAACATAAACCTTAATTCCCTTGGTAAGATACTGCTGGACAAACTCCGCCAGTCTCCCCCACGCAACAACTCTGTGCCAGGTTGTTACCTCCTGTTTCGAGCCATCAGGGGAGGTCCATCTTTCATTTGTAGCCAGGCTGAAATTTGCCACCGGCTGTCCGCTCGGAGTATATCTCAACTCAGGATCTCTGCCAAGATTACCCACAAGAATAACTTTATTCACACTTCCACGGCCCATTTCATTTCCTCCATCTTTGCTACAACTTCCATGTTTCATTATAATATAAAGTGAAAATGGAAACAAAAAAATACAGAAACCCCTTTCCCACCGTGGATATAATTATTCAGTACCGGGGAAAAATTGTACTTATCAAGAGAAAAAACCCCCCTTACGGCTGGGCTATCCCGGGAGGATTTGTGGAGTATGGTGAGAGTCTCGAAGAAGCAGCTGTAAGAGAAGCCAGAGAGGAAACTTCTCTGGAAATAAGACTCGTTGAACAATTCAGGAGTTATTCGAGGCCTGACAGGGATCCCAGACATCACACCATAACAACTGTTTTCATTGCAGATGGCTGGGGTACTCCGAAAGCTGACGACGATGCAAAAGAAATAGGCCTCTTTACAGAAGAGGATCTGCCTGATGAAATCGTTTTTGACCACAGAGAAATTTTGATGGATTACTTCAACTACGTAAAGAGAGGGATTAGAAGAAAACTGTGATTAAACTCCCCCTTTTTCCCCCTCAGCTGAAACCCGATGAAATTGATTTGATCAAAAATCTCGTTTCAGAATGTGTGAGAGCCTCCGTTGTTCTTGGTATTGTGCCCCGATTTGTTTTACCGGGGAGACTTCACACCTTAAAGTATCCTCTCTTTGTCAGAATATTCAAAGATGGGAAATTGCGGGGGGAAATGGGCAAAATTACCAGCAATACAGATTTAGTTGAAGATCTATCAGCGGCTGTGACTGGGGCACTGCTACAGGATGTTAGATTTCCCCCGGTTAGCAGGGAAGAGCTCAATTCACTGGAAGTTGAAATTCATCTTTTCTTTCAGAAAACAAATGGATACAGGGAAGGGTTGTTCCTTAAATACAATTACTACAGCTCCATACTTTTCCCCTGGGAATTAACTGGAGAAAAAGAAAAAGATCTGCAAAGAGCCTGTCATAAAGCGGGTATTTTCTCACCCTGCTGGAAAGATCCTGCAACGGAGATTAAATACTTCTCGGTGGATTCTATTGAAAAATTTGAAATTTGACTATTTGAAAATCAGATCAGCCTCTGTTGTGACACCAGGCTTAATTTCGACAATTTTTGACACCTTTCTGAATCCATGAAATTCACCAACAACAACATACTCTCCCGGAGGGAGAGAAAGCATAGCACCCCTCTCAGAAATACTGTACCTTTTCAGTAGCCTGGTACCGGAATAGATTGAAACAACTGCTGCAAGGGGTGTGAGGGTGGGTGAATAAAGCCTGATAATCAATTTTCCTTCAAGATACTTTATTTTCAAAGTCACATCTCTGACACTTTTTTCCTTTAACTCAATAAAGACTTCTGTGGATGTAAAATTTTTCTTCAAAGCCTTCAGGTAATAGATACCGGGTTTAAGTTTAACCAGGAAATTCCCCTGATTATCTGTGTCAACAAGCATATTCCCGGGTTGAATCAATACCCTGCATTTTCCAATGGGGAATCCTCCCATGCTGGCCACCCTGCCCCTTATGTAGCCATACTCAGCATTGTAACAGGGATCAGATGGCGATTGTTTTGAAGGGGGCAACAGAAAATAGGAAAGGCACTTCTTTTCAGTTACAACTGGTTTAACTTCAGTGAATTTCATGTAGGTTGATGGTGGATAAGTGATCAGTATTCCCACCCTGTAATCAGGTGATCCTATACCCTTTGTTAATCCCGTCCCTCCCACAATTCCCCACTCAAATTTTTTCTCCCTCTTTTTAAACATCACATTTACTTCCACAGGGTTCAGAGACTCGTATTTAAAAAAATGCCTCAATACAGTTTTCCCATTCAATTCCACAGTGAAAAAGAGATCTCCACCAGATGGGTAGGAGTAACCCATTACATAATTCAACTCATCATCAAGGGAAAGGTTCATAATCTCCTCTCTTCTTCTGAAAGTATAGGAGAGGTTCAGATAAAAATAATTCCCCGAAACTTCGTAATCTCCAACCGCAGTTGCTGATAATTCAAAATCGGGATTTCCCAGATAATACTCGGGAGACCCACTTGGAACAATTCCCCGAAGAATCAATGCTCCTCCGGGATAGTGGGATCTGTTAAAAAAGGAATACTTAACACCAAACCTTATATCTCCAACAGAAGAAACTCTTTTATAGATATCATTCAGAGGGTCGGAAATTTTTACATAGGTATCCCACGGAAGCAAAAGAAAAGATTGAAAGTTATAGGGTAAATTCAGAGAAGTTCCCCAGTAGCTCGTAACCATGTAGGGAATAACTTTCCTGGTTTCATCCCTGTTTATGCCCATCTCCAGAGGTGAAGCAGTATAGGTTATCATGGTGAGTATATTAAAATTCCATGGATCACCAACCCTTGAAGAATACCCCGTTATCCCATTTCCTCCGTCAGTGGAAGGATAAAAATTCTGAACATTAAAACCCTGAGAAAATAGCAGTACGGGACAGAGCAGGAAAAGAACATAGAAAATGAAAAATTTCTTCATTTCGTAATTAATTATAAATTTCACCCGTAAAAATTTCAAAGATATAAAGACTAACGAATTGAACTTACTCTCACACGAAGAGGAGCTTTATCAACATTGATAAATCTTTTTTCATCCCCCGGTTTAAACTTCTCAAACCAGTACATAACTGACCTTATTAAAATTTTACCTTTTTTTACATGCTCAAGACCCACTATTGAATATCCAAGATCCCCATACTCACCTGGCTGATTCTCTGGAGGATCCTTTTTATTAACATCATCCTCAAAATAAAGCCTGATCCCTATTTCAGGATTGCCGGGAGCTGACCACTCAAGTACATTGAACCACCCTGCAGGAAAAGGGTCAACTCCTGCATTTACCATCCACTCAAAGGGCCCTCTGTCTAACTTCTCTTTTTCAGGAGAAGGAACACCATTTATTTCCACAGGCACTGTGTTCCTGCTATTGTAAAACAACCTTCTTCCTGCCTCTTTCCTCATATCTATGCTTACTCTGAAGTCGGTACTTTTGAGGAACAACCCCACATCAAAGGGAAGATCAACCACAACTGGAAATTCAAAGGAGTTATCGTAGAAGATGGTGAAAATATCAGCGGCAGGAGTTGGAATTTTCCAGAAAAGAGTCTGCCAGTTTCTGGTTAACCTGATAAGCCTTACTTTACCTGCATGATAAGC